>Ga0187775_10000005_pt1 | contig 57408 bp, 60 predicted proteins | sample 0216_BV02_MP12_1_FD_132441 | JGI IMG/M metagenome (GOLD analysis project Ga0187775, IMG submission 132441) | Tropical peat soil microbial communities from peatlands in Department of Meta, Colombia - 0216_BV02_MP12_10_MG | ecosystem: Environmental > Terrestrial > Soil > Wetlands > Peat | place... | reverse complement strand
CCGAGTCCGCGCGCGGGGCCGGGCCGGCGCGGGCGTTCGAGAGCCAGGCGCGCGTGGTCGGCAGGCTGATGGCGAGCAAATCATCGTACTCGATCGGCTTCGTCGACGTCGGCGGCTGGGACACGCACGTGAACCAGGGCGCGGCACAGGGGGCGCTCGCGAACAACCTCGAAGGACTGGCGGCCGGAATCGCCGCGTTCGCGTCCGAGATGGGCGCGCTGTGGCCGGGCACCGTGGTCGTCGTGTTGTCCGAGTTCGGCCGCACCGCCCGCGAGAACGGCAACCGCGGCACCGACCACGGCCACGGCAACACGCTGTGGGTGCTGGGGGGCGGCGTCGCGGGCGGGCGCGTCGCCGGCGAGCAGGTCCCGGTCGACGAGCGGCACCTGTACCAGAATCGCGATTTTCCGGTGCTCAACGACTACCGCTCGGTGCTCGCCCACCTGTTCGCGCGCCTGTACGGCCTGGACGCATCGCGCATCGAGCGCGTGCTCCCGGGCGTCAACCCCCGGAATTACGGCCTGGTCTAGGCGATCGTCACGAAGCTCCGGCGCGCGGTTGATATCATGCGCCTGGAGCATTCATGTTCGAACCGCGCCTCGAGTACTTCGCCAGCCTCGGCCCCCACGGATTCCATCGCGTCGCCTACGCCGAGTGGGGCGATCACGACTCGCGGCACGTCGTGGTGTGCGTCCACGGCCTCACGCGCAACTGCCGCGACTTCGACGAGCTCGCCCACTACCTCGCGGTGCGCGGCTGCCGCGTCGTGTGCCTGGACGTGGTCGGCCGCGGCGACAGCGACTGGCTCGAGGACAAGGCGGACTACGGCTTCGCGCAGTACGTGACCGATGCGGCGGCGCTGCTCGCCCGCATCACCGCGCCCAAGGCCACGCTGATGGGCCGGCTTCGGGGCGAAGGCAGGGTGCACAAGATCGACTGGGTCGGCACCTCGATGGGCGGCCTGATCGGCATGATGGTCGCGGCCGAACCCGGCTCCCCGATCCGGCACCTCGTTCTGAACGACGTCGGGCCGCGCATCCCCTGGCCCGCGCTCGCGCGCCTCAAGCTCGCGTCGATCGGCGAGGGCGCCCGCTTCGCGAGCGTCAAGGACGTCGAGGCCTACCTGCGCGACGCCTGCGCGTCGTTCGGCCCGCTGAAGGACGCGCAGTGGCGCAAGCTCGCCCTCCACAGCTCGCGACGCGGCCCCGACGGCAGGTACACGCTCGCGCACGACCCGGCGATCGTGAGCACGCTGCGCGCGGGAGGCGGCGCGGGGGTCGCTTTCGGCGCCGATTTCTTCTTCGGCATCGACCTGTGGAAGATCTGGGACGCAGTGAAGTGCCCGACGCTGGTGCTGCGCGGCGCGGAGTCCGACCTACTGCTCGAGTCCACGGTGAAGCAGATGCAGGGGCGCGGGCCGGCGGTGAAGGCGGTGGAATTCCCCGGCGTGGGGCACGCCCCCTGGCTGATGAACGAGGAGCAGATCCGCCCGATTGCGGATTTCCTGCTCTCATGAAGGTCTGCGTCGTCGGCGCGGGAGCGATAGGAGGGCTGGTCGCCTCGGGTCTCGCGCGCGCCGGCCACGAGGTCTGCCTGGTCGCGCGCGGTGCTCATCTCGAGGCGCTGCGCGCAAACGGACTGACGCTCCTGACCGGAGAGAAGCGCGAGGTATTCCACCTGCGCGCGTCGGACGACCCCGCCGGGCTGGGCGCGCAGGACGTCGTGTTCATCTGCCTCAAGACGCCTTCGATCGCCGCGATGCTGCCGCGAATGAAGCCTCTCCTCGAGCGCGACACGGTCGTCGTGCCCGCGATCAACGGCTTGCCGTGGTGGTATTTCTATCGCGAAGGCGGAAGGTTCGACGGGCAGCCTGTCGCATGTCTCGATCCGGAAGGCGCGCTGTTCCGCGCGCTGGATCCGAGGCACATCGTCGGCTGCGTGGTGCACGCCGCGGCGCAGATGCCGGAGCCCGGCGTGGTGCGCCACACCGCCGGCCGCGAGTTCCTGATCGGCGAGCCCGACCGCTCGCGCTCGGCGCGCGCCGAACGCATCGTGACCGCGATGAACTCGGCGGGATTCGAAGCGAGGCTCGCGGCGGATATCCGGGTCGAGATTTGGCTGAAGCTGACCGGAAACCTCTCCTACAACCCGGTGGCGGCGCTCGCGCTCGCGCACATGGATGAGATCCACGGCAACCCGGGCCTGCTCGCGCTGATCCGCTCCCTGATAGAGGACACCATGCGCGTCGCCGAGGCTTACGGGGTGCGCGTCCCGATTACGGTCGACGAGCGCATCGCCATCGCGAAAAAGCTCGCGGGCGCGAAGATATCGATGCACCAGGACGTCGAGCGGCGCCGTCCTCTCGAGGTGGACGCCATCGTCGGCGCGGTCGTCGAGCTCGCGCGCAAGGCGGGCGTCGCCACGCCGATGACCGACGCGGTCCACGCGCTCATCGCCGAGCGGGCGAAGCACCTCGACCGCTAGCGCAGCGCGTGCGCCGCGAGCAGCGCGGCGGTGAACACGAGAAGCGCGCCGGCCTGGTGCGCGGCGGCGAGCGACACGGGGACGACGAGCAGGAGCGTCGCGATCCCCAGCGCGATCTGCAGCGCGAGCGCGCCGAGCAGCAGGCTTGCGGCGAGTCTGACGCGCGGCGCCGCTCCGCGTGTCCGCACCCAGAACCAGGGGACGAGAATCGCGAGCAGCCACGCGATCGCGCGGTGGTCGAACTGCACGGTTGCGATGTTGCTGAAGAAGTTGAGGTACCAGGGCTCGATCACGAACATGCCCGGCGGAAGGATGTGCCCGCTCATGAGCGGGAAGGTGTTGTACGCGAGGCCGGCGCGGATTCCGGCGACGAAGGCGCCCGACAGCGCCTGCACGAAGACGAGCGCGGCGACGAAGAAGGCGAAGCGGCGCAGCGGGCGTGGCGCCGCGGTCGCGCGCGGCATGAGAAGGTCGAGCGCGGTCCAGAGCATCGCCGCGTAGATGAGGAGCGCCATTCCCAGGTGCGCGGCGAGCCGGTACTGGGATACGCGCGGGTCGTCGACGAGGCCCGACTGCACCATGTACCAGCCCATCGCGCCCTGCAGCCCGCCGAGCGCGAAGATCACCGCGAGCTTCCACGTCAGCGCGCGGTCGATCCGCCTGCGCACGGCGAACCACACGAGCGGCAAAAAGAAAACGGCGCCGATCAGCCGGCCGAGAAGCCGGTGAGCATATTCCCACCAGAAGATGCTCTTGAATCCGTCGAGATCCATCTCGGGATTGACGAGCTTGAACTCGGGAGTCTCCTGATACTTGCGGAAGGTCTCCTGCCACGCAGCGTCGTCGAGCGGAGGCACGGTGCCCACGATGGGCTGCCACTCGACGATGGAAAGGCCGGAGTGCGTGAGGCGCGTGACGCCTCCGACCACGACCATCGCGAACACGAGCGCGCAGCAAGCGAGCAGCCACAGCGCGACCGGATTCGGGCGCTGACCGTGCATTCCGACACTGGATGGTCCGCTTGACATGGGTTAAAGTAGCGCCGAGATTCCGAGGAGGGTCTCAGCGCCCCGCTGGCTGGTTGGGCAAGAGGAGGCTGGCATGTTTGCAATCGTGTACAAGTCGGACGGCGTGCCGATCTGCGTGCAGGTTCCCGGCGTATCGCCCGACCCCGTCGTGGTCTGGACGTCGGAGAACGCGGCGAAGGCCTTCATCGAGAGCAAGGGCGGCGCCGCCGAATTCCAGCCGGTCTCCGTAAGCGAGCAGTCGATGGAAAAGATGGCCAAGGCGCTCGGCTGCCCGGTCGAGAAGCTCATGGTCGAGCCGTATCCTTCCTAGCGGAAAACGTCCCTACAGCGCCACTTCCACGTTGTCGATGAGCCGCGTGCGGCCGAGGAAGGCCGCGGCGAGCACCACCAGCTCGCGGTCGGCGTCCGCGGGCGGCTGAAGGTCGGATTGCCTGCGTACGGACACGTAGTCGGGGCGCCAACCCTTGTCCGCGAGCGCGGACATCGCCTGCAGTTCGATCCGCCTGAAGTCGCGCTTGCCTGCGAGTACTTGGTCCCGCGCCGTGCGCAGCGTCCGGTAGAGGCGCGGCGCCTCGGCGCGCTCGGTCTGCGACAGGTATGCGTTCCTCGAGCTGAGCGCGAGCCCGTCCTCCGCGCGCACGGTCTCGGCGGGGACGATCTCGACCGGGAGCGCGAGCTGCTTCACCATGTCGCGCAACACCACGTACTGCTGGTAGTCCTTCTTGCCGAAGATCGCGGCGCGCGGGGAGACCATGTTGAACAGTTTCAGCACCACGGTCGCGACGCCGCGGAAGTGTCCCGGCCGGAACGCTCCCTCGAGGATGTGCTGGAGATCGGAGGGCTCGACCACGAAAGTCTGAGGCTCCGGGTAGATCTCGGTCTCGGTCGGCGCGAACACCACGTCGACGTCGACATCCTTCATCTTGTCGGAGTCGGCCTGCAGGGTGCGCGGGTAGCGGTCGTAGTCCTCCTTGGGGCCGAACTGGATGCGGTTCACGAAGATGCTCACCACCGTGCACGCCGCGCGCTCCTTCGCCATGCGCATGAGCTGGATGTGCCCGGCGTGGAGATTGCCCATCGTCGGAACGAAGACGTTGTCGGGCTCGCGCTGCAGGCGCTCGCGCAAGGCCCCGACCGACGTGATCACGTCCACTAGAAGGAGTGCTCGTCGGCGGGGAAGCTGCCGTCCCTGACCGCGCGCACGTAGCGCTCGGCCGCGTCGGCGATGCTCGAGGCGCCTTTCATGAAGTTGCGTACGAAGCGCGCCTTCTTCCCCGGGAAGACGTCGAGCATGTCGTGCAGCACCAGCACCTGCCCGGAGCAGCCGGGCCCCGCGCCTATGCCTATCGTTGGAATGCTCAGGCGCCGCGTGACCTGCTCGCCCAGCCGCGCCGGGATGGCCTCGAGCACCAGGAGCTCCGCGCCCACCGACTCGAGCTCGATCGCGTCCTCGATCAGCTTCTGCTCCGCCTCGTCCCCTTTGCCCTGGACGCGGTAGCCGCCGAACTTGTGCACCGATTGCGGCGTAAGGCCGAGGTGGCCGCACACCGGGACGCCGCGCTGAGTGAGGAAGCGCACCGTCTCGGCGAACTCCGCGCCCCCCTCGAGCTTCACCATCTGCGCGCCCGCCGCCATCAGCTCGGCCGCGCTGCGGAACGCCTGCTGCGGCGATTCCTGGTAGGTGCCGAACGGCATGTCGGCGAGCAGGAACGCGCGCTTGCTGCCGCGGGCGACGCAGGCGGTGTGGTACGCCATGTCGGCGAGCTTCACCGGCAGCGTCGTGTCGTGGCCCTGGATCACGTTGCCGAGCGAATCGCCGACGAGCAGGCTGTCCACGCCGGCCGCGTCGAGAAGGGCCGCGAAGCTCGCGTCGTAGCAGGTGAGCTGCGCTATCTTCACCCCATCGTCGCGCTGCTTCTGCAGCGCCTTGATGGTCAGTCGGGTCATCCTAGTCTCCCCAGTTGAAGAACTCGCGGCTGCCGCGCAGCGCGCCGATGCGCTCGATCAGCAGGTCGAGGTCGCGGTCCTCCCTCACGAAATCGAGCCGCTCGGAGTTCACGATGAGGACCGGCACCCCGCTGAAGTGGTAGAAGAAGCGGTTGTAGCTGTCGGCGAGCAGGGCGAGATACTCCGGGGTGATGGGCCGCTCGAATTCTACGCCGCGGCGGCGCACTCGCTCGAACAGAGTCTCGGGCTGCGCCTGCAGGTAGATCACGAGGTCGGGGCGCGGGGCCTGGGGCTTGAGCGAGTCGAATATCTGCTGGTAGAGGTGCAGCTCGTCGCCCTCGAGCGTGAGGCGCGCGAACAGCGGGTCCTTCTCGAGCAGGAAGTCGCACACCGTGACGCGGCTGAACAGGTCCAGCTGCGCGAGCTCACGCAGCTGCGCTACGCGCTGGAAGAGGAAGAACAGCTGCGTGGGCAGGGCGAAGCGCGCCATGTCCTGGTAGAAGCGCGGCAGAAAGGGGTTCTGCTCGGGGCGCTCGAGGACCAGGTTCGCCTGGAGACGGGCCGCGAGCCGCCGCGCGAGGCTGGTCTTGCCGACGCCGATCGGGCCTTCGACGACGATGTAGTGGTACCTGGAGAGGGACACCGGGGCTCCCGAAAACGGCGCCCATCATACACAAGGAGGGACCCGCGGAGGATCAGCCGCGGAAGATGAAGTACACCGCGCCGACGATGCACAGCGCCGCCCAGAGGTAGTCGAGCTTGAGCGGCTGGTTCATATAGTAAAGCGCAAACGGGACGAACACGCAGAGGGTGATCACCTCCTGGATGATCTTCAGCTGCGCCAGGCTGAACTGCGTGAACCCGATGCGGTTCGCTGGAACCTGGAGCAGGTACTCGAACAGCGCCACGCCCCAGGAGACGAGCGCGGCGACGAACCAGGGCTTGGCCGAGAGCTCCTTGAGGTGCGCGTACCAGGCGAAGGTCATGAAGACGTTCGACAGGGCGAGGAGCACCACGGTCTGCGCGAGGACTGGGAATTTCATCATGGTTCGATCTTCCGTATCTTCTGGTTTCGGCACGCGGCGAGCAGCGTCTTCACGCTGCCCTTGCGGGGAACGGCGGCATCGGCGGCGATCTCCGCGAGCGGCAGCAGCACGAACGCCCGCTCGTGCATGCGCGGATGGGGAACGGCGAGGCCGGGCTCGTCGACGACCCGATCGCCGTAGAGCAGCAGGTCGAGGTCGAGGGTCCTCGGGGCCCCCGGGAACGGCCGCTCCCGACCGAAGCGTGCCTCGAGGGTGATGAGCTCCTCCAGCAGCTCGCGCGGCGCGAGCTCGGTCTCGACCCTGGCGACGGCGTTGACGAAATCCGGCTGCGCGCCGACCCCCACCGGGGCGCTGCGGTAGAGCGACGAGGAGGCGAGCAGGCGCGTGCGGGGAAGGCTCCCGAGCGCCGCGATCGCGCGGCGCACCTGCGATTCCGGTTCGCCGACGTTGGCGCCCAAGCCGATGTACGCGTGGGCTTTCAAGCCGGTGCCGCGTCGGGAGGCAGCGCCGGTCCCTTGTTCCCGCGGCGGCGGCGCCGGCGGCGCTTGCGCTCGCCCGGCTGAGGCGCGAGCAGCATCCCCTGGCGCCCGCTTTCGCCTTCGCGCTGGAACCTCTCCCACCATTGCGCGAGCTCGGCCGGGGCCTCGCCGCTCGCGGCGCGAAGGACGAGGAAGTCGTACCCCGCCCGGAACTTCTCGTGCGCGGCGAGCGCGAACGGGCGGCGGCCGCTCCTCTGCTCGAAGCGCGGCTGGAGCGCCCAGATCTCCTTCATCACGGCGGTGAAGCGGCGCGGGATGGCGAGCTTGTCGGTCTGGATGTCGAGCACCGCCTCCATGGCCTTGAACAGCGCCGGGATGGGCTTCAGGCCCTGCCCTTGTGCCTTCTTCCAGGCAGCCAGCACCTCGTGCCACAGCAGCGCGGCGAAGAGGAAAGCGGGCGACACGCCCTTGCCCGAGCGCACGCGCGAGTCGGTCTCCTCGAGCGCGAGCCGGACGAAGCGCTCGCCCATGGGCTGCTCGAAGATGACGTCGAGCAAAGGCAGCAGGCCGTGGTGCAGCCCCTCGCCGCGCAGCCGCCTGAGCGCGGTCGCGGCGTGGCCCGAGAACAGCAGCTTCTGCATCTCCTCGTAGACGCGCGACGGCGGGACGTTCTCGAGCAGGTGCGCGAGCTCGCGGATGGGCTTGCGCGTGCGCTCGTCGATCTCGAAGCCGGCCTTGGCGGCGAAGCGCACCGCGCGCAGCATCCGGACCGGGTCCTCGCGGTAGCGCGAGCGCGCATCGCCGACGATTCGCACCGACTTTCTCCGGAGGTCGCGCATGCCGTCGTGGTAATCGAGAATGGTCTCGGCCGCTGGATCGTAATAGAGCGCGTTGATGGTGAAGTCGCGGCGTATGGCGTCGTCCTCGAGCGTTCCGTAGATGTTGTCGCGGAGCACCCGCCCGTGCTCGTCGGTTTCCGAGGCGAATCGCGCGCGGAAGGTCGAGACCTCGACGGTCTCGTCCCCGAAGAGGACGTGGACCAGCTTGAAGCGCCGCCCGATCAGCCGCGAGCGCCGGAAGATCCTGTGCACCTCCTCGGGGGAGGCGTCGGTCGCCACGTCGAAGTCCTTGGGACGAAGTCCGAGGAGCAGGTCGCGCACGGCGCCGCCCACGACGTAGGCGGCGAAGCCGCGCTCGTGCAGCACCTCGCACACCTTGCGCGAGCCGTGGGAGATGGATTCGCGCCCGATCCCGTGGCTTTCCCTGGGGACGATCCTCGGCTCGGAGGCGGCGGCGAGCCGGAAAACGCGCCGGAAGAGTTTCCTGATCAAGAGGGCAGAAAGCTCCGCGTGCCGGCCGCTTCCAGCCGGCACTGGTACAGGGCTTCGAGGTTGGCTTGGGTCAGCATGTCGCTTGAGCGCCCCGGGCTCGCGCGGCCCGCATCATACAGTAAAACGGAGAAGGCGCAGTGGCGCGCGGCGTGGCCGGGCTCGTGGAGCGCGGCGAGCACGGTCTTGCCCGCCGCGGCGCGCGCGGCAAGCGTGCGCATCACCAGGCCCTGGTGGCGCAGGTCGAGGTGCTGCAGCGGCTCGTCGAGGAGGAGGATGTCCGCGTCCTGCACGAGCACCTGGGCGATGCGCGCGCGCTGGCGCTCGCCGCCCGAGAGCGTGCGGTAGGCCTGCGCTTCGTGGTCGGCGAGGTCGAGCTCGGCGAGCCAGCGGCGCGCCTCTCCGAGCGCTTCGTCGTCGCGCGCGAACGAGGTCCGCGAGCGCGGGTAGCGCCCGAGCGCGACGAAGTCGACGACGCTCCCCCAGAAGCCGGACTCCTCGTCCTGCAGCAGCACCGCGACGCGGCGCGCGAGCGCGTTCCGCCGGATCGCGGCGACCGGCACGCCGTCGAGCGCGACCGCCCCCGCTTGCGGCGGGCGCAGGCCCGCAAGCGCGTGGACGAGGCTCGTCTTTCCAGAGCCGTTGCGGCCGAGCAGCGCCCAGCACTCTCCCGGCGCGAGCGACAGGTCGAGGGCGCGGACGAGCTCGCGCCCGCCCGCCGAGAGGCCGAGGCCGGTCGCCGACAGCATCAGCGCAGCCTCGCCAGCAGCACAAGGAGCACCGGAACCCCGATCATCGCCGTGAGCACGCCCACCGGCAGCTCGGCGGGCGCGGCGACGGTGCGCGCCAGCGTGTCGGCGATAGCGAGGAGACTCCCGCCGAGGCAGGCGGCGAGGGGCAGCAGGGCGCGGTGGCGGTGCACGCCCGACAGGCGCAGCAGGTGGGGAACCACCAGCCCGACGAATCCGATGGTGCCGCCGAGCAGGACCGCGGCGACGGTGGCGAGCGTGGCGCAGCCGAACGCGATCGCCTGGAGGCGCGTCACCGCCACGCCGAGCGAGCGCGCCTTGTCCTCGCCGAGCATCAGCACGTCGAGCGCGCCCGCCTGCGAGAAGGCGACGGCCGCGCAGGCGGCGAGCACGGCGAGCGCCGCCCAGGGGTCGCCCGCGGGCGAGAGGTCGCCGAGCAGCCAGAACAGCATGCCCTGCACCTGGGCGGCGGGCGCGAGCGCGAGCATCAGGCCGACGAGCGCGCCGAACCCCGAGGCGAGCGCGACGCCGGTGAGCAGGACGCGGTAGGGGTTCCAGCCGGAGCGCCCGAGGGAGAAGCCGAAGACCGCGAGAGCGGCGAGCGACGCCCCGGCGAAGGCGGACACGCTCACGCCCGCCGCCGCTGCGCCCGCGAGCATCGCGGCGAGCGCCCCGGTCGCGGCGCCGCCTGAGACTCCGAGTATCGCAGGGTCGGCGAGCGGATTGCGCAGGAGCACCTGGAGCAGGGCGCCGGCGAGAGCGAGCAGCCCCCCGCAGGCGAAGCCCGCCAACGCCCGGGGCGCGCGCACGCCCCAGACGATCTCGCGCACGATCTCGTCGCCGCGGCCGAGCAGCGCGTCCGAGAGCTGCGCCGGCGCCAGGTCGACGCTGCCGAACGCGATGCCGAGCACGAGGCTCGCGGGCACGAGCGCGAGCACGACGGCGGGAGCGGCCTTCATTCCAGTCTGCTCATTCCAGACCTCATTCAAGACTGAGGATCCGCCAGCCGCGCGCGAGCGCCTCGCCGCGCAGCACCTCGTCGGGGTCCACCGCCACCGGATGCGTGACGCGCTCGAGCAGCGGCAGGTCGTTGTGCGAGTCGCTGTAGAACCAGCTCGCCGCGAAGGACGCGAGCGTCTGTCCGCGTCCGCCCAGCCACTCCGCAAGCCGGGTCACCTTGCCCATGCGGAACGAGGGCGTCCCGGAGGGCTTTCCGGTGAATCGGCCGCCGCGGACCTCGAGCTCGGTCGCGAGCAGGTGCGCGACCCCCAGCTCGCGCGCGATAGGGGCGGTGATGAACGAATTCGTCGACGTGACGATCGCGCACAGATGGTTCTGCGCGAGGTGCTTCCCGACCAGCTCCCTCCCCTTGGAGCGGATGAGGGGCCCAATTCGCGTTCGCATGAACTCCGCGTGCCAGCGGTCGAGCTCCTCGCGCGGGTGGCGCGCCAGCGGCGCGAGCTGGAAAGCGAGGAATTCGTGGATGTCGAGCCGGCCTTCTTTGTACTGATGGAAGAAGCGCTCGTTCTTCGCCTCGTATTCGGAGCGGTCGAGCAGGCCGCGCTCGATCAGGAACTGCGCCCACTCGTAGTCGCTGTCGCCGGACAGCAGGGTATTGTCCAGGTCGAAGAGAGCGAGCTCCGCGGCGGCCATCAGCGGCGCGGCTCCCCGGAAAGCGCGCGCAGCGCCTCCCTGATGAGCGGCAGGGTGAGCGGGCGCTGGCGCTGCAGCGAATACCTGTCCAGGGCGTCGAGCATCGCGATCTGAGTGCCCATGTCGCGGTCGAAGTGGCCGAGAAGATACGCGATCAGCTCGCGATCGAGCGCCATGCCCCGCTCGGCGGCTCGCGCCGCGAGCGCGGCGGCCTTCTCCGCGTCGCTCAAGGGATGGAGCTGGAGGACGATGCCCGAGGCGAGCCTGGAGCGCAGGTCGGCGCGCAGGGGCAGCTGCGCCGGCGGCGCTTCGGCGCTCGCGGCGAGCGCGCCGCCCGAGGCGCGCAGCCGGTTGCACAGATCGAAAAGCTCGAGCTGCCCGGCCTCGCCGAGGAGCGCGACATCGTCGGCCGCGACGGCTTTGCGCGTCGCGGCCGAGGCCGCGCTCGAAAATGCGCGCAACAGGTGGGTCTTCCCGCTTCCGCCGGGACCCCACAGGAACACGAAACCCTCTCCGCCGGCGAGCGCCTCGCGCAACGCCTTCACGGCGGCGCCGTTCCTTCCCTGCGAGAAGTTCTCCAGCGTGGGGGGCGGGGGCGGGGCAAGTTCGAGCAGCAGCTGTTGCATTCGATTAGAATTCTGCAGCCAGCACGTAACTCTATCTGCAACCTTCCCTCTTGGCCAGCAAGAAGCCGATCACCTACCGCGACGCAGGGGTGGACATCGACGCGGGCGATGCGCTGGTCGAGGCGATCAAGCCTTTCGCGAAGAGAACCCTGCGTCCGGAGGTGCTCGCCGGAATCGGCGGATTCGGCGCGCTCGCCGAGATTCCACGGAAATACCGCGAGCCCGTGCTCGTCTCCGGCACCGACGGCGTCGGTACCAAGCTGAAGCTCGCTTTCCAGCTCGGCCGTCATGATACCGTAGGCGTCGACCTCGTCGCGATGAGCGTAAACGACATCCTCACGCAGGGAGCCGAGCCGCTGTTCTTCCTCGACTACTTCGCCTGCGGCAAGCTGGATGTGGCCGTCGCGACCGACGTCGTCAAGGGCATCGCGCGCGGATGCGAGCAGGCGGGCTGCGCGCTCATCGGCGGGGAGACCGCTGAGATGCCGGGCATGTACGCGCAGGGCGAGTACGACCTCGCCGGCTTCGCGGTCGGCGTCGTGGAGAAGAGCGGGATCATCGACGGACGCGACATCGCCGAAGGCGATGTCGTGCTCGGCCTCGCCTCGAGCGGCGCGCACTCCAACGGCTATTCGCTGGTGCGCCGCATCCTCGAGCGGGCAAAGCCGGATCTGCGTGCGGATTTTCACGGCAGGTCCCTGGGGCAGGCGCTGCTCGAGCCGACTCGCATCTACGTCAAGCCCGTGCTCGCGCTCGCGAAGGAAGTGCGCGTCAAGGCTCTGGCGCACATCACCGGCGGAGGCCTGGTCGAGAACCTTCCGCGCGTGCTGCCCGAAGGCCTGAAGGCCGTGATCGCGCGTTCGTCGTGGACGCGGCCGCCGCTGTTCGACTGGCTGCAGCGCGAGGGCCGGGTCGCCGACGAGGAGATGCTGCGGGTCTTCAACTGCGGAATCGGCATGGCGCTGGTGGTCGCGGCCGAAAGCGCGGACGCCGCCGAACACGATTTGACAGGGCGGGGCGAGACCGTGTTCCGCATCGGCCGGATCGAGCCGCGCAAGCCCGGCGAGCCGCAGTGCCGGATCGCCTGAAGATGACAGAAATGTAATCGGCGGGTCAGATTCCCGATACGCTCCATTGTCTAAAGTAGCGCCACATTCAGAGCGCGGAAAGTCGAGCGCCCTGATTGCCTCGAAACTACCGGAATGGAGAAAGTCATGAAAGTGTTTGCCCCAGCCTTCGCAGCCCTTGCGCTTTCCGCCGCGAGCATCTCGTCGTTCGCGCTGACGAACGGCGACCTGTACGGCCAGCCCGCCGCGAGCGACTACGCTGCAGACCGCACCATCGTGGTCACGCCGCAGACGAAGTTCATCAACGTCAACCACGGCGAGGTCGTGAAGCTGAAAGTCGGCTCGCAGGAATTCACCTGGAACTTCGATGGAATCACGCGGCCGTTCGATCTGAGGGAGATCGCTCCCGAGGGCGCGCTGGACCATGATGTGCGCGTCTACGTCGAAACCACCGGGCCAGTGGACGGCGGCTTCGGAGACTGAGGTCCGTTCGCGGTGTGCGCCGGAAGGTGAACTTTTCGGCGCGGCCAGCCCTCAAAAAAGGCGCAGAAGTCAGGCGCCTTTTTCACGCTCAAGAAGAACGGCTTTGCGCATTCTCATAGTCGAAGACGAGCTCAAGACCGCGGCCTACGCGCGCAAGGGCCTGACCGAGCACGGCTTCGTGGTCGACGTGGCGGAGAACGGAGTCGACGGCCGGCATCTCGCGCTGTCGTCCGACTACGACCTGGTCGTCCTCGACGTGATGCTCCCCGGCATCGACGGCTGGACCGTGGTGCGCGACCTCAGGCGGCAGAAGCAGACCCCGATCCTCTTTCTCACCGCGCGTGACGGCGTGGCCGACAAGGTAAAGGGCCTGGAGCTCGGCGCGGACGACTACCTGGTCAAACCCTTCGCCTTTTCGGAGTTGCTGGCGCGGGTGCGGTCGGTCCTTCGCCGCGGCGGCAAGGCACCGGCCGCGCGCCTGGCCGTCGGCGACCTGGAGATCGACCCGCGCAGGCGCAGGGTGTCCCGCGGCGGCAGGAAGATCGACCTTACTGCAAAGGAGTTCGCGCTTCTCGATTGCCTGGTGCGCAACTGCGGCGAGGTCATGTCGCGCACGCTCATCGCCGAGCAGGTCTGGGACATGAACTTCGACAGCGACACCAACGTTGTCGACGTGGCGATGCGGCGCCTGCGGGCGAAGATCGACGATCCATTCGAGGTGAAGCTCATCCGCACGGTACGCGGCGTGGGCTACGCGATCGAGGAGCCGACGCCTTGACGCGCAGGTCGCTCACCTGGCAGATCAGCCTGCTGTTCGCACTGATCTCCTTCCTGGTCATCGCCGCGATGGGATTCGCCATCGACCGCATGCTCGCCAGCGAGCTGCTCGAGGCGAACGATTCCCTGCTTCTCGGGAACATGAGCCTCCTGCGCGGCCGTCTCGCGCGCATGGGCCCGAGCGAATCCATCCTCGCGAGTCCGCGCTTCGTCGAGGAGATGGCGATGGGCTATCGCAAGCTCGGCCTGGCGGTGCTCGATGAGGACCGGCGGATCCTCGCGGCTTCGGAGGGCTTCGGCGTTCCGGTCGAGGGGCTGCCCGAGCGGGCCATCCCGATCGAGGCCCTCCCGGAGCACATCGACAACGCCGCTGAGCGCGCGCTGCGCGCCCGCTTTGGCGGGCTGAGCCGCCAATGGATCGCGCCGGACGGCCGCTGGTACCAGGTGCTGCTCGCCCGCGTCTCGCTCCCGGGCGAGCCCAGGTCCGCGCTGATCGCGCTCTCCTACGACCGCTCGCTGCCGCGGGAGCTGCTCGCGCGCTACCGGAAGGGGCTGATCGAGACCCTGATCGTGAGCGTGCTAGCCGCCGCGGCGCTCGGCGTGTGGGCCGCGCGGCTGGTGCTCAAGCGCGCGCGTCGCATCGCCGCCACTGCAGGCCGCATCAGCGCGAGCGCCCTGAACGAGCGGCTCCCGCTCGAGGACACGCCGGAGGAATTCCTCGAGACGGCGCTCGCGTTCAATCACATGCTCGATCGCCTCGAGAGCTCGTTCCGGCGCCTCTCGGAGTTCTCCTCCGACCTCGCGCACGACTTGCGCACGCCGATCAACAATCTGCTCGGAGAGGCGCAGGTGGCGCTGTCGCGCACGCGCGATGCGGCCGAGTACCGCGCCGTGATCGAGTCCGCGGTCGAGGAGTACGAGCGCCTGTCGCGAATGATCGAGAACATGCTGTTTCTCGCGCGCGCCGACAATGCACAGGCCCGCGCCGCGCCGCAGTGGATCGACCTGCGCAGCGCGCTCGGGAAGATCCTCTCCTACTACGAGGTGCTCGCGGAAGAGCGCAGCATCCGGCTCGCGCTCGATGTCCGGGGGGAAAGAGGCGGCAGGGCGCGCGCCTGGGCCGACGAGCTGATGCTCAACCGCGCCGTCGGTAACCTGCTGTCCAACGCGCTGCGGCACGGCCCGCGCGATTGCACGGTCAGCGTCAGGGCGCTCGCTCGCGCCGACGGCTCGGCCGAGGTCGAGGTGGTCAACCCCGGGGCGGGCATTGCCCGGGAGCATCTGCCGCGCATATTCGACCGCTTCTACCGTCCTTCCAGCTCGCGCGAAGGGTCGTCGGCAGGGTCGGGGCTCGGCCTTGCCATCGTGAAGTCGATCGCCGAGCTGCATGGAGGCCGGGTCGGTGTGCGCAGCGACCCCGGCCGCGAAACGGCCTTCACCCTGAGCTTTCCCGCCGCCGGTCGCACCTAGTCGCGCACCTCGTTTCGCGCCCGGTAGGCCGCGTCGAGCTCGGCGCGGGCCGCGTCCACCTCCGCGGCGGCGGCGCGCTGCCGGGCGAAATACTCGGGAGTGAGGCGGCTCGTGGTTCCGCCGGCGTTGCCGAGGCGCTCCCCGGGCAGCGGCTCGGCCGCCTGCTGCTGCCGCTCCAGCGCCTGGGTAAGCGCCAGGTCGGCGGCCTTGATGCGCGCGTCGGCCGCGTCGAGCGCCTCACCGCGGCTTGCCGCGCCCTGCGCCGCAGGCGGCGCCGGACGAGGCGGTTCCGCGCTGGCTGGCGACGGCACGAGCTCGAACCGCCCGATCAGCCTTGCGCCCTCGACCGGCGAGTCGGAATAGATCACCTTGCCGTCGGCTCGCTCGTACTTGTATATCGTGTCGGCGGCGGCAAGGCTCGCCGACGCCCCGAGCAGCAGCGTAACTATGCCCTTGATCGATGTCATTAAACCCTACCCATTCTCATGATGTTAGATTGCGAAAACACGGCGGAGTTTTCGACGATTGCCGATGGTAGAATTTTTCCCGCCCCCGAGCGCCCCGTGATGCCGAATCCCGCCTTCGTCCACCTTCGGCTCCACAGCGAGTTCTCCATCACCGACGGGATCGTGCGCATCGACGAGGCGGTGGAGCGCGCCGCCGCGGACCGCATGCCGGCGCTCGCGATCACCGACCTTGCCAACGTCTTCGGCATGGTCAAATTCTACAAGGCGGCGCGCGCGGCCGGGGTGAAGCCTGTCGTCGGATGCGACGTCTGGATCACCAACGAGTCCGAGCGCGACAAGCCGCACCGGCTGCTGCTGCTCGCGCAATCGCGCGTTGGATACCTCAGGCTCTCCGAGCTGCTGTCGCGCGCGTGGCTGGAGAACCAGCACCGCGGCCGGGCCGAGATGAGGAAGGCTTGGTTCGCCGGGGGTAGCGGGGGCCTGATCGCGCTCTCGGGCGCGCTGCAGGGCGAGGTGGGCGGCGCGCTGCTGCAGGACCCCGCGCGCGCGAGGCAGGCCGCCTCCGACTGGGCGCGCCTCTTTCCCGGCCGCTACTACATTGAGCTGCAGCGCGCGGGCAGCCCGCAGACCGAGCACTACATCGAGGCCGCGCTGCGGCTTGCGGGGGAATGCTCGCTTCCGGTGGTCGCCACCCACCCCGTGCAATTCCTCAAGCCGGCGGATTTCGCCGCGCACGAGGCGCGCGTGTGCATCGCCGAGGGCTACGTCCTCGGCGATCGGCGCCGCCCGCGGGCCTTCACCAGAGAGAGTTATTTTGTCTCGCAGGCCGAGATGGGGAAGCTCTTCGCGGACATCCCCGAGGCGCTCGCGAACTCGGTCGAGATCGCGCGGCGCTGCAACCTCGCGCTCGAGCTGGGGAAGTCGAAGCTGCCGGTCTTCCCGACTCCGGAAGGCATGACGCTCGAGGAGTACCTCCGCAGGCAGGCGAGGCAGGGCCTCGGCCGGCGCCTTGAGGCGAATTTCGGCGCCCGCGCCGGCGAGCACAGGTCGAAATACGAGGCGAGGCTCGAGCTCGAGCTCGGGACCATCATCAAGATGGGCTTCGCGGGCTACTTCCTCATCGTCGCCGATTTCATCAACTGGGCGAAGTCGAACGGCGTGCCGGTCGGCCCCGGGCGCGGCTCGGGAGCGGGCTCGCTGGTCGCATACTCGCTCGGCATCACCGACCTCGATCCCCTGCGCTACGACCTCCTTTTCGAGCGCTTCCTGAATCCAGAGCGCGTGTCGATGCCCGACTTCGACATCGACTTCTGCGAGCGCGGCCGCGACCGCGTGATCGAGTACGTGAAGCAGAAATACGGGCCGCAGTCGGTGTCGCAGATCGCCACCTTCGGCACCATGGCCGCGCGCGCGGTGGTGCGCGACGTCGGCCGCGTCATGGAATGGAGCTACACGCGCACCGACGAGCTCGCCAAGCTCATCCCCTTCCAGCCGGGCAAGCGCATCACGCTCGAGGACGCGCGCAGGATGGAGCCGCGGCTCGCTGAGCGGGAGAAGAGCGAGGAGGAAACGCGGGATCTGCTCGCCCTCGCCGGGCAGCTCGAAGGGCTCGCGCGCAACGTCGGCATGCACGCCGGGGGCGTCCTGATCGCGCCGGGAAAGCTCACCGATTTCTGCCCGCTGTACGCGGCTCAAGGGACCGAGAGCACCATCTCGCAGTTCGATATGAAGGACGTCGAGCGGATCGGCCTAGTGAAATTCGACTTCCTGGGGCTCACCACGCTGACCGTGCTCGACTGGGCGGCGCAGTCGATCCGGGCGATGGGCGATCCCGGCTTCGCGCTCGACAAGATTCCCCTCGACGACGCCGCGGCGTACCAGGTGTTCGGCAATGCCAACACCACCGCGATATTCCAGTTCGAGTCGCGCGGCATGCGCGACCTGATCAAGCGCGCCCGGCCCGACCGCTTCGAGGACATCATCGCGCTGGTCGCGCTCTACCGCCCGGGGCCGATGGAGCTGATCCCCGAGTTCGTCGAGCGCAAGAACGGCAAGCGCGTCGAGTACCTCGACACGCGCCTCGAGCCCATCCTCAAGCCGACGTACGGCATCATGGTGTACCAAGAGCAGGTGATGCAGATCGCACAGGTGATCGGCGGCTACTCGCTCGGGGGCGCCGACCTGCTGCGCCGCGCGATGGGCAAGAAGAACGCGGAGGAGATGGCGCAGCAGCGCGACATCTTCGTGGCGGGCGCGGAGAAGAACAAGCTGCCGCGCGCCAAAGCGATCCTCCTGTTCGACCTGATGGAGAAGTTCGCCGGCTACGGCTTCAACAAGTCGCACGCCGCGGCGTACGCGCTCATCGCCTACCAGACCGCGTACCTGAAGGCGCACTACGGCGCGGCGTTCATGGCCGCCAACCTGTCGGCGGTCGCGGACGACACCGACAAGGTGCACCAGTTCCACGAGGACGCCCTCGCCAACGGGCTGAAGGTCCTCCCGCCCGACGTGAACGCAGGCGCCTACCGCTTCGTTCCGGTGGACGCGAAGACCATCCGGTACGGGCTGGGTGCGGTGAAGGGCACCGGCGAAGCGGCGATAGCCGCGATCCTCGCGGCACGGTCGCAGGGCGGGCCCTTCCGCGATCTCTTCGATTTCTGCTCGCGGGTGGACAAGCGGGCGGTCAACCGGCGCGTGGTCGAGGCGCTGGTGCGCGCGGGCGCCTTCGACTTTCTCGACGACGGCGGCGCGCACCGCGCGAGCCTCCTGGCGTCGGTCGGGGTCGCGCTCGAGGCCGCGGGGCAGGCCGAGCGCAACGCGATGCAGTCGAGCCTGTTCGGCGGAGAGTCCGCCGCGCAGCACAAGCCGGCGCTCGTCGCTGCGCCCCGCTGGACCGAGGCGCAGAGACTGCGGGAGGAGAAAACCGCCCTGGGCTTCTACCTTTCGGGGCATCCCTTCGCCGAGCACCGCGCCGAGATCGGCAAGTTCGTGAAGGCGAACCTGAAGAGCGTCGCCGCCTCCTCCGAGGCCGAGGGCATGCGCACCCAGCTCATGGCCGGGGTGGTCGAAGCGATCCGGTTCCAGCGTACCCAGCAGGGCCGCATGGTCATCGTCAACCTGTCCGACGGAACCGCCACCCAGGAGATCACCGTATACAACGAGGTGTTTGACCAGTACCGCGACCTCGTGAAGGAGGACACGGTCATCGTCGTCGAGGCCAAGGTGCGCAGCGTGCGCCGCTCGGTGGGCGAGGAGGGCGAGGCCGTGTTCACGCGGATCACCGCCGAGAGGATCTACGATCTCCCGGGGGCCCGCAGCCGCTTCGCGCGCGCCGTGCGCCTGTCGCTGAACGGCCAGGCCTCGAGCGCCGGCGCGTCGTCGTCGGCGAAGCTGAAGAGCCTGCTCGAGCCCTACCGCAACGGCCAGTGCTCGGTCGAGGTCCGCTACCGCAACGGCGGCGCCAGCGTCGAGATGCAGCTCGGGGACAACTGGCGCGTGAGCCTCGACGACGCGCTGCTGCAATCGCTCAGCGAGTGGCTGAGGCCCGAGAACGTCGAGGTGGTCTATCCCTGACGCTCCGGATCGAGGGCTCTAGATCGAGCTCAGGTCCGACCCGACCGGCACGCCCAGCCCCGTAGTGGCGTCCCAGCCGCCGCCCGCGGCAAAGGCGCCGTTGTTTCCGAGCACGACGTCGCGAAACGCGCCGGGGTTTCTGTAGAGCGCCGGATTCACGAAGCCGAGCGCCTTGCCTTTCTTCTTGCTGAGCAGCGCGATCAGGGCGGACATGAGCGGGGCGACGGCCGAAGTGCCGCCGATGACCTGCGCCTGGCCGTCGACGACGACCACGTAGCCTGTGTAGGGGTCGGCGTCCCCCGAGATGTCCGGAACGCCGCGGGCTTTGCTGGTGATCGATTGCCACGTCGGCTTCGGAAACTGGCTGCTGTATCCGCCTCCCGTGGACCCGCCGCGGCTGCCGTCGTTCCAGGTGGTCTCGGAGTGGATGGCCGAGCCCGACGCGCGGAGACTCGTGCCGCCGCATCCCAGGACGTGCGGGCTGCTGGCGGGATAGTCGACGTGGTGCCCGCGCTCTCCGTCGCCGCTGCCGTTGTCCCCGGCTGCGGCGAGCACCGTCATGCCGGCATCCGCCGCCGACTTGAGCGCGGCCTCCATCACCTTAACTTCCGCCGCGGGCCAACGGTTCTCCGGGGCGCCCCAGCTGATCGAGCAGGCCACCGGCTTGGATTTGTGGCCGGCCGCCGCCTTCACGGCATCCGCGAAATGGGCGTCGGGGGCGAAGAACACCTCGATGTTGGCCGCGGTGCGCGTGCAGTGCGAATACGCCGCGGCGGCGACCAGGATGTCGAGCATGACTTCGCCGTCGGCCTCGGTGTCCTGACCGGGGTTGTTCTTGCCGCCTGCGACCGGGACGGCGTTGACGTTGGGGACCGGCAGCCTCAGCTTGCCGAAGTATTTCTTGATGTCCGAGTCCTGGAATCCCCCGCCCAGCTCGATGATCGCGATCGTCGGATCCTTGCCGGTGGTCACCTTGGGGAACTGGTAGAACTCGGCGATCTGGTCCGGGGTGTATGAAACGTGCGTCTGGCTGGCCAGCGGCCCCAGGCGCCGGCGACGCAGGTACGGTCGGAGGCCCTTCATGTCGGTTGCTCCTATGTGTCAGGTTTCGGGTGGATGCGCCGGAGGCGGCGCTGCGAATAAGCTACGACGCGGACCGGCAAGACACTATTCGGATCGGCAGGACAACAGGTGTCGGGAAAGCCCGACAATTGCATATTGCCTAGATTCGCAGGCCGCGGACCATGGGAATCTCGCGAATCCTTACTGATCAGGCACCCACAGCCGCCTTCGGAAGCAATCTTTCCACCCTTCCGGCAGGTCGGCGAGCCGCGCGGCGCGCGTCAGCGCCTCCTGATTGTCGGAGTCCGTGGCATACAGACGCACGATGTCCGCGACGCTGAGGCTCTCGGCGGAACGGGCGTCGAGGCGAATCGGATCACCCGCACGGATCTCGCCCTCGCGCCTCACCGCGAGGTAGAACCCTGTGCGTCCGGAGCGCATGAAGCGCTTGACCATGTCGGGCCGTCCGAACCGGATGGCGAGCTTGTGACAGGGCATGCGCGGCTGGGTGACTGCGAACTCCGCCGTGCCTATCGAGAGCCGGTCGCCGATGCGGAACTCCTCGGTCAGCCCCTCTGTCGTAAAGTTCTCGCCGAAAGCGCCCCAGGGTAGCTCGGCTCCGGCAAGCTCGCGCTGCCAGTATGCGTAGTGCTCGGAGGGATAGACGTAGACGGCCTTGTCCTTCCCTCCGTGGACGGAGAGGTCCGCTTGGCGGTCACCTTGCAAATTGAGCGTGGAGACCCGAACTAGGCCGCTTACCGGCACCTTCCAGATGGAGGTCGTGGTGGTCTTCCCGTTCCATTCGACCTCCCCGGGAAGGCCGATATTGACCGAAACAAGCTTCATCGCCATGACGTCTTCATAGTCGCACGCTATATTAGGTCGCTTACATGAAACCGGTTCTTCAGCGCGTATCTCTCCTCGCTGCGGTCGCGGGCCTCCTGGCGGCCTGTGCCACGGCGCCCGAAGCCCCGGGCACCGTCCCGTCGCGGCTTACCCTGTTCTCGGCATTCAAGCCCGGCGAGCCGCTTCCGCCCGAATGGGCGAGCTGGGTGATGTCGCGCTTTGGCAGCCTCAGCCGCTACGAGCTGGTCGAGGACGGCGGGACAACCGTGCTGAGGGGGAGCGCGCAAAAGGACTCGGCCTCGGGTCTGCTCCACCTCGTCGACCTCGACCCGCGCGAGCGGCCGATCTTCTCCTGGCGCTGGAAGGTGATGGATATCGCGCCTTCCCAGACGAGCCCGGACGATTCGCCGGTGCGCATCATGGTCTCGTTCGAGGGCGACTACGGCAAGCTGCCCTTCAGCGACCGCATCTTCTACGACCAGTTCCGCCTGTTCAACGGCCAGCAGCTGCCCTACGCGGGGGTGATGTACGTGTGGGGGAGCCGCACGCCGCGCGGCGGCGTCGCGCCGAACAAGTACACTTCGCGCATCAAGATGATCGCCGTCGAGAGCGGACGGGAGAAGCTTGGGCAGTGGCTCCAGGAATCGCGCAACGTCGAGGAGGACTACCGCAGGCTCTTCGGCGAGGAGCCCGGCCGGGTGGTCTCGGTCGGCCTCATGACCGAGGCCGACGGCAGCGAACGGGCGCTGGAAGCGTATTACGGCGACATCGCGTTCCGCGCGCGCAGCGACACCGCGTGCGTGTCCTGCTAGCGGCTCAGGCGGCCTTCTTCCGGTTCCTCTCGAGCCAGCCCTCGACCATGGCGACGGTCTGGTCGAGCACCTCGGAGCGCATGCCCTTCTGCGCCGCGATCGTCTTCACGAGCAGGTCGACGCGCTCGATGTTGGGCGCCCCGTTGGCGAGCGCGCGCGCAGCCGAGGAGGGGCTGCCGAGAGACAGCGCGGCGTTGGCGTACTTGTCGAACGGCACGAGATCCTTCTCGTCCGCGCCGAGCGACACGCACAGCTTCACCACCCACCCGTACATGGCGCGCGAGGCGGCGAGGTCGCTGTGGACCGCGTCCTTGATCGGCCGCACGCTGTCCCTGAGCACGCAGCGGTAGTTGCCCGCGATGAGCATCGCCCATTTCGCGAGCGGAACGAAGATCGAGTCGTGCACCTTGAGCTTCACCGGCAGCTCGATCTTGTCGAAGCGCGACGCCTCTATGTCGGCCTCGAGCCTGCGCAGGATCGCGGTGTGCGCATCGGAGTCGAAGCGCGCCGACTTGAAGTTGGTCGGTAGCCGCACCTGCAGCACGTTCACTTTCTCCTCCGGCGGCCGGAACGCCTGCGGATCCGGGCTGCACAGGGTCATGAGCTTCGGATCGAACCCGTCCCAGACCGAAGGGTCGGTGTAGCAGTTGCGCAGGGCCTCCGCGTTTAGACCCGGGATGCGCTTGAGGTAAGGCAGCGGCGGCATGTTCATGATCGACATGCACGGCACCCTGGCGCGCGCCACGGCATCGAGCAGTTCGCGCACGCCCGGAGAGCGGTACTGCGGCTCCTGCATCGCCAGCCCGACCAGGTGGTAGTCGCCGGGCTTGACGCCGGCCGTGCCGCCCGCGGTCATCTTGCCCGGGAGCCCCTTCGAGTTGATCTCGACCAGGCCCTCGCGGCCCTTGACCGGCATGCGCACTATCGCGCCTTCCTTGTTGATCAGATCGGCCTCGGCAGGGAGGCAGATCAGATGGACATCGTGCCCAGCGAGCGCGAGCTTGGTCCCCAGCAGCGAACCGTACGACGCGCCCATGATGAGAATCCTGTGCTTGGTGCTCATGAAACTGCGCCTCCTTTGGCGATGAAAGCAGCGGCGGGGACCCGCGATTTCGCGTTGTGACTCACCGCGCCGCTGTGGTGAAAGGCGGAATGTTAGTCAGTTAGCCGTGCCAGCGCAATGACGCGGGCATGGCGCCTTGACATTGGACAAGCGCACTCGCCCTGGAGTAGCTTCGGGGTTCTTGGCGACAAGGAGGGGCCATGCAAGGTCAAAACGTCAGGATCCGTTCGAGCAAGGGCGGGGAATTCGATTGTTATATCGCCACTCCCACCTCCAGCGCAAAGGTGCCCGCAGTGGTGCTCGCGTCGGCGGTGCACGGAGTGAACGAGGATCTGCGCGACATCGCCGACGAGTTCGCGGTGCTCGGCTACGTCGCCGCAGCGCCCGATCTCTTCTGGCGGACGATCCCGGGGCCGCTCGCGCGCGACGACAATCGCACCAAGGAGAGGTCGCAGCCGCGGCTGGACAAGATCAGGACCGGCGAGGCCGACCTCGCCGACACGCTCGCTCAGGTGCGCGCGCTCCCTCAGTCGAACGGGCGCGCGGCGGTCATCGGATTCTGCTACGGCGGGCCGTACGCGATCATCGGGCCCAAGCGCCTGGGCTACGACGCAGGCGTCTCCTGCCACGGCTCGCAGATGCTCGACTACCTCGGCGAGATGGAAAAGCTCGCCAAGCCGGTGTGCATCGTCTGGGGTGACCGGGACCACCAGGCGCCCGCGCCGGTACTGGATGCGTACCGCGCCGCGGCGGCGCGCACGAAGAACCTGGAGCTGCACGTCTTTCCCGGCGTCGAGCATGGCTACATGATGCCGGAGTCGAAAGCATTCGATCAGAAGACGCGCGATTTCTCCATGGAGCGCGCGCTCGCGATGCTCGAGGGGCTGCGCGACACGGGAACCGGGGAGGCCCGGCGCAAGGCGGGCTGAGGCCTCAGGCCGTCGGGCGCATCTCGAAGCGATCGAAGCCGCCCGCCGCCTCCGAGATCTTCACGTCGCTCACCCGCGCCGAGGGCGGCCCGCGCCGCGCCCAGGCGAGGAGCGCGTCGACGGCCTTGGCGGGACCGTCGATCACCGCCTCCACCGTCCCGTTGCGGCGGTTTCTCACCCAGCCGGTCGCGCCGAGCTTCCCGGCCTCCTCCGCCATCGAGAAGCGGAAGCCGACGCCCTGGACCAGGCCGGAGATCGTCAGGTGCTTCGCCACCCGCGGATTTTCTAACTCAAATCGGTTCGCGTAAAGTAAGGCCGGCGAATCTCAAAGGAGCGTGACGTGAGGCTCATAGAGAAGGCAGTTGCAATCTTCGTGCTCTCCCTTGCGGCGTCGCTCGCGTGGGCACAGGACAAGGTCGTCTACCATTTCGACGGTGGGTATTCGCAGGCCACCGCGGGCCTGCGCAACATCTACAATCATCTCGAGGTCGATCCCAAGGCCAAGATCGTCGCGGTGGCGCACGCCGAAGGCGTCGATTTCCTGATGGAAGGCGCGAAGGACCGCCTGGGGCCGTACGACGCGAGGGTGCAGGACCTGATGTCGCGCGGCGTCAAGTTCCAGGTATGCGAGATCACGCTGCGCAACCGCGGCCTGAAGAAGGACCAGTTCATAATCGGCGTGGATTTCGTACCCTCGGGGGTCGTGCAGATCACGCACCTGCAGCAGAAGGAAGGCTACGCCTATCTGAAGCCCTGATTAGGAAAACGCCTTCATCGCCTCCGGGCTGCGCAGCGTGACGATCGTCGCGGCGCAGATCGCGATGACCGGGATCAGGATCAGCGTGATGCCCGCGATGGCCCCCAGCCAGTTGACCCGCGGCGCGTCCGGGTTCGGCTGCCTGAGCGCGTAGAGGCGGCCCGCGGCCGAGAGCGCCAGCAGGACGATCAGCGACCAGCAGAACAGCTCGAGCAGGTACCTTCCCCAGGGCTGCAGGCGCAGCACTCCGATGCCGCCGAACAGCCCGAGCATCCACACCGCGGCGAGCACGATGTCGTTCATGAGGCTGTAGCTCAGATAGCGCCGGTGCAGGTCTCCGGCGCGGTGGAGCATGAAGATGAGCGCGGTACCGAGGACGAGCGCCACCGCCGAGGCGAGCGTGAAGAACCAGCCGATGAAACCGAGGGGAAGCTCCATCATCGGCGCTGCCCCCTCGAGCCGACCGCGGTGAGTATCCCCTGGAGGATCGCGGCCGGCGTCGGCGGGCAGCCCGGGACCGCGACGTCGACCGGAATCACGTTCGAGACGCGCCCGCAGCTCGCGTAGCTCTCGCCGAATATTCCGCCGGTGCAGCCGCAGTCGCCGATCGCGACCACCAGCTTGGGGTCGGGCGTCGCCTCCCAGGTGCGACGGAGCGCGGTCTCCATGTTGCGCGACACCGGGCCGGTCACGAGCAGCAGGTCCGCGTGGCGGGGGCTGGCGACGAAGCGGATGCCGAGCCGCTCCGGATTGGCGTACGGGCTGTTCAGTGCGTGAATCTCCAGCTCGCAGCCGTTGCACGAGCCGGCGTCCACGTGCCGGATGGCGAGCGCGCGCCCGAAGTGCCTGAGGATCGCGTTGCCGAGCTCGCGCCCCGCGAGGCGCAGGCTTTCATCGGGCGCGGGCGCCGGCTCGGTGACGATCCCGGTCTTCGCGATCTGCTTGAGCAGCTGGTACATGGCGCTACAGGTCCTGGCCGCTGTAGGAGAGGTTGAACGACTTGTTGATGAGCGGGAAGTCGGGAACGATGTTCCCGTGCACCGCGTGCTCGAGCAGCGGCCAGTTCTGCCACGACGGGTCGTGCGGGTGCAGGCGGTGGATACGCTCCCCGTCGGTCTCGAGCGCGATCAGCACCTCGCCGCGCCAGCCTTCGACCCATCCGATTCCGGCAGCACGGCCGGCGCGGCCCAGGCTCGCCCGGATCTCGCCGGGCGGCAGCTCCTGCACCAGCGCCTCGATGAGGCGGATCGACTCGAATAGCTCTTCGAAGCGCACCAGCACGCGCGCGGCGACGTCGCCGCGGGTGTGCGAGATCATGCGGGGATCGAGCTGCTGGTACGGCGGGACCGGGTAGTCGACGCGCAGGTCACGCTTGACGCCGCTCGCGCGCCCCGCGAAACCGGCGAGGCCCATGCGCTCGGCGAGCTCGGGCAGGACCTGGCCGGTCATGATGAAGCGGTCCTGGGCGCCGGCGTGCTCCTCATAGATGGACTGCAGGGTCGCGACCTCGCGCCCGATCGTCCCCAGCGCACGGACGAGGCCCTCGGCTTCGGCGCGCGGCAGGTCGCGCACGACGCCTCCCGGCGCGATCGTATCCATCAGGTAGCGGTGGCCGAAAAGGCGCGCGTTAAGGCGCAGCAGATCCTCCTTCAGCCGCCAGAACTGCGCGAACCCGAAGGCGAGCGCGACGTCGTTGCCGAGGTAGCCGAGGTCGCCCAGGTGGTTGGCGATGCGCTCCAGCTCGAGCAGGACCCCGCGCAGGGCGAGCGCGCGGCGCGGCGGCTCGGTGCCGGTCGCACCTTCGGCCGCCATCGCGTAGGCCCAGGCGTAGGCGACGGTCGAGTCTCCCGACACCCGGCCGGCGAGCCTCGCGCCCTCGGCGAGTGTCATCTGCTCGAAGCGTTTCTCGATGCCCTTGTGCTTGTAGCCGAGCCGCTCTTCCAGCCGCAGGATCTTCTCGCCGACGATGGAGAAGCGGAAATGACCGGGCTCGATGGTTCCGGCATGCACCGGCCCCACCGGGATCTCGTGGACGCCCTCGCCCGCGACGGGGACGAAGGAGTAGCGGTCGGGCTGCTGCGCGAAGCGCCCGGCCGGATCGAAGTCCTTGCGCAGCGGGAAGACATCGGCCGGCCACGCGCCGTGGCGCAGCCATTTGCGTTCGTCCGTGCCCTCGTACGGGCGGATGCCGAGCAGGTCGGCGCAGGCGCGCTGCATGCGGCCGGCCGCGGGATAAATCTCGGCGATTCCGGGATAGCGCGGGTTCGCGCGCTCGAGCGGCGCGGTGAGCCACAGCAGCCCCGAAGGGAAGGCGAGCGCGACGTGCAGAGCGAAGCCCGACCCGCGGTGGGTCTCGTCGCTCCCCCAAAGCGCGACCAGGCGGGCCTTGCCCGCGTGCGACCAGCCGCACACCTCGGGCAATTCGGCCGCCTTGATCCGGGCGCGGAACACGGGCATCGCCCCGGGCAGCGGATCGACTTCGATGTCGAGTTCTTTGAGCTTCACGGTCAGCCGATGAGCGCTGCAGCCTGCCGGTACCAGGCGGCGAGATAGGGCGGGATGTACAGCCCGAGCGCGAGCACGATCGCGAGGTGCGCGAACACGGGTATCAGCGCGGGTGGGTGCGGCAGGCGCTGCGCAGTCGTCTCGCCGAATACCATCGGCTGGACCCGTCCGAAGATCGCCGCGAAGGCGATGCCCAGCGCGATGAGGAGGAAAGGTGTCGCCCACGAGTGCTCGTGCATCGCTGTCGTCAGCACCATGAACTCGCTGGTGAACACGCCGAAGGGCGGCATCCCGAGGATGGCCAGGCTGCCGAGCACGAGACCCCAGCCGATGGTCGGGCTCACCTGCATGAGGCCGCGGATGCCGTCCATGTTCTGCGTGCCGGCCTTCTGTGCCGCGTGCCCGACGGTGAAGAAGATCGCGCTCTTGGTGAGCGAGTGCACGGTCATGTGCAGCAGACCCGCGAACGCAGCCACCGGCCCGCCCATGCCGAAGGCGAAGGTCATGATGCCCATGTGCTCGATCGACGAATAGGCGAACATTCGCTTGATGTCCTTCTGCCGCGATAGGAAAAATGCGGCGACCACCACCGAGAGCAGGCCGAAACCCATCATTAGACTGCCGGAGAAGTCGCGCCCGAGGGCGCCGTCGACGAGCACCTTGCTGCGCACCACGGCGTAGAGCGCGACGTTGAGGAGCAGCCCTGAGAGCACCGCCGAGATCGGTGTCGGGCCTTCGGCGTGCGCGTCGGGCAGCCAGTTGTGCAGAGGCACCAGGCCCACCTTGGTGCCGAATCCGACGAGCAGGAACACGAACGCGAGCGACAGCACCGTGGGCTCGAGCTGGGCGCGCACCTCGTGCAGGTGGGTCCATAGCAGCGACGAGCCGCCCGGGCCCAGCACTTTTTCCGCGGCGAAGTAGAGAAGGATCGTGCCGAACAAAGCCTGGGCGATACCGACCGAGCACAGAATGAAGTATTTCCACGCAGCCTCGAGGCTTGCAGGCGTGCGGTACAGGCTCACGAGCAGGACGGTGGAGAGCGTCGCGCCCTCCATCGCCACCCACATCGCGCCGACGTTGTTCGAGAGCAGGCACAGCAGCATCGTGAACGTGAACAGCTGGTACATGCTGTGGTATAGGCGCAGCCGCGCGACGTTGACCCGGCCGTGCTCCTGCTCGATGCGCATGTAGGGACGCGAGAAGAGCGCTGTCGTAAACCCCACGAATGCGGTGAGCGCAACCAGAAACACGTTGAACGGGTCGACGAAGAATTGCTCGTCAAACGCGAGGATCGGGCCGTCGGCGACGACGCGCGTCGTCAGCAGTATCGAGGCGAAGAAGGTCGCGAAGCTCATGGTCGCGTTCAGCTCGGGCGCCCAGTCGCGATGGCCGGCGAGCGCGAGCAGCAGGGCGCCTGCGAGCGGAAGGCCGAGGACGATCGCGACTTCCATGTTCGTCAGTCCTGCTTCAGCTTTTCCATATGCCGGATGTCGAGCGAATCGAACTGCTCGCGGATGTGGAAAAAGAAGATTCCAAAGATGAAAGTGCCGACCAGCACGTCGAGCGCGACGCCAAGCTCGACCACGAGCGGCATGCCGTAGGTGGCGCTGGTGGCCGCGAAGAACAGGCCGTTCTCCATCGCGAGGAAGCCGATCACCTGCGGCACCGCCTTCCTGCGAACGATCATCATGAGGAAGGCGAGCAGCACGCTCGCGAGCGCGATGCCGAGCGTCGAACGCGTCAGCGTGCTCGCCATCTGCGAGATCGGTGTCGCCAGCGCAAAGGCGAAGATCACCAGGCCAATCCCGATCAGCATGGTCGTCGGGATGTTGATCAGCGTCTCGATGTCCCAGCGCACGAACAGGCGGTCGATCAGCCGGTGCAGGATCCAGGGGATAAGGATCACCTTCAGCAGCGCGGTGAGGAGCGCCGAATAGTAGAGGTGCGTCTGGCCGGTCGACGAGGCGACGATCGCCGTCGACACGGCGAGCGCGGCGCCCTGCCAGGCGAGCAGCTTGATCAGCGTGAGCACGCGCCGCTGGGAGAGCATTGCAAAGGCGATGAGGAGCAGGAGCGCCGCGAGGACATTGACGAGTTGCGTGGAGAAGGGTACCTGCATAGCTCAGCCTTGGACGAGAAAGTGCGTGAGCATCCCTAGCACCGCGAGCAGGAAGGCGCTCGACAGGAACTCGGGCGCGAGCAGCAGGCGCAGCTTGGCGAGCAAGGTCTCGATCAGCGCGAGACCGGCGCCGGCAAGCGCGAGCTTCGCCACGAGGGTGCCGATCGCGAGGGGCAGGGCGTGCCAGTCGCCGCCTTCGGCGATGCCCCAGGGGACGAACAGCGCAATGCCGATGGTCATGTAGGCGAACAGCTTGATTGCCACCGCCCACTCGATCAGCGCTAGGTGGCGCGCCGAGTATTCGAGAATCATCGCCTCGTGGATCATGGTGAGCTCGAGGTGCGTCGCCGGATTGTCGATCGGGATGCGAGCGTTCTCGGCGAGCAGCACCATGAGGAAGGCGACCGCGGCGAACGCGAGGCTCGGGTAGAGCGCGAACTCGCGGTGCCCGAGCGTGTCGACGATGGTGGTGAGCTGGGTGGAGCCGGAGATGAAGGCGGCGGTGAAGAGCGTCATCAGCATCGCCGGCTCGGCGAGGAACCCGATCATCATCTCGCGCCGCGCGCCCAGGCCGCCGAAGGATGTGCCGATGTCCATGGCGGCGAGCGCCGAGAACACGCGCGCGAGCGCGAACACGCCCACGAGCGCAATGATGTCCGCCGCCGGCGCGAAAGGCAGCCCTGTCGCCAGCACCGGCACGATTCCGGCGGCGAGCCACATGCACCCGAAGAGGATGTAGGGCGTCGTGCGGAAGAGCGGCGAGGCGCCGCGCGCGATCACGGGCTCCTTGTGGAACAGCTTCGCGAGCGTCCAATAAGGGAGGAGGACGGAGGGCGCCGAGCGGTTCTGCAGCCAGGCGCGGCACCGGTTCACCCAGCCGACGAGGAGCGGCGCCGCAAGCACCACGAACACCGACTGCAGGATCTGGAACGCGATCGCCGCGGCGGTGTTCATCGCACGAACACCAGGAGCGCGATCAGGGTGATGAAGCTGTAGAGCAGGTAGATGCTGATCCGGCCCTGCTGCAGCAGCGCGATCTTCGATGAGACGTACTCCGCCGCGCGCGCAACCGGCAGGTACAGCCAATACCAGTGGCGGTCCTCGATCTTGAGAGTGTACCGAGGCGTGGCCTCCCCGGGTCCCGGGAGGGTGCGTTCCATCCGGTAGAGCGGGCCGAACACATGGCGGATCGGCTGGCCGAACGCGTCAGCCGTATCCTGCATGCGCGAGGTCTGCTCGGGATAGCCGCAGTCCCAGGGATCGGCGAAGCGCGCCCGCCCGTGGTACACGCGGCGAACGACGAAGAAGGCGAGCAGGGTGACGGCGACGATCATGACCAGGAAGACCAGGGGCGAGTAGCTCGCCTGCTCCGCGGAGGTCGGCACCAGCCACAGCCAGCCCGAGGCCGAGAGAGCCTGCTCGGACAGGCCGTGGCCGGTCAGCCTGCTGGCTACCCGGTTGAGGACGAGGAGGAAGGAGCTGGGGAAAAGCCCGAGCAGGAAGCAGCCGGCCGCGAGCCACGCCATGCCGTAGCGCTCCATGCCGCCGGCGTCGCCGGCGTGCGGCAGCGGCGAGGGATGCGCGGGCTCGCGCGCACGCCCTAGGAAAGCGACGCCGTAGACCTTGACGAAGCACATCGCGGTGAGCGCTCCGGCGAGCGCGAGCGTCGCGGCGAAGAGCGGCAACAGGCTTCTCACGATGCCGTTCTGAAGGATCGTCGCCTGGAGCGCGGCCTGGAAGGTCAGCCATTCGGAGACGAAGCCGTTCAGCGGCGGCAGCGCGGAGATTGCGAGCGCGCCGATCAGGAAATAGAACGCGGTCTTCGGCATGCGGTGGATCAGGCCGCCCATGTCGTTCAGGTTGCGCAGGCCGGAGGAATGCAGGATCGATCCGGCGCCGAGGAAAAGGAGACCCTTGAACACGGCGTGATTGAGGGTGTGATAGAGCGCGGCGATCAGGCCGAGAGCGCCGGCGGCACCATGGCCGAAGCCGACGAACACCATGCCCATGCCCAGGCCGAGCAGGATGATCCCGATGTTCTCCACCGAATGGTAGGCGAGCAGGCGCTTCAGGTCGTGCTGCATCAGCGCGTAGAGCACGCCGAAGAGCGTCGTTCCCGCGCCGATGACGAGCACCACGAGGCCCCATTCCCAGCGCACGCTGCCGATGAGGTCGAAGATCACCCGCACCATGCCGTAGATCGCGGTCTTGATCATCACGCCGCTCATCAGCGCCGAGACGGGCGAAGGCGCGGCCGGGTGCGCCTCGGGGAGCCAGGCGTGGAGCGGCAGTATCCCGGCCTTGGCGCCGAAGCCGAAGAAGGCGAGCAGGAACGCCACTGTCGCCCAGCCGCGCTGCAGGTGAGCGGCGCGCAGGGCGTCGAACGAGTAGTCGCCGCGGCCGCCGTGCAGCACGCCGAAGCACAGCAGCACCGCGATCGCCCCGAGGTGCGCGATCAATAGGTACAGGAATCCCGCCGAGCGTATCGACGGCTGCTTGTGGTCGGTGATGACGAGGAAGTACGACGACAAGGCCATCGTCTCCCAGGCAAGCATGAACAGGTAGGCGTCGTCGGCAAGCAGTACGAAGGCCATGCTCGCGAGGAACACGTGGTACTGGCAGCCGATGAGCGCGAGCCGCCCCGAGGCCTCCTCGCGGAAGTAGCCGGCGGCGTAGACGGAGACCCCCGCGGAAACCGAACCGAGCAGCATCAGGAAGAAGGCGGCGAGGGCGTCGACCCTCAGGTGGAAGGGCAGGTCGGGCAGCCCGAGCGGCAGGGTGAGCGTCTGAGCGGGCAGCCACACCGCCTGCAGGCCGACAAAGGCGACCCCGATGCCGGCCGCGGCGCCGAGCGGGAACGCGAACCGCCGCGCGAACGCGGCGTTGCGCGAAGGGATGAGGCACGCGACGGCGATTGCGAGCCAGAGCACGGCAAGCGCGAGAGCGCCGCCGGCGGGCGAGAGCGCGGCGTGCAGGGCGCTCATTTCACCTTCATCCCCGGCTGCGCGCCGGAATCGGGAGACAGCAGATACAGGCCGGGCCCTTCGCCGCTCGCGGCGAGCACCATGCCCTCTGACACGCCGAACTTCATCTTGCGCGGCGCGAGATTTGCGACCATGACCGTGAGGCGGCCCTCGAGCTTCGCCGGGTCGTAGGCGGACTTGATCCCGGCGAACACCGTGCGCGTGCCGTCGCCCCCGTCGAGCGTGAGCTTCAGCAGCTTGTCCGCCCCTTCGACGTGCTCGGCCTTCACGATCCTCGCGATGCGCAGATCGACCTTGGAGAAATCATCGATGGAGATCGTCTCGTCCACTTTGCCTTCCTTGAGTTCGCGCTGCTGATGCTCCGCGTGCGTCTGCTGGGAGCGAGCCGCCGGTGCCGCCGCAGCGGGCTCGAAGAGGGCGTCGAGCTGCTTTTCTTCGACGCGGGTGATGAGGTGCTCATACGGCTTGATGCCTTGGAGCGGATCCCTCAGCTGCGACCATTTCAGCGGTTGCTTGAGCTCGAGGAGACCTGCCACCCGCGTAGCGGTGCTCGGAAGTATGGGCGCGAGGAAAAGCGTCAGCCGCCGAAAGGCGTCGATGCTGTCCGAGCAGACCTCGTGCAGGCGCTGCTTCTTGTCCGGACTCTTCGCGAGCTCCCAGGGCTTTTCGCGATCGATCGCTTCGTTTATCCGATCGGCCAAGTCCATCGTTTCCCGAACGACCTTGCCAAATTCTCTCTGATTATAGTTCTGGGCGATTCGCTCTTCGGCGTCGATCGCGAGCATGGTCCATTTTGCGGTTGCCACGGCTCGATCAGGATCGATCGGCAGAATCTTCCCACCAAATTGCTTGTTGAGAAATCCGGCCGCGCGACTGGCGATATTGACGTACTTGCCAACGAGATCGCTGTTAACGCGCGCAAGAAAATCGTCCGGATCGAAATCGATGTCCTCGACGTTCGCATTCAGCTTCGCCGCGATGTAATACCTCAGCCACTCGGGATTCATCCCGAGCTCGAGATACTTCAGCGGGTCGATCCCGGTCCCGCGCGACTTGGACATCTTGTCGCCCGACACGGTGATGAATCCGTGGACGTTCACCTGGTCGGGGGTCTTGTAGCCCGAGAACTCGAGCATCGCCGGCCAGAACAGGGTGTGGAAGTAGATGATGTCCTTGCCGATGAAGTGGATCATCTCAGTGCCGCGTTCGGGCTTGGCGAAGTCGTCGAACGCGAGGCCCGTCTTTGCGCAGTAGTCCATGAGGCTCGCAAGATAGCCTATCGGCGCGTCGAGCCAGACGTAGAAGTACTTCCCAGGCAGGTCCGGGATGGGGATGCCGAAGTAGGGCGCGTCGCGCGATATGTCCCAGTCGCCGAGCGCCTTGTCACCCTCGGCGTCGAGCCACTCCCACGCCTTGTTCACCACCTGCGATTGGAGCCGGCCGGGCACCTCGAGCCATTCGCGCAGGAACGTGACGCAGCGCTCGTCCGAGAGCTTGAAGAACAGGTGCTCGGAAGAGCGCAGCTCGGGCTTCGCGCCGGAGAGCGTGGAGTACGGGTTGATGAGCTGTGTGGGCGAGTAGACCGAGCTGCAGTTCTCGCACGCGTCGCCGTACTGGTCCTTGGTTCCGCACACGGGACACTCGCCCTTGATGAAGCGATCCGCGAGGAACATGCCCTTCACCGGATCGAAGAACTGCTCGATCTTCTTCGAGTAGATCAGCCCCGCCTTCTTCAGCTTGCGGTAGATGTCCTGCGAGAGCTCGGTGTTTTCCCTCGAGTGGGTCGAATGCCAGTTGTCGAACTCGATGTTGAAGCCGTCGAGGTAGCGCTTGCGGCCGCGAGCGATCTCCGCGATGAACTCCTCGGGCGACTTCCCGGCCTTTTCCGCGGCGAGCATGATCGGCGCGCCGTGGGCGTCGTCCGCGCCGATGAAGTGCACCTCGTGGCCCTGCATGCGCTGGAAGCGGACCCAGATGTCGGCCTGGATGTACTCCATGATGTGGCCGATATGGAACGGGCCGTTCGCGTAGGGCAGGGCGGTGGTGACGAACAGCCGGCGGGTCATGCGGCCTTCCGAAAAGCCGTCATTTTATCGCCTCGCGCCGCTCCCCGGCGCGCCGGGTGCTTCTCAGATCACCACGATCGCGGTCGCGATCACGAGGGCGACGACGACGGTCGCGGCGAAGATCACGTTCTCGCGGCGGCCCCATGGCCGCTCGCCGGGGCGCAGGCGGTCGCGCGAGAGCCCAGCCCCCGATATCGAGCGTGTCGAGACGAATTCGGTCGTCCCGTCCTCGCTCATCTGCGCCATCAGGCGCTGTGTCGCTTCCTGGGAGTCGAACGCCCGCGAGATGCCCCGGGTCGGCGACGGCTCGCTCGTCGCCTCGGCGGCGTCCTTGACTTTCGCCGGAGCGGGCTGCGCCGCGGCGAGCGGCGGGATCGGAAGCGGCTTGCCGGTTGTCGTCAGCCCTATACCCACGCCCGTCTGCCCCGTGTCGATCTGCGCCTTGCACTCGCGCAGGTCGTGCGCGAAGTCGGCCGCGCTCTGGTAGCGCGCCTCGGGCGCCTTGGCCAGCACTTTTGCGATGATGTAATCGAGCATCACCGGCACCTGCAAGTTGCTCGAGCTAGGCGGGGCCGGATCGTGGTTGGTGATCTGGTACATGAGCGCCGAGAGCCCTTCGCCGTTGAACGGCGTTGCTCCCGTGACGCACTCGTAGAGGATGACGCCTAGCGAGAAGATGTCGGAGCGGTGATCCGCGCGCTTTCCCACCACCTGCTCCGGCGCGATGTACTTGGGCGAGCCTAGGATGACCCCCGTTTGGGTTCGGGTTTCGCTGGAGCGCATGCGCGCGATGCCGAAGTCGGCGATCTTCGCCCGGCCGTCGGGGGTAATCATGATGTTGGCCGGCTTGATGTCCCTGTGCACGACCTGATGCTGGTGGGCGTAAGCGAGGCCTTCGGCCACCTGCGCGGCGATGTCCACGGCCTTGGCGACCGCCAGCGGCTTGCCGTCGGCAAGCATCTCGCGGAGCTCCTTGCCCTCGATGTACTCCATCGCCATGTACACCAGGTGCCCGCTCTTGCCGATGTCGTAGACGATGATGATGTTCGGGTGGTTGAGGCCGCCGGCCGCCTTGGCTTCGGTGTAGAAGCGGGCCTCGTATTCGGCCATCCCCTCGTGGCCGGCTTCCTCGGTGTTGATCGTCTTGATGGCGACCATGCGGTTGAGCATGGGGTCGTTGGCGCGGTACACCACGCCCATCGCCCCCTTGCCCAGCTCGGCGACGACCTCGTAGCGGCCCAGGAGCCAGGGTTCGGTCATGTCCCTGCTATTTTCTTATCGTCTTTACCGAGCGAAAAACGGGGCCCCAGACCGGGTGTCCGGCCTCGGCCTCCCGCAGGTCGAACGAGGGATCGAGATCGAGCGCCTTCCTGAACTCGTCGCGGCACTGGGGAATCCTGCCCGATGCGCAGTGAATGAAAGCCAGGTACTTGTGTGCGCGCACCCGGTCGGACTTGTAGCGCAGGCCGCTGTCCAGGCCCGCTTGGAGCAGCTTCGCCGAGTAGGCGAGCTCGCCGTCCTCGTAGGCCCGGACTCCGAACTGGAGCTCGTCCTCGCCCTGGTTCGAGCCGAAAAGGGCGCACCCGGAAGCGAGCGAGGCGAGTACCAGAAGTGGCGCGAGCCGTCGGCAAGCGGCGAGACCTCTGTCAGCGGCGGAATCGGTGGGTGATGCTGATTTCCGCTCCGGACCGCAGCTCGACCGTCTGGACGTAAGGTGGGAACGAGCCATTCCGCAACTCTACCTTATGTTTGCCCGGTTTTAGCGGAATGGCCTTCAGCGGCGGACTGACGCCCTGACGCGCTCCGTCGATGAACACCTCTGCCCACGGCAGGGCGATGATGTTGACGGTCGCGTCGCGCGGGGCGGGGGCGGCCGGAGCGATCGTCGCAACCGTCTCGGGCACGATCGCCGGGGCGGAAGCGTGCGCCTCGGTCCCGCTCGCCTTGGTCGACTGCGGGAGAGGCTTGGTCGCGGCGTCCTTGGGCCGGTGCACGGGCTTCGCTTCCTTCGCCGGATGCCTCGGTTCCTCGGCCTTTGGTTGCGGCGCCGGCGCCTCTTCCACGGGAGCAGGCTTGGGCGACGCGACCTCAGCTTTCGGTGCGGGCGCCACGCGCGGAGGCAGGACGGCTGGCGCCGGCTTCGTCTCGTCGTCGTTGCGGTGGCTTCTCGCGATGACGCCGGTGCCGACGATGAGCGTGAATGCGAGCGGAGCGGCCACGAGCAGCTTGCTGTTCACCGCCAGCGCCTGGGGCCAGCGGCGCGGGCTGAGCTTCAGGAAGCGGGGCAGGCGCAGGCTGGGCAGGTGCATCGAGGGCCTCGCGGTGGGCGTGGGCGCGGTGCGCCGCAAGCTGCCCAACCCGGAGCCCACCGAATACAGCTCGTGCTCGCGGACGTGCTTGTCGGTCTGCGGCCCCTCGTAATGGAACAGCTTGGCGTAGTCCTCCGAAAGCCGCGCCATCACGTCGTAGTAGGATCGCGACACGAGAATCTGCCCCGGCTGGGCGAAACTCATGACTCGCTGGGCGACGTTGATGCCATCGCCGATGATGTTTGGGTTGCCGTTGATGTCCTTGACCAGTCGCACCGGTCCTAGATTGATGCCAACGCGGATCCGTAGGCGCGGGCCCGTGATGGCGGCTTGCTGGTCGGCGACCGCGTCGCGCAGGCTCATGCTGGCGAACAGTGTGTCCTCCGGGTCGCCGAGAAAGCTCACGGCGGCGCCGTCGCCGGTGTCGAGGATGATGCGGTCGTCGGTGGGAACGCCCGCAATTGCCTCCGTGAGGACCTCGTTGAAACGCTCCTTGAGCGCTATCTGCTCGGCGACCTTTTCCTGCGAGTACTCGACGATGTCGAGAAACAGCACGCTGCAGATGAACGTTCGATTGGTGTGCTCAGGCATCTTTGTCCGCCGCGGTCGCCTGTCCGGTCCTCGCCCTATGCGGTCCCCCGTTTGGCCACATTCTACCGCGCCGAAGCGCGGCAGGCACCCGAAAGTTGCTAGAATATCAACCTATTGCCTCCCAATCCTACGAAATCACCGAGCTCTGGCTCCCTAATGTCAATTACCCAGGAACAAGTTCACAGCGCGCTCAAGGAGGTGGTTGATCCCAACACGGGCAAGGATTTCGTCGCGACCAAGTCGGCGAGGAATATCAGGGTCGAGGGGGCAAACGTCGCGCTGGAGATCGAGCTGGGCTACCCGGCGAAGACCCAGCTGGAGCCCATCCGCAAGCTCGTCGGCCAGAAGCTGCGAAGCATCCCGGGGATCGGGACGGTGAGCATCGAGGTCACGAGCAGGATCGTCTCGCACTCGGTGCAGCGGGGGGTGAAGCTCGTGCCCGGGGTGAAGAACATCGTCGCCGTCGCGTCCGGCAAGGGCGGAGTGGGCAAGTCGACCACGGCGGTCAACCTGGCACTCGGGCTCGCCGCCGAAGGGGCGAGTGTGGGGGTCCTCGACGCGGATATCTACGGGCCGTCGCAGCCTACCATGCTCGGCATCACCGGCCGGCCGGAATCCAAAGACGGCAAGACGCTCGAGCCCATGGTGGGCCACGGGGTCCAGGCAATCTCCATCGGCTTCCTCATCGACATTGATACGCCCATGGTGTGGCGCGGGCCCATGGTCACGCAGGCGCTGGAGCAACTCCTCAAGGACACCCGCTGGAGGGAGGTAGACTACCTCGTCGTGGACATGCCGCCCGGCACGGGCGACATACAGCTGACGCTGGCCCAGAAGGTCCCGGTAACGGGGGTCGTCATCGTCACCACGCCGCAGGACATCGCCCTGATCGACGCGCGCAAGGGGCTCAAGATGTTCGAGAAGGTCGGGATACCCATCCTCGGTGTGGTCGAGAACATGAGCACTCACATATGCTCGAACTGCGGTCATGAGGAGCACATCTTCGGGCAGGGGGGCGCGGAGCGCATGTGCAGGGAATACGGCACCGAGCTGCTCGGGTCCCTCCCTCTGGACATGAACATCCGGGAGCAGGCGGACTCGGGCAAGCCCACGGTGATCGCCGACCCGGACGGGCGCGCGGCCGAGATCTACCGCGCCATCGCGCGGCGCCTGGCCGTGAAGATCGCCGAGTCGGCGAAAGACATGACGTCCAAGTTCCCGAACATCATCGTCTCTAAGAACACCTAACCTACCCCTTGCGTTCTCCCAGGGACTTGCCTACCATCCCTTGTGTGCATGAGACCGGGGCGGCCGCGGCCGCCGGCGCGGGGAGGCGCGCTGAATGCGGAAAAATCCGCTTGATTTCGGAAACACAGTCCCTATAATCGTTTTCACCAACGGGCTCCGGTTCGGTTGTCTGCGCAGCGGACGGTCAAACCCGGGCCCGATGCTATTGGAGAGCGCGTTTTCATGGACAGACCAGTGCAAAAGGAGGTCATCATGACAAGCATGAGGGAGTACTACGGCTCGCAGGACTTCTTCGCCCTTGATATTCCCATAACGTAGGTATTTGCTGGAGACCCAAACGATGCAGATGCGCGCTGGCGTAGCCAAAAAGACCATCAAGTCAATCCGACAGCAGGCATTCGAGCAGACCCACCTCTTCGATTCGCACCCCGAGTCGAGCCTGGACTTCGAAAAAGTCCGGGCCGCAGTCAAAGACGGCTACAACAGGCCGTTCCTCCTGATCGATTCCAATATCGTCCGCGAAAAGGCGTGTCGCTTCGTTGCGGCGATGCCCCGCGTGCGGCCCCATTACGCGGTGAAGGCCAACCCTGATCCGCGCGTGCTTCAGATCGTGATCGCCGAGGGCGGCGGTTTCGAGATCGCCTCGATCTCCGAGCTCGACCTGCTGCTCGCGCAGGGTGTGCTCGCGGCAGAGGTCTTCTACTCGAACCCGGTCAAGTCGCGCGACCAGATCGCGCAGGCTGCGGCCAAGGGGGTCGAATGGTACGTGATCGACTCGCTCGAGGAACTGAAGAAGATCCATTCCATCAAGGCCGACGCCAAGCTCTATCTGCGCATCGACACGCCCAACATCGGCAGCGACTGGCCGCTCGCGGGCAAGTTCGGAGCTCACTCGTCCGAGGTCCGCGAGATCATCGCGACTGCGGCCAGGCTGAGAGCCGACCTTGCTGGCGTCGCGTTCCACGTTGGATCCCAATGTCGCAATCCCGAGAACTGGCGGGTCGGCATCGAGAAGGCGCGCGCCGCGTTCGACCAGATGACCAAGGCCGGGCTCAATCCGCGCCTGCTGAACATCGGCGGGGGCTTTCCCGTGCGGCACGTCAAACCGATCCCGTCGATCGAGGTGATCGGCGACGTCGTCAACCGCGCGCTCGAGGCTTTTCCCGCGAAGGTGAAAGTCATCGCCGAGCCGGGGCGGTACCTTGTCTCCGACGCCGGCTACTTCGTGTGCCGCATCATGGGTACTGCGACCCGCGCGAACAAGCGCTGGATGCACCTGGACGCCGGGCTTTTCGGCGGGATCATCGAAACCGCCGAGGGGCTCAAGTACAAGATCCGCACCGACCGTGCCGGCCCGGACATTCCCTGGAACGTCGCCGGGCCGACCTGCGACTCGATCGACGTGGTGATGCGCGACGAGCCGCTGCCGTCGGACCTCCAGGAAGGTGACTATCTCTATCTGAAAAACGCCGGGGCCTACACCACGGCCTATGCCAGTAACTTCAACGGGTTTCCGCTTCCCGAAGTGCGGGTGATCTAGCCTCGGGACGTCCGCTCGTACTCGACGAAGGCGTAGTCGAAGCCGCCCGGCTCCCCAGAGGCGCGGGGCTCGCGCGAGAGCTCGCGCCACTGCGAGCGGTCGAACTCCGGAAAGAACGCGTCTCCTTCGAAATCCCGCTCGATCTCGGTCAGGTACAGGCGCCGGGCGAGCGGCATGGCGAGCGCGTAGATCTGCGCGCCGCCGATCACGAATGCCTCGGCCGACTCTCCGGTGCGCGCGAGCGCGTCCTCCAGGGAGTGCGCGATCGCGCAGCCGGGCGGGTGCCAGTCGCCCGAGCGGGTGATCACGATATTGTTGCGGCCCGGCAGCGGGGAGCCGATCGACTCGAAGGTCTTTCGGCCCATGATCACGGCGTGTCCCGTCGTGAGGCGCTTGAAACGCCTGAGGTCCTCAGGAAGACGCCAGGGCATGGCGTTGGCGAGCCCGATAGCTCGGTTGCTCGCCACCGCGGCGACGATCGCAATTCGCGAGGATGGAGGCACCGCGCTATTGTAATGAAGCAAAAAAAACCCCGGCGAACGCCGGGGTCGCCTGAACGCGCAACGGGAGGGTGGTGCGCGTTGATTCAGGGCTGGGAAAGATGATAGCTAATTGCTTCGTGGACCGCCATAGAAAAATCGTGAGAATCTTGGTCCGATGCGGCGACGGTCGGGAACGCACGCATGTTCTCTCAGCTTTTCTCCCGACGAGTCTGTAGGGACATCCCCTACACGAGTTGCACGTCGCAATTTTTATGGTGTGCAAATTTTCTTCGATGATGAGTAAAACAGATCTCCGATAACCACAATGTGAGCGACGGGCCGGCGACCGGTGCCAGCGAAACATCTTGGAGCCAGTCGGATCACCAACGACCCGAGTGTTTGATGCGTTCGCCTAGTGAGAAGTGCTTCTGGATGAAACCGCAGAGGGCCGCGTGCAACAAACAGCTGAAAGATCAGGCCAATCTTGTCGGAAACGGTAGGCGCCGAACGGCCCATGGCACCCGTCGCGGGTATCATTGACCTCCCAAACCAGGGTATTGAAGTGTGAAGATCGGGCTCGACTTCCCTCAGCGCTACTACCCGAGGTCGTTCCTCGGCCTGCTGCTGCTCGCCTTCCTGCTGGTTGCTGCGCCGCTCGTCATCGCGTTCTACAACGCGGCGGTATACGTCGAGCAGCTCGCGGGCCAGAGCCAGACCGCAGTATCGCAGGCGGCCCAGGCGTCGCGCGGCAGCCGCCTGCTGGTCGAGCAGACGACTGCGCTCGAGCGCGTCGTGCGGCAGTACCTCATCCTCGACGACGAGGAGCTGCTCAACGACTATGCCCGCTTGAGGTCGAACTTCAAGGCGAACACGAGCGAGCTGTCGCTGCAGCCCCTCGACGAGGTGCAACTGGCCGAGCTCAACAACACGATCGACATGGAGCAGTCTCTCTACGAGCAGCTCCTCCAGAAGCCCTCGACCCGGCAGGACAAGACGGCGCTCGTAAGCGGCTACATGGTCCTGTCGGACTCGGCTCGCAACGTGCTGAACACGAGCAACGCCCTGATCGATCGCGAGGTGGAATCAATGCGCGCGACGGGCGCGCGCGCCCAGCGCATCCTGTGGCTGCAGCTCGCCGCAACGATTCCGCTGGGCGTCCTGCTCGCGATCGGGGTGACGATATTCATCGCGAGGCCGATCCGCCAGCTCGACCAGGCGATCCGGCGCCTGGGCGCGGGCGAGTTCGAGGGCGACATCGAGGTCGTCGGCCCCGCGGACCTGAAATACCTGGGCAGCAGACTCGACTGGCTGCGCCAGCGGCTGATCGAGTTGGAGCAGCAGAAGCGGCTCTTCCTGCGGCATGTCTCACACGAGCTGAAGACTCCGCTTACCGCGCTGCGCGAGGGGTCGGAGCTCCTCGCCGAGGGCACGGTGGGTCCCCTTGCCCCGGGTCAGCGCGAAATCGTCGAGATCCTCCGGCAGAAGAGCGTGCAGTTGCAGCGCCTCATCGAGGACCTGCTCAACTACCACCGCGTTCAGGAGAGCATGGGGCGCTTGGATTTGAAGCCGGTGCGGTTCGACCACGTGGTCGAGCAGGTGCTCGAAGACCACCGGCTCGCGGCTCAGGCAAGGAGAATCCGCGCCGACCTGCACCTCGACCCGGTGGCGCTGCATGCCGATGAGGAAAAATTGCGCGCGGTGACCGCGAATCTGGTATCGAACGCAATCAAGTACTCACCCGACGAGGGTATGATTTCCCTGGCGTTGCGGCAACAGGGAGACGAAGTCGTGCTTGACATCGGCGACGCGGGCCCCGGCGTTCCCGCCGAGGACCGCGAAAGGGTATTCGATTGGTTCTATCGGGGCGTCGACGCCCCGCGGGGTCGCCTGCAGGGCAGCGGCCTGGGTCTCGCGATCGCGAGGGAGTTCGTCCTGGCCCACGGCGGGCGGATCGAAATCCTGGAGGAGCGCGGGCCGGGCGCGCATTTCCGCGTCACTCTTCCCTCAGGAGAGGCGCCCGCCGAGCCATGATCCGCATTTTCGCTGCCTTCGCGTGCGCCACCCTGCTGGCCGGTTGCGCGAACCTGTGGCCGGGAGTGGCATCCGGCTCCGGCAACGCGTCGGCACGCGATGAGCGCGAGTCGCGCCAGGTCATCGAGCTAATCGGTTATGCCCAACGGGTCTCGACGCTCCAGGCCGATGAGCAGCAACGCGAATTGAACGCTTCGAGCCAGATGTTCTCAAAGAGTCGTGGCGCCTACGGACGGGTGAGGTTGGCGCTGGTGCTGTCGCTCCCTGGCACGGCCTTCTGCGACGAGCCGAAGGCGGCTGGCCTGCTGGAGCCGCTGGTGCCGAAGGAGGCGGCAGCCGGTCCCATGCAGCAGTTCGCCGGGCTGCTCCACACGCAGTTGAGCGAGCGCGTGCGCGAACAGCGCCGCGCTGCGCAGCTGAAGGAACAGCTCGACGCGCTGAAGGACGTCGAACGCAAGATCATAGAGCGGGAGCAAGCGAGGCCGAGATGAGCACGATTCTTCTTGTGGACGACGATCCCGACATCCTAAAACTCGTGTCTCTGCGGCTCAACGCCGCGGGACACGGGGTCAAGGAGGCGGAAAGCGGCGAGAGGGCGCTTGCGCTGCTTGCTGCGGCGCGCCCCGATCTGGTCATCACGGATCTCAAGATGGGCGGCATGGATGGCCTGGCGTTGTTCGACGAAATACGCAAGCAGGCTCCGACTCTGCCCGTCATCATCCTCACCGCGCACGGCACGATACCCGATGCGGTCGACGCCACCCGGCGCGGCGTGTTCGCGTTCCAGCCCAAGCCCTTCGACGGCAAGCATCTTCTGGATCAGGTCGAGCAGGCGTTGAAGTTCTCCGGGATTGTGCAGGGGAGCGACGAGGACTGGAGGCGCGACTTCGTCACGCAGAGCCCGAGGATGGAAAACGTGCTGCATCAGGCGCGGCTGGTCGCTCAGTCCGAGGCGAGCGTGTTCCTGCAGGGCGCGAGCGGCACCGGGAAAGAGCTGCTGGCTCGCGCGATACACCGCGCGAGCCGGCGCTCGGGTGGGCCTTTCGTCGCAGTCAACTGCGCGGCGATCCCCGAGAACCTGCTCGAGTCGGAGCTGTTCGGCCACCGCAAGGGCTCGTTCACCGGCGCGAACTACGATCACAAGGGCCTGATCCCGTCCGCCGACCAGGGGACCCTGTTCCTCGACGAAATCGGCGACATGCCGTTCGCGCTCCAGGCGAAGCTCCTGCGCGTCCTTCAGGACCGGGAGGTCAGGGCCGTCGGGGCGACCCAGGGAACACCGGTGGACGTGCGCATCGTCTCGGCGACGCACCGCGATCTCGGCGAGCAGATGAGGCAGGGGCGTTTTCGCGAGGACCTCTATTACCGCCTGAACGTGGTGTCGCTCGAGCTACCGCCGCTCTCCGAGCGCCGCGAGGACATCGTGCCCCTTGCGACGCACTATCTCAAGGCGACCGCCGCGCGATACGGAAAGGACGTGCAGGCTTTCGCTCCGGAAGCCCTTCAGCTTTTGCTCGCGGCGCCCTGGCCAGGCAACGTCAGACAACTTGTCAACGTGATCGAGCAAGTGGTGGCGTTGTGCGCCTCGAGCCTCGTGCCGGCGTCGCTGGTACAGCAGGCCCTGAAGGAAGAGCCGGCCCAGCTGGCTTCGCTCGAGCAGGCGCGAGGCAGCTTCGAGCGCGAGTACCTCATCCGCATACTGCGCATCACCGGCGGCAGCGTGACCCGGGCGGCGAAGCTCGCGCAGCGCAATCGAACGGAATTCTACAAGCTGCTCGAGCGCCACAAGCTCGAGCCGCGGATGTTCAAGCCTGAGAAGGTCTGAGTCCTGCGCCGGCGTTTTCCTGCGGGGATGTCGCTTTGAAACGACACGAAATATCCTTTCGGGTCAGTTCGATCTCCGGAGCGCCGCAGCGGTCGTCGTTGACAGGCGACATTCTCGGGTCCTGCCGGTGAGCCACGCTCGTCCTAAGTCCTTGACTCCGCAGCGGTGCCTGCTTCTGGCATGGGCATTGCGATATGGACGCTATTCAACGCAGCAACGGGAGGCGCAGCGCATCGATGGAAGCTGTCAACGGCCACCAATCGGGCTCGGCTCGGGTCCGGTCGCTCGCCATCGCGGCGGCCGCGGCGGTGGGCGTTGCGGCTCTCATCGGCCTGGGTGCCTCGAGCGGCGTGCTGCCGGGCAAGCGGGCGGCCGCGCCGGAGGAAACGCCGCCGCCGAGCGGCCTGAAGCCGGCTGTTTGCGCGCTTTGCGGGATCGTGGAATCGATCAGGAGCGTCGAGGTGTATGAGGAGTCGGGCGCCGGGGGCGGCGCTGCAGACCTCAGGAACAACGCCGAGAATCCCGGCGCAGGCAGCCCTGAAAAAAACCTCAGGAAGCGCGTCGTGTGGCGCGTGACAGTCCGCATGACGGACGGCTCCTACCGCGCGATTTCGCTCCCGAGCCCGCCGGTGTTCGCGGTGGGCGAGAAGGTCCGGGTCGTGGAAGGCCGCCTCGTCCGGGCATGAAATCCACCGTGTACAGCAAGCCACGCCCATACCTGGTGAGAACAATGACCCGCATCGCCCGCACCCTGGCGCACGCTCTCACCGTGTGCATCTGCTTCGCGGGCATGCCGCCGCCCGCGGCACACGCCGAGCTGGTCGCAACCGACCGCGCCGAGCCCTCGGCGCACGCGCAGACCTCCGCCCGCGCCGCTCTGACGTCGTTGCTCGACAGGGCCGACGTTCGCGCGGCGCTCCGGAGCCGCGGCGTGAGCGCCGAGGAGGCAAAGGCCCGCGTGGCCGCATTGAGCGACGATGAAGCCGAGCAGCTTGCCGCGAAGCTCGATTCGCTGCCCGCGGGCAGCGGCGGATTCGAGACCGTGCTCTGGATTGGCTTCCTCGTCTTCGTGATCCTCTTGATAACGGACATTCTGGGCTTCACCAAGGTTTTCCCGTTCACCCGGCCGGCCAAGTGATCCTCCCCTCTCGACCGCGCCGGCGTGTCGCCCGCCGCCTAACGGCGGCGGGCATCTTATTGCTGGGGCTTGCAGGCTGCGCTACGCCGCAGCTGCAGGCCCTGTTGAGCGGCGACTCGTCCGCGCTGCCGCAGAGAGCGGAGCTCGACTCCGTTCCGTTCTACCCGCAGGAGGAATACCAATGCGGCCCCGCGGCGCTCGCGATGCTGCTGGAGGCCGCAGGGAAGCCTGTCTCCCCGGACGCACTGCGGTCGCAGGTCTACCTTCCCGAGCGGCAGGGAAGCCTGCAGGTCGAGATGCTCGCGGCCGCGCGGCGCAACGGCTTCGTCGCGGTCGAGCTCAACCCGAAGCTCTCGGACCTGCTTGCCGAGATCGCCGCCGGAAACCCCGCGGTGGTGCTGCAGAACCTCGCGCTCGACTGGGCGCCGGCTTGGCACTACGCGGTCGCGATAGGGTACGACCTCGAGGAACGCCAGATCGTGCTGCGCTCCGGGACGGAACGCAGGCTGCAAATGCCTCTTTCGACCTTCGAGCGCACCTGGCAGCGCGGGGGCTACTGGGCGATGCTCGCCTTGCCGCCGGGACGCTTCCCGGCCAGCGTCTCGTCTGCCGAATACCTGGGCGCCGTGACCCGCCTCGAGAAGGCGGACTCGTCCGGGCAGGCGCACGCCGCCTACCAGCGCGCGCTCGAGCGCTGGCCCGACCAGTTCACGGCGCTGATGGGCGTGGGGAACACCGCGTATCGCGTCGGCGATCTCGAGGGTGCCGAGCGGGCCTTCAGGCGGGCCACGGTCGTCTATCCGCGCTCGGCCGCGGCGCACAACAATCTCGCGCAGACGCTCGCCGACCTCGACCGCTACGACGAGGCCCTCGCCGAGGCACGCGTGGCCGTCGGCATCGGCGGGCCCCTCGAAGAGGCATCGGTCCGCACCCTCGACGCGATCGTGAAGAGGACCGGGCGGGGCGAGCAGGAGTGGAACAAGTAGCGGTCTACTAGACCGCGATCGGCGCCTTGATCGCGGGGTAGGGGTTGTAGTCCTCGAGCGTGAAGTCCTCGTAGCGGAACCCGAAGATGTCCCTGGCTGCCGGGTTGAGACGCACGCGCGGCAGGGGCCGCGGCGTGCGCGACAGCTGCTCCCTGGCCTGCTCGACGTGGTTCAGGTACAGATGGGCGTCGCCCAGCGACAGCACGAATTCGCCCGGCTTCAGTCCGCACACCTGCGACGTCATCAAGGTGAGCAGCGCGTACGAGGCGATGTTGAACGGCACGCCGAGAAAGATGTCGGCGCTGCGCTGGTACATCTGGCAGGAGAGCCGCCCCACGGCCACGTAGAACTGGAAGAGCACGTGGCAGGGCGGCAGTTTCATCTTGTCGATTTCCGCAGGGTTCCAGGCTGTGACGATGTGGCGGCGCGAATCGGGCCGAGTGCGGATCGATTCCACGACCCGCGCGATCTGGTCGATGGCGCTGCCGTCGCGCGCCGGCCAGCTGCGCCACTGCGATCCGTACACGGGCCCGAGCTCGCCGCGCTCGTCGGCCCACTCGTCCCAGATCGAGACGCCGTGCTCCTGCAGCCAGCGCACGTTGGTCTCTCCCCTGAGAAACCAGAGGAGCTCGTAGGCGACGGACTTGAAGTGGACCTTCTTGGTGGTGAGCAGCGGGAATCCGGCGGCGAGGTCGAAGCGCATCTGCCACCCGAAGGTGGACAGGGTGCCCGTTCCCGTGCGGTCGCTCTTCCTGTGCCCGTGATCGAGCACGTGGCGCATGAGGTCGAGGTACGCTTTCATCCCGAAATCATAGCGCGTTATGTGCGCGAAGAACGCGGCGGTATCGCGCGCCATGCCCACAGCACGGCGAGCGCGAACGCGGCATACGCGGTCGCGAATACCCATTCCGGGAAATCGTAGTAAAGCAGGCGCGCGACCCAGCGGCCGACGAAGCTTCTGCCGGGGCTCCCGCCCCGCAGCACGTCCTCCCAGACCGTCAGAGGGCAGGTGACACCGAGCAGCGCCTCGGCGGTGACTAGAGCTATCGCGGCGAGGTGCACGGTCCTGAACGCGCGGTTGCGAACCCAGCTCCAGCGCCGGGCGCCGAGGAGAATCAGCGCAAAGCCCCCTAGGACGAAGAGAACGAACAGCGCGTGAACGATCAGGATGGCATCGGCGATCATCGCTCTCCGGACTGCTGCTCGCCGGCGGCCACAGGGCGTGACGGGTCGACGATCCACTCGCTCCAGGAGCCGGGATACAGCCTCGCACCGGGCAGCCCGGCGATCTCCATCGCGAGCAGGTTGTGGCACGCGGACACGCCGGAGCCGCAGTAGTTCACGGCCTGCTTGGGTCCGCTTGCGCCGAGAACGGCGCGGAATTCCGCCCTGAGGGCCTCGGGCCGCTTGAAGCGGCCGCTTGCGTCGAGGTTGTCACGGTAGAACCGGTTGCGCGCGAAGGGAATACGGCCGCCGACCGGATCGATGGTCTCGTTGTCGCCGCGAAAGCGGTCCGGGGCGCGGCCGTCGATCAAGACGGTGGTTTCGTCGCCCAGGTGGTCGCGGACGAAATGCGCGCCGACCCAGCAGTCGTTCCGGGCGTTGCCGGCGAATCGCGCCGGTATCGGACGTGGAACCTCGGCGGTCTGTGGACGGCCCTCGGCGATCCACTGGTTCCATCCGCCGTCCAGAACGGCGACGGGCAGGTGCCCGAGCCAGCGCAGCAGCCACCACAGCCGCGACGCCGGCATGCCGCCCTGCGCGTCGTAGGCCACGACCTGCTTTCTGGCGTCGACTCCGGCTTCACCGAGCTTCCTCATGAATCGATCGGGTTCGGGAAGCGGATGCCGGCCGTTGCGCCCGGTCTGGGGCGCGGAGAGGTCCTCGTCCACGTGCAGGAAGCGCGCTCCCGGAATGTGCGCCCTCTCGTACTCGGCGCGGCCGCGCTCCGGCGCCGCGAGCTCGTGGCGGCAGTCGAAGACGATCCATTCGGGATCAGAGAGGTGGCGCGCGAGCGTCTCGGTGTCGGCGAGCGCGGTGAGGATCATGCCGCCATCTTACCCGGGCGGCGGGGGCCGTTAAACGCTCCCGGCGAGCCCGCGCCTCAGGTATTCGTGGAAGTGCATCATGCCGTCTTCCATCGGAGATTGGTACGGGCCGATCTCGTCGTCGCCGCGCTCGAGGAGCAGGCGCCGGCCGCGGTCCATGCGCTTGGCGATGATGTCGTCCTCGTCCGCGGTCTCCATGTACGCGGCCTGCTCCGCGGCGATGAAGTCGCGCTCGAACAGCACGATTTCCTCGGGGTAGTAGAACTCGACCACATTGGTGGTGTGCGTGGGCGAGCGGGGGAAGAGGGTGCTCACGACGAGCACGTGTGGGTACCACTCGATCATCACGTTCGGGTAGTAGAGGAACCAGATGGCCCCCTGCATCGCCGGCTTGCCGTCCAGGTATCGGGTGAGCGCCTCGTGCCACTTGGCGTAGGCGGGTGTGCCGGGCCTCGCGAACCCGTCCTTCACCCCGACGGTCTGCGAGGAGTACGCGTCGGCGATCTCCCACTTCAGGTCGTCGCAGGTGACGAAGTTCCCCAGGCCCGGGTGGAAGGGCACGACGTGGTAGTCCTCGAGGTATACCTCGATGAAGGTCTTCCAGTTCTGCTCGAGCTCCAGGATCTGCACGCTGTCGAGCAGGTAGCCGGAGAAGTTGAACTGGTCGGCGACTGACAGCTGTGCGAGGTCCTTGGCGACGTCGCGGCGTCCCGCGAACAGCAGGCCACGCCAGTTCTGGAGCGGCGTCCTGCCGAGGTTGAGGCAAGGGTTCTCGGGGAAGTGCGGAGCGCCGAGCAGTTCGCCCTGCATGTTGTAGGTCCACCGGTGCAGCGGGCAGACGATGTTCTCGGCGTTGCCGTGCCCTTCCAGGAGTATCGCCTGGCGGTGGCGGCAGACGTTCGACAGGAGCTCGATGCCGCGCGCGTTCCTGACCAGCACCTTGCCGTGATCCGTCGTCGCGAGGGTCCGGTAGTCACCCACGTTGGGAACCATCAGCTCGTGCCCGACATAGCCGGGACCCGCGGCGAAGAGCAGGTTCTGCTCAAGCTCGAATATTTTCGGGTCGAAGTACCAGGAAACAGGAAGCTGCGATGCGGCAGGTCTGATTGCTCGTGAGCTGGGCAGGTCGGACATATGCGGCCGGAGGGCTCCTCGACAGATCGGGACAAATAAAATGGGCGCGATTCTAGACCTTTTTTGCCCGTGATACCAGGGATTTCTCCGACCGCGACAGCGCCATCGAGTTCCATTCCGGGAGTGAATTTGACCGCCTACCCCCCATGGGCTATGGTGCCTGTCCGATGAGCTCCAAGCCGGCAAGAACCGATCAGCCCGAGAGCTTCGAGCATGCCCTCGCGGAGCTAGAGAAGATCGTGGCGACGATGGAGTCGGGCAAGCTGACCCTCGAGCAGTCGCTCGCCGCTCACAAGCGCGGACTCGAGCTCGCCCAGTACTGCCAGGGCGTGCTTGCCCGCGCCCAGCAGCAGGTCAAGGTGCTCGAGGAAAACACCCTCAAGAATTTCCAAGGTGCCGACGACGAGTGATTTCGCGGCCTGGATGGCGAGGGTCCAGGCCAGGACCGAAGCGGCGCTGGATCGCCTCCTCCCCTCCGCGGCGATCGCCCCGCAGCGTCTGCACGAGGCCATGCGCTACGCCGTGCTGGGCGGAGGAAAGCGGATTCGGCCCCTGCTCGTGTTCGCGGCCGGCGAGGCCGGGGCCGCGCCGGGCGCCGACCCGGCGCGCCTCGAGATCCTCGGCTGCGCCCTGGAGTGCATTCATGCCTATTCCCTGGTGCACGACGATCTTCCCTGCATGGACGACGACGTGCTCAGGCGCGGCAAGCCCACCTGTCACGTCGAATTCGACGAGGCGACCGCGCTGCTCGTCGGCGACAGCCTGCAGTCGCTCGCCTTCCAGCTCGTATCCGAGCACCGCGTGTGCAACGACCCGGCGGTGCAGGTCGAGATGCTGAAGATTCTCGCGGTCGCCTGCGGCAGCCGCGGCATGGCCGGCGGACAGGCGATCGACCTCGCGAGCGTCGGACAGACGCTGACCGTGCCCGAGCTGGAGTACATGCACATCCACAAGACCGGGGCGCTGATCCGCGCGGCCGTGGCGCTCGGGGCGCGCGCCTCGAGCACGCTCGGCGCCGGGCAGCTCGAGCGCCTCGACCACTACGCGAAGTGCGTCGGCCTCGCATTCCAGGTCGTCGACGACGTGCTCGACCAGGAGTCCTCGACGGCGACGCTCGGCAAGACGGTCGGCAAGGACGCGGCGAACAACAAGCCCACCTACGTCTCTGTGCTCGGGCTCGCGCGCGCCAAGGTCCTTGCGGAGGAATTGCGCAAGGACGCCCACAAGGCGCTCGCGTCCCTGGCAACACCCACGCAAAGGCTGGGCGACCTCGCGGATTTCATCGTCCTGCGCAAGTTCTGACGCCGGTCCCTGCGCGGGCGTGGGACGCGCTTTTGCGGGATAATTCGACGCTCATGAGCGCGATAGGAAAAGCGGACTTGCCGGGGAGCGCGCCGGAGGCCGGATCGGCCGATTTCGACCCGGCCGCGTACGAGCTGCTCAAGACCGTCGACGACCCGTCTGCGCTGCGCGCGATGGACCGCCGCGCGCTGGGTCGGCTCGCGGTGGAATTGCGTGCCTTCCTGCTGGAATCGGTCAGCCAGACGGGCGGCCATCTTTCCTCGAATCTCGGCACGGTCGAGCTGACGATCGCGCTGCACCACGTGTTCAATACGCCCCACGATCGCATCGTGTGGGACGTGGGGCACCAGACCTATCCGCACAAGATCCTGACCGGCCGCCGGGAGGCGATGAGCCGTTTGCGCATGACCGGCGGCATCTCGGGTTTTCCCCGCCGCAGCGAGAGCGAGTACGACACCTTCGGGACGGCGCACTCGAGCACCTCGGTCAGCGCCGCGCTGGGGATGGCGCAGGCGGCGAAGCTGAAAGCGGAGAAGCGCCATGTGATCGCGGTGATCGGCGACGGCGCCATGTCGGCGGGCATGGCGTTCGAGGCGCTCAACAACGCGGGCGTAATGGACACCGACCTGCTGGTGATCCTGAACGACAACGACATGTCGATCTCGCCCGCGGTCGGTGCGCTCAACCGCTACTTCGCGCGCCTGATGTCGGGGCGCTTCTACGCCGCGGCGAGGAAGGCAGGCGAGCGGGTGCTGGCCGGGATGCCGCCCCTGTGGCACCTTGCGAAGAAGGTCGAGGAGCACGCCAAGGGCCTGGTCGTCCCGTCCACGCTGTTCGAGGAATTCGGATTCAACTACGTGGGACCCATCGACGGACACGACCTGGATTCCCTAATTCCGACGCTGAAGAACATCAAGGAGCTGAAGGGCCCTCAGTTCCTGCACGTCGTCACCAAGAAAGGGCAGGGCTACAAGCTCGCCGAGGCCGACCCGGTGCTCTACCACGGTCCCGGAAAATTCGACCCTGCCCAGGGCATCGTCAAGAAGGCGGGCGGCGGCAAGCCCACGTACACGCAGATCTTCGGCGAGTGGCTGTGCGACATGGCGCGGCTCGATTCGCGCCTGATCGGCATCACCCCGGCGATGCGCGAGGGTTCGGGCCTGGTTCGCTTCGCCGAGGAGTTTCCTGACCGGTATTTCGACGTCGGCATCGCCGAGCAGCACGCCGTGACTTTCGCGGCGGGCCTGGCGTGCGAGGGCATGAGGCCGGTGCTCGCGATCTACTCGACCTTCCTGCAGCGCGGCTACGATCAGCTCATCCACGACGTCTGCATTCAGAACCTTCCGATCGTGTTCGCGCTCGACCGCGCAGGTCTGGTCGGGGGCGACGGAGCCACGCACAACGGCGCATTCGATCTCACCTACCTCCGCTGCGTGCCCAACATGGTGGTGATGGCGCCGAGCGACGAGAACGAGTGCCGGCAGATGCTCTATACCGCTTTCTGCCTCGGCCAGCCGGCGGCAGTGCGCTACCCGCGCGGCAGCGGCCCTGGGGCGGCGGTCTCCAAGGAGATGCAGGCGCTGCCCGTGGGGAAGGGCGTGGTGCGCCGGCGCGGCTCGGGCGGCGTCGCCATCCTCGCCTTCGGCACGCTGCTCAAGCCCGCGCTCGATGCGGCGGAGGAGCTCGACGCGACCGTCGCCGACATGCGCTTCGTGAAGCCGGTGGACGCCGACCTCGCCGCGGAGCTCGCCGGCGCGCACCGGCTGCTGGTCACCGTCGAGGAGAACGCCGTATCCGGAGGAGCGGGAGGCGCGGTCGCCGAAGCGCTCGCGGAGCGCGCGATCGTGGCGCCGCTCCTCCACCTCGGGCTTCCCGACCGCTTCGTCGACCACGGCGACCAGGTGCAGCTGCTGGCCTCGGTCGGGCTGGATCGCTCCGGCATCGTCGCGGCAATTCGGGCGCACCTGGGCTGAGCTCCGGCCCGCGCCTCGAAGAGGGCGGGAACGCAGCGCATGCTAGAATCGTCCAATAGTGAGCCATCCTTGTGAAAGGCTCTCATGAATATCCGTGATCCGCTTGCCATCCCCGATGTCCAGAAGTCCGAGGACAGGCGCAAGCTCGCCATCGACCAGGTAGGCATCAAGGCGATCCGCCACCCGATCAAGGTCGCCGAGCGCTCGGGCGGCGCCCAGAGTACCGTCGCGGTGTTCAACATGTACGTCGGCCTCCCGCACCAGTTCAAGGGCACCCACATGTCGCGCTTCGTCGAGATCCTCAACGCGCACGAGCGCGAGATCTCGGTGGACACCTTCAAGCACATGCTCGACGAGATGGTCGAGCGGCTCGAAGCTCAGTCCGGCCACATCGAGATGCAGTTCCCGTATTTCGTCAACAAGTCTGCACCCGTCTCGAAGGTGAAGAGCCTGATGGACTACGAGGTGACCTTCGTCGGCGAGATCGACAGGGGCGAGAAATGCTTCAAGATGAAGGTCGTCGTCCCGGTAACGAGCCTTTGCCCGTGCTCGAAGGGGATCTCCGACTACGGCGCGCACAACCAGCGCTCGCACGTCACCATCACGGCACGCACCAAGGGCTTCGTGTGGATCGAGGAGCTGGTCGACTACGCCGAGAAGCACGCCTCGAGCGAGCTCTACGGGCTGCTCAAGCGCCCCGACGAGAAGTTCGTCACCGAGCGCGCGTACGACAACCCCAAGTTCGTCGAGGACATGGTGCGCGACATCGCCGCGGAGCTCAACCGCGACAAACGCATCGAGTGGTACCGCGTGGAGTCTGAGAATTTCGAGTCCATCCACAATCACTCGGCGTACGCGATGATCGAGAAGGACAAGGCACAGGGCAAGGCGTGAAAGTGAAGGCGGGTCGGTGACGCCGGTCCGCGCCCTGACGCTCGCCATTGCTCTGCTGCTGCAGGTCGCTCAGGCCGAAGCCGCGAACGTATTGGTTATTTCGCTTGCGCATGGCCGCGCCGACCTGGTGATCAACGGCATGAGTGTGCGCACGCTGCGCGACGGGCAATCTTCTCCTGAGGGAGTCGTGCTCGTTTCTGCGACGCCCGAAGCGGCAGTGATCGAGACGGACGGCAGGCGCTACACGCTCCGGCTCGGGCAGGGCACGACCTCCACCGTGGTACTGAAAGCGAACGCCGGGGGCCTGTTTCTCACCACGGCCTACATCAATACGGTGCCGGTCCAGGTGGTCGTGGATACGGGAGCGAGCACCGTTGCGATCAACCGCACCGACGCGGATCGCCTGGGAATCGACTATGCCTCGGGGCAACGCGTGGTGTTTCGGACCGCCAATGGGGCCACGGCGGCGTGGCGGGTGACGTTGGCGAGCGTTCAGGTCGGAGAGATCGTCCTGAGCAACGTCGCTGCCGCAGTCCTGGAGGGTGGGCCCGAGCAGCTCCCGATCGTGCTCCTCGGAAGCACCTTCCTGCAGCACGTCGATGTTCAGCGCAACGGCGACACTCTCACCATCACGAAGCGCTGGTAACGTCGGACTCCGGTCGGCGGAACGCTAGAACCGCTTGATCAGCACCATCGTCTCGCCGACGCGCTTCATTTCCATGCGGTTGAGGAAGCTCATCCCGAGGAGCGCGAAGGGTATGGCGTTGCCCTGGAGCACGGTCGCGTCGATGTTGTTCGCGACGATGTCGCCGACCCGCACGGTGTCGAGCTTCACGCGATAGGCGACGGCCGTGCCGTTGGCCGTGCCCATCAGCCCGGGCTGCCCCTTGCGGTAGTCGATTCCCAGGCGTGTCGCGTCCGCGGAGGAGAGCGCCACGGTCGTAGCCCCCGTGTCCACCAGGAAGCGCACCGCCCCGCCGTTGATCTGTCCGTCGATCAAGAAGTGTCCCCGCGAATCGGCGGTGAGCGTGGCGCTTTGCGTCGTCGCCGCGGCCGGGGCGCCGTGATGCTGCCCGATCGCGAGCGTCTTTTTCTGGCCGTCTATGAGAAGCGTGGCGGTATCGCGGTCGGTGGAGATCAGGACAACACCGTCGACCGGATTTTGGCCCGCCGTCAGAACGCGGGGCGCGCCGCCGTTGATCACAAGGACCGCCTTTCCCGGGAACAGGCCGATCACGTTCACTTCGGTCGCCCAGGCGCTCGCCGAGAGGAAGAGGGACAGAACCGTTAGAATACGGAGCGTGAACGCCAAGGTCGTTTCCTGCACGTGAAGCCCGTCGCCATCTTCCGCCATTCTCCCACCGAAGGGCCAGGTTATTTTGCCACATTCCTCGACGCGCACCGCGTCCCCTGGCACCTCGTGAAGGTGGACGCGGGCGAGCCAGTGCCCGCGGATGCGCGCGCATTTTCCGGTCTCGTGTTCATGGGCGGGCCCATGAGCGCGAACGACGATCTTCCCTGGATCCGCGACGTGCTCGGGTTGATAAACAGCGCCGCGCAGGCGGATCTTCCGCTGCTCGGCCATTGCCTGGGCGGACAGCTCATGTCCAAGGCGCTGGGCGGCAAGGTAACGCGCAATCCCGTGAAGGAAATCGGCTGGGGCAAAGTCGCCGTCGGCGACAGCGCCTCGGCGCGCGAATGGTTCGGTTCGACCCGCGAGTTCACCGGCTTCCACTGGCACGGGGAAACCTTCACGATCCCGCCGAACGCGATGCACGTCGCGGAGAGCTCCTACTGCGCCAACCAGGCCTTCGTGCTCGGCAAGCACCTTGGGATGCAGTGCCACGTCGAGATGACGCCCGAGCTCATCCGCAGCTGGTGCGACGACTGGGAAAAGGAACTCGTGAGAAAGGCCAGCCCCTCGGTGCAGACCCCGACCCAGATGTTCGAGCGCCTCGACGAGCGCGTGCGCACGCTCAACAAGGTCGCGGACCGCCTCTACGAGCGCTGGATCGAGGGTCTCTAGCTAGTCGCGGAAGTTGTTGAACTGCAGCGGGATGTCCGTCACGGCCTTCCGCACCAGGTGGATCGCGGCTTGGAGGTCGTCCTTCTTCGCGCCCGACACGCGCACGGCGGTCCCCTGGATGCTCGCCTGAAGCTTCAGCTTCGAGTCCTTCACGAGCTTCACGATGGACTTCGCCTTCTCCTGCTCGATCCCGGCCTTGACGCCGATAGGCTGCTTCACCTTGGTTCCGCCGATCTTCTCGATGCTCTTCGTGTCGAGCATCCGCGCGTCGACACCGCGCTTCGCGCACTTGGTCAGGAAGACGTCGGCAACCTGCTTCAGCTTGAACTCATCGTCGGCGTAGAGCGTCAGCACCAGGTCGGCCTGCTCGATCCGGGCGTCGGAGCCCTTGAAGTCGAAGCGGTTGGCGATCTCCTTGTTCGCCTGGTCGACGGCGTTCTTGAGCTCGACCTTGTTGACTTCGGAGACGATGTCGAAGGAGGGCATGGCGCTTCGAATTATACTTTGCGCACAGCCTGTCACGAGGGTACGACGATGCCGATCAAGTACTACTGGGAGGACTTCACTCCCGGCTGGCAATACGAGTCGCAGCCGAGGACGCTGACCGCGCGCGAGATCGTGTCGTTCGCGCGCGAGTACGACCCTCAGTCCTACCATACCGACGAGGAGGCGGCGAAGGCCACGCCTTTCGGCGGGCTGATCGCGAGCGGCTGGCAGACCTGCAGCGTGGCGATGCGGCTGATGTGCGACGGCTACCTGCTCGAGACTTCGTGCATCGGGTCGCCCGGCCTGGATGCCTTGCGCTGGTTCAAGCCGGTGCGGCCCGGCGACGCGCTGCGGCTGCATTCCACCGTGCTCGAGCAGACCCCGTCGCAGAAGGACCCCGCGCGCGGCACGGTGAAATTTCGCTGGGACGTGCTCAACCAGAGGAACGAGGTGGTGTGCTCCATGACGGGCAGGCAGCATTACCGCCGCCGCGCTCCGGCGAACCCGGCGAAATGAGGATCGCCGCGCTCGCCTGCGCCGCGCTGATCCCGGCGGCATCGCTCGCCGCCGTCACCTACTCCTTCGACTGGTATTGCTCAGGCTGCGCCAGGCTGGGCATGGGCACGAACGGCCGGGAAGGCCCTTTTGGATCGGGCTCGGCCTGCGAGGGGATGCGCAGCACGCTGTCGGGGAGCCTCGCCTCGCGCGGGTGTGGCGCCGGGCGCTGCTTCAACCCGCAGCCCTGCGTCGCATCGGGCCAGCCCGACCTGCTGGCCCCGCCCGCGGTATCGGTGCCGAGGACGGCCGTGCCGGAAACCGCGAAGGTGCCGGCTTACGTCGACGCACGCCCCGACCGCGTGCGGCGGGCCGACGGGGTCAGGCCGCAGAAGGAAGGCCCGGAAGCGATCTCCGGGCGGTGGCGCAACAGCTTCAGCTGGTACGACGTACGCGTCTCGAACGAAGCGATTCAGATCGCTCTGGTGGAGACCTGCCGCACGCCCGACTGCCTGCGACGCGAGTATCCGAACCGGGCGGTGTTCCTCGGCAGGCTCGAGGGCAACCGCCTCGTGGGAGT
>Ga0187775_10000004_pt1 | contig 60358 bp, 61 predicted proteins | sample 0216_BV02_MP12_1_FD_132441 | JGI IMG/M metagenome (GOLD analysis project Ga0187775, IMG submission 132441) | Tropical peat soil microbial communities from peatlands in Department of Meta, Colombia - 0216_BV02_MP12_10_MG | ecosystem: Environmental > Terrestrial > Soil > Wetlands > Peat | place... | reverse complement strand
CTCGGGGAAGCCGATCACGCGCGCGCCTTTCCCGCCTGCCTCGCGGATCAGGCGGCAGGCTTTCTCGGTGGATCCCTCGCGGTCGAGAAACACCGAGGCGGCCTGCACTGCCGCTGCCTTCACCACCGGGTAGGTGTCGCCCATCGCCCGCCAATTTACTCCAGCGTGAGCGTCATGGTGTCCCCCGTTCGCACCGACGCGAACTCGCGGGCGTCACCGTCGATGCGGCCGAGCACGTTGCAGGGGCTGACGAGCTTCGGCTCCTTCCCGTCCGATATCGGCGTGCGGCCGAAGGGCAGGGCGAGCGAGCCGCCCTCCACCCAGAAGCACACCGTACCTGCCGGAACGACCTGCTTCGCGCCGCGCTCCAGCGCCGACTTCACGGGGATCTCGAAGTAGACTTCCTCCCCCCAGGTCTGAGCGCGCGAGTCGAGCGGCAGCGCGGCGACCAGGGCTCGCGCGGTCGGCGTGTCGTCGAGGGCCGCGACGAGCGAGCCTTTCGGCCAGGCGATCCGGATCCTCGCGTAGCTCACGCGGTCTCCCAGTGCTCTATGACGAGCTGCAGATTCTGCGCGCCTCTGAACTCCTCCACCGAAAGCCGGTAGGCGGCACGCACCTGGGCTGGCAGGGGGTCGAGCGCATTGAAGCGCATCGCCTCGAGCGTGCGGCCGGCGCGCGCAAGCTTGAGCTTCAGGTGCTTGTCCCCGACCACCCGCTGTCCCTGCACCTCGAAGTCGTCGCAGAACAGCGGCTGCGGAAATCCCTGTCCCCAGACCTGGTGATCGAGGAGCCGCGCCAGCCCGAGATCCAGATACGCAGGCTCGAGGGACCCATCGGTCTCGATCGAGCGCGAGAGCTGAGCCGGGGAAAGCAGCTCGCGCGCGACGTCTTCGAATCCGCGCGCGAAGCGCTCGAAGTCCGACGCGCGCAGCGTCAATCCTGCGGCCGCCGCGTGTCCGCCGAAGCGCAGCAGCAGTCCCGGCTCGCGCTTCGCCAGCAGGTCGAGCGCGTCGCGCAGATGCAGGCCGGCGATCGACCGTCCCGACCCCCGGATCTCGCCGGGCCCCGAGGGGGCAAACGCGAAGGCGGGGCGGTGTGCTCTGTCCTTGATCCTTCCGGCGAGGATGCCGATCACGCCCTGGTGCCAGGAAGGGTCGTACAGGCTGATACTGCAGGACTCTCCCACGGAGATCTTCGCCACCAGCTCCTCCGCCTGGGCCTGCATTTCGGATTCGATCGTGCGCCGCTCCTGATTGAGGTCGTCGAGCCGACGCGCGATCTCGAGCGCGCGCCCGCGATCGTCGGTCGTGAGGCACTCGATGCCCAGGCTCATGTCGGAGAGGCGCCCGGCGGCATTCAGCCGCGGCCCGAGCAGGAAACCGAGGTCGAAGCTCCCCGCCCGCATGGGTTGCCTACCCGCCACCGCGAAGAGGGCGCGCACTCCCTCCTGCATGCGGCCGGCGCGAATCCGCCTCAGGCCCTGCGTCACCAGGACCCGGTTGTTGAAGTCGAGCGGAACGACGTCGGCGACGGTGCCGAGCGCGACGAGATCGAGGAGATCGCCGAGGACCGGCTCTTCCTTGCCCGCAAAGGCGCCGCGGCGACGCAGCTCGGCTCGCAGCGCGAGCATCACGTAGAACATCACGCCCACCCCGGCGAGGCTCTTGCTCGGAAAGGCGCAACCCGGCTGGTTGGGATTGACGATGACCGCGGCGGCCGGCAACCGCGCGCCGGGGAGGTGGTGGTCGGTGATCAGCACGTCGATTCGCGCCTGGCGCGCGGCATCGACGCCTTCGACGCTGGCAATGCCGTTGTCGACCGTGATGAGCAGGTCGGGCTTCGAGCGCGCCGCGATTGCGACGATCTCCGGGGTGAGGCCGTAGCCGTGTTCAAAGCGGTTGGGGACCAGGTAACCGACCGTTGCGCCGAAGGCGGAGAGGGCGCGCACGCCCACCGCACAGGCGGTCGCGCCGTCGCAGTCGTAGTCCGCGACGATCAGCATGCGCTTGCCCGCGGCGATCGCGTCGGCGAGCAGGGCGCCGGCGCGCTCGGCATTCATCAGCTCAGCAGGCGGGACGAGTCCTGCGAGCTTGTCCTCGAGCTCGCCGCGGTGGCGGATGCCGCGAGCCGCGCACACGCGCGCGAGCACCGGGTGCAGGCCCTCGCGCACCAGCTGGTCGTGGGTGCGCGGGGAAACCGGCCGGGTCACGATGCGCGTTCCGTTCATGCGAGGTAGCTCTCGAGCGGCTTTTTCGTCCGCCAGAAGTGGCGCAGGTCGGAGCGCGCTGTTTCGACCTCGAGCAGAGATTCCCCCCCGGAAAGCACCAGGGTCAGCATGCCGATTCGGCCCTCCTCGAGGGCGGCGAGCAGGGGGGAGAACCAGTCACGCTCGAGCGCCGCGCCGCGAGGCGCGTCGAGCACGAGCAGCGCCTTGCCTTCTTCGGGCAGGGCGGAAAGGGCCACGGCGGCGTTCGCGGAGAGGCGTCGCTCCGGCACGCCGGCTGCGAGCGCGAGACCGCGCGCCAGCGGATCTTCCGCGAGGACAAATGAAAAGGGCCGCCCGCACTGGGCCTCGAGGCCGCCCCCACCCCAGAGCCAGATGCTGTTTGCGGCGGGCGCTCCTCGCGCTTCGCGCTCGGCATTCACCGGGTGCTCGTGCAGCAGCATCTGCGCCTCGTTCAGCAGGGCGCGATGGCGCGTCGCATCGGGGCCTCTGGGGAGCAGGTTGCCGATGGCCGCCCCACTGGCGAGGGCGGGCGGAGTGGTCTCGAGCTGCGGCGCTTCCTCGAACCTGACATACCAGCGCTCGGGATGCGGAGCGTGAAGCGCGAGCGCTTGCCCGAAGTGGCCGTTGAGCGTGGCCACGAGCGCTTCAGCCTCCGCGCGCGACAAATCGAGCCTGGCGTCGTCGAGCGCGAGGGTGTCGCGGCCGACGCTCAGGTGGACCGGGTCGGCGCGCATCCAGAAATGTCCTCCGGGCGCCCCGCCGTCGGCGAGCAGCGTATACGGAGCGACCGGCCAGTCGCGCTGTCGCCCGATTCCGAAGCGCTCGAACAGCCATGCATCGTGCGCGACCGGGGCAGTGCGCTTGCGGCGTCCTCTCGCGATCAGCGTCTCCGCCGCGGCGAGGCGATCTGCAGGAGCGCCACTCCTCGAAGAGAAAAAATCGGGAATGAACAGGAAGCAGTGCATCCGATTTCGAGTTTATCACCGCTTGTGGCACACTGGCGCGCGTGCGATACGAACTGCTTGTCGGGTTGCGCTACACGAGAGCGAAGCGCCGCAACCATTTCATCTCGTTCATCTCCATCGCGTCGATGTTGGGCATCGCGGTCGGAGTGTGGGCTCTGATCGTGGTGCTGTCCGTGATGAACGGATTCCAGAAGGAGGTCCGCGCACGCATCCTGGGCGCGGTCGCGCACGTGCAGATCAGCGGCGAGGACAACCGGCTCGCAAACTGGGAGGAGGTGGCGCGCGAGGCGTCCGCAAACCCCGAGGTGACGGCTGCCGCGCCGTACGTGAATGGTCAGGGCTTGCTCATGTTCGGCTCAAGCGTCAGAGGCGTGGTCGTGCGGGGCGTCGTTCCGGAGCTCGAGCAGAAGGTGGTGGAGATCGGCATGCATATGGTTGCGGGCAGGCTCGACTCGCTCGTGCCCGGCGAATTCGGGATAGTGCTCGGCACCGGGCTCGCGCGTGCCCTGGGGGCGAACGTGGGGAACAAGATTACCCTGATCGCTCCGCAGGGGCTGGTAACCCCGGCGGGGATCGTTCCGCGTGTCAAGCAATTCACCGTTACCGGGATTTTCAGGATCGATTACAGCGAATACGATTCCGGCCTGGCGCTAGTCCATCTTGCGGACGCGCAAAAGCTCTACGGCATGGGCGACGCCGTCACGGGGGTGCGGCTCAAGCTCAAGGACTTGTACAAGTCGCGTGAGGTCACGCGCGACTTGTTCACGCGCCTGCGCGGCGACCTGTATATCTCAGACTGGACCCGCAGCAACGCGAACTACTTTCGCGCGGTACAGATCGAGAAGACGATGATGTTCATCATCCTTCTCCTGATCGTGCTCGTGGCGGCGTTCAATTCTGTCTCGACCCTGGTGATGGCGGTCACGGACAAGCAGGCTGACATCGCGATCCTGCGCACACTGGGCGCCAGCCCGGGCGGAATCATGAAGATCTTCATTATTCAGGGCGCAGTCATCGGGTTGCTCGGGACTTTTCTCGGTGTCGCGAGCGGGATACCGACCGCGCTTAACATCGACGTGATCGTGCCTTTTCTGGAGCGGCTGTTCGGCATCCACTTTCTTTCGAGCGAGGTGTACTACATCACGGAGCTGCCCTCGGATCTCCAGAGGGGGGACGTGATCGCCATCACTCTCGTTTCGCTGGCTCTGTCGCTGATCGCCACTCTGTATCCGAGCTGGCGCGCGGCACGCGTCAATCCCGCCGAAGCCTTGCGCTATGAGTGAAGTCCTCGCCTGCCGGAACCTGCACAAGACGTTCCGCGAGGGCGCCGACGCGGTCCATGTGCTGCGCGGCGTGCGCCTCGAGGTGGGCGCAGGGGAGATCGTCGCGATCGTCGGCGCATCAGGATCGGGAAAGAGCACGCTGCTGCATCTGCTCGGAGGCCTCGATGAGCCAACCTCGGGCGAGGTGAGCGTTCTCGGCCGCCCGATGCACGGGCTTTCCGACAGCGAGCGCGGCGAGGTGCGCAACCGTTCCCTCGGGTTCGTCTACCAGTTCCACCATCTCCTCATGGAGTTCACCGCGCTCGAGAATGTCGCGATGCCGCTCCTCATCCGCCGCACCGCGCCCGGGGAGGCGCGTGAGGCGGCGGCCGGCATGCTCAGGGAGGCGGGGCTGGGCGAGCGGCTTACCCACACCCCGGGAGAGCTCTCTGGCGGCGAGCGCCAGCGCGCCGCGCTGGCTCGCGCCCTCGTTACCCGGCCCGCCTGCGTGCTCGCCGACGAGCCGACCGGCAACCTCGACCGGCGCACCGCCGAGACCGTGTTCGAACTGATGCTCGAGCTCAATCGCGCCCACGGCACGAGCCTCGTGATCGTGACGCACGAGCCTTCCCTCGCCGCGCGGGCACACCGTATCCTGCGGCTGCAGGACGGCCTGCTGCAGCCAGCGGCCTGAGCCGCGTCTCGCAACACTCCCATCAACGCGCGAAGCCGTCGCCCGTTACAGGGCGAATGGAACTCCGCGTTGGTCCTTCGTGAGACTCGCCGCGCTCGGCTTCGCGCTCGGCGTCTACGCGCTCCAGCAGCTGCCCGAGCTTCCGGCTTGGGGGGTGCTCGCCTCGCTTTGCGCTCTTGCCGGGGCAGGCGCAGCCTCGGGGCCGCGCCTTCCCGCGATCGCCGCCGCGCCGGCGAGATTTGCCGCGTTCGCCGCGATCGGCCTTGTCTGGTCCGCGGCGCTCGCGCACTGCAGGCTGGCCGACAGGCTCGACCCGGACCTCGAGGGACGCGACGTGATGGTCTCCGGCGTGATCGCCAGCCTGCCGCAGCCCGTCGAGCGCGGCGTCCGCTTCGACTTCGACGTCGAGACTCCGGAAAGCGGCGTGCCGCGCCATGTTTCGCTTGCCTGGTACGGTGGCTTCACGTCCGAGGGAGGCGGCATCGCGCTCCCCGTGCGGCCGGGCGAGCGCTGGCGCTATCGCGTGCGCCTGCGCCGGCCCCACGGCAACCTCAATCCGCACGGCTTCGACTACGAGGCCTGGCTGCTCGAGCGCGGAATCCGTGCTACCGGCTACGTGAGATCGCCCGGCCGCGGCGAAGACGCGGCGGCAGAGCGCCTCGAAGCGATGGTGACGCGGCCCGCGTATCTCATCGAACGCGTGCGCGAGTCCGCCCGCGAGAGAATCCTCGGAACGCTCCGCGATCGTCCCTACGCTGGCGTGCTGATCGCGCTGGCCATAGGCGATCAGCGCGCCATCGATCCCGGGCAGTGGCAGCTGTTCGCCAGGACGGGCGTGTCGCACCTCATGTCGATATCCGGCCTTCACGTCACCATGATCGCGGGACTGTTCGCCGCGCTCGTGTCCTTCTGCTGGCGGCGATGCGAGCGACTCGCTCTCGCGCTGCCCGCGCAGAAAGCCGCGGCGCTCGCCGGATTTCTCGCCGCGTTTGCATATTGTCTGGTTTCCGGATTTGCCGTTCCCGCACAGCGCACGCTCTACATGGTGGGCGTGGTCGCGGCAGCGCTGTGGCTCGGGTGCGCGACCAGCGCCTCGCGTGTGCTTGCCGCTGCGCTCCTCGTAGTGCTCGTTCTCGACCCTTGGGCGGTGCTCTCGCCTGGCTTCTGGCTCTCCTTTGCGGCAGTCGCCGTGATCTTCCACGTAAGCTCGGGGCACACCGCCAAGCCGCACTGGCTCGCGCAGTGGGGCAGGGTGCAATGGGCAGTAACCGTGGGCCTCGCTCCGCTGATGCTGGTGCTCTTCCAGCAGGTATCGCTGGTGTCTCCGCTCGCCAACGCGGCCGCCATACCGCTGGTGAGCTTCGTCGTGACGCCCCTAGCTCTCGTCGGGGCAGGGCTTCCTTTCGGCTGGCCGCTCGAGCTTGCGCACTGGATCCTCGAGGCGCTCATGGCGCTCCTCGGCTGGCTCGCCACGCTGCCCGGCGCGCTGTGGCAGCAGCACGCTCCGGTCCCCTGGACAGTGCCGCTGGCACTGCTCGGCATCGCGTGGCTGCTTCTGCCGCTGGGCTTCCCGGCCCGCTGGTTGGGGGCTGTGCTGGCCCTGCCGCTCTTCACGGTGCAGCCGGCCGCACCCGCCGTCGGCGAGCTCTGGATCACGGTGCTCGACGTGGGGCAGGGGCTGGCGGTGGTCGTGCGCACGAGCAATCACGCCCTGCTCTACGACGCCGGCCCCGCGTTCAATGCGTTTTCCGACAGCGGCGGCCGCATTGTGCTCCCTTACCTCCGGGGCGAGGGCGTTGCCCGCCTCGACGCGATCGTCCTGTCCCACGACGATCGCGACCATTCCGGCGGCGCCGCGACGGTGCTCGGTGGGATATCGGTCGCCGCGCTGTGGTCGTCCTTTCCCTCTGCTCTTGCGCTCCCTTCCGCTGGGCCTCCCAGCGAGCCCTGCGTTGCAGGACGCGCATGGCAATGGGACGGCGTCGCATTCGAGTTTCTTCACCCGGCTAGCTCGCCGGCCGCAGGCCGCGGCACGCACGCCAACAACCGCAGCTGCGTTCTGAGAATCGCAGGCCCGGGCGGCCGGGTGCTTCTCGCGGGGGATATCGAGCGTGGCGCCGAGCAGGAGCTCCTGCGGCGCTCTCCGGCTCTCCTGGCGGCGGATGCGCTGCTCGTACCGCATCACGGCAGCGCGACCTCGTCCAGCGCGGAGTTCGTGAAAAGTGTCGCGCCCCGCTACGCGATATTCGCCGTGGGCTACCGCAACCGCTTCGGCCATCCCCGCGAGGAAGTCCTGGAGCGCTACCGGGAGGCCGGAAGCACCGTGGTCCGCACCGACAGCGGCGGCGCGATCGAGATTCGCTGCGTCCCAGGAGGCCCGCGCATCGGACTACAGCGGGAGCGGGCGCGTCGCTATTGGCACGAGGGGTGAGCGGCTATACTCAGGGGCGGAGAAGCCGCCTTGAGTCTAGTCGCGAGAATCACGGTGAGCGGCGACCCGCATGCTCTGCGGGAATACCGCGGCGAGGTGAACCGGCTCCTGGACGAAGAGGGAGGGGCCTCCTTTCGCGAGTTGCACACCCCCGAGCGGCTGGAGTATGAATTCAGGGTCAACGGCGGCATTCCCTTTCCGCCCTTCGTGTTCGCCTCCCAGGCTCATCCCGACGTCACCGTGGAAGTGCGCTGGAGCGACGCGTCTCTGGGGAGAGCGGGGCGCGCGGTCATCCGCAACGGGGTGCTCGCCGAACAGGCGGCGCAATCCGAGGCGCCCGGAGGCGACGTCTCGCGCACGGTGCGTGCGGCCCGGGACGGCACGCTCGAGCTGGCGGTGAGCTGCGCCCGCTGGCAGGAGTCCTGGCACGGGTACGTCCTCGTCCCGGACCAGCACGCTTTTTTCCGCGTCACGGGTTCGGCCGTGTCCTGGCAGCTGCGGGCGTCGGATGGCGTCGAGGCCCGGTGGGCCGAGGAGTGGAATCTCGCCGCCGGAGCGCCCGCTCATGCCGAGCTCGCACCGCCCGAACCGATCCGGGAGGACGAGCTGCGCGAGCTCGACCGCATCGCGCAAGGATTCGCACACGAATGGATCTGGTTCGGGGAGAGTCCCCTCGAGGAGACTGCAGTCGAGCGCCAACGCTTCGCCGCGTATGGCTATCCGGTGCGTGCAGCCAATCTGCGCTCCGAGAAGCTGCGCAGCGTGCTGCGTCCCGAAGGTGGTTCGCTCGTGTTTGGCTCGTTCCGCGAGCACGAGCGCTGGGTTCCTGCGCTGCTGGAACTGTGCTGGCTGCGTGCGAGGACGCACGAGGCGGGATGAGCGAGCCTTTCCGGCGCGGAACGTTCCGGCTCCCCGCGGGCCGACGCATTGCCTACGTAGAGTGGGGCGAACTGGGCGCGGAAACGCTCGTGTGCGTCCACGGGCTCACGCGCTGCGCGCGGGACTTCGATTTTTTCGCGCCGGAGATGGCGCGCCACGGCTATCGCGTAATCTGCCCCGACGTCCCGGGACGGGGCGATTCCGACTGGCTGAAGGAGCCGATGGACTACGCCATCCCGGCGTACGCGAAGGACATGCTGATGCTGATGGCGGACCAGAAGCTCGAGTCGGTGCGGTGGCTGGGAACGTCGCTCGGGGGCTTGATCGGCATGGCGATCGCGGCGATGCCCGAGTCGCCGATTCAGAGCCTGGCGCTGAACGACGTCGGCCCTGTGCTGACCCTGGCCGCGATCAAGCGCATCGCTGAGTACGTGGGCAAGTGGCCGCCGCTCCCTACGATCGAGGCCGCCGAGCAGTTCGTGCGGGCCACGAGCGCGACTTTCGGCCCGCACACCGATGCCGAATGGCGCTTCCTGACCGAGCACGTGGTTCGCAGGAACGCGGACGGCTCCTTCAGGATGCATTACGACCCGGCGATCGCGATTCCCTTCAACGCCGAGCTGCCCGAGCGGGACCTCGAGCTGTGGAAACTCTACGACACCATCCACTGCCCGACCCTGGTGCTGCGCGGCGAGCACTCGGACCTGCTCACGCGCGAAACCGTCGCGCAGATGGCGGTCCGCGGTCCGCGCGCGCACGCGATCGAGATTCGCGGAGTGGGCCACGCTCCCACGCTCATCCACGCGGACCAGATCGCCGTCGTCCGGGATTTCCTGCTCGCGGGCCGATGAACGCGCGACTCGGCGCCGCGGGTGCCACGCTTCTCGCGTTGCTTCAGTCCGCGGCACCGCGCGCGGCACAGGACGCCGACTACGCGAAATGCCGCGACATACAGGACGACAGGGCGCGCCTTGCGTGCTTCGACGCGGTCGGGCAGGCGAGCATGGGTCCGCCGCCCAGCTACCTCGAGCGCCACTGGAAGCTCGGGCCGGGCGACAAGCGCATCAGCATCGATGACGTCCAGCCCCATCAGCCCACCTATGTCCTCGTCGGCAAATGGACCAACCATGTGAATACCCAGCCCTCCAGCCCTTCGCCGGATCACACGGTGCCCGTGGCGATCCCCTATAACAACGACGAGCTGGCGTTTCAGCTGTCCTTCAAGTCCGAGCTGCTGTCCCGGCATGATTTTGATCGGCGGTACCTCGGACTGGGCAATGTTCGCCTTTGGTTCGCATACACGCAACGGTCCTTCTGGCAAATGTACAACCCGCGCCTGTCGCGGCCGTTTCGCGAGACCAACTACGAGCCGGAGGTGATCGCGACCTTCAGCACCGGCAATCAGGACGACGGCTGGAAGCTGTTGAATCTCGGCCTGGTGCACCAGTCCAACGGCCGCTCGCTGCCCCAGTCGCGCAGCTGGAACCGCGTCTACGCCCAGGGCGGATGGGAATGGGGCCGCCTCGCAGTGCTGGCTCGCGCGTGGTACCGGATTCCGGAAAGCGCGGAGAAAGACGACAACCCGGACATACAGGACTACCTCGGCAGAGGCGACGTGCAGCTGCGCTGGCAACTCGACAACGACAAGTCCGTGTCCCTGCTGCTGAGACGCTCGTTCCAGGCCGGCCGCGGGTTCGCGCAGCTCGACTGGACGAGCCGCAAGCTCTTAGGAGCGGCGCGCGTCTACGTGCAGGCGACCTCGGGATTCGGCGAGAGCCTGATCGACTACAACTTCAGGCAGAACACGATCGGCATCGGCTTTGCATACGGCAGCTAGCCTAGCGAGGCCACAACCAGCCGAACGTCCCGGCGGTCAGGAACCCGTAGACCAGACCGTCGGCCGTCGACTTGATGGTCGTGCTCCACGAGCGGCCGTACCAGATCGACAGCGGCCAGAGCGCGAACGCGTAACCCATGAAAGCCGAGGTGCCGACCAGCTGGAAGACCCTGAGATAGCGAGTGCCCGGGGGTAGCGCGCTCGAGGCGACGTAGCCGGCAAAGATGCTGACGACTACGCAGAATACAAACCACTGCGCGAGGTACGCGCCCATGCCGGGCAGGCCGTTCGGCCGCACCGTGACGATCAGCACCGGCCCCTTGCTCATCTTCTCCCTGAACTCCGGCGATTTCATCTCCTCCGGCCCCGAGCAGTGCGGGACGACGTAGTCGCCGGGCGGAACGGCGAGCGGGCGCAGGGCGTTTATCGCCCCGTCCTCGTCGGGCATCTTGGGATAGTCGTTCTTGTGCCAACCGAGGAACATGTGGATTACGCTGCTCGCGACAAACACGAAAACCGCTGAGACGAGAATGGGAAGCCAAAGCGAGCCCAGTGCCGTCATGAATACCCCCCTTTGGATGTTCGCTGCAACGCGGGATCCTGCCGGTAGAACTGCGCGAGCTGAGTGTACAGCTCCGGCCAGTCCCGCGCGAGCACGGCCGACTCGGTGAAGAAGGCCTCGCTCATGACGGCGAAGAATTCGGCCGGGTGCTCGGAGGCGTAGGGATCGATGAAGGTCGGCTCGCCCGAATCGACCTGGGCGCAGAAGCGGCCGTAGGCGTCCTCGAGCGCCTTGCGCCACCTGGCCGGGTCCATCCCGCGCCGCGCCTCGGGATAGTCCGCGTCGCCGCCGCCGTCCATGTGGATCTTGTGCGCGAATTCGTGGATGACCACGTTGTAGCCGCGCTCGCTCATGCCCACGTCCTCCCACGAGAGGATCACCGGACCGCCCGGCCAGGCCTCACCCGCCAGTTCCTCCTCGAAAGCATGGACCACGCCGTCTTCGTCGATCTCCTCCTTGTGAACGCGGAATTCGCCCGGGTATACGATGATCCCCACCCAGCCCTGATAGACGTCGAGCCCGAGGTTGAGGACCGGCAGGCAGGCCTGCACGGCGATCGACAGGCGGACCTCGTCGGTGAGCGAAAGGCCGTGTGCGCCGTGCATCTCCTTTTCGGCGAGAAAGAGGATGACCAGTTGCTTCAGCCGTGCGGTGTCCTCCTCCGAAAGCCCTCGCAGGAACGACAGCTTCGCGGCGACCTGCTTCCACAATGCTTCGTCGAGGCGAGCGCTCTTCAGCGTTCTTCGTCGCCGCCATTCGCGAAGGAGCCCCATGTCAACGGCGCGAGGTGAGCACCACGCCGGCAAGCACCAGCGCGAACCCGGCCAGGTGGTAGGCCCTGAGCGGCTCGCCGAGAAGAATCACCGCGAACAGGATGCCGAATACCGGGATCACGGGGTTGAAGAACCCGACGACGTTGGGACCGAGCGCCGCGACGGCGTAGTTCCAGCAGACGTAGGCGACTATCGACGGGAAAATCGAGAGGTAGGCGATCGTTGCGATTGCCGTTGGGGTCAAGGTCATAGTCCGGCCCGCGCTCATTTCCCAGACGAAGAACGGAAAGGACACGAGTGCCGCTGAGGCGATCGTGGTGAAAAGGAACGACAGCGCATGCAACGGCGGCCGCCATTTCAGGGTGACCGTGTAGACGGCCCACAGAAACGCCCCGCCAAGGATCAGGAAATCCCCAGGGTTGAGCCTCAGCCCGGCGAGTGTCCGCAGGTCTCCGCCGCTCACGATCGAGACCACCCCGGCGAGCGACAACGCCAGACCCAGCAGCTGTCTGGCGCTGACCGTCAGGCCGAGCAGGAGCCAAGACAGAGGAACGACGAACAGCGGCAGGGAGGAGTTGAGCAGCGTAGCGTTGATCGCGGTGGTCTGGCTTACCCCCCAGTAGCCGAGCAGCGTGAACCCGCCGGCGCCGACCGCACCGAAAATGAAAAGCTTCGGAAGGTGGGCCCGGATGAGCGGGGCATCCTCGCGCAGCTGGCGCAGCGCGAACGGAAAAAGGAGCGCGGCTGCGATGGCCCAGCGCCAGAACGACAGTGCGAAGGGCGCGATCTCGAAATTCACTAGCCGGGCCGCGACCCAATTGCCGCCGAAGGAGGCGGCGGCAACGAGGAGTAGAACGTAGGGGAGGGCGCGGGCTCGCGCCAGGCCTTCTCGCATCCGAATTCCAAAAAGAGCGGATTATCCGGGATAAACTGCACGCATGGTATCGACAATGCGCGCCGGCTCCGCTGAGCTCGGCGACGACATCATTCCCGCGGGATCGCCGGAAGAGGACCGGCTCGTGCTCGCGCGGGCGCTCGAGTTCGCCAAGGGCGTGTACGGCGACAGGGTTCTGGGTACCGGGGAGCCGGCGTACGAGCACGCCATCGGCTTGATACGCAACCTCGTGCAGCTGCGCCTCGACGCCGATTCGCTCGCCGCAGGCGTCCTATTTGCCGTGCCTGCTTGGCTTGCGGATGCCGAGGAGAAGCTGGCGATGTCCTTTGGGCCTACCGTGGCCGCACTCGTGTCGGGCGTCGACAAACTCAACCAGCTCCGGGTGTTCACTCGCGCCGCGGCGCTGCGGAAGGACGCGGCACCCCAGGCCGAGGTGCTGCGCAAGATGCTCCTCGCCATGGTCGCCGACATCCGCGTGGTGCTGCTGCGGCTCGCGAGCCGCATCCAGACCCTGCGCTGGCTCGCCCGTGCGCCGGACGCAGAGCGTGTGCGCATCGCGCGCGAGACGCTGGACATCTACGCGCCCCTCGCCAACCGCCTCGGCGTGTGGCAGCTCAAGTGGGAACTCGAGGACCTCTCATTCCGCTATCTCGAGCCCGAGCTCTACAAGCGCATCGCCGGCATGCTCGAGAACCGGCGAAGCGAGCGCGAGCGCTTCATCGAGCTGGCGATCGCCGAGCTTGGCGACGAACTGGCGCGTGCCGGGGTCCGCGCCGACGTGACCGGCCGCCCGAAGCACCTGTACAGCATCTACAGCAAGATGCGCACGAAGGGGCTCGACTTCACCGAGATCCACGATGCGAGCGGATTGCGGGTGCTGGTCGACGAGGTGAAGGATTGCTACGCCGTGCTCGGAGTGGTCCACAATCTGTGGGCGCCGATCCCGCGCGAATTCGACGACTATATCTCGCGGCCAAAGGCGAATCTCTACCGCTCCCTCCACACCGCGGTGATCGGGCCTGAGGGCAGGACGCTTGAAGTGCAGATCCGCACGCACGAGATGCACCGCGACGCGGAGATCGGCGTCGCCGCGCATTGGCGCTACAAGGAGGGATCGCGGCGCGGGCGCGGCAAGGGAGACCCCGCGGACGAGAGGATCGCCTGGCTGAGGCAGATGCTCGCTTGGCGTGACGACATTGTCGATTCCTCGGACTGGAAAGAGCAGTACAGTCAGGCCGTCGTCGACGACACGGTCTACGTGATCACGCCCCAGGGCAAGGTCATCGACCTCCCGAAGGGCGCGACACCGGTCGATTTCGCCTATGCCCTGCACACCGACATCGGCCACCGCTGCCGGGGTGCCAGAGTGAACGGCGCGATCGTGACCCTCGACTATCGCCTCAAGAACGCCGACATGGTCGAGATCATCACGGCAAAGAGCGGCGGTCCCAGCCGGGACTGGCTCAATGCCGCCCTCGGCTACATCAGGAGCTCGCGCGCGCGCAACAAGGTGCGCCAGTGGTTCAACAGCCGGGAGGTGGAGGAGGTCATCGCCGCCGGGCGCGCGCTGGTCGAGCGAGAGCTCAGGCGTGAGGGCGTGCGCGCCGCCAGCCTCGATGAGCTGGCGAAGCGTCTGGGTTATGCGTCGCCCGGCGAGCTTTTCGCAGCGGTCGGCCGCGAGGAGGTTGGCCCCCGGCAGCTGCAGACGGCCTTGCGGGGCGAGACCGGGCGTGGGGTGCCGGAGCCGCAGCCGCGCGCAGGGAGCGCGCCCCGGGCGGGCGGCGGCGTCCTCGTCGTAGGTGTCGATCGGCTGATGACCGTGCTCGGGCGCTGCTGCAAGCCCGCGCCGCCCGACCGGATCCTCGGCTTTGTCACGAAAGGCCGCGGCGTTTCGGTTCACCGGCGCGAGTGCCCGAGTCTGGCGCGCATGAAGGAGCGCTTTCCCGAGCGCGTCATTGCGGCGGAATGGGGTGATCGCGGCGCCCGCGCCTACCCCGTGGACATCGTGGTTCGCGGCAGCGACCGGCAGGGCTTGTTGCGTGACGTCAGCGAAGCGCTGGCAAGACTAAAGACCAACGTCATCGCCGCGAGGACGCAGACCCGCAACGACGTCGCGCTGATGCACTTCACTATCGAAGTTCTAGATATAGATCAATTGCAGCGTGCCCTGTCCGCAATCGAGGACGTTCGCGGCGTGCTCTCCTCGGCGCGCCGTTAGGCGCCACCATCATCGCCCGGGGTCTTAGCTGGGCCCGGAACTTGCTCCCCGCTCCGGTGGGGGTCAACCGGGAGGGACCATGAAGGACGACACCAGGAATCTGGCCGAGAAGAACGGCTGGTCGGAGGCCTTCGCGGAAGGCTATATCGACGGCCGGGCTGCCAGGACCAGCGGCAGCCAGACCACCTCCTACCCCGTGGGCGACCTAGATGAATATCGCATGGGGTTCCTCGCCGGGTATTCCTTAACGAGGGAGAAGCGCTGCCGAGGCATGCCTTAGGCGGCGGGAAGACGACCGTCTGGCACGGGGTTTGCTGTGATAGCGAATGAACGCTGCCACGGGAGGGTTACATGGGTACGGTTGCAGAGCTGAAGATTGTCGGGAGCGAGGGAGTCAGTCCCGCGTACATCAATGGCGTGGCCGATGGGCAATCCGCGCGCGCCGAGGGTGGCTCGCTCTCCCTCTACCTCCAAGTCGGCATAGACGACTACGCCAAGGGCTTCCGCGCGGGTTTTTTTGGGCAGACCGGCCTCGGAAAAGGCCTGGAAACGCGCTAGATCCAGCTTCTGGCTATGCCGGGCCCTCGGGCGGGGGGCCCGGAGCCTGTGCGAATTCCAACAACCGCTGACGTTCGGGCAACACTCCTCCAGTTTCCTCCGCCGTACTCGCGTTGCTTCGAGTAGAATTCCGCCGGGGCCGGCGTGGGCCGGCGGACCTTGTCCGCTGTTGAAGTATGATGGAAAATCAATAAGTTATAGGAAGATGCGAATCCTGCTCAGCAACGACGACGGGTACTTCGCACCGGGTCTCGCAATCCTCGCAGAATCGCTGGCCGAATTGGGCACCATCACCGTAGTGGCGCCCGAGCGCGACCACAGCGGCGCCTCGAACTCCCTCACGCTCGACCGGCCTCTGACCGTGCGCGAGTCGGCGAACGGATTCCGCTTTGTCAACGGCACGCCCACCGATTGCGTGCATCTGGCAGTCACCGGTCTTCTCGAGCACATGCCGGACATGATCGTGTCCGGAATCAATCTCGGCGCCAACATGGGCGACGACACGATCTATTCGGGCACCGTGGCCGCGGCGACCGAAGGCTATCTGCTCGGAATTCCGTCCCTCGCCATCTCGCTTACGAGCAAGGCGGGGCGACACTACGAAACCGCCGCGCGGGTCGCGCGCGAGCTGGTCGAACGCTTTCAGAGGCTGCCGCTCGGGGAGCCGGTGCTGCTCAACGTAAACGTTCCGGATATTCCCTATGAAGTGCTGAAAGGGATCGAAGTCACGCGGCTGGGCAAGCGGCACAAGGCCGAGCCGGTCATCAAGACCACCACGCCCCGCAACCAGACCGTGTACTGGGTAGGTGCCGCGGGCAGCGCACAGGATGCGGGCCCTGGAACCGACTTCCATGCCGTCGCCGCCGACCGCGTCTCGCTCACCCCCCTGCAGATGGACCTGAGTCACCCGCAGCAGATCCCGGTCGTTCGAACGTGGCTCGAGAAGTAAAGCTATCGGGGACGCGCGGCATCGGAATGACATCGCAGCGCACGCGCGATCGCATGGTTGCGCGCCTGCGGGAAAGCGGCATACGCGACGAAGCCGTGCTCGCGGCCATGGCCGCGGTGCCCCGCCACATTTTTGTCGACGAAGGCCTCGCGAGCCGGGCGTACGAGGACACGGCGCTGCCGATCGGTTTCGAACAGACCATTTCCCAGCCCTTGGTGGTCGCTCGCATGATCGAGGCGGTGCGGGCACAGAAACCCCTTGGCAACGTGCTCGAGGTCGGAACGGGCTGCGGCTACCAGGCAGCGGTGCTCGCGCATCTCGCACGCAGCGTCTATTCGATGGAGCGTATCGCCGGGCTGCTCGAGAAGGCGCGCGGCAACCTACGTCCCCTACGGCTGTCCAATCTCAGGCTGGTTCACGGCGACGGCGCGTTCGGATTGCCCGAGGCCGCTCCTTTCGACGGCATTGTCGTCGCCGCGGCGGCGGCGGACGTGCCCGGCGCCCTTTTGCAGCAGCTTGCGCCGGGTGGCAGAATGATCGTGCCAGTAGGAAGCGGCGATCAGGCGCTGTGCCTCATCGAAAGGACTGCGGCCGGGTTGACAGAAAAATGGCTCGACGCCGTGCGCTTTGTGCCCCTGAGAGGAGGCAAGCAGTGACGCTGCTCCGTGTCTTCATTCCTGCACTCGCGGGCGCGCTCCTCACCTCCTGCGCCACCCCGTATCGCGCGCCGGTCGTAGAGCGCAATGTGACGCGCTCCGCCGCCGCGAACCCCGCGGCCGTCGAGCACAAGGCCGAAAGCTACACGGTCAAGCGCGGAGACACCCTGTACAGCATCGCCAGGGACAATGGGGTCGACTACAAGGATCTCGCCGCCTGGAATAATCTCTCCGACCCCTCCGTGCTTGCTCCCGGCGCCGTTCTGCGCTTGCGGCCCCCGTCCGCGACGACGGCCGCCGCCCGCCCGGCAGTGCAGCCCGCTGCGGGAATACAGGTCCAGCCGATCGTCGCTCCGGGCGCAGTCGAGGCGCGGGCCCTGGGCGGCGATGCGCGGGCGCCGGCGGTCGCGCCGCATCAGGCGGTCGAGCCCAAGGCGACCGCGACCGAGGCGGCCCGCCCCGACCTGCTCAAGACGGGACCCAAGGCGGTAAAGCTCCCGTATTCCGAGGAGAACCTGGCGTTGGTCCTGCGACTGTCCCCGCCGGAAGCACCGCCGGAAGCCGCGGCGGCCCCGGCCGCCGCAGCCCAATCCGACAGCATCGACTGGATGTGGCCGGCATCCGGGCGGGTGCTTGCCGAACTCCCAAAGGGAACGAACAAGGGCCTCGACATTCTCGGCAAGGTCGGCGATCCGGTATTCGCATCCGCTTCGGGACGCGTCGTGTACAGCGGCACGGGCCTGCGCGGCTACGGCAAGCTCATCATCATCAAGCACAACGAGACTTATCTCTCCACCTATGCTCACAACAGCAAGCTGGTGGTGAAGCAGGGAGACAGCGTCGTCAAGGGACAGAAGATCGCCGAGATCGGCAATACCGATTCCCCGCAGGTCAAGCTGCATTTCGAAATTCGGCGCCAGGGCAAGCCCGTCGATCCCCTGCAGCTGCTGCCCGAGCGGCGCTCGTGAGTTCGCGCTTAAGCGAGCAGCAAACCGAGTGGCCGGCCGTCGGAACTGCCGAAGCGCCCCACGCCGCTGAGGAGGCCGCGCACGAAACGAGCGCGGCGGCCCCGGCCGCCGATGAGGCGCACGAAGCCCTCAGCGACGCGACCCAGCTGTATCTTCACGAGATCGGGCTCAACCGTCTGTTCAGCCAGGAGGAGGAGCTGCACTTTGCGCGGCGCGCCGCGGCGGGAGATTTCGGCGCCAGGCAGAAGATGATCGAGCACAACCTGAGGCTCGTGGTGAATGTCGCGAAGGCCTACCTCAACCGCGGCATGCCCTTGCTCGATCTGGTAGAGGAGGGAAACCTAGGGCTGATGCACGCGCTCGACAAGTTCGAGCCGGAGCGCGGCTTTCGGTTCTCGACCTACGCCATCTGGTGGATTCGCCAGAACATCGAGCGCGCCATCATGAACCAGCTTCGCACCATCCGCCTGCCCGTGCACGTGATCAAGGATCTGACCACGGTGCTGCGCGCCAAGCGCTACCTCGAGTCGCACGCCGAGCGCGAGCCGTCCGCAGAGGATATCGCCCACTTGCTGGGGAGGGACCCCGAGGGAGTGCGCGGCCTGCTGCTGAGGAGCGAGCACGTGGCATCGCTCGATGCACCGCTGGAAGCCGATCCCATGCTCTCGATCGGCGACGCCATTCCCGATGAGAGCATCGAGGGTCCCGAGTCGCAGCTCCAGGCCGTCAAAACGGAGTCGCTGATCCTGGAATGGCTGGCGCAGCTCTCGGAAAGGCAGCGCACGGTGATCGAATGCAGGTTCGGGCTGAACGGCAGCGAATTGCTGACCCTGCAGGATCTCGCAGGCCGGCTCGATCTCACGCGGGAGCGTGTGCGACAGATACAACTCGAGGCGCTCGCGCAGCTTCGAGAGATCCTGCGCCGGCGCTGCCTGACCAAGGAAGCGCTCCTGTAGAGAAGCGTTAGTCCGGTCTCTGCGTGGTCGGCGGATTGCGCTTGAGCGCGCCGCCGTTGCCCGCCTTGTCGATGAGCTGCGCAAACTCGATGTTCTTGGTGAGCTCTTCCATATAGAGGTGTTGCCCGCCGAAGTGGCTCTGCGCGTATCTGTGCGTACCGCCGAGGTCGCTGTCGAGGCGGCGGCTCGCCCCGCGGTAGAAATTCGGCGTCTTGCGTACCAGGTCGTCACCGGAGCGGTACACGACTTCCTCGTTGCCGTCGGGGAGGCGCCTGCGGGCGATTCCGCCCGCGACGAATTCGGGATAGAGGCGGTCGCGGCATTTTTCCAGATAGCAGCGGTCCGACATTTGAGCGATGATGTCGGCCGAGCCGAGCAGGCTGCCGAGCAGTCTGTGCGCGAGAGACGGTACTCGGATCGCCGCGACCGGAATTTCGTAGCCGGTGAAGTGTATCAGGGCCGCTGCCACGTCGGCGTCTTCTCCCATGCCGATCTTCGGCAGGTAGTCCCTCAGGAAGCGCGCCCCGCGCGAGACGTGCGTGAGCGTGAGCTCGCCGCCGTTCTTGTGCTTCCTGTCGTGGAGAGTCCGGATGTAGCCGCAGTCGTGGAAGAGCGCAGTGATCACGCCCAGGCGGAACATCGACGCGTCGAGGGGCTCCAGTCCGATCCTCGTCCGCTCGTAGCCGTCGATGAGACGCGACATCGCGAGCGTGACTTCGAGCACGTGCTGGATATCGTGATACGCGGTGTCGCATGCGTGGTAGCCCGGGCGCCCGCCGCGGTACATCGTGGTGAGATCGTAAAAAGCGCGATCGATCTTCTCGGTCGAAGCCTTGGGGTAGAGCTCGACAAAGATCCGGTCCACCTCCGAATTGACGATCACCGAATCGGTGGTGTTGACCTGGCAGGAGACGTCGTACTCGTTGCCTCGACGATGCACTGCGGGAAGTCCCGGATGCAGACGGATTCCATTCTACGCCCGGGAAACCGGCCGGAGAAGCGTGAATACTTGGCGCTCACGCCCACGAAGCGGCAGGCCGGGCCTCACCTGAGCGTGAATGGATTGAAGTCCGTGTCCCTGTCGTAGTAGTCCTCGTGCTCCGCGCGCTTGAGCCAGCCGACGACCGCGTAAGTGATGGGCGTGAAAACGACCTCGACTCCGACCTTGGTGATGAACTGGACCAGCATGATCTGCGGCAGCTTGTCGTTGGGGATGAGGCCGCTCCCCCAGAACGCCAGCGGATAGAACAGCAGCGAGTCGACGCCCTCGCCGAAGATCGTCGAGCCGATCGTTCGCGTCCACAGCCAGCGCCCTTCCGTGAGAATCTTCATCTTGGCGAGCACGAACGAGTTCACGAATTCGCCGCACACGAAGGCAATCAGCGAAGCTGCGGCAATTCGCCAGGTCGAGCCGAAGGCAATCTCGTAGGCCGCCTGGTTCTGCCAGAACGGAGCCGGGGGCAGCCATACCACCACCGCGGACATGATCGCGGCGAAGGCGAGCCCGCCGAACCCTGCCCAGATCACCCGTCGCGAGCGCGCGTAACCGTACACCTCCGTAAGAATATCTCCGAAGACGTAGGATATCGGGAAGAACAGGACGCCTGCGCCGAAGGACACCGCCCCGAGCAACGGAAGATCGACCTGCGCAATCTTCGCGGGCCCGATGAGGTTCGAGCAGATCAGCACGGTGACGAAAGCCGCCATCACGAATTCGTAGTAGCGGTACTGGCGGGGAGTTCCGGTCACGGATTCTCCTTGATCGTCGTTGTCGCTGTCCGCGCGCGCACGATCTCCGCGCCCAGGTCGAGCACCGCCGCCGCGTAGAGATTCGAGCGGTTGTAGCGCGTGAGTACGAAGAAATTCTGGAGCGTCACGCGAACGTCGGAAGGCTGGCCCGGGGTCTCGAGCTCGACCAGCGCGCACAGCGTGTCTGCGGGGAGCTCGGCGGCCGTCTTCAGTCCGTAGGAGGGCAGATCGGCGAAGCGGGTCGCTGGCACGATGCCGCCGGCGGCCAGCTTGCGCCAGCTCTCTCCCGTCGCCTCGGCGGCAAAGGCCACCGGCTGCCCCCGCACCCAGCCGTGCGACTTCAGGAAGTTGCCTATGCTCCCGATCGCGTCCGCGGGGCTGGCGGCGATGTCGATCTGCCCATCCCCATCGAAGTCGACACCGAAGCGTCGGTACGAGCCGGGCATGAACTGCGGTATGCCGATCGCCCCTGCATAGGAACCCTTGACGCGCAGTGGGTCGAGCCCCCGGTCGCGCGAGAACACCAGGTAGTGCTCGAGCTCGCCCCGGAAATAGGTGCCGCGCTTCGGATAGTCGAAGGCGAGGGTCGCGAGCGCGTCGATAACCCGGTAGGTGCCGACGTTCTTGCCGAAGGTCGTCTCGACACCGATGATGCCCACGATGACATCCTCGGGCACCCCGAACTCCGTCTCGGCACGCTTGAGCGACTCGGCGTTGCGGTCCCAGAACCGGATTCCTGCTTCGATTCTCTCCGGCCTCACGAAGATCGCCCGGTAGGCCTGCCATGAGCCGAGCGCCGACTCGGGCGGCTGGTCCATCGCCCTTACGATCGCCGGCTGGTACTGCGCCTGCCCGAGGACCCGAGTCAGCTCGCGGCCGTTGAAGCCGTGCTTTCTTACCATCTCGGAGACGAATTCCTTCACGTCCTTGCGGTTCTGATACGGGGCCGGCTGGGAGCAGGCGAGGCCCGAGTGGATCACAAGAAGCGCGGCGAGGAGGCCGGCCCTCACGGGGCGAATTCCCGGACGAGATGCTTGAGGCGGGCGAGCGATTGCGCATCGGCGGCCGCGCCGTAGCGCTGATCGACATAGAGCCCGGTAATTGCGTGAACCGCCGCCCCGCATTCTGGAAAACATCGCGAGACACGTCCGGCGTAATCCAGCGGGCCCTCGCTATCCCGGCGCGCGAGGCCCGCGCGGGCCAGCTTGCCGCAGAAGCGCAGCCAGGCGCGCTGCGCCGCGTCCTCGCGCCCCGTTCCGCGCAACAGCCACAGCGTGACCAGCAGGAGGACGCCGCCCACGCTCCAGAACAGCATCAGCGTCATCGTCTCCCAGCTCGGCTGCTTGACTCCGAGGCGCGAGAGCATCTCGAGCTGGCGCTCCGGGTTGTAGCCCAGCACCCACTGATTCCACTGGTTGGTGAGGGCGTCCCAGTCGTTGCGCAGGCTCCTCAGCCATCCGAGCCCCTTGCGCATCAGCAGGGGCGCGCCTGCCGGGGCGGCGGCGGTGATCCCCAGCTCGACGCGCACGGGAATCGCCGCGGCGGTGGGGTCGACGCGCGTCCAGCCGCTCGTCTCCAGCCATACCTCCGCCCAGGCATGCGCGTCGGCCTGGCGCACGATCATGTACCCGTCCACGGGGTTGGTGTCCCCGCCCTGGTACCCTGTGACGACGCGCGCCGGAACCCCGGCGGCGCGCATGAGGAAGACGAAGCTCGACGCGAAGTGCTCGCAGAACCCCTGTCTGGTATCGAATAGGAATTCGTCTACAGAGTCTTTGCCGAGCGCGGGCGGCTGGAGTGTGTACTCGAAGCGGTTGTTGCGGAAGAACTCGATGGCGCGGCGCACGATCGCCGCGGCATCGGGGAATGTGTCGCGCCACTCGCGTGCCAGCGCGCGCGCGCGCGGATCGACGCCGCCCGGGAGCTCGAGCGCCGCGGCAAGGTCCACGGGGGCCGCGCCGCTGCGCGCCTGGAACTGCGGAGATGAGCGCATTTCGTAGCGGAAGCGGCTGCGGATAGGCACGAGCGAGATCGCGACGTAGTCGCTTGTGAGGCGCGCGGTCGGTGGCAGGCGCGTTGGCATCTCCAGCGCGAACATCCACGAGCGGTTGTGGGGCTCGAGGGTCACCTCGTAGGCGATCGGCGTGCCGGAGGCGTCGAGACGCATGTCCCGGCGCAACTGGGGCAGGGCGGCGCGCCAGGTCGTGCCGTCGAAGTCCGTCATGACCGGGCCCCTCCAGTAGAGCTGGCCTCGCGGGGGCGTCGCCGATTCAAACCGTACCCGGAAGGCGATTGCGTCCGAAAGCGACAGGGCGCTGATGGTGCCCGGGGACATCGTGTCGGACAGCCCGGTCACTCCGGTATAGGCGTCCTGGGGCAGGCCCCACAACGGCCCTTGAACGCGGGGGAAAAGAAAGAACAGCAGCAGCATCACGGGCCCCGCCTGCGCGAGCATGCGGCCGGCTGTCTTCAGGTCGTCCACCAGAGGGCGCTGCGGAGCGGCGAAGCCGACGAGCGCAGTGGTGGCGGCGGTCACCGTCGCCAGCATCAGGCCGGCGATCGGGATGGATTGCGAATAGAAGAAGTTCGCCAGGGCGACGAAGTACACCAGGAACGCGACGACGAAGACATCGCGCTGCGCGCGCGTCTCCATGAGCTTGAGGAACAGCAGCAGGGCCAGAAGCGTCACGCCCGGGTCGCGTCCCATGATCGTGCGATACGAGAGGAACACGCCCGCGGCGGTACCCAGGGTCAGCAGGACGAGCAGCCATCTCGGGGGCAGCGCGCCGTGGCGAAGAACGATGACGGCGCGCCACGCGAGCAAGGCCCCCGCGGCCGCGCTGACCCAGGCGGGGAGCCATTGCGCGTTGGGCGCTACCGCGAGAAGCGACGCCGCGATCAGGGTCGCGAGCGGCGGCAGGGGCAAGGTATCAAGGGCCTTGGGCTCAGCCACGATAGAGGGCGAGCTCGCGCAGGCAGCGCTCGCGGTGCGGGAAGCCTTCGCCCAGCGGGACCGTCGTCTCCGGCAGCCTGAGCCCGTAGCGCAATCCGCGCTCTTCGGCGAGCGTCACCCAGCGCGCGAGGCGCGACAGCCGGGCCTCGACGCCCATCGTCTGGGGCAGGGCGCTCCAGTCGAACCACAGCTCCGAGGAGGCGCGCCCAGCGAAAAACTTGGTGAGCAACGCTTCGCTGCGCGCCGACGCCTTCCAGGCGACGTGTCGCGGAGAATCGCTGGGCTGGTAAGGCCGCAGCCCGGCGAAATCGTCGGTGCCGACGTTCATCGATACGGAATCCCCGGTGTCGGAGTCGGCGTGCGGCCCGGGCAGAGGGGCATCGTCGGGGCGCGGATAGACCAGGGCCTGCATGTCCGGCTGCACGTAGCTCCACGCGCGCATCAGTCCCAGAGGAAAGCGCGTGTCGACGGTAACCCGCGCGAGCGGAAGAAGGCCGCGCTTCTCGGTCCTGATTCCCAGCTCGGCCGTGCAATGGCGCTCCGCCGGCACGTCGAAGCGTGCCCTCGCGGGCCCGCACGTGGCTTCGAGCGAGTAGCGATCTTGGCCGCTGCGGTTCTCGAAGACGATCTGGAAATGGGCGATCGCGCCGGCGAAGACGGGAGAGACGCGGCCCGCGCCAACGTACAAGTGCACCAGGTTGCGGAAAGTGTGCAGGATCGACACCACGCCCAGTCCCGCAAGCAGGAAGGTGAGCACATAGCCGAGCGAGAGGTTGTAGTTGATGGAGCCGATCAGCATGAGCACGAGCGCGAGCCCGAACGAGATGCCATGGCGCGTCGGCAGGATGTAGACGCGGCGCTGCGTCAGGAAGACGACCCCGGGCTCCGGACCGTGCCGCCTGAACACCCACTGGTAGAAGTTGTAGGCCTGTGAGTACTGCAGCACCCGATCGAGATTCACGGCGCTGCTCAGGGGATGGGCACGGCGGAAATCAGGTCGGCCGCCTTGTCCAGGCTCGAGGCGCGGACGCCGTCGTGGACCGGCCGCAGACGGTGTCCGGCAACTCCCGGCAGCACCGCCTGGACGTCCTCGGGAAGGACCTTGTCGCGTCCCTCGATGAGCGCCCAGGCACGCGCCGCATGCAGCAGGGCGAGAGCCGCGCGCGGCGACAGCCCGTTCGTATACTCGGGGGCGCGCCGCGAGTGATCGACCAGCTCCTGTATATAGTCGAGCAGCGGGCCTGCTGCGTGAACTGTCTTCACCGCCGCCTGCAGATCCATCAGCTCGCCGGGCCCGAGGCAGGCGTCGAGTCCGGCGATCATGTCGCGGCGGTCCGCGCCCTGGAGCAGCGTGCGCTCCGCGTCGCGGTCGGGGTAGCCCAAGTCGATGCGCATCAGGAACCGGTCGAGCTGCGATTCGGGCAACGGGAAGGTCCCGACGAGGTGCGAGGGATTCTGGGTGGCGACCACGAAGAACGGTTCCGGCAGCTTGCGCGTCTCGCCCTCCGCGGTGACCTGGTGCTCCTCCATCGCCTCGAGCAGCGCGGACTGAGTCTTGGGCGTGGCGCGATTCACTTCGTCGGCGAGAATCAGCTGGGAAAAGATAGGGCCGGGATGAAACCTGAACGACGAGCTCTCGCGTTCGTAGACCGAGACGCCGATGATGTCCGCGGGCAGCATGTCGCTCGTGAACTGGATGCGATGGAACGCGAGCCCGAGCAGCTTCGCTAATACCTGCGCGAGCGTGGTCTTGCCGACGCCCGGCAGGTCCTCGATGAGGAGATGGCCGCGCGCGAGCAGGCAGGCGAGGGCGAGTCGGATCTGGCGCTCCTTGCCGAGGATGATCTTTCCGGCCTGCTGTACTACGCCCTGGATCTGCGAAAAAGACATTCCGCCGGTGAAAGCGTTTGCAATGTCGTAAGTTTACTGGAAAGCCGCTATGATGGGATCGAGGAATAAAGCTCGTGGCTACGGCGTTTATCACCCATGACGATTGCGCGAAGCACGACATGGGCCGCCATCACCCGGAGAGCCCCGAGCGGCTCGCGGCGATCGAGGATCATCTCATCTCGTCGGGAATCGCGGGGCTCGTCGAGCGCCACGAGGCGCCTGCCGTCAAGGTCAGCGAGCTCGCGCGCGTGCACCCGCTCGAGTACATCGAGGCCATCCGCGAGGCTTTGCCCCAATCGGGGATCGTGCACCTGGACCCCGACACCGCGATGTGCCCGCGCACCTGGGACGCCGCCGTGCGGGCTGCGGGAGCTGCGGTCCACGCGACCGACCTCGTTCTGGGCGGGCGGGCCGAGAACGCGTTCTGCGCGGTGCGCCCTCCGGGGCATCACGCGACGCGCACGCGCGCGATGGGTTTCTGCCTGTTCAACAACGTGGCCGTGGGCGCGATGCACGCTCTGGAGCACCACGGCCTGGAGCGCGTTGCCATCATCGATTTCGACGTGCACCACGGCAACGGAACCGAGGACATCTTCAGCGACGACGAGCGCGTGGTGATGGCGAGCATCTTCCAGCATCCGTTCTACCCTTACAGCGGTACCGAGGACCCGGCGCCGAACATGGCGAACGTCCCGCTGCCAGCAGGCTCGGACGGCCGTGCGCTGCGCGCCGCGGTCGAGAACGTCTGGCTCCCGGCGCTCGAAGAGCTCGAGCCGCAGATGATCTTCGTGTCGGCAGGCTTCGACGCGCACGTCGAGGACGACATGGCGATGCTGCGCTTCACCGAGGCCGACTACGCCTGGGTCACCCAGCGCATCAAGGAAGTCGCCGACAAATACGCGGGGGGCAAGATCGTTTCGGTTCTCGAGGGAGGCTATGCGCTCTCGGCGCTAGGGAGGAGCGTCGTCACCCACCTGAAGGTGCTGGGCGCGCTCTAGAAGGGGCCTTCATGCAGACCTCGCGTGTACTTGGCGTTGGCGCAGCCGCGCTCCTCATAGTGTCGTGCCACGGCGGCGGCAACAATCCGATGGAAGCGCCCCCCGTATCACAATCGTTCGACATCAGGCTTGAGCAGGTCTTCAGCGCTGCCGACGGGCTCTCGAATCTGACGGACTTGGAAGCGCCGCCGGGAGACGCGCGCATGTTCATCGCCGAACGCACCGGGCAGATCCTCGTCGTCGACAGCAACGGCACTCTGGTATCGGCTCCCTTTCTCGACATATCGAGCCGTGTGCTGCCTCTGCAAGGGGAAGGAGGCCTGCTCTCGTTCACCTTCGATCCGAACTTCCTCTCGAACGGTTTCGTGTACGTCCATTGGACCGATAACAGCATTACGCCTACCGGGGATATCGTGGTCGAGCGCTATCAGGTCTCGGGAACCAACCCCAACGTGCTACAGACGCCCGGGGTCGAGATCATACGGGTCCCCCATCCGGATGCGACCAACCACTACGGCGGCCGCGTGATGTTCGGCCCCGATGGGATGCTCTATTTGTCGACCGGCGACGGGGGTGGGGGCAACAATCAATTCGCTCACGCGCAGGATGCGGGGTCCCGCCTCGGCAAGCTCCTGCGCGTCGACGTGAGCAATCTCGACGCCAACATCAGCAACAACAAGGTGCCTCCATACGACATCCCGATGGACAATCCCGTCTGGCCGAATGTGGGGCTCAACGAGAACTGGGCTATCGGCCTGCGCAATCCGTTCCGCCCGGCATTCGACCTGCCCTCGAATAGGCTGTACATCGCCGACGTCGGCCAGGGCTTGTTCGAAGAGGTAGATGTCGTCGATACGACCGACGCCGCGACGCAAGCCGGCCGCAACTACGGCTGGAGCATCATGGAAGGCACGCATTGCTTCCTTACCCTGACCTGCGACAAGACTGGTCTGACCCTGCCCGTCTACGACTACGATCACAACAGCGGAGAGTGCGCGATCATCGGAGGCTTCGTCTACCGGGGCTCGTCGATACCCGGGCTGCAGGGGATCTACCTGTTCTCCGATCTCTGCCTGGGGTTCGTGCGCGGCCTGACGCTGGACGGCAGCGGCAAGGCGACCGTGGTGCAGGCTCCGATGGCGGATGCGAGCAATCGCGGCGGGGTCCAGTCGTTCGGAAGAGACGGGGCGGGTGAGCTCTATATCCTCACCGGCGACGGCAGCGTCCTGAAGATCGTAAGCCCCTGACGGGCTACTTCGACTCGCCCCGCTTCAGGCTGCCGACCACGCCGCGCCAGATGTCCATCGTCGTCGCGCGGATGTCGCCGGTGGACGCGCCGGTCTGCAGCGTCCTGGTTTCGAGTATTCCGATCTCTGCGCAGGCGTTCAGGAAATCCGCAACGTCGCCGATTGCGACTTCACACCCTTCGACCAATTTCTCGGGAACCATGCCCTCCTTCGTCAGCATCGCCGCCATCTTGAGGTGGCTCTGCCGGTAGGGAAGCTTGGCGAAGTCCGGCCAACGACTCAGGCGTACGAGGTCGCGCGGGCCCCAGCTGCCCAAGGATTCTCCCGCGCCGGTGACGAGGCCCACGAGCCACGTCAGCTCTTCGAGCGGACGCGGCCGGATTCCCCAGCGCTCGAGCCGCCCCGGATACTTCTCGGGGCTCATGACCGGAACGACCTTGCCCTCGAGGCGCCGCCGGCTGCGCAGCAGCGCGATCAGTTCGTCGGTGGTCCTGGACGAATAGAAGACCTTCTTTACAGGATCGACGACCAGTACCGATCCGTTCGCGAGGACCAAGTCCGCCGCATGCGACTGCTGGCAGGCTCTGCGAACCAGCGCTGCGAAGGTCGCGTCGCTGCGCCCGGAGGCCCCGCGCGCAGGATCGGCGATTTGCAGCTTTCCGGCGACCGTCTGCAGAACCTCCGTGACGCTGTGCGGGCCTCCGGGGCGCGCCGGCTTCAGCAGAGTCCACTCTGCGCCGAGAACCTGGTCCTTGCTGAACGCGATGCGTGGAATGCCCCCGAAGTGCACGTTCTCCCACACCTGGCGTCCCTCCGGGCCGTCCATGTCTATGAGAACGGCGTCCGGCAGGTCGCCCAGGCGCGCGGCGAGGCACCATTGCGGCTCCAGATAGGTTTTGAGCAGCGCGAGCAACGAGCGAAGATAGCGCTCCTCGTCGGCGCCGACGCTGGCGAGGGACAACACCAGAGGTCGCGGCTGGTCTTCTGCGTTCATCCGGTTCCCGCGGTCACGTGGTCAGCCTACGTCTTGCGTGGAAGAAGCTGGATCGACAAGCTGCCTGAAGAACATCCCTCCTCCGACTCCCGATGTCCTCTAGCTCAGACCGGGGAACGGGAGAGATCCGCGGCGGCCCTTTCGATCCCGGCTTCGTCGAGCCGTTCGAGGGAAAGCTGCCGGCCGCTATGATAATGCAAGTAGTTTCTGGCAGTCGCGTGCAAATATGACGGATCGTAGTGCGTGCGCAGCAGGTCGGCGACCAATGCCGGCCATGCACACGCGTCGATCTGGGACAGCCAGCGCCCGATGACGGCGTGGCCATGGTGGGTGGTCAGGCCCCTCAGCTTCTCCTTGAGAGCGTCCGGATCGGCGAGAAAGTGCCCGTACTCCGCGATGAGAAAGCGCACGCGCTCGGCAGCGGGTGCCTGGAGGCGCACGCATTCCCCTTCGCGCATGCGCGCAAGCAGCGCCGCGGGCACCTGCACCTGGCCGACCTTCTTGCTCTCTGCCTCGACATGGACGGGCCTCGAGGGCTCGAGCCTCGTGAGAGCATTCCACACCCGGCTGTCGAACATCTTCTGCGGAGGCTGAGGCTCGCCGGGCATGGCGCCCAGGAGCGAGCCGCGGTGGTGCGCGAGGCCCTCGAGGTCCAGTACCTGCGCCCCCTGCGCCGCGAGAGCCTCCAACAGCCGGCTCTTGCCGCACCCGGTGGCCCCACATAGCACCCGGAAGCGGAAGCTGCCGGGGAGGGTGTCGAGCTGCGCCAGGACTTCGCGCCGGTAGGCTCGGTAGCCGCCCTCCAGGGTTGCCGCATCCCATCCCACCTCGCGGAGCACATGCGCCATCGAGGCCGAGCGCTGCCCGCCGCGCCAGCAGTAGACGAGCGGACGCCATTCGCGCGGTCGTCCGCGGAAGCGCTCCTCGATGTGCCGCGCGATGTTCCGCGACACCAGCGCCGCACCCGCCTTCTTGGCGTCGAAAGTCGAGATCTGCTTGTACATCGTGCCGACCCGCGCCCGTTCCTCGTCGTCGAGCACGGGGCAGTTCAGAGCGCCGGTCACATGGTCGAGCGCGTACTCGGCCGGCGAGCGCACGTCGATGACCTCGTCAAAGGCATCGAGCTGTGCTACCGTAACCGTGCTCGCGCGTTTCACGTCCATGCTGCATTCTATTCCATGAACGCTCCCGCCGATCTCATCCGTCTCACACAGTTTTCGCACGGCGGCGGCTGCGGGTGCAAGATTGCGCCCGCGGCCCTGTCCGAGATCCTCGCCAAGACGCCGATTCGCGGCCTGCCGAAGGACCTTCTCGTCGGCATTGAGTCGAGCGACGACGCCGCGGTGTACCGCCTGAACGGCGAGCAGGCCATCGTCGCGACAACCGATTTCTTCACGCCTATCGTCGACGACCCCACCGACTTCGGGCGCATCGCCGCGACCAACGCGCTCTCGGACGTGTACGCGATGGGCGGGAAGCCGATCTTCGCGCTCGCGATCGTCGGCATGCCCCTGGAGAAGATGCCCGTCGAAGTCATCCAGAGAATCATCGCGGGCGGCGAGTCGGTGTGCGCTGAGGCCGGCATCCCGATCGCGGGCGGCCACTCGATCGACACGCTCGAGCCGATCTACGGCCTGGTGGCCCTGGGTCTGGTCCACCCCGACAAGGTGAAGCGCAACGACACCGCGAGCGATGGCGATGCGCTGATCCTCGGCAAGCCGCTCGGGGTTGGAATCCTCTCCGCGGCGCTGAAAAAGGGCAGGCTGTCCGCCGAGGGCTACAGGCGCCTGGTCGAGGTCACGACCCAGCTCAACACGCCGGGCGCGGCGCTCGCCGAGATGGAGGATGTGCACGCGTTGACCGACGTCACCGGCTTCGGCCTCGCCGGGCATCTGCTCGAGATCTGCCGCGGCTCGAGACTGGGCGCCGAGGTTAGCTTCGACGAGCTGCCGGTTATCCCCGAGGCGCTGGAGCACGTGAAGGACGGCACTGTGACCGGCGCGTCGGACCGCAACTGGAGGGGCTACGGCCACGAAGTGCGCATGCCGTCGGGCGCGCCGGAGTGGCGGCGGAAGCTCGTCAGCGACCCTCAGACCAGCGGGGGGCTGCTCGTGGCGTGCGCTCCCTCCGCCGAAGCGCGGGTATTGGAGGTTTTCCGCAGACAGGGTTTCCCGGAGGCGCGCCGCGTCGGTGCGATGCGCGCGGGCCCCGCAGCGCTCACGGTGTCCTAGGCGGCGGCCCCGTCAACATCGCGGCGAGCTTGCGCCACACGTTCTCGAGAAGAATGGGCTGGGCCTGCGCCGTGGGGTGGAGGTTGTCCGGCTGGAACTGCTCCCGCTTGTCGAGGCCCTCGAGTAGGAAGGGCACGAGCGCCACGCGCTCTTCCTTCGCGACCTCGCCGAATGCCGCCCGGAACTGGTTGACATAGGGCACGCCGTAGTTGGGCGGCAGCTGCATGCCGACGAGCACGACGCGGGCGCCGTCGCGCTTCGAAGCCTGGACGATCGCGGCGAGATTCCTTTTCATCTCGGTCACCGGCAGCCCGCGCAGGCCGTCGTTGGCGCCGAGTTCGACGATCACAACTGCGGGCTTCACGGAGGCGAGCGTCTTGCCGATGCGCGCGGCGCCGCCCGCCGAGGTCTCCCCGCTGATGCTCGCATTCGCCACGGTATAATTCGACTTGCGTTGCTTCAAGCGATCGCCGAGCAGAGCAACCCAACCGGAGCTCTGCGGTATCCCGTAGGCCGCGGAAAGGCTGTCTCCGAAGACCAGGATCGTCGGCGCAGCGACTCCGCTGCCGCTGAAGGCGAGCAGGGCCGCAAACAGTATCGATCTCATGCCTGATTCCTCTCAATCCATCGTCGAGGCGACGGGAGTGTCGAAGGTCGTTCCGCTGTCAAACGGCGCGTCCGATCTCGTTATTCTGAAGGACATCTCCCTCAGGGTCATGCCCGGGGAGGCGGTCGCCATCGTGGGTGCCTCGGGCTCCGGCAAATCGACCCTGCTCGGCCTGCTCGCGGGCCTCGATACGCCGAGCGCGGGCGCGGTTCGCCTCGACGGGACGGATCTGTTTTCACTGGACGAGGACGGCCGCGCTGCCCTGCGCTCGAAACTGCTTGGGTTCGTGTTCCAGTCGTTCCAGCTCCTGCCGGCTCTGAACGCCCTGGAGAACGTCATGCTGCCGCTCGAGCTGGCCGGAGGAACCGGGGCGCAGGCACTCGCGCGCGAAATGCTCGGCCGCGTCGGCCTCTCGGAACGCCTGCATCACTATCCGAAGACCCTCTCGGGCGGAGAGCAGCAGCGCGTCGCGCTTGCGCGGGCGTTCGTCACCCGTCCCAAGCTCCTCCTTGCCGACGAGCCCACGGGAAACCTCGACGCCGCCACTGGCGCCGGCGTGATCGACCTCATGTTCAGGCTGAACGCGGAAGGCGGAACCACGCTGCTGCTGGTCACGCACGACGAGGCCATCGCGGGCCGCTGCGCGCGCAAGATCCGCCTGGTCGCGGGCCGGGTCGACGGCGGAGGCTGACTGGATGGCGCGCCTTGTACTCAGGATGCTCTTTCGCGATTGGCGGGCTGGCGAGCTGCGCGTGCTTACGCTCGCGCTGGTGCTCGCGGCGGGGAGCGTCACGAGCGTCGCGTTTTTCGCCGACCGGGTGCGGCAGGCGCTCACGCGCGAAGCCCATCAAGTTCTCGGGGCGGACGTTCTGCTCTCCGCGGACCATCCGTGGAGCTCCGAGTTTCCGGACACGATCGCGAGACTGGGCCTGCGACACGCGGAGAGCGTGACTTTCGTCAGCATGGCCAGAGCGGGCGGGGAGGCGCAGATCGCCTCGGTAAAGGCGGTCACGCCCGGCTATCCGTTGCGCGGCACCCTGCGCGCGGCTCCCGACCTCAACGCGCCCGATGCCGCAGTCGAGGACATCCCTGCCGCGGGGACCGTATGGCTGGACGAGCGAATGATGTCCGCGCTCAAGGCGAAGCCTGGCGATCCTCTCGAGCTCGGCCGGGCCAGGTTCCGCATCGCAGCCGTACTTACGCTCGAGCCCGACCGCGGCGTGTCGTTCGTGAACTTCGCCCCGAGAATCCTGATGCGCCGCGACGATCTGCCCGCCACCGGCCTGCTGCAGCCGCAGAGCCGCATCGGCTATCAGCTTCTCGCAGCCGGAGAGCGCGACGCGATTCTCCGCTTCGAGCAGTGGGCCAGATCACGGCTCGCCAGGGGCGAGCGCGTCGACAGCCTCGAGAACGCCCGACCCGAGGTGCGCGCGGGCCTGGACCGGGCGCAGAGCTTTCTCGGTCTCGCCGCGATGCTCTCGGTGATCCTGTCGGCTGTTGCCCTCGCCCTCGGTGCCCGGCGCTACACCGAGCGGCACCTCGACGGCTACGCGGTGATGCGCTGCCTCGGCGCGTCGCAGTCGCGGCTATTCTGGCTGTTTGCCATCGAGTTCCTGCTGCTCGCGCTGGTGGCATCGCTCGCGGGATGCGTGCTGGGATTCCTTGTCCAAAGCGTGGTCGCGTGGTGGCTGGCCTCTCTCATTCCCGGGACGCTGCCGCAACCCGGGCCCGTCCCCATGTTCCAGGGAGCGACCACCGCCATCGTGCTCCTGTCGTGCTTCGCGTTTCCGCCTCTGCTTCAGCTGAAGAACGTTCCTGCGCTCAGGGTGATCCGGCGAGACGTCGGGGCGGCGCGGCGGGGCGCGGTCGCTGTATACGTAATCGGTCTCGCGGCCGCGTTCGCGCTGCTGCGATGGCAGGCGGGCGAGCTCAGGCTGGCGGCATACGTGTTCGGCGGCTTTCTCGCCTCCTTCGCAATCTTCGCCGCGGTCGCCTACGCCGTTCTGCGGGCCGTCGCCAAGCTCGGGCGTGCCGGAGGCGGCGTCTCCTGGCGCTATGGCCTCGCGAGCCTGATGCGGCGCCCGCGCAGCAACGCGGTGCAGGTCGTGGCGGTCGCCGTGGGATTGACCGCGGTGCTGCTGCTCACCCTGATCCGGGCCGACCTGCTGGATGCCTGGAAGCGGCGCCTGCCGCCGGACGCCCCGGACCGGTTCTTGGTCAACATCCAGCCTGATCAGAGGGACGCGCTGGCGGATTTCTTCGAGCGCAATAGGCTCCCGCGGCCGCAAGCCTTTCCGATGGTGCGAGGGCGCCTGATCTCGATCGACGGCAGGCCGGTCAGCACGGAGGATTACTCGGACGAGCGCGCGAAGCGCCAGGTCGAGCGCGAGTTTAACCTGAGTTATTTTTCCGCCCTCCCGGCCGACAACCGCGTGGTGGAGGGGGCATGGTTCTCGGCGAAGGACATCGCGAGCGGCGCGATCTCGGTCGAGCGCCGGGTCGCCGAGCGGCTGGGCATCCGGCTCGGAGACAGCCTCGAGTTCCTGGCGGCCGGCCGCAGCTTCTCGGCCCCCGTGACGAGCGTGCGGAAACTCGACTGGGACTCGATGCGACCGAATTTCTTCTTCATCGCCACGCCGGGCCTGCTTGAGGATTTCCCGGCGAGCTATGTAGTGAGCTTCCACGCTCCCGCCGGCGACGCGCGCCTCACGCTGCGGCTGTCGCAGGCCTTCCCGAATCTCACGGTGATCGACGTGGGCACCGTCCTTCGGCAGGTGCAGGCGGTCATGAACCAGCTGATCGCGGCGGTGCAGCTGGTGTTCCTGTTCGCTCTCGCCGCCGGGATTCTGGTGCTTTACGCGGCGCTGCTGGCTACGCAGGACGAGCGTACGCATGAAGCGGCGGTGATGCGCGCCCTGGGCGCGAGCCGCGCGCAGGTGCTTGCGGCGCAGCGCGCCGAGTTCGCCGTTCTCGGGACGATCGCCGGTGCGCTCGCCGCCTGCGGCGCGACGGCGATCGGCTGGGCGCTGGCGACGCGGATCTTCGAGCTCGATTTCGTCTGGAACGGCTGGATATGGGTCGCCGGGCCGGCGCTCGGGCTCGCCTGCGTCGTGCTCAACGCGTGGGCCGGGGCGCGCGCGGCGCTCGGCCGCCCGCCGCTCGCGGCGCTGCGCGAGGCGGCGTGAGGCAGAGCCCGTACGAGCTGCTCGGGGGCGACGCGGCCGTCCGCGGGCTCGTCGACCGCTTCTACGATCTCATGGACGCCGAGCCCGCGTTCGCCGGCATCCGCAAGCTGCACAAGAGCGACCTCTCGCAGGCGCGCGACAAGCTGTATCTGTTCCTTTCGGGCTGGCTGGGCGGCCCGCAACTGTACGCGCAGCGGTTCGGCCACCCCGCGCTGCGCGCGCGGCATCTGCCGTTTGCCATCGGCGAGGCGGAGCGCGACCTGTGGCTTGCGTGCATGTCCCGGGCGATGGAGGACATGGGAATCGACGAGGACCTGCGGCGGAGCCTCGGCGACGCCTTCTTCAAGACGGCGGACTGGATGCGCAATCGCGAGGGCTGACGGGCGTTACAATGACGGCATGGCCGAAGCCACGCTCGCCGTCCTGGTCGTCGTCCTGATCGTTCTTTTCCGCGTGCTGCGGCGCCTGGTGCTGCTCGAGCGCAATTTCGCGGATCCCGAGGCCGTTCTCGGACCGACGCTCGAGAAGAAGCACCGCGACATGCTGAAGGACCTGCACGAGGGGCTGACCCAGCAGGGCGACCGGCTCGGCAGGAACCTCGCCGATTCGAGCGAGCGCCTATCCGCCAAGATCGACCAGCGGCTCGACCAGATCGCGGGCCGGGTGGACGAACGGCTGGAGGAAGGTTTCAAGAAGACCAACGAGACGTTCGTGAGCGTGATGCAGCGCCTGGCGACGATCGACGAGGCGCAGAAGAAGATCGAGAACCTCACCGGAAGCGTGGTGAGCCTGCAGGAACTCCTCGGAGACAAGCGCTCCCGCGGCGCGTTCGGCGAGGTGCAACTCGAGGCGCTGGTGAGGAACGTGTTACCGAGCGCCGCCTTCGAGCTGCAGTACACGCTCTCCAACGGCACCCGCGTCGACTGCGTGCTGCGGCTGCCCCCGCCGACTGGGCTGGTTCCGGTGGATTCGAAGTTTCCCCTGGAGAACTACCACCGCATGTTCGACCGCGAAGCGGACGACGCGCAGCGCGCGGCCGCGCAGCGGCAGTTCAAGTCGGACGTACGAAGGCACATCGACGACATCGCGAAGAAGTACATCGTCCCGGGCGAAACCTCGGACGGCGCCGTCATGTTCGTTCCGGCGGAGGCAGTGTTCGCCGAGATTCACGCCTATCACCAGGAGGTCGTCGAGTATGCGATCGGCAAGCGCGTCTGGATCGTGTCGCCGACCACGCTGATGGCGGTGCTCAACACCGCGCGCGCGGTCCTCAAGGACGTCGAGACGCGCAGGCACATCCACGTCATCAAGGAAGAGCTGGGCAAGCTCGGGGCGGACTTCGCCCGCTTCGACGAGCGCATGAAGAGGCTCGCCGACCATATCCGCCAGGCGCACGACGACGCCCTGGAAGTCCAGACTTCCAGCCGCAAGATATCGCAGCGCTTCCAGCAGATCGAGGCGGCGGAGATCGAGGAGAAGCCCGCGGCGAACGTGGTGCGCCTTGACCGGGAGAGGGATTAAGCGGAACCTGACGCGATCAGATAGGAACAGCCGACAAGAAACCCTCAGTCTTAAGCCGGGGTAGCGCGCGCCACCCCGGCCCAGATTCTTGCTACGGGCACGGGCTCGCTGCCAGTGCGGCGCCGTCGGTGACAATGATCGAAGCCAGCGCCGTGCCGGCGTTGCCGTCGCAGATGTCGTCCCCGGTGAAGTTGCACGATTGCGTCGGCGCGACGTGATCCCAGAAGTTGTTCTTGGCCGAGAGCGTAATCGGCGCGCTGGGGAGCAAGACGATATCGACCCCACCGTTGATGGTGGTGCCGTTGCAGGAGATCGTGTTTCCACCCGCGCTGCCCGCCGGGCCTCCGCCGAGATCGCCGCCGTCGACGTCGTACTCGATTCCCGTACCGTTGCCGGTGATGACGTTGTTCTCAACCTTGCTATTCGCGCCGCCGCTGATGAAGCCCAGGCCTGTGCCCGTACCCGGTCCGTTGTTTACGATCCTGTTTCCGGCGATCAGGTCGTTTGCCGAAGTGCCGTCGACGTAGATCCCGTATTGGTGGGACGCGCCAGTCACCGTGTTGTTCTTCAGACTGACGTTGTCGTGCTGGAGGATGACTCCGCGACGGACAGGGAGTGTCGCAAACGTGTTCGTGATCGTGAAGCCCGCGACGGTCGAACCCGTGCCCGCGAGCACCGTTACGCTGGTGTTGGCGAATCCCGGCGCGGCGGCCCCGCCAGCGATGGTGGTGGGGCTGCCGCCGGCGCCCTTGTTGGCTTCGTCTCCGATCAGGAGCACGCCATCGGGCACCGTGATCGGAAAGGTTTCCAGGTTGAGCAAGTCGTAGGTGCCCGGTGCGACCACCACGGTCGACCCGCTGGTGGCGACGCTGAGGCCCTTGGTGATGGTCTTGAATGGCGAGCCCTGTGTGCCCGGATTCGCGTCGTCTCCCAGGAAGTTCACGTAGTAGGTCACCCCGGCCGGGCAGTGGGTCGCCGCCTGCGTGGCCGGCGTCGCTACGATGGTCGCGGCGTTCGCCGTGCCCGACTTCGTGTCACAGACGTCGTCGCCGGCATTGCAGCCGACAGTCGGCGAGGAATGGTCCCACGCGTTGTTGGCCGCGGAAATCGTTATCGCCGTCGAGGCGGAGGACACGAGGTCATCCTGGGCGTTGCAGGCGATGATGTTCCCGCCGGCGCTGCCCGTCGCGCCTCCGCCCAGATCGCCGCCCGCGACGGCGTACTTCACGCCGGTCTGGTTGCCGCTGATGTCGTTGCTCTCGACCTTCGAGCCCGCGCCGCCTTCGATGAATCCGAGGCCGGAGCCCTGGTTGTTCGCGATCCGGTTGCTAGTGATCACGTGATTGGAAGAGGCGCCGACGTAGACGCCGACGGTCTGGGTCGCACCCGTGACCGTGTTGTTCCGCAGGGTCACGGTGCCGTTAGACAGCATGAGGCCCCGGCGCTCGGCGAACGCACCGTTGTCATTGGTGACCGTGAGTCCCGCGACGGTCGACCCCTGCCCGGGGATCAACGCAACGGCCACGGTCCCGCTCGCGGCCCCCGGCGCGAGTCCGCCGCCGACGACGCTGGTGGGGTTGCTCCCGGCTCCCTTGTTCGCTTCGTCGCCGAGCAGCGCAACGCCGCCGGGCACGGAGATCGGAAAAATCTCGCCGTTGGCGGCGTTGTAGGTCCCCGGAGCGACGTTGATGGTCGAGCCGCTGGTGGCGAGCTCCGTCGCCTTGGTGATCGTCTTGAGCGGCGTGTTCTGCGCCCCGGAATTCGCATCCGAGCCGGTGGCCGCGTTGACGTAGAGCGTCGTGAGCACGGGAGGCGAAGGAGTGACCGGAGGCTGAACCGGAGGCTTGACCTTGTCCTTCTTGAAAGGGCACGCGGCAAGCGCCAGCGCCGCCGCGACGACGACGACGATCCGCGTGAAAGTTTTCATGAGATCCGCTCCCCCATTTAGTTGTCATGCGACTTTCGCTTTTCCACCGTCTCGCCGTCAAGGAACGCTGGCGCGGAAATCCGGAATCTTGCGGCGGCGCCGGTAGTTTTCCGCAGTTTCTCGGTATCATGGAGGACGCGGCGTGCACTTGTTCCGCGCGACTTGGCGGCAGCCAACAAGCAATAAAAAAATGCAACGCGAGCACATTTCGGCGCTTCGACAGGGCGCGCTGGCCTCGGCGCCGCTTCTGATCGGCATCGTTCCCTGGGGCATAGTCGCAGGCGTTGCCATGGTGAGCGCCGGCCTCACTCAAGCACAGGCGGTTGCCATGAGCGTGCTCGTCTTCGCGGGTTCGGCGCAACTCGCGGTGCTGCCGCTCCTGATCGCCAAGGCGCCGCTCTGGGTGATGTACGCGACCGCGCTGATCGTCAATCTGCGATACGTGATCTACAGCGCCGTGCTCGCGCCGCATTTTGAGCACTTGTCGCGGCCGTGGCGCGCCCTGCTCTCGTACATCACGGTCGACGGAGTATTCGCGCTGTTCGTCGGCAAATATCGGCCGGACGAGGCGAGGGGCCACAAGCACTGGTTCTTCCTGGGTGGATCGCTGGTCATGTGGGCGGGCTGGCAGGCGGCGTCGATGATCGGCATCTTCGGGGGGGCATTGATTCCACAGGGGTGGTCGCTCGAATTCGCGGCCACCCTCGCCCTGATCGCCGTGCTGGTGCCGCTGCTCTACGACCGCGCGATTGTGTGCGCGGCCCTTGCAGCGGGCGGGGTGGCGCTTACCGCTTCGAGTTGGCCGCTCAACCTCGGCCTGCTCGCCGCGATCGCGGTGGGCGTTGTGGTCGGCCTCGTTGTCGCGCGTACATACCCGCGGCAGGAAGGCAGGGAATAGCATGAGCGGCGAGGCTTGGACCGGCTGGGCGCTGATCGCTGGCGCTGCACTGGTCGCCTTCCTCTCGCGCGCGATCTTCGTGCTCCCGGGCAGCCACCTGCGCCTGCCGGCGACTGCGGAGCGCGTGCTGCGCTACGCGCCCGCGGCAGCGCTCATGGCCATCATTGTTCCGGATCTCGCCTCGTCCCACGCCGCCCTGTCGATATCGATCGGCAATCCGCGGCTGGTCGCAGGTCTCGTAGCGTTCACGCTCGCTGCGGCGACGCGCAGCATCCTGGCGACGATCGCCGGCGGAATGACGGTGCTGCTGTTGCTCCGCTAGAAAAGCAGAAAGCCCCGCAGGAGCGGGGCTTTCTTGTCGTTGACCGGGTCGTCGAGCTAGTGCGGCAGCTCCATCCTCGAGACCGTCCACAGCGTGACGTCTTCCTCGGGCTCGTCGCCGACCGCGGCTGTCAGCGCGATCGCCAGGTTGGTGACGTAGATGTCGTCGCCAACGATCACGGGACTGGCGGGAAACAACAACCCGCTTGGCGTACCGTTCTTGTGGATCCCGCGGAATTCGCCGAGCTTCGCGACAACCCTGCCGCTCTCATTCAGAGCCACGACCTCATCGGCCTGATTGGTGCAGACCCAGAGAAGACCGCTGCGCTTGTCGAAGACCAGGCCGTCGGCGCCGTTGAGACTTTCCGAGAAGGTGCTGACCGCACCCGTCTCCGGATTCATGCTCAGTACGCGATCGTCGCCGGTGTTCGCGACGTAGAGCACCGACTCGTCCGTATTGAACGCGAGGCCGTTCGCGCCGAACGGCGGAAAGCCGACCGTCGCGAGCAACCCGTTGTGGCTCAGCGTGTTGACCGTGCAGGTCGCGACATTGCAGCTTGCGACGTTGGCGATCTTGAAGACAGCGCCCTGGAACGAGTCGGAGACGTACAGCGTCCCCTTGCTGTCGAAGACGAGCGCGTTCGGCACGCTGGCGACGTCCCCGAATGTGATGAGGTCGGTGCTGCCGTCCGGATTGCCGACCGCAAAGTTGGGTGCCGGCGCGCCGATGGACGGCATGACCGCCACATCCTCGAGACCGGTCAGGTTGGCATTGACCCGCTGGATCTTGGAAGGCGCTCCGACGAAGTTACCGACGTTGCAGATGTAGACCTTCCCGTTCCTGAACTCCAGGCCGAGCAGCGGCTGAGCGAAGTCGAGTTGAGCGAGCAACTTGCCGTGCCGGTTGTAGCGCAGCAGCTTGAAGGGCGCGGAGAACGTGGATACGTAGATGTCGCCGTTGGCAGGATTCGCCGTGATGCCCTCCGGATTCTTGACTCCATTGGGAAGCACCGCGAAAGTATCGACATCGCGGTCTATGAACACGCGGTCGGTGGACCGCCTACCGCCCTGACCATCCGCGAGGACCGGACCCGCGGCTATGCCGAGCGAGATAAGCAGAGGAACTACGAGAGCTACCAGTTTCTTCTTCATGTCCCCTCCTAGGGTTGATGACCAGCAAAAAACCGTTATACCTCTTCTTTCCTGCAAACACCTTGCGGAGGCCCCCAATTTCCTTTGGGCCACATCAGGCCGCGACGGTGACTCCGCGGACGTTGTGGCGAGCGATCGCCCGGGCCACGAATCCCGACGTCTTCACCTCGTTGGCGAATTCCGCGAGATAGCCGGCCGCCGCGGGACGCCCCTGCGGAGTACCGACCGATTGTTGCACGACGGTGAAGCGGCCTTCTAGCACGCGCGACCCGGGGAGCGTCTTGGCATCGTCGAGGAGCCGCGGCTTGAGGCCGGACAGCACCTCGAGCCTGTCCTTCACGAAGACGTCGTAGGAGCCCTGGATCGCGTTTGCGCGCACCAGCGTCGCGTGCTTGAGGTTGCGCGAGAGATAGAGATCGTAGGCGCTGTTTACGGCGGTCGCGATGCGCACGCCGGGGCGATCCACCTCCTCGATCGAGCGGATCTTCGAGCCGGCGGGGACAAGGTACGTCGCCTCGATCTCGAGATACGGCGGGCTGAAGGCGATTTCGGCCGCGCGCTGCGGCTCGTTGCCGAGGAAGGCCACGTCCCACGCGCCGCCCTTGACCGCGTCGGCGAGCTTGCCCGCGGTTGCGAAGGGAACGAGCTCCACCTCCGCGCCGAGCCGCTTTCCGATCTCCCGTCCCAGGTCCACCGCGATGCCCGTGTACTCGCTCTCGGAATGCTTGGTGACTAGGAGGAAATTGCCGTAGTTGATTCCGATGCGGAGCTTTCCGGTCGGGGCCAGCTCGGATCTCGCTGCGGCAGAGGGGGTCATGACGGGGGAAGATAGCACAAGGGCGGCTACTCGATCTTCAGATCCGCTGCCTTCACCACCTTCTTCATGTTCTCGATCTCCGCGCGCACCATCTCGCGGAACTCCTCCGGCGTGTCGGTCGAGATCTCGGCGCCCTGCTTCCCGAAACCCTCCTTCACCTCGGGCAAGGCCAGGGTCTTGAGCAGCGCGGCTCGCAGCTTCTGCGCGACGGACAGTGGCGTCGCCTTGGGCGCAAGCAGGCCCACCCATGCGCTGTAGCTGAATCCCGGGAGCGTCTCGGCGACCGCGGGTACACCCTCGAGCAGCTGGGTGCGCTTGGGCAGGCTCTGGGCAAGCGCGCGCAACCTGCCTGAGCGCACCGGCCCGGCGACCGCCGAGGCGGGCGTCAAGGTCCATTGCGACTCTCCCGACATGACCGACGCCACCGACGGGCCACCGCCCTTGTAGGGCATGTGCACCGAGCCGAACTCGCCGGCGATCTGGAGCATGGTGCCGGCGAGATGGCTCTGCGATCCGGGTCCCGCGGAGGCCATGTTGACCTGGCCGGGCCGCGCCCTGCAGTAATCGATCAGCTCCCGCACCGTCATGACGGGGAGCGAAGGAGTGACCACCAGCATGTTCGGCTGCATCGCCACGAGCGACACGAACTGGAAATCGTTGACCGGGTCGTAGGTCACGCGCTTCTGCAGCAGGGGCGCGATCGACATCCCGGCAGGCGAAGCAAGGAGGATCGTGTAGCCGTCCGCCTGGGCGTTCCTGAAGCTTTCCATCGCGATCAAGCCGCTCGCGCCCGCTTGGTTCTCGATGATCACCTGTTGGCCGAGCACCTCTCCCAGCTTCGCGCCGAGGATGCGCCCCAGCGTGTCGTTCGAGCTGCCCGGCGCGTTGGGCGAGATCATGCGCACCGCACGCTTGGGGAAATCGTCGCCCTGGGCGAGCGCCGGCTGCGCCAGGCTGAGAATCAGCAACGCTGCAACAGTCTTCATCTCTCCTCCGTCTCAATAGACGCGGTTGTGCGGGCGCTCGCCGCGGAGGGCGCGCTCCACGTTGTCCCAGCTGCTCCTGAAGAGCAGCGCGTACGACTGGCGCGTGACCCCGGCGATGTGCGGCGTCAGGAGGAGCTTTCTCGCAGCATCGCCCTCGAGGGCGAGCAGCGGATTGTCCCTGGAAGGCGGCTCGGTCTCGTACACATCGACGGCGGCGCCGCCGAGATGGCCGTTGCGCAGCTGTGCGGCGAGCGCCGCCTCGTCGACCACGCCCCCGCGCGAGGCCTGCACGAGCAGCGCGCCGGGCTTCATCGCGGCAAGATGCGCCGCGCCGATCAGGCCGCGCGTGGCGGGGAGGAGCGGAACGTGCACGCACACCACGTCAGCGGTCGCGAGCAGCGCCTCGAGCGACAGCGCCTCGGCGCCGAGCGCAGCGGCCGCTGCCCGGTCGCGCGGCTGGGGATCGCAGTAAACGAGCTTGCACCCGAACTTCGCGAAGGCCTCCGCGACCGCCAGGCCGATCACGCCCAGTCCGATCACCCCGACGGTCAGGCCTTCGAGCGCGGGGAGATTGTCGGCGAGAAGGCGCGCCCGGAATGCCGCGTAATTGCTCTTGCGGATCTCGGCGTCTGCCCACGCGAAGCGCCGCAGCAGCATCGATGCCGCAGTGACCGCGTATTCGGCGACCGCGCCGTTGCTGCCGCCGGGAACGTTTGCGACCGGGATGCCGAGCCGCTTCATCGACTGCGCGTCGAGACGGTCGACGCCGGCGCCGGTGACCTGCACCAGCGCGAGCCGGCTTCCCTCGAAGAGCGCCGGGGCAAGCTTCGGCCCCACGGCCGGCATCACCATGGCGCGGGCTTCCCTGAGCAACGCGGCGAGATTCGCGTCGTCGGGCCGGCGGTAGGCGACCTTCAGAGACCGGGGCGGCAGCGCTCCGACGCGGGCAAAATCGGCCTCGGGCCGCAGACAGACGACGTCGTGCGTCACTTAGCGGCGTCGCGATTGACGACTCGGGAAACCGGGAAGAAGCAGAGCAGCACGAGCGGCTCGCCTCCGGTGTTGCGGGTGACGTGCGCTTCGCCCGCGGGAATCAGCAGCGCGTCGCCGACCTTGAGGGCGTGCTCGCCGCTGTCCGACTCGGTGCGGCCCTCGCCTGCGAGCACATAGATGCATTCCTCGGTGTCGCTGTGGAAGTGCCTGCCGCGCGGCTTATCGCCCGGCTGCGGAACCGCGATCTCGACCAGCCGCAGCGTTACCGCGCGCGAGCCCTTCTCCTCGGAAACGATCTCGAGCGACTTCCGCCCGGGGAGCCCGAGGTTCTTCGCCTCTCCTTGGGAGAGCACGCGCGCCATCAGGGGGCGACCTTGAGGTGCACGATCTCGGCGGTGCCGCCTTGAGCCTCGTCGAGCAGGCGGAAGAGCTCGCCTGCTTCCTTCGCGATCGCCTCCGCGATGTCGGCGAGCATGCGCTTCCCCTTTTCGACCGTGGCGTGCTCGGGCGAGCCATACCAGCCGGTGGGCGCGATGGTGCGGATGTCGGTGAGCACCGGTTGGTAGCTGCGGGTGCGGCGCAGCTTGTCCCACTTGCGCCCGTGCGAATGGTCGGAGGAGTAGTCGATGCGGTCGAGGTGGACGAGGTCGGGCCGGTGCGCGAGCACCGCGAGCGCCTCGATCTCGCCTCCGTGCGTGAGACCGCCCGAATCCTTGCCGTAGAGATCGGCTGCAACGTAGCAGGCCTGCACGGTGAGCACGCTCATCCCATGGTCGCGGTGCAGCGACTCGGCGGCGATCGCGAGCGAGGGGATGTTGCCCTCGTGCCAGTTGAGGATCAGGAAGCGCTTCGCGCCATGCCTGGCGGTGCAGACCCCGGTCTCGACCACCACCTTCATGTAGGTGTCCGGCGTAAGCGTGATGGTGGCTTCGAAGGGCATGTGCATGGGCGTGACCCCGAGCGGCCCGCCGGGCAGCACCAGCGCGTCCATGCGCTCGGCGACGGCGTGCGAGATCACGTTCGCCGCGTAGATGTCGGTCCCCGCCGGCAGGTGCGGCCCGTGCTGCTCGACGCTGCCCGCTGGCAGGATGACGAGCGGGTTCCTCCTCAGCTGCGCGGCGATCTCGGGCTGGGTCAGCTCCTGGAAATAGCGGCTCGGCAATTGGGACATGGTCTCCCCGGTCAGGCGGCTTCGCGGGCAACGGTCCGGAGCTTCGCGCGCGTCTCCTCGATCACCTCGGAGATCCGCACCAGTTGGCCCCGGCGCTCCAGCGAGCGCAGCGCCGCGTACACCACGGCGAGCGCGACAGTGGCATTGTCGGCGGACAGTTCACCGGTTTTCCCCGAGCGGCAGCTCGCGGCGAACTGCTCGAGCTCGGCTCTGAACATGTCGCTCTCGGCGACTTGCAGCTCCTCGCGCCTGGCGTACCCGTCCTTGCCGCGCTGGATGTAGAGCGTCGAGGAGCCGTGCAGGAGATGCGGGGTGTCCCAAGTGCCGAAATCGATCTCATAGTGCATCAGGCCGTTCGAGCCGAACACGCGCACTGCAAAGATCCCAGGCGAGGTCCAGCACGAGCCCACATATCCCAGCTTGCCGTCGGCGAAGCGCAGCAGCGTCATCGACTGGTCGTCGACCTCGGCGCCGACAGGCGATAGCTTGGAGGACATCTGGCTGACCTCGGCGATCTCCCCGCCAAGGTAGTGCAGAACGTCGAACTGGTGGATCGCGAGCTGCGAGAGCGGGCCGCCCGGTGCCTTGTCCTTGTACCAGCGCCACGCCTTGGGGGTGAGCTCGAGCGCGCGCTCGTTGGAGAAGTTCGCCTCGATGAACGCCACGCGGCCGAGTTCGCCGGAGTCGATCCGCGCGCGGATCTCGCGAATGCCAGCCATCAGGCGCGCGCTGTGGCCGACGGTGACGGTGACCCCGCAGCGGGCCTCGAGAGCGGCGATGCGCAGGCCGTCCTCGAGCGTGTTGGCGATCGGCTTCTCGGTGTAGACGTGCTTGCCCGCGCCGGCGATGCGCTCCGCGAGCGGCCAATGCTGCTCGTTGGGCACGGTGAGGACCACGCCTTGGATCCCGGGGTCGGCGAGCAGGGTCTCGAGGTCGGGCGTGCCCGGCACGCCGAACTCGGCTTCAAAGGCCGCGCGCTTGTCCGGCGTTCGGCTGTACGCCGCGGCGATCTCCAGCTCGCGCGAGGCGCGCGCAGCGCGGGCCAGCACCCTCGCCCAGCGGCCGAGGCCGACGATTCCGATCTTGACGGGAGCATTCATGCCGGAAACCCTGGCAACATTGTACCCGCGCCGGATGTTACGTTCTTCCGCGGGAATTGGCCTACTATTCACGCAAGAGCCGATGTCGGGTACGGTGCTTGCTTATGCAGATGACATGAAGCGCTCTCTTGTTACCGTGCTGCTGGTGGCGCCCGCTCTCGCCTGCGCGCAGCCGCTGCTCGATTTCCGCCACGACCTGGCCTTCAGCGCAGGCGAGATCGATGCGCTGGCCGCGCTGGAATACGCAGTGCGGTTGCGCGCTCTTGCGCGCGCCGGTCAGCTCGATCGCGACCCCGGGATTGAAACGCGGCTGCGCCCCATCCTGCTCAGACTCGCCGGCGCCGCGGCGTACGAGCGCCCCTCGTCGGCGCAGCTTGCCTGGGAGCTTCATACCTGCTCGGGCTGCGACGAGAGCGCGTCGGCGATGGCCGGAGGCAAGCTGCTCGTGTCCGGGGACTTCATCTCGGAACATGCATTGACCGACGACGAGCTCGCCTTTCTCCTGGCGCACGAGATGGCGCACGTGCTCGCCGAGCACACCCGCGAATTTTCGACCATTGCGCGCTTCTTCCTCGGCAACGGCCTCAAACGCGACTACAGCGACATTCACAAGGAGCTCTCCGAGAACCTCCCGGTGAACCTGCGGATGGGTCCGGACGCCGTGCATCAGGAGCTCGAGGCCGACTACATCGGGTTCGTGGTCGGCGCGCGCGCGGGGTATGCGCCGGAGGCCATGCTTAGCCTGCTCGGCAAGCTGAGGACGGGCGAACGTCCGCTGCTCGGGACACATCCGACCGACGCTCAGCGCTTGGCGCACGCGCGCGCAATGCTGGATATGGGACGCCGCCTGTCCGAGCGCTCGCGTCTCCGGCGCTAGGCAATCTGGACAAAAATGCCCGCGACTCGGGTCGCGGGCATTCCTCCCTTCCTGTGGTTAGCAGCCGCGTCAGCCTGCGAACCGTCCGGTTATCGCGCTAACAAAATCGCACGCGAAATAAGAGTAGACTGTGCCGGTCAGCAGAGAGAGGAGGCGCCGCAATGCCGATCAAGAAGATTCTGATCGTCGACGATTCCGCGACGGACCGTCAGTACCTGATCGAGACTCTGACCAAGAAGGGCTACCAGTGCGTGACGGCGCAGACGGGTGACGAGGGTATCGCCAAGTCGAAATCCGAGCAGCCCGACTTGGTCCTCATGGACATCATCATGCCCGGGACCGACGGCTTCAAGGCTACGCGGGCCATCACCCACGACGAGGCGACCAAGCACATCCCCGTGATTGTTTGCACCAGCAAGAAGCTGGAAACCGACAAAGTCTGGGGGATGCGGCAAGGGGCGAAGGACTATATCGTCAAGCCTATCGACGAAAAGGAACTGCTCGCCAAGATCGCCGCGCTGGGCTAGACCAAGCCGTCCATCAGCATCACGTCGACATCGTCCCCCGCGTTGACCGAGCCCTGCTCGTGCCCGAGCACGACGAAGCAGTTCGCCTCGGACATCGACCGCAGGATGCCCGACCCCTGGGCCCCGGTCAGACGGACGGTCCACTCGCCGTTCTTCAACTCGAGGATGCCGCGCTGGTACTCCGTTCGCCCGGGCTTCTTGCGCATCGCGCTCCCCGACTTCACCCGCAGCAGAGGCAACTCGGTGTCGCTGCGCCCCATCATGTGGAGTAGCGCGCCACGCACGAAATGATAGAAGGTCACCATCACCGCGACCGGGTTTCCTGGCAGCCCGAAGAGGTACGCCGACTTTCCGCGGCCCCGGACACGGCCGAAGGCCATGGGCCGGCCGGGACGCATCGCAATCTTCCAGAAAACGACCTCGCCGAGCTTGGCCATCATCTGCTTGGTGAAGTCGGCCTCGCCCACCGACACGCCGCCCGAGGTCACGACGGCGTCGGCTCCCGCGGCCGCCTTGCGGAACGCGGCCTCGAGCTTCCCGGGATCGTCCCGCACGACGCCCAGGTCGACCACCTCGCAGCCCAGACGCTCGAGCATGCCCCACAGCGTGTAGCGGTTGGAGTCGTAGACCTCGCCCGCCTTGAGTTTTTTCCCCACCGGCACGAGCTCGTCGCCGGTCGAGAAGAACGCGACTTTCAGTTTCCGTCGTACGCTTACCTTGGCGATCCCGAGAGACGCGAGCAGACCCAGATCGGCCGGCCGCAGCAGCCGGCCGGCGCGCAGCGCGGGCTTGCCCTTTGCGAGATCCTCGCCTGCGAGCCGACGGTTCTGCCCGCGCTCCTGCCCCGCGGGAACGGTAACGCGGCGTCCTTCGGTCTTCACGGCTTCCTGGATGACCACCGTATCGGTGTTCCGCGGCATCACCGCGCCGGTCATCACGCGCGCGCATTCGCCGGGCTTCACCACGCCCGCGAATTCCTTTCCAGCGTAGGCGGTGCCGATCTCGACGAGCGTCACCGGCTCCGACGCCCCGAGGTCGTCGCAGCGCACCGCGTAGCCGTCCATCGCGGAATTGTCGTGCGAGGGGACGTTGATCGGAGAGATAACGTCTTTGGCCAGCACGCGGCCGAGCGCCGCGCGCACCGCCAGGCGCTCGACGCCGGAGACCGGCTTCACGAAAGAGCGGATGACCTCGTTCGCCTTCGCCACCGGGAGCGCGTCGGGGTCGTAGCCGCTGACGCAGCTGATCACCTCGTCCAGCGAGTTCATCTGTCGTACGACGCCAGGTCGTCGAGAGTATTGATGTTCGAGAAGGCTTCGGCCTCGTCGTCGAACACGACTTCGACCACGTTGAGCGTCGCATACCAGGCGTCGATCTTGCGCCCGCCTTCCCTCAGGAACCCGGAGAGATGCTCGAGCACCCCGCGCCGCATCATCGCGAATACGGGGTGCGGCTGATCGCCTGTCTTCGCCACGGCGAGCTCGGCGCCGGTCTCGTCGATGCGCGCGTAGAGCCGCTCGATCAGGTCCGCGGGAAGAAACGGCGAGTCGCAGGGGACCGAGGCGAGGAAGGGGCGCCTCGATATCGAAAGCCCGGCGTGAATGCCGGCGAGCGGGCCGGCAAAGCCGCCGACCGCGTCGCTCACCACGCGCACGCCGAAGCTTCGGTACGCCTCGTGGTTCTGGTTGGCGTTGATGATCACCCCTGCGACCTGCGGTGCGAGGCGCTCGTACACGTGGTCGACGAGGCGCTTGCCGCGGAAGGCCTGCAGGCCCTTGTCGACGCCGCCCATGCGGCTGCCCTTGCCGCCCGCGAGGATGACTCCGGTGACCGGCGGAACCACGGCGCGCGCGCTACGCCACCATCGTCGGCGCGACGCGCTTCCGGAAGCGGTGCTTCCCGGTGAAGAGAAGGTAGTGTTTGCCGCCGGCGGCGCGCCCGATCATCGTGATGCCGAGCTTGTTCGCGATCTCGTAGCCCATCTGTGTGAGGCCCGAGCGCGACACGAGGAAGGGTATCTGCATCTGCGCGGCCTTGATCACCATCTCCGACGTGAGTCGCCCGGTGGTGTAGAAGACCTTGTCCGAGCCGTCCACGCCGTCGAGCCACATCAGCCCGGCTATCGCGTCCACGGCGTTGTGCCGGCCCACGTCCTCGACGAAGTACAGGATCTTGACTGCCGCGGCGGTGTTCGCCGCCAGCGCGCATCCGTGCACGGCGCCGGCCGACTTGTATACGCTCTCCTCGTGCCGCACCGCCTCGAGCACGGCGTGCAGGGCGTCCTCCGTGAGCGACACGTCGTTGCGCAGCTGGACCGAGTCGACCTCCGCCATCAGGTCTCCGAAGACCGTGCCCTGCCCGCAGCCGGTCGTGACCGTGCGTTTCTTCATCTTCTCCTGCAGCGACTTGATCGGCTTGCGCGTGGTCACTGCGACCGACGCCGTCTCCCAGTCGACCTGGACTGCGGCGATCTCCTCGATCGATTTCACGAGGCGCTGGTTGCGCAGGTAGCCTATGGCGAGCGCCTCCGGCGCCTGGCCGAGCGTCATCAGCGTGACGATCTCCCGCTTGTCGACGTACAGGGTCAGCGGATGCTCGCCCGCGATAGGCGTGGGCACCGCTTCCCCGCGCTCGTTGATCGCCTCGACCTCGAAGGTGGCCGGCTTGGACGCGCGGCTGATCTCGGGACGGAGCGGCGTCTTCATCCGCCGATGTAGGACATCTCGATCTTGCGCAGCTTCGCCGTTTCGGCGGTGCGCAGCTCGGAGTAGCGGTCGGCGCGGATGTGCCAGATCCCGGCGACGGCGTCGGAGATCTCCTCGTCGGGAGCGCCGCCGCGCAGCATGCCGCGCAGGTCGTAGCCGGCGGTGGCGAAGAGGCACGTATATAGCACGCCCTCGGTGGACAGGCGCGCCCGCGTGCAGGTCCTGCAGAAGGCCTGGGTCACCGAGGAGATAACGCCGATCTCGCCCGAGCCGTCCCGGTAGCGCCAGCGCTCGGCGACCTCTCCCCGATAGTTGGGGTCGACCGGCTCGAGCGGCATGCGCTCGCCGATCATGCGCACGATCTCAGCGGACGGCACGACGTCGTCCATGCGCCAGCCGTTGGTGTGCCCGACGTCCATGAACTCGATGAAGCGCACGATGTGGCCGCTGCCCTTGAAGTAGCGCGCCATCGGCAGCACCGATTCCACGTTGACGCCGCGCTTCACCACCATGTTGATCTTGATCGGCGCGAGGCCCGCCGCGGCCGCGGCATCGATGCCGTTCAGTACATCGGCGACCGGGAAATCGGCGTCGTTCATCCGGCGGAAGACCGCGTCGTCGAGCGAATCGAGGCTCACCGTGACCCGGCGCAGCCCCGCGGCCTTGAGCGATCGCGCTTTCTTGGCGAGCAGCGAGCCGTTGGTCGTCAGGGTCAGGTCAAGACCGGGCATGTCGGCGAGCATCTCGATGAGGTGCTCGATGTTCTTGCGCAGCAGCGGCTCGCCGCCGGTGAGGCGTACCTTCTCAACGCCGTGACCCGTGAAGAGGCGCGCGAGCCGGACGATCTCCTCGAAGGAAAGCAGCTGGTCGCGCGCGAGAAACTTGTAGTCGGGTCCGAACACGTCGCGCGGCATGCAATACACGCAGCGGAAATTGCAGCGGTCCGTCACCGAGATGCGAAGGTCGTGCAGGCGACGCCCGCGCGTGTCGAGGCCCGCGTGAAGCGGCGTTGCGGAAATCCCCTTTAAGGGGAGGGGTTTTGTGCGCTGCCCGTCGCTGATCGGAATGACGTGATCGCGATCAGTCATGACGCGCGTAGCCGTAACAGGAAAGGCAGTTCATAATCCACGACATGCTCAACTGTGCAGTATAGCCGCAAAAAGTGTCGTACCCGAGCCTCGCCGTCGCGGTCGTCATGGAGAGAACTCCCCTGGAAGGCAACCGCTGGGAGTCGGAAAAATGGGAGCCTATCGGCGTCATCCCCGATCACGGCGAGCCCGGCGCGACCCCGCGCACGCTCGTGGAGAACGCTGCGCGCGCGCAATGGCTCTACCCGGGTTTCAAGCTCGAGCTTTTCCACGACGAGGCCGAAGGCTACTACCTCAATTTGAGCTCGCAAAAGCCCTTTGTATTCGTCAACTGGCTCGAGGAGGGCGGCGCCGGCGTTCCGAAGCGCGTCACCGTGAGCTACAACGAGGCGGCGCGGCTGCTCGACGCGGGCGCCCGCGTGGACGGGGTGCCCATGCCAGTCCAATGGATCCCCTGGCTCGCCGAGTACGTCGAGCGAAATTACAGGCCCGAGCCGAAGAAGCGCGCGCGGCCGCCTTCGTTCAAGGGTGCAAAGCGCGATGACCGCTGACGAGGGGTTTCTTTCGCGCTGGTCCCGGCTGAAAGCCGGGGCCCGCCAGACCGACGCGACACTCCCCGAGCCGAAGGCCGACTCCGGCCCCGCGAGCGTCGTGACTCCGCCGCCGGCCCCGGCGCCGGACTCGTCGGGGGCCGGGCCCGCAGCGCCAGAGCTCCCGTCGCTCGAATCGTTGAAAGGGCTCGTCTCCGAATACACAGCGTTCCTAAAGCCGGGCGTCGACGAGGGCCTGCGGCGCGCAGCCCTGAAGAAACTGTTCAGCGATCCCTACTTCGAAACCTTCGAGAAGTTCGAAGCATATTGCGAGGACTACACGCAGGGCGAGCCGATCCCGGCCGCGATGCTCAGAACGCTCGAGCACGCGAAGCGACTGCTCTTCGACGAGAAGGAGGACGAGAAGAACAAGGAAGAGCGCGAAGCCGCCGAGACCGCCAAGGCCCAGCTCGAGGCTTCTGCGCGGGATGTAACGAAGACCGAAGCCGCGCAGCCGCAGCCGCGGGACGAGACCTGAATGGCCCTCGAAGACCGCACGCTGAAGATCTGCAACTGCAACAGGACGATGGCCCTCGATGCCAAGGCGCTGGAGCAGGCGCTCATGCTCGGCCGCCCCATACAGATGCATACCGAGCTTTGCCGCAAGGAAGTCGGCAGCTTCCAGGAGGCGCTGAAGGAGGAGGCCTGCGTGGTCGCGTGCACTCAGGAGGCGCCGCTCTTCACCGAGCTTGCCGACGCGGCGAAGTCGGCGACCAGGCTGCAGTTCGTCAACATCCGCGAGCACGCCGGCTGGTCGAAGGAAAGCGAGCAGGCGACGCCCAAGATCGCGGCGCTGCTCGCGCTTGCCGACCTTGCTGAGCCCGAGGCCGTGCCTGGCGTGAGCTACCGGTCGGGCGGGCGCCTCCTGGTCGTCGGGCCCGCCGCCGCTGCGATCGCCTGGGCCGACAGGCTCGCCGATCAGCTCGAGGTGAGCGTGCTGATCTCGGGAGGGCGGGGGGGCGAGCTGCCGACCGAGCGCCGCTACCCGGTGCTCTCGGGCGTGGTCAAGTCGCTGAAGGGCCACCTCGGCGACTTCGAGCTCGTCTGGGAGCAGGCGAACCCGATCGACCTCGAGGTCTGCACGCGCTGCAACGCCTGCGTTCGCGCCTGCCCGGAGCAGGCGATCGATTTCTCCTACCAGATCGACCTCGACAGGTGCAGGGCGCACCGCGAGTGCGTGAAGGCCTGCGGCGCGATCGGCGCGATCGATTTCGACCGCGCGGACCGTGCGCGCAGCGAGCGCTTCGACATGGTGCTCGACCTGTCCGCGCAGGCGCTGAGCCGCACCTCCCGGCAGCCGCAGGGCTATCTCGCCCCGGGCAGCGATCCGCTCGAGCAGGCGCTCGCGGCCGCCCGGCTTGGTCAACTGGTGGGCGAGTTCGAGAAGCCAAGGTTCTTCGCCTACGACGCGAGGATCTGCGCCCACGGCCGCTCGTCAAAGGTCGGCTGCACTCAGTGCCTGGACGTGTGCTCGACCGGGGCGATTTCACCCGACGGCGACCACATCAAGGTCGACCCGCACCTGTGCATGGGCTGCGGGGGTTGCGCGACGGTGTGCCCGTCGGGCGCGATCAGCCACGCCTACCCGCGGGTGCCGGATCTCGGCGCGCGGCTGAAGCGCGTGCTATCGGTCTACGCGCAGGCGGGCGGCAGAGATGCCTGCCTGCTCTTTCACAACGCTGGGGAGAGCCGAGCGCTGATCGCCAGGCTCGCCCGGCGAGGCCCCGGGCTTCCCGCGCGCGTGATTCCGTTCGAAGTCCATCATCCCGCTTCCATCGGCATGGACGTGCTGCTCGCCGCCGTGGCCTACGGAGCGAGCCAGACCGTCGCGCTCGCCGAGCCCAGGGAAGCCGCGGAATACGGCGACGCGGTGATGAAGCAGATGGCTTTTGCGCAGAGCATCGTGAGCGCGCTGGGTTTCGCCGGCGTGCACTTCCGGCTGCTCGCGACCGACGACCACGCCACGCTCGGGAACGGTCTGTGGAACCTTGCGCCGGCCGCGACGGTTTCCCGGGCGGCGACCTACAACCTCTCGGCCGAGAAGCGGACCACCCTCGAGTTCGCGATCGACCACCTCGCGAAGCTGGCGCCGAAGCCGCAGGAAGCCATCAGCCTCGCTGCCGGCGCGCCCTTCGGGCAGGTCGTCGTCGACACCCAGACCTGCACCTTGTGCATGGCATGCGTGGGCGCCTGCCCGGAGTCGGCGCTCGTGGACGGGCGCGACCGCCCGATGCTGAAGCTCATCGAGCGCAACTGCGTGCAATGCGGCCTGTGCGACGCGACCTGTCCCGAGGACGCAATCACCCTGGTGCCGCGCCTCCTGCTCACGGCGCAAGCGAAGCAGGAAGTCACGCTCAACGAAGCCGAGGCGTTCAACTGTGTTCGCTGCGGCAAACCCTTCGGCACCCGGAAAATGGTCGAGAACATGCTCGGCAGGCTCACGGGGCATTCGATGTTTCCCGGAGCCGACGCCCTCAAGCGACTGCAGATGTGCGCCGACTGCCGTGTGGCCGACATGATGGAGAACAAGGACGAGGCGAACATCCTCGACGCAAAGCGGTGAGCGCGAGCGCCACGCCGCTGAAGTTCGCTCCGCCGGAGTTCCCGGAGGACCAGGCGCGCGCCGGCTACTACGCCTTGCTCGCGCGACTCTACTATTCGGGACCGGACGCGGGGCTGCTTGCCGCCATAGCGGGCGCTGACGAGCTGGCCGCAGGCGGTGAGCAGTCCGCTCTCTCTAGCGCCTGGGGCGCGCTGGCTTCGGCCGCGCAGGCGATGGATCCCGAGGCCGCGCGGCTCGAGTACGACGACCTCTTTGTCGGAACGGGCAAGGCGGAGGTGACCCCCTACGCTAGCTTCTACCTGTCCGAGACCGGCCGAGAGAAGATCCTGGTGAAGCTGCGCGGCGCGCTCGCAGCCTTGGGCCTTGAGCGGGCACAGCATTCCCACGAGCCCGAGGATCACATCGCGGGTCTGTTTGATTGCATGAGGTACTTGATTTCAATGGGGTCGGGCGATGCTGCGTTGCAGCAGCAGCGGACCTTCTTCGAGGGCTACCTCGCGGGGGCTTTCCATGCATTCTGCAACGCGATAGAACGGAGCGGAAAAGCCAATTTCTACAAGCACGTTGCCCACTTTACCGAGGCGTTCCTCAGGGTTGAAAGCGAAGCCCTGAAAGTGTTCTAATTGCCCCATGCAATACGCTGCATATTTCAGGTGTTCACCTGGGAAGGAGACCTCATATGAATAATCAAACCAAATCGAGAGCGAGCCGGAGGAACTTCCTGATCGCAGCCGGCGCTGGCGGTGTCGCGGCGGTGGTGGCGGTGGGAGGGCGGTCCACTCAAGGGCCCGAGGTCGTCACCAGCAGCGACAAGCGGCGCGGCAAGGGATATGAGGAGACCGCGCACGTCCGCCGTTATTACAACACCACCAAAGTCTGACCCGAGGAGCCTGACCATGTTGCTCACCAGGAAATCCGCTGGAGCCCCCGCTCACTCTACGTCCAGTCGTCTGTCGCGCAGTCTCTCGGGCATGCTCGCCAGGACGCTCGACCGCCGAGCGTTCCTCAAGCGCTCCGGAGTCGCAGTCGGCGCCGGCGCCTTTGCCACCCAGCTGCCTTTCAGCATGATCGGGAAGGCGGAGGCCGCATCGGAAAAGAGCGGAAGCGTCGAGGTCAAGCGTACGGTGTGCACGCACTGCTCAGTCGGGTGCGCGGTCGACGCGGTCGTCCAGAACGGGGTCTGGGTGCGCCAGGAGCCGGTGTTCGATTCGCCCCTGAACCTCGGTTCGCACTGCGCCAAGGGCGCTTCGGTCCGGGAGCACGGCATGACCGAGGACTCGCACCGCCTGAAGTACCCGATGAAGCTGGTGAACGGAAAGTACACGAGGATCTCCTGGGACAAGGCGATCGACGAGATCGGCGACCGCATGCTCGCGATCCGCAAAGAGTCCGGGCCCGACGCGATCTACCTGGTCGGCTCGTCCAAGCACAACAACGAACAGTCCGAGCTGCTGTGCAAGTGGGCGCGTCTCTGGGGCTCCAACAACACCGACCACCAGGCGCGCATCTGCCACTCGACCACGGTCGCGGGCACCGCCCAGACCTGGGGGTACGGTGCGATGACCAATTCGTACAACGACGAGCAGAATTCGAAGAGTCTTCTGTTCCTCGGCTCGAACGCGGCCGAGGCGCACCCGGTCTCGATGCTGCACACCCTGCACGCGAAGGAAAACGGCTGCAAGGTCATCGTCGCCGATCCGCGCTTCACGCGCACCGCCGCGAAGGCCGATACCTACGTGCGCATCCGCTCGGGCAGCGACGTAGCATTTATCTTCGGAATCCTCCACCACATCTTCAAGAACGGCTGGGAGGACAAGAAGTACATCCACGACCGCGTCTACGGCATGGACAAGGTCAAGGAAGAGGTTATGAAGAAGTGGACCCCCGAGAACGTCACCGACGTCACGGGGGTTCCGGAGGCGGAGGTCTACAACGTCGCCAAGACGCTCGCCGAGAACCGGCCGGGCTTCATCATCTGGGCGATGGGCCAGACCCAGCACACTACCGGCAATGCGGTCGTGCGCGCGAGCAACATCCTGATGCTTGCGCTCGGCAACGTCGGCCGCTCCGGCGGCGGCTGCAACATCTACCGGGGCCATGACAACGTGCAAGGGGCGACCGACGTCGGTCCCAACCCGGACACGCTGCCGGGCTACTACCCCGTCGGCGTGCCCGGCTCGTGGGCGCACTGGGCGCGGGTGTGGAACGTGGACCTCAAGTGGCTGCAGGAGCGCTACGCCCCGGGTGGTATGGGCAAGCCCGGCATTACCGTCTCGCGCTGGATCGACGGGGTCATGGAGAAGAACGAGAACATCGACCAGGATCCGAACATCCGCGCGATGTTCTTCTGGGGCCATGCGCCGAACTCGCAGACCCGCGGCCTGGATATGGTCAAGGCGATGAAGATGCTCGACATGCTCGTCGTCATCGACCCGTACCCCTCGGCCACGGCTGCCATGGCGGCGATGCCGGTCGAGGGCGTCCAGGAAAAGGCGGGGCGTGCCGTGTACCTGCTGCCCGCCGCGACGCAGTTCGAGACCGAGGGTTCGGTGACCGCGTCGAACCGCTCGTTGCAGTGGCGCGAGAAGGTGATCGATCCGCTGTTCGAGTCGCGCTCGGACCACGCGATCATGCTCGCGTTCGCGAGGAAGCTCGGCTTCGAGGACCAGTTCCTCGGCAAGAAGGACGGCAAGCAGCAGCTGCGCCTGGTCAAGGCGAAAGGCGGCTACGACGAGCCCTCGATAGAGGACGTCCTCAGGATGGAGATCAACCGCGGTGCATGGACCATCGGCTACACCGGGCAGTCTCCGCTGAGGCTTAAGGCCCACATGAAGATGATGCAGGTCTTCGACGTGAAGACGCTCCGCGCCAAGGGCGGCAAGTACGTTGATCCGGTGACCAAGGAGGAATACGACCTCACCGGCGACTACTTCGGCCTGCCCTGGCCCTGCTACGGAAACGCGGCCGTGAAGCACCCGGGCACTCCGAACCTCTACGACAACTCCAAGGCGATGATGGAGGGCGGCGGCTGCTTCCGCGCCCTGTTCGGCATGGAGAAGGACGGGGTGAACCTGCTCGCCGAGGACGGCTCGCATCCCAAAGGCTCGGACATCACCACCGGATACCCGCAGTTCGACCACGTGCTGCTGAAGAAGCTCGGCTGGTGGGACGAGCTTACCGACGAGGAGAAGAAGGAAGCCGAGGGCAAGACCTGGGCGACGGACCTCTCGAGCGGCATCATCCGCGTGGCCATGAAGAACCATGGTTGCCATCCCTGGGGCAACGCCAAGGCGCGCGCGGTGGTATGGAACTTCCCCGACGGCATCCCACAGCACCGCGAGCCGCTGTACAGCACGCGTCCGGACCTGGTCGAGAAATATCCGACGCACGACGACGTGAAGGTGTTCTGGCGGCTGCCGACCCTGTTCAAGTCGGTTCAGGACAAGTACAAGGATGTCGGCAAGGAGTTCCCGCTCATCCTCACCAGCGGGCGGCTGGTGGAGTACGAAGGCGGCGGCGAGGAAACGCGGTCCAATCCCTGGCTTGCCGAGCTGATGCAGGAGAACTTCGTCGAGATCAATCCGAAAGCTGCCGCAGACCGCGGCGTGCGCAACGGCGAGCAGGTCTGGGTCAGAACGCCGACAGGCGCGCGTATCAGGGTCACGGCGAAGGTCACCGAAGGCATCGGCGCCGACCACGTGTTCATCCCGTTCCACTTCTCGGGCTGGTGGCAGGGCAAGGACATGCTGCCCTACTACCCGGACGGCGCCGCGCCGATCGTGCGCGGCGAGGCGGTCAACACGGCTACGACCTACGGCTACGACCGCGTGACGATGATGCAGGAATCAAAAACCACGGTCTGTCAGATCGAGCGGGCCTAGAGGGGAGAGGAGACAACCATGGCCAGAATGAAATTCCTGTGTGACGCCGAGCGCTGCATCGAGTGCAACGGCTGCGTGACCGCGTGCAAGAACGAGAACGAGGTGCCCTGGGGGGTGAACCGCCGCCGCGTCGTCACTATCAACGACGGAGTCGTGGGCGCGGAGAAGTCGATCTCGGTCGCATGCATGCACTGCTCGGACGCGCCGTGCATGGCGGTGTGCCCGGTCGACTGCTTCTATCGCACCGACGAGGGCGTGGTGCTGCACGACAAGGATCTGTGCATCGGCTGCGGCTACTGCTTCTACGCCTGTCCGTTCGGCGCCCCGCAGTTTCCGCAGGCGGGCGCCTTCGGCCTGCGCGGCAAGATGGACAAGTGCACCTTCTGCGCGGGCGGCCCGGAGAAGGACCTGTCGAAGGAGGAGTTCGCGAAGTACGGATCGAACCGTCTCGCCCAGGGCAAGCTGCCCGCGTGCGCCGAGATGTGCTCAACCAAGGCGCTCCTGGCCGGCGACGGCGACGTGATCGCCGACATCTACCGCCAGCGGGTGCTGAAGCGCGGCAAGGGCTCCGAGGTCTGGGGCTGGGGCACGGCTTATGGCAAACCGGATCAGAAGCCTGCGGCTCAGGCGGGAGCGAAGTCATGAGGACATTGAGCAAGCTCATGCTCGCGGGCGCCGCGCTTGCGACCGCAGTGGGACTCTCGGCCTGCGGCGAGCGCGAGCAGGTTATCGTCTACAAGCAGGGCAAGTACCAGGGCAAGCCCGACACCAAGCCCTGGGAGAACGACCCCGACGCGAGTCTGTACACCAGTTCCAAGTGGAACAAGGGCGATCAGGCGAGCTGGGAAGCCGCGCTCCGGGCGCGCAATCTCGGACAGAACGAGTACAGCCGGGTCCAATAAGAGGAAGCCTATGAAAACGGTCGCGGCCCTCGGGGCGCTAGCGCTTGCACTGCTCACCCCGCTGGGCGGCATCGCGCAGCAGCAGGACACGCAGCAGCAGCGCGCGCAAATCCAGCCGTACAACAACGCTCCCACCTGGCGCGACGTGCGCTCGGGGAAGGAAGAGTACACCTCGATCAAGGGCCGCGAGACGGGCGTGCTGGTGCAGACCTACGGCGAGACCTGGCGGCAGCTCAAGAACGGTTGGGTCACCCCGATCGCGGGCTGGCTCATCGCCGCGGTGGTCGTCGTGATAGGCGCCTTCTATCGCTTGCGCGGCTCGATCAAGGTTCACGGCGCGCCGACCGGCCGCCTGATCCAGCGCTTCACCCCGTTCGAGCGCTACGTCCACTGGGTGGTCGCGATCAGCTTCAGCATCCTCGGCGTTACCGGGCTCATCATCATGATCGGGAAATATGTTCTCCTTCCGGTGATCGGCTATACCCTGTTCGGCTGGCTGACGCAGCTCTCCAAGCACCTGCACAATTTCGCCGGCCCGGTGTTTGTCATAAGCCTGCTCATGTTCATCGTGATGTTCGTCAAGGACAACCTGCCGCGCCTCTACGATATCGGCTGGCTCCTCAAGGCCGGCGGGATGATCTCGGGCCAGCACGTGCCCTCGGGCAAGTTCAACGCGGGCGAGAAGCTCTGGTTCTGGGTCGGCGTGGTCGTGCTCTCCCTGATCGTCAGCGCATCCGGGCTCGTTCTCGATTTCCCGAACTTCGACCAGGTCCGCGCGGTGATGATAGAGGCGAACCTCGTGCACGCCGTCTCGGCTGGGCTCGTGATGGCGATCTCGCTCGGGCATATCTACCTCGGCTCGATCGGGCTCGAGGGAGCCTACGACGCGATGCGCTACGGTTACGTCGACGAGGCCTGGGCGAAGGAGCACCACGAATACTGGTACAACGACATCAAGTCCGGCAAGATCAAGGCCGGCACGGCGTCCGGGGTGCCGGTCGCGCCGCAGGTCCAGCACTGAACAAGAGGAGAGGGCGATGAACGTTCGTATCCTGATCATGACCGCCGCAATGACCGTGACGGCAGGCGCAGTCTGGGCGAAACTGCCCCCCGCGCCGCCGGCGGACCCTGCCAAGGCTGCCGAGGCCAAGAAGGCGGCGGACGCGGCCGCCAAGAAGGACGCAGACGAGCTCGCAAAGGCGCAGGACAGAGCCGTGGCGAACTACCGCAAGAACAAGGGGATCAAATCGCCGGCGTCGGCGTCAGGCAAGAAGTAGTGGAGTAGGCAAATCCGGGGAAAGGGCGCTTCGGCGCCCTTTTGTTTTCGGGTCACCCGGTGGTAAGCCGGTAGACGAGTCCTGCTGCGCCGCAGGCGAAGATCACCGGAATGATCCCGACTTTGTAGCGCCATAGGGCCGCCAGCGCCGCGACGCCGACGACCAGGGAAAACGCGTCGAAGCGTCCCCCGAAGCCGGCCGGCCACAGCACGTGCCAGGCGAAGAACGCGGCGAGGTTGAGGATCACCCCGACCACCGCAGCGGTGATCCCGGTCAGCGGCGCCGTGAAGCGCAGATCCCCGTGCGTCGACTCGACGAGCGGACCGCCGAGCAGGATGAACAGGAACGACGGCAGGAAGGTGAAGAAGGTCGCGACCG
>Ga0187775_10000003_pt1 | contig 65214 bp, 60 predicted proteins | sample 0216_BV02_MP12_1_FD_132441 | JGI IMG/M metagenome (GOLD analysis project Ga0187775, IMG submission 132441) | Tropical peat soil microbial communities from peatlands in Department of Meta, Colombia - 0216_BV02_MP12_10_MG | ecosystem: Environmental > Terrestrial > Soil > Wetlands > Peat | place... | reverse complement strand
GGGCGATCGCAGGTCAATGTAGCGGCCTCACCTAACGCTCACGCACTCGCGTAGTGGCGCTCGGCAACCATCGGATTTGCCTAAGGAAGGCTGCGCGATCCTGCCCCTGTTCTACCGCGTCATCGTCTGCGGTTGCCCGCAGATGAAGGAATTCTCTAGTTGACTCGTGCGCGCTGCGATCCGTGCTAATCGGTCCACTCTTGGCTCCGAATGGTTCAAGAGGTGCGGGTAGAGTGAGACTTGTTGGCAATGTTATGTTGTTGGCCGCGCATCGGCTAGACGAGTTTGTGAGTTCGGGTGTCGAGCTGGAAAGTGTCGGCGAGCTTCGGCGGCTGGCTCCAGCTCTCTTGAGGGCGCGGCACGGTGTAGTACTTGCCAGAAATCGCGCTGGAAGAAACGTCGAGACGTAAGAAGCCGTGCCGGTCGTCGACGTAGCTCTCAAGCGTAATTGTGTCCCCCGACAAAGGTAGGCCTACTGGCGGCACCGGCTTCACGCCGTTCACCTTCGCCACAGTGTGTAGGTTGTGGTACCCACCCGCTCCAGCGACCAAGTATGGAATCTGTCGGCCATTCGCGCTGACTTTGCGCGTGAAGCGCTGATAGTCATGAACATGCCCCGCTAGCACCATGTCTGGCCACCGTCCGGCCTTGGCAAAAGCGCCGTCGAGCGCGTCGTGCATTGGCTGCGAACCCCCGTGGTGATCGTCCGCCGAGTAGGGCGGGTGGTGCAGGGCGACGAGGATTGGCAGGGATGCAGGTACGCTCTTGAGCTCACCTACGAACCAAGCAAGTTGATCGGGGTGGAGGACGCCATGCTCGGGAACATTGCTGTATAAGCCGATGATGGACACGAGCGGGGTCAGAAGCGTCCAGTAGACGTTGGGCTGAACCATCGCCGTGCGTGGGGAATCCTGTGACTCAGGCGTCTTCAGCCCGGGTTTCGTCGCGCAAAAGTTCCGAATAAAGCCGTCAAGCGACTTCTCTGGCGCGAGCGGGTCGCCGTCGTGATTTCCCGGGACCGCGAAGATCGGTGCGAGGTAATGCTCGTAGGGCTGATAGTACTGCGCATAATACTGTGCGACCTCGCCGTTGAAATAAACGCAGTCGCCGAGCACGAACAGGAAGGCAGGATTGACAGAAGGGTTCGGCGGACTCGCCAGGAAATCCTCTTCGAGCCCTTGTGCCACTCGCTCCTGTGGCACGGCGAAATTGATTCCCCCCAGATCACCGGCGACGTGGAAAGCCAAGTGTTGCGCCTTTGTGATTGCCGCGTATTGGTTAGCCGGGAGGATATCCCTTAGGTCGAGATGGAACGGCGGCTTGCCGGTCGGTTTCGGTAACGGCTGGAAGGCACTTCCGGACTTCGAGGGTGGGCCGGTGAAAGCAAGTTTCTTCTGATTGAGCCTGGCGCGGCCAAAGGTATGCTGTCCCGTCGTCGTAGAGCTCTCTTTGGATGGTTTCCTTGCGGCCATGGCTCTGTCCTCCAAGAAGACTTGAACGAAGTATCAAGTCTCAGAAATCAAAACGCCCGTCGGTACGTCGCCAGTAGCTGGAACTCGCTGGCCGCGCTACGGCAGCGCGCCACTAACGCTTATGCTGTCCCCGATGTTTGCTGGGCGGGTCGGGACGGGATATCGGTCCTTCCGGGCCGTGAACGAAGTTCGAGTACTGGAATTGAACCGGCGCGGTGCCGCCGCCCGTGAGCGGCACCTCCTGAAAGACTAGGCTCAGCGGGTTCGCCTCGAATACCGGAAAGTCACCGCATTCCTCTCCCTGCCGCGAAGTCCATCCCAACAGCGACGAACTACCGCCCTGAATGACCTGCTCAACGTCGGGGTCGGTACGCGCCTCATTCAGCTCGTGATAAAAGGTCGCGACGACGTTCTTCCACGGCGCATCAAACACAGGGATCCCGTTCGTCTGCCCGTCCTTCGTTTCGGAATAGACACCGACCGCGTAATAGACGCTAGTGCCGCTTATTAGGACTGAGCCGTGGTAGCCACCCAGCCCGTTGAGGGAATCGGCTTCCTCCTCTTCGGGTACGCCACGACGCTGTGACTTGCCTTGCGGGACGCCCTGAGCGCCTCCCGGTGCCGGGTTGTCATTGAGCACTGAACCCCGCGGCAGCATGAAATTGAACACGGTGGAAGCGAGATCAAAGCCGGAGAATCTGCCCTGGCCGTGGAGGTTCTGGACGAGCTGCTCCACGTCACCTTGGGACATTCGCGCTGGTGCCGGACCTGGAAGTAGCTGGGAGTTGGCGAAGGCGCTCTTCGGCGGACTGGCAAAATATTGCGCCATGACGTTGTTCAACGTGGCCTCAGCCATCGCCGCAGCGAGTGCCTGGTCGATGTCTCGCGTATCGGTGAGCTGCCACGCGTCGCCTCCCACGTAGAAGTTGGCGAATGCAAGCTCAGCAATTGTCTTGCCCCCGTGGTAAAGCAGATCGTGGGTGGGCGTGGGCGGCACACCGGGGGCGAGTTGCTCCGGGAGCAACCCCGGCACTCCGGCGAGCGCCCGGTATTTATCTTCGGCTCGGGAACCCCGGCGCACGTGCACATTCATGGGCCGAAGTCGAAGCGCTCTTTCGTTGGGGATCGGCATGTCGTGCTCCTCCTGTGATTGTGCGGAAATACTGCATCAAGCGTGTGACCGCTGCCAAGAGGCAACCGCATTTGAAAGCAACGAGGTTTGTCTAACCTGTCGTTCAATCTGTAGAGGTTAGCAGGCGTCGCAGGGGACTGATCTATCACCTGTCCACGTCCTTCTAGGTCTTCTCGAAGGTCGGGATCTTTGTCGACCCTTTCTTGGGGGTGTCCGCCCGCGGTTGCCCATGCATGCTCCCCTTCCGTTTCGGTCTGGATATAATGACGCTGGCATAGCCGCCGCCGTGCCGACAGAGGAGTGCCCCCGATGAGACGAGAGATGCGCGCCGAAGCGCGTATTGCGGTCAGCCAGAAAGGGTCGTTGAAGGTTGGGGACACCTCCTGGTTCCCCTGCGTGGTGATGGAGATGAGCGATCACGGCTTATCGATCATCTGCGTGAAGAAGCTTTCGGTGGGGCAGCCCCTTCTATTCAGGTGCCAGCTATACCCGGAAAAAAATCTCGTGTGCAAGCTCGAGGTGAAACATGCCGCCGAAGCACGCATGGGCACTAAGATCGTCGGGATCGACAAGAGGGGAGCTAGCCTGCTCCAGTCGTATTTGCAGGAAAGGTATTCGGAGAGATTGAACAGAGCCGGATAACTCCCCGCGGCTGGACTCGGCGGACCGAATAGAACAACGAGTTAGACGAAGAGCTTCAATAATCAGTTCGTCGGAGGTTCGAGTCCTCCACCTGGCAGCATTCTTTCGCTCGTGCGGTCAAACCGGGGCGTCTCCCACTGTCCACCTCGGATTCACGAAAGGTGACTCCGGATGAAGCTGAAATAGCCCGGCGGCTCTAGCCCTTTTTCGCGTCCTTCAGGTCGCGAACCTCGGTGTTCATCTTCACGTCCTTGCGCCGGCGCTTGACGAGCGACTCGCCCGTCTTGAAGTAGTCGCCCCTCACGGCAAGCTCGGCGGCCTGCTCCAGCTCGTCGGACCACTCGCCGAGCGAGTAGCCGAACCACGGCGACTCGGGCTTGAGCTTGGGAAGTCCCAGCTCCTCCCAGATCGCCCTGGCGCGCTCCATGTACTCGCGCTTCGGAAGCGAGATCGGCGGGAAGTCCTCCTTCATGGTCGCGTCGATGAGCACCGAGGCGTCCTCGCCACCGTTGCGCTTGCTCCGCGGTCCGTGCCCCTGGTCGCGGTGGTGCAGCACCTGCAGATCGAGGGCCGGATTGGCGCGGTACGACATCGCCCAGAGCAGCGCGTCCGCGTTGTCCGGATCGATGTCGTCGTTCACGGCGACGACGTATTTCCCCGCCGCGCGGTTCCACGAGGCGGCGCCGTAGAGCGCGCGCCAGACCTCCGTGGGCGGGGTTTTTCGCTCCATGACGAGCACCACGACCTTGCGCAGGTTGGTGAGCGGCTCGTGCATCGATACGCGCTTCACGCCCTGGATTCCCAGAGTGCTGCGCAGGTGATGCGTGAACAGCGGCTCCAGCGCGACGCGCTTGATCAGGCTCGACTCGCTCGGGGTCACTTGCGAGATAATGGACGTCAGGATCGCGTCCTTGCGCCGCGTGATGCAGGTGACCTCCATGTACGCGTTGTACTCCTGCAGGTTCACGTGGCCGTGCGACTCGCCGAACGGCGCCTCGGGCTCGAGGTACTCGGTGTCGATATAGCCTTCCACGACGATCTCGGCTTCCGCGGGAACGAGCAGGTCGACGGTCTTCGCCTTCACCACGTTGATCGGCGAGCCCACCAGGCCCCCGGCGACGTGCAGCTCGTCGAGCGACTCGGGCACTTTCTGCGCCGACGTGAACGCGACGCAGGGCGGCGCGCCGAGGATGACCGCCGCGGGCAGCTTCTTGCCCCGGGCTCTCATCTTCTCCCAATGCGTGTAGATCCCCGGGCGCAGCTCGAGCGACGGATTCATCCCCAGGCGCCGCGGCGCCTTGACCTGCCCCCGGTAGATGCCCATGTTCTGCACGCCGCTGTCCGGGTCCTTGGTGATGTACTGGGACAGCGTGGTGAAGGGAGCGATGTCCCAGCCCGGCGTCGAGATGGGGATCGGCAGCGCGTCCAGCCCCTTGCCCGGCTTGTCCAGCTCGCCGCCCTCGATCACGATCTCGTGGCAGGACGCGTTCTCCACGATGTGCGGCGCGATCGGCTTCGCCACGGCCCGGGTCCAGGTCTCGTTGATCTCCTCGAGCGGGCAGCCCATGCCGACGCGGTAGATCTCGCGGCTCGCGGCGAGGGCGCCGACGACGACCGGGATGTCGTACTTGCGATTCTTGCTGTCGACGACGCGGTTGAAGAGAAACGCCTTCCGGTCCGGCTCCTCGATGCCGCCGCGGAACTGCCAGCGCACGAGCGGATGCATCTCGGTGTCCTTGTTGATCGGCCGGTCGACCGTCACGAGGAGCCCCGCGCGATCGAGGGCTTCGAGATGCTCGTGGAGGTCGGGATAGCCGCGCGCAAGCTCGCCGCCGCGGGTGTTCGTCCTGGATTTCGTCGCCATGATCCTTCGCTTTCAGCGCACGCAGTATATCAACCGGCCGGAGCCAGCCGCTTCACGCCGAGCCGGTCCGCGAGCGCCTGAAGCTCGTCGTGCACCGCGCGCGGCAGGGGGATGCCCTCGCGCATGCGCCGCTCGAAGGTGCGTGCGCCGCGCTCTCCCGGCATGAGAATCTCCTCGACGTCGGCGGCGCGGGGCAGGGCCTTGAGCGCCTTGACCAGCCGGTCCACCTCGCGTCTGAATTTCTCGAGACCGCCGAACCGGGCGAGATCGATCGCCATGACGAACCCGTTCTGGCGGTGACGAGCCCCCTCCGGGGTGCCTTCCAGCGACTCGGCGAGAAGCGGGTTGGACGCGGCAAGGCTGGCGAGACATTCCACCATGAACGAAAGGCCTGAACCCTTCGCGCCGCCCATGGGCAGGGGCGTCTGCGCGGCCTGCGGGTCGGTTGTGGAGTTGCCCTGCGCGTCGAGAGCCCAACCCTCGGGAATCGGCCTTCTCGATTTCTTCGCCTGATTCAATTTGCCCATGGAGACGACGCTGGTCGCCATGTCGAGCACGACGGGCTCGCCTCCGGGAACTGCGATCGAGATCGGGCTGGTGGACACGCCTGCCGCTCGCGACCCGTGGTAGATCACGTTCGGCCACGAGCCGGCGAGTGCGATTCCCGCCATGCCCTCCCGGGCGATCGCGAGCGTGTAGTAGCCCAGCGCCGCGGTATGCGTTGTCGCGCGAACGAGCGCGAGGCCGACGCCGGCGTCGCGCGCCTTGCGTACGGCTTCGGAGACGCCGCGCATCATCGCGACCGGGCCCGCGGCGCGATCGGCCTCGATAAGCACCGACGCCGGGGTCTCGGTGCGGATGCGGATCGTCGGCATTGGATTCATCTCGCCGCTCTTGATCAGCTCGACATACCGGGGGATGCGCAGCACGCCGTGCGTATCGACGCCGCGCAGGTTCGCCCAAACGAGGACCTCGGCGACCGCCGCCGCATCGGACCGGGGCAGGCCCGCGCAGGCGAAGACATCGGTAGCGAAGCGGGTGAGCGCCGCTGCGCTAACTGGGGACGCGGCGCTCATGGTGCTCAGGCCGTCGGGGGAAAGTGCTTGTCGAGCCAGTTGTGCACGAGATTCAGAACGAGCGTGTTGCCCTCCGAGAACATGAAATGGTCGATGTCGGCGATCAGGTGCAGATCGGTGGGCTTTCCGGCGCGGGCGAACAGCTCGACCGACTGCTCCGTGGGCGTCACCGAGTCGCTCGCCGAATGGAGCAGCAGCAGCGGCCGCGGGGCGATCCTGCCGACAACCTCGTTCGCGTTGAATCCGTACATGCTCTCGACCACCTCGAAGGGGAACTCCATGATCGAGCCGGGAGCGAGGTTGCTCCGGAGCCGCGGCGGGATGGGCACGATATCGTAGCGCGGCACCATCATGGGCTTGCCGGAGCGCCTGCGCCGTCTTCCCTCCTTCATCATCGCGCTGAATTTCGACCAGGCGCGCGGCGAGGCGTGCTGCTTGCGGAACTTCTTGGCGCCGTCTCCCCAGCCGCCAGATGAAATGCACGCCGCGATCCGGCGGTCGACCCCCGCGGCGTACACGGCGACTGCCGCCCCGAAGCTCTGGCCGATCACGCCGATGCGCTGCGGTTGGATGTCGCCGCGCCCCGCGAGAAAAGATGCGGCGTTCCTCGTGTCCCTGACCTGCTCCTTGCAGATCACGCGCCCACGCTCGCCCTCGCTCTCACCGCAGCCGCGGAAATCGAAGCGCAAGGCGGCATAGCCCAAGCGGGTGAGCATCGCGGCCACTGCCTTTCCGCCGCTGCCGTCCTTGTTGCTGCCGAACCCGTGCAGAACGAGGAAAGCGGCGCGCCGCACGCCGCGCGCTTCCGGAAGGTGCAGGACGCCGGAAAGCTCGAGGCCGTCGGACCCGAAGGTGACGCGTTCTTCCATTTGGCGGATCTCCCGAATTGCCATGCGAAATCGGTACGAATTATAGGTGCGCCGCCGTCCGGCGCGGTAGAATCGCGCGAAAAAAGGAGCCGCATGGAACAGCACGCGCACCACGCAATCGACGTCCACTCGCATTACTTTCCGCAGACCTTCCTCGACCTCATCGAGAAGCACGGCCCCGGCCACGGCTTCGAGTACAAGAACATCGAAGGCAAAGGCCCGCAGTTCAAGCACGGCCATCTCGTGACCGGGCCGGTCGGGCCCAAGTTCGTCGATCTGGACGCAAGGCTGCAGGCGATGGACGAGCAGGGCGTGGAAACCCACGCGCTGTCGCTGTCCCAGCCGATGGTTTACTGGGCGCCGGGGAGCCTCGCGCAACGCCTGAGCGAAACCTACAACGACGCGCTGGCTCGCGCCCACGAGCGGCACCCGCGCCGCTTCATCGGACTCGCGACCCTGCCGATACACGAGCCGGCGCTCGCCCTCAAGGAGGTGGAACGTGCGGCGAAGCTGCCCGGGGTGCGCGGCTTCTACGTAGCCACCCAAGTTCTCGGCAAGGACCTCTCCGACGCTGCTTTTCTGCCCGTGTTCGAGCGCATTGAGGCGTGCGGGCTTCCGCTCTTCCTCCACCCGGTGGAGGTGATCGGCCACCAGCGCCTGGGCGCCTACTATCTTACCAACCTGCTGGGCAATCCCTTCGAATCCGGCATCGCCGCCGCCCATCTTATCTTCGGAGGCGTGCTCGACCGCCTGCCGGGGCTCGTCGTCTGCCTCCCCCATTCGGGAGGCGCGTTCCCCTGGCTGGTGGGGCGGCTCAACCGGGGATGGGAGAAGCGCGCGGACCTGAAGCATATCAAGCAGGCGCCCGTGGACTACCTGCGCCGCTTCTACTACGACACGGTCGGCTATTCCGACCACGTGCTCCGGTACCTGGTCGAGGTGATCGGTGCGGACCGCGTCCTCATGGGCAGCGACTACTGCTTTCCCATCGCGTACGAGAGGCCGGTGGACGTCGTTACCGCCCATCCGCATCTCAACGAGGACCAAAAGAGGAAGATCATCGACGAGAACGCCCGCAGGCTGCTCAAGCTGTAGCGGGCCGAATCTGCGAAAATGCCCGGGTGCCCGGAATGGGAGCCCGCCTGATTGCGTTAACCCATCGGCCGCAGGACAGGCTTGCGGATCAACCGGCCCGAAGGGCCTTTCAAGGAGGGATCAAGACATGAACAAACTGGGAGTGTTCCTGGCTGCGGGGCTTATGCTCGCCAGCGCGGTCGCGACCGCGCAGGCGCCGATGCGCATCCGCGGCACCATCACGAGCCTTGACGGCGACATGCTTTCGGTCAAGACCCGAGACGGCAAGGACCTCAAGGTCAGCCTGGCGCCGAACTTCGCCGTGGCTGCCGCGAAGGCGGTGACCCTGGCCGATTTCAAGCCCGGCTCCTATGTCGGGTCGACCGCCAAGAAGAACGCGGCGGGACAGCTGGTCGCGAGCGAAGTCCACAGGCTTCCGCCCACGGCGCCGCCGGGCCACACGCCCTGGGACACGTCGCCAGGCGACACCATGACCAACGCCAACGTCGCTTCGGTCGTCAAGGCGGCGGGAGGCAACGAGCTGACGCTGGAGTACAAGGGCGGCACGCAGAAGATCCTCGTCCCCGACGGCACGCCGATCGTCGATTTCGTTCCCGGCGATCGCTCGCTGCTGGTTCCCGGCGCGACCGTCTTCGTCGCCGCGACGATGGGCGCAGACGGCAAGATCGCTGCTCCGCGCGTCGCGGTCAGCAAGGACGGGGTCAAGCCGCCGCAGTAGGCGGACGTGGCCAAGCTCGCGGCGGTGCGGACGGAAGAGCGGCCGCACGACGTGCTCCTGGTGACGCTCGATCGACCCGAAGTCGCCAACGCCTTCGATACCCGTGCCGCGCTCGATCTGTGTGAGCTTTTCGAGCGCTTCCAGGCCGAACGGCAGGTCCGCTGCGTGGTCCTCACCGGCGCGGGCGACAGGTCGTTCTGCGCCGGCGCCGATCTGAAGGAGCGCGATTCGCTCAGCGACGAGCAGTGGCGCTCGCAGCACGGGATTTTCGAGCGGATGTTCGGCGCCCTGCGCGACAGCCCAATTCCGGTGGTCGCCGCTGTCAACGGCGCCGCGTATGCGGGAGGACTGGAGCTGGTCCTGCATTGCGATTTCGCCTACGCCTCGATCTCGGCGAAGTTTGCGCTCACCGAGGTCGCCCTAGGCATCATGCCGGGCGGCGGCGGCACCCAGACGCTGCCCCGCGTCGTCGGGGAGCGACGCGCCAAGGAGCTGATCCTGTCAGCGCGGGTCTTTTCGGCGGAAGAGGCGCTCGCCTGGGGGGTGGTGAACAGGGTGTGCGAGCCGGAAAACGTAGTAGCGGAAGCGCTGCGGGTGGCCGAGCGCGTGGCATCGCTTGCGCCGCAGGCGGTGCGGCAGGCAAAGCGCGCCATCCACGAGGGCTTGCACATGGACCTCGCCTCGGCCATGCAACTCGAGATCGAGGCCTACAACCGTCTCGTCGGGACCGAAGACCGCCGGGAAGGCATGCGCGCATTCAACGAGAAGCGCACGCCGCGATTCAAAGGCCGGTGACGGGGGTCGGGATGGCGCACATGATTCAACGAACTGCATTGCTGTGTGTACTCGCCCTGGCCGGGTGCGCCACGGGGACAGGCGGTGAGCCGCCGGACTATGCCGCCATCGTTGCGAGCCCCGATCGTACCGAAGCCGATCGGCAGACCGATATCAGGCGGAAGCCCGAGCGCCTGCTTGCCTTTGCCGGCGTCCGTCGGGGCATGAAAGTCCTGGACATGGGCGCCGGAGCGGGCTACTCGACGGAGCTCCTCGCCCGCGCGGTGGGACCGCGAGGAAGGATCTACGCGCAGGAGTCCCCGGCGGGTTCGGCGCGAGCGAGAGAGAGATTCGACGAACGTGCCAGGACGCCCGCGATGCAGAACGTGGTGCGCGTGCTGAGAGATTACGACGACCCGGTTCCGCCTGATGCGCGCGATCTCGATCTGGTGACGTTCTTCTTCGCCTATCACGACACCACCTTCATGCCGGTGGATCGGGCGAAGATGAACCGCGCACTGTTCGACGCGCTCAAGCCGGGCGGGGTCCTGGCCGTGACCGATCATTCTGCGCAGCCCGGAGCCGGAACAAGCGTGGCGAAGACGCTGCACCGCATCGAGGAATCAACGCTCCGCCGGGAAATCGAGGCGGCGGGATTCAAGCTGGTCGAGGAAGGGGATTTCCTGCGCAATCCGGCAGACATGCGCGACGCGCCCGTATTCCGGCCGCAGACTCCGGTGGACGAGTTCGCGCTGAAGTTCATGAAGCCGGCCGAGCGCCGGCCCGCCGAAGGCGCAACGATGTAGCGCGTCGTCGGTACGCGACGCGCTATTTGCATTGTCAACAGTCGCTTAAGCACGTCTTCCTCGAATCGCGTCACCCGCAGGCGACACTCTGCGATCACTCTGCGCTTCATCTGGTGGTCAATTCGATGATTTTCAACGCAACCCGCGGGTGGCATGCGCGTTGCTAATCGATTCTCATCGCGTGCGCTTTCTGCAGTTGGCCGATCAGGCAAGAGAAAGGAGCAATCCGTGCTGGACAATTTTCGCAAGAGAGAGCTTCAGCTGAATCCGCGTGTGCAGTCCTCGTACAGCCGCCTTCAGGAGGCGCTGAGCCCACTGGGCGCGGACGCCGCAAGAGGGGAAGCCGTCAAGATCGAGGTGCCGAAGGCAAATTCGCCTGTGCCCCGCGAGGACGCCAAGTCCGCAGGGCCCGGGGAGGCGACGCCGAGCAGGCTGATCGTCGGACCCGACATCAAGCTAAAAGGAGCCGAGATCACCGACTGCGATACGCTGATCGTGGAAGGTCGCGTCGAAGCCTCGATGGACAGCCGGGTCATCCAGATCTCGGAGCGGGGCGTATTCGCCGGCAAGGCGGGCATCGACATGGCCGAAATCCGTGGCCGCTTCGAAGGCGAGCTCACGGTGCGCAAGCATCTCCTGATCTGCTCCACGGGAAAGGTGTCGGGGAAGATCCGCTACGGCAAGCTTGCTATCGAGGAGGGCGGCGAGATCTCGGGCGACATCGCGGCGCTCGCCGACGCCCAGAGCAAGGGTGCCCCGCGGCCCGACCCGGCGCGCCTTGCCGCGGGCGTTCCCGCCGTGCCGGCGGTCTCGCCCCTGACCTGACTCGGAGGGCTCTTACCCCGTCGTCGACCGGCGGCTCGCGCGCGCGAAGTAGGCGAGCAGGATGGCGCTCGCGACGATCAGGCTAGCCACCCCCGCAAGCCAGAACCCGGCTGCTCCCATGGGGGTCGAGAGCCCGAAGGCGCCCGCGAGCGAGACTTCCTCCAGTCCCAGCGCGTAACCCCCTCCCAGCCCGATGCCCCACAAGGCGATCGTATACACGAGCATCGGGATGAACGTGATCTTGTAGCCCCGCAGCGCGTTCACGATCACCACCTGCGCGGTGTCGAAGATCTGGAAGAGCGAAACGTAGACCAGCAGCTTCGCGGCGAGTGCACGCACCTGAGGATCGTGCGAGTAGAGCGCGACGATCCCCTCGGCCGCAAGCGAGATCAGCGCGGCTGCGCACAGTGACAGGCCGAGCATCATGCGCATTCCGGTGAATCCGGTGTGCCGCGCCCGCGCGAGGTCGCGCGCTCCGACCGCCTGCGCGATGAGGACTCCGGTCGCATTCCCCACTGCGAGCCCGAACATATAGAAGACCGCGGTGACGTTGGAGGCGATCTGGTGGCCGGCTGACGTTACCGCGCCGAGCCGCGCCAGGAATATCGCCATGAACGTAAACGAGGTTACTTCCACGAAGAGAGCGAGCCCCATTGGGACCCCGAGCTTGAGGTGATTCCACAAGATCGCCGGGTGCGGCCACGACCAGCGCGCGAATATGTGAAACGGCGCGTAGAAAGGATGCCTGGCGCAGTAGCTCCAGGCGAGGGCGAACACGATCCAGCTCGCGATCGCTGTCGCGATTGCGCAGCCGGGGCCGCCCAGCTCGGGCGCGCCGAGGGTTCCATAGATAAACAACGCGTTCAGGGGGATCTTCGTCGCAAAGTAGACGAGGTTGATGGCCATCACCGCGCGGGGCCGCGCCACCGCGGTGGTGAGCGCGAAAAACACGCGGAAGAGAAGCATCGCCGGAAGGGCCCATGCTATTCCCTGGAGGTACGCGCGCGCGCGCACCTCGACCTCGGGCGGCGCGCCCGAGAGGCGCAGAAAGGGGTCGGGAAAGGCGAGCAGCACAACCCCCAGCGCAGAAAGGGCAACAGCGAGCCAGGCGGTCTGGCGCGTCTCCTCACCGATTCTGTCGTACTGTTTTCCCCCGAAAAGCTGCCCGGCGATCGGAGAAAGCGCCTGGACTACCCCCATCAGGCCGATGAAGACGCTGAAGTAGACGCTCGCTCCGATTCCGACGGCGGCGAGGTCGACAGCGCTGTAGCGGCCGGCCATTACCGTGTCGAGCACGCCGCTCGCGATCACCGCGAGCTGCGCGACGAGCACCGGCCAGGCAAGGCGCGCTATCGCGCGGGTAGTGCTGCGAGATGACGATGGCACGTGAATCGGCCGGCTGTGACTCCGGACAAAGCGCCGTATTCTACGTGCCCGGACCCGCAGCCGTCAGTGACTGCAGAAAAAACGACGCGCGAGCGGCCCCGCGCGTCGTCTAGGAGGTTAGGAGATTAGTTCGGGTTGGTACAGTCCTGGACCACGCCGAACGGGCTGGGCTGTCCCGGCGGAGGGACGCCCTTGTTCACGTAGTCGGATGCAAGTCCCATCAGGAAGAACGTTGCAGTCGTGGGGGGGTCGTTGCCGACGACGCCGGCGCTGGCCTGGAGCTGTACCTCGGTCCACACCGCATAGCTTTTTGGGTAGGTAATCGTTGCCAAGGCCATGCCGTTCGAGTCGGTCGTTGCGGTGGCATTGACCGAGGCAACGTTTCCAGGATCGAGGCGGCCGTTGTTGTTGGTGTCCTCGCCCGGATCGAGAATGCCGTTGATGTTGGTGTCCTCGCTCGGACAGAAGATGACAGGCCCCGGGTTGACCCCGTCCGGGCTAACTTCCCATTGGTTGTCAGCCGTGACGAAGACGAAGCTGCCCTTTGAATATCCCTTTGGAACAAGGGCGAACCTCACCGTCGCACCCACGACGGCGTTGCCCGCCGCGTCGGTGACGATCGCCGACCACGTCTTCTGGAGGTTCGGGCTCGGTGGCGGAACCGTCTGGACGAGGTTGTCGGTACCGACGCGGACGAATAGGGCCTGTCCGGCGACCGTCAAGCTCGCACTGGCGGAAATGGGCGTGATCGGGTTTCCGTTGACCGCGTTCACCGAGGCCTGGATTACCACGCCGTTTTGCGCGCTGTTGGTGGTTCCCGCGGTGTAGTTCACTGAAGCTGTGCCGGTCGTATCGGTGATCGCCGTGTTGGCCGCGAGCTGGCCGCCGGTATTGTCGGTCAGGTTGAAGCTGATGGCCGCATTCTTAACGAGGTTGTTGTTGGCGTCGCGCACCGTCACCGTGACGGTCGAGACGTTGTTGGTCTGGCTCGGGTTGGGCGGAGTCGCCGTGAACTGCACGATGCTGGGCACCGCCTGGACCGCCACGGCGGTCGCGGTGGTGGCGACGAAATTGACGCTCAGCGTCGCCGCAGGTGTGCCCCCCGGGCCCTGTGCGGTGATGATCGCGGGCCCCGCGGAGGTCGCCGAACTGATCGAAACGCCGGGCGTGTCGCCTGTTCCGTTGGTCAGCGCGGGGCTGCCGCTTACGTTGCCGCGGCTGCTCGTGAAGGAGACCTGTGTGCCAACGACGGGGGTGGGCGTCCAATGGATCGATATGGGCACGGAGCTGCCCAGGGGAATATCGGTATTCGCTGCCGGCGTCGTGAATGCGAAGGCCGCGCTGGCGATCGTCAAGGTCTGAGTCTTGCTCGCGCCGGCGGCGCTCGCGGTGATGACATCGGACGCAACCGCGGCCGCCGTCACGGTGGCGGTCACCTGGCCCGAGGCGTCGGTGAGCGTTGATCCTGCCGCGATCCCGCTTCCGTTCTGCGATGTCAGCGTCATCGTCATGTTCGGAATCGGAGTCCCCGCCGAATCCTTCAGGGCGAACGTCAGGGTCGTCGAGGCGCCCGCGGCGAGCGAGCTGTTGCCGCTGATGGTGATCGCGGTACCGGTGACGCCGACGGTGTTGTTGATCGTGGCGCCGTCCGAAGTCGTAACGGTGACCGTGATCGTGCGGTTCGATTTGTTGGCGCCGAGATTTAGCGTGGCGATCACGGTTCCGTTCGCGTCGGTCGTCCCGCCAGCGCTGATGGCGCTGACGAACGCCGACGGATCGGCCCCCGTCGAAAAAATGACCGTAGTGCCGGGAACGGCTTGACCGTTGGCGTCGAGCACCACCGCTGTAAGGGCGACCGTTGTTTGCCCAGAAGAAGGAAGCTGCGGGTTGCTGACCAACAGTTGGACCCGCGTGCCGGCCGCACCCACCGTGCCCTGGCCAGGGGGGGGACCTCCGCCCGTGCCGGGACCCAAGCTACCGGTGCCGCCGGTGCCTACACCCGTATCCTGCGCGCAGGAGGCCGCGAGCGCGAGCACGGCTGCGGCCAGAAGGGTCCTGACAAACGATTGACCGAGCTTCCCCTTCATGAATCCTCCACTAAGTTTCACTCGGGACGCGGTCGCCAATGCTCTCCGTTTTGGCTGCCGGCTCAAAGGCACTCTGCAACGCCGCTTCACGCTGGCCGACAGACGGTCCCCGCAGCCGACGGACGGCTAAGAAACCAGGCGCCCGGCGTCCTTAACTCTCTTGGTCCCCAAGACCCTGCATCATAATCTTGATTTTATGAATTCACAACTCGTCGTATATATGTGATTATATTATACATATGTCGTTGACATGAGTGCCTCCAAAAGCGAGATGTGGCCGGGTTCTGCCAAAATGGCCCGGCACTCCCCACAAAAGAAGGACATCCATGCGCGAAGAAACGACTATCGTTCACTCGGGCCGCCATCCGGAACAGCACGAGGGCGCCGTGAACCCTCCGGTGTTCCACGTCTCCACGGTGCTGTCGCAAAGCGTGGACGAGCACCAGCGCAGGCGCGAGGAATGGCGGCAGGATCTGCCGGTCACTTGCTACGGACGCCTTGGTACGCCGACCACGCAATCCCTGCAGGAGGCCATCGCGAGCCTGGAGGGAGGCTACCGGTCCGTCGTTTACCCCTCGGGGCTCGCGGCGTGCGCGGGCGCCCTGCTCGCCTTCCTGTCCTCGGGCGACCACCTGCTCGTCGCCGATACCGCCTACGGGCCGACGCGTGCCTTGGCTGGAGGGATCCTCAAGCGCTTCGGCGTTACGACCTCGTTTTACGATCCCCTCATCGGGCGCGGCATCCAGTCCCTCATGCGGCCCGAAACCCGCGTCGTCTACGTCGAATCGCCCGGCTCGCTCACGTTCGAGGTGCAGGACATCCCGGCCATCGCCGAGACCGCCCACAAGCATGGGATCACAGTGATCATGGACAACACCTGGGGCACCCCGCTGTTCTTCAAACCGTTCGCCCACGGCGTCGACGTGTCGGTGCAGTCCGCCACCAAATACATCGTGGGGCACGCGGATGCGATGCTCGGCGCGATCACCGGCACCCGGGAGGTCTGGCCGAAGCTGCGCGCCTCGACGTACGAGCTGGGGCAGACCGCGGGCCCGGAGGACGTTTACCTAGCTCAGAGAGGATTTCGCACCCTCGCCGTGCGTCTCAAGCAGCACTGGCAGGCAGGCGTTGCGCTGGCCGAGTGGATCGGCCGCCAGCGGGAGGTCGAGCGCGTGCTCCATCCGGCGCTTCCGGGCGACCCAGGGCACGCGATCTGGAGGCGAGATTTCACCGGTGCGTGCGGCCTGTTCGGGGTTGTTCTGAAGGAGGGCGTGAGCGACAAGGCGCTGGCTGCGATGATCGACGGGCTGGAGCTCTTCGGGATCGGCTCGTCCTGGGGCGGCTACGAAAGCCTGATAGTGCCCTTCGATCCACGCGAGTCCCGCACCGCGACGCGGTGGCCGCACAAGGGACCGTGCTTCCGCGTCCACGCCGGGCTCGAAAGCGTCGAGGACCTGATCGAGGATCTGGATGCGGGGTTCGGCCGGCTGCGCGCTGCTGTCTAGTCAGCTCGCGCCGAGCTCGCGTCGCATGAGCTTCGCGCCGTCGACCATGGCTTTCATCTTTCCGAAGGCGACGTCACGCGGAAGGTATTTCATGCCGCAATCGGGCGCCACGATGATGTCCTCGGCGCGGGTATGAGGCAGCGCTCGGCGAATCCGCGCCGCCACCTTCTCTGGCGTCTCGACCGTCATGTCGTTCAGGTCGATCACTCCCAGGATGATCCTCTTCCCCGCGAGGGCCCTGAGGACGGAGCAGTCGAGGTTGGACTGGGCCGTCTCGATAGAGACCTGCCCGCAAGTGCAGCCGGAAAGCTCGCCGAGAAAAGAGTACCCCGCGGGCCGCGCGTGGATGACCGCTGCGTACCCGAAGCAGACATGAACCGCGGTCGTTCCCTTTGCGCCCTCCAGCGCCCGGTTCAGCGCCTTGAGGCCGTAGGCCCGGGCCTTCTCGGGCCGCGCCTGCATGTAGGGCTCGTCGATCTGCACGATGTCGGCGCCGGCGGCGAAAAGATCACGGATCTCCTCGTTGACCGCGGCCGCGTAGTCCATGGCCGCATCCTCTTCGGACTTGTAGTAGTCGTTCTGGGCCTGCTGTGACATCGTGAACGGGCCCGGAACGGTCATCTTGACGTTGCGGTCCGTGTGCGCGCGCAGGAACCTGAGGTCCTCGACTTCGACGGCGTGGCGTCGACGTATCCTCCCGACGATGCGCGGCACGGGGTTGGGATGGCCAGAGCGGTCGAGCGCCGTGCCCGGGTTGTCGATGTCCACGCCTTCGAGCGCGGTGGCGAACCGGTTCGAATAGCTCTCGCGCCGGGTCTCGCCGTCGGTGATGATGTCGAGGCCGGCTTTTTCCTGGGCGCGTATGGCAAGCAGCGTGGCGTCCTCCTGCGCTTCGGCGAGATAGGGCTCGGGAACGCGCCAGAGCTCCTTTGCACGGACGCGGGGAGGGAAGCGTCCCGCCAGCTTCTTTCTGTCGATCAGCCACTCGGGCTGCGGATAGCTGCCGACCAGCGTTGTGGGGAACAGCACGCGCAAAGTCAGGGCTTGAGTCCCTGAAACACCTTCTCGCGCCCGAGTTTGATACCGGGTTTGCCTTCGTACATGTAGATGTCGGCGGTCGCGAAGGTGTCCGGGAAATTCTCCGGGATGAACGAACCTGTGCCGACTACGTCGAGAGGCGAGCGCGCGTTCGCGAACATCTTGCACTTGAACAGGTTGAAGCCGGAGGAGCCGACGATCTTGGCCGCGTTGAACCCTTGCGCGTCCAGCGTCTGCCGCAGCTGGATCACCGATGCGACCGAGACGCCCGTGCCAAACAGCACCTTGCGCACGCGGTCCTTCACGATGTTCAGGCTGTCCGCGTCGAACGCTTCCTCGCCCATGACGTGACGCACCGCTTCGTACTCGTTCGGCACGTGCAGCCAGTTCACCACGATGTCGACCGACTTCTCGTAGTCGAGGCCCTCGGCGTAACGCTCGCCGTGAGTGTCGATCCGCAGGGCAAGGGCTCGCGCGCCCGTTTCATCGCGCGGCAGGTACTCGTTGTACCACCAGCGGCACACTTCGAGCGCGTCGGAGTACTCCCTACCGAAATAGTCGACCAGGACGGTGAGATTGTCCTGCGGATGAGTCTCTATATACATCTGCGCCGCGCGCAGCGTCGATCCGGCGTAGCCGATGATGCCGTGGGGCATGGTTCCTATCCCCGACGGCTGGCCGTAGAAATGCGCGGTGAGGTCCTGCGAGGAGCCGATGAAGCCGAGGGCCCCTCCCAGCTTGGCCATGCGGCTGCCGACGGAGGCGCCGTAGGCCGCCAAGAGCGAGAGATCGTCCCCCGGCGAGTGGCGGGCGTGCATGTCGATGAACGCGACCTTCTTCAGGTTCATCGCCATCTTGTACGCGTTGTACGCCGAGACGCAGGCGACGCCGACGCGCTGCAGGATCAGGGTCTCGAGCTCCACCAGCGAGGCGAACGACCCTGTGTAGGTGAAGATCGCCTTCTGATCGGGAACGAAAGCCCCTTCCTCGTACAGCCGGGTGATCCTTAGCGGCTCGGCAGCGGCCGAGTAGTAGGTTCTCAGGACGTCGATCGCTGGATTGACCGCGCAGATCACGCCGCGTCGCAAGAAAATTCCGTAAGTGACGGTTCGGTCCCCAAATTTCTCGACGATGCTCCGCGACTTGGTAAAGTACTTGTCGGTGCGGCGCTTTAGGTACTCCAGCTTGTCGGATGGCAACGACTCGACGGGCTTGTTCATTTAACCTGACTCCGGCGGGCCTAGCCCGCTCGCAGGGAAGACTTGGATTCTAGCCAAGCCCACCGGTGCGTGCTAGCCTGAGACCGTGCGTCGAACAGTCCTAGTCATCGCCTTGAGCGCGGTAGCGCTCCCGGGTTGCGCCACGCCCGTCGCGACCGCGGTCATCGTCGGCGTCATTGCGGCGGACGCAATGAACGAAGGGAAGATGTCGACGTACCGCGCGCCCGAACCCGATCCGTCACGCGCGATCAACGTCCAGGATTGCACCCAGCCGGTCGACTACGGCGCGGGCAACCTGATGTGCCGTTAGGCGGAAGAGGTCTACGATGATCCACTTCGTTGTGCACGACGAGGGCGATTCCGTCGGCGTTGTCGTCGTCGAGGGCGTGAAGGCGAGCCAGGAGCTCACCGGGTGGATCATGGATCAGGACCGCGAGATCAAGATCCGGGCGCAGAGCGACATCCCCATAGGCCATAAGCTAGCCATCCGCGCGCTGACAAAGGACGATACGGTGATCAAGTACGGCACGGACATCGGCCGGGCCATCGCACCGATCCGGATAGGCGAGCACGCTCACGTCCACAACATCAAGACGAAGCGCTGGTGAGGGTATGGACATCGATCTGAAGAACGCGACATTTCACGGCTATCGGCGCGAAGACGGCCGCGCTGGTGTGCGAAACCATGTCGTCATCCTGCCGGTCGACGACCTTTCAAACGCCGCAGCGGAGGCGGTAACGCACAACGTCAAGGGGACGCTCGCCCTGCCCCATCCTTACGGCCGCCTGCAGTTCGGCGCCGACCTCGAGCTGCACTTCCGCACGCTGATCGGCACGGGCGCCAATCCCAACGTCGCGGCTGTCGTCGTGATCTGCATCGAGCCCGGCTGGGCGAAGAAGGTCGCCGACGGCATCGCCAAGACAGGAAAGCCGGTGTCGTACTTCGGCATCGAGCAGCACGGCGATCACGACACTATCATGCGCGCGTCTAAGGCGGCGAAGGAGTACGTGCAGTGGGCCAGCGAGCTGGCACGCGAAGAGCGCCCGCTGAAGGACCTCTGGGTATCGACCAAGTGCGGCGAGTCCGACACGACCTCGGGGATCGGCGCCAATCCCTGCGTCGGCAACGCCTTCGACAAGCTCTATGCGCACGGCGTCACGCTCCTCTTCGGAGAGACCACAGAGCTCACCGGGGGCGAGCACCTCGTCGCGGCGCGCTGCCGCACGCCGAAGGTGCGCGAGGATTTCATGCGCGTGTTCGACCGCTACCAGGAAGTCGTGAACCGCCACAAGACGAACGACCTCTCGGAGTCGCAGCCGACCAAGGGCAACATCGAAGGCGGCCTGACGACGATCGAGGAGAAGGCGCTCGGCAATATCCAGAAGATCGGCAAGAAATGCATGATCGACGGCGTGCTCGACAAGGCCGAGGCGCCGACCGGGCCGGGCCTGTGGTTCATGGACTCGTCCTCGGCGGCGGCCGAGATGGTGACCCTGTGCGCCGCGAGCGGTTACGTCGTTCACTTCTTCCCGACGGGGCAGGGCAACGTCATCGGCAATCCGATCCTGCCCGTGATCAAGCTGTGCGCGAACCCGCGCACCGTGCGCACGATGAGCGAGCACATCGACGTCGACGTCACCGGCATCACCCGGAAGGAATTGAACATGGACCAGGCGGGCGACAAGCTCCTCGAGATGATGTTCCGCACCGCCAACGGCAGGCTCACCGCCGCCGAGGCGCTCGGCCACCGGGAGTTTGTGCTGACGCGGCTGTACGAGAGCGCCTAATGCGCGGGCCGCTGCTGGTCCTCGCGTTGCTCGCGACACCCGCGCTTGCGGGCGAGGTCGCCGGCGTCAAGGTGGACGACCGGGTCCGCGTGGAGTCGAGCGATCTGACGCTGAACGGCGCCGGGCTGCGCACCAAGTACTTCCTCAATATCTACGTCGCCGCCCTGTATCTCAAGGAGAAGAAGGTGACGCCCGCAGATGTCCTGGCCTTGCCGGGCGCGAAGCGCATATCGATGTGCCTGATGCGCGGCCTGAGCGCGAAGCAGCTGACCGATGCGCTCGAGGTCGGGATCGACTCCAATACCTCGGCGGCCGAGCGCGAGACGCTGAAGGGGCGCCTGGACCAGCTGACCGCCGTCATGCACGCGCTGCAATCGGCGAAGAAGGGCGACCTGATCGCACTCGACTGGCTGCCCGGCATGGGTACGCGCATCTCGCTGAACGGCGAGCCCCAGGGCAAGCCGATAGCCGGCGAAGACTTTTACCGCGCGCTGCTGCGGATCTGGCTTGGCGACGAGCCGGCGCAGGAAAGCCTGAAAAAGGCGCTGCTCGGAGGGAGCTGAGGTGTTCATCGGGCATTTTGCGGTCGCGTTCGCGGCAAAGAAGGCTGCGCCCAAGGTTTCGCTTGGCACGCTGGTGCTCGCCGCAGCCTTTCTCGACGTCGTGTGGCCGGTGCTCGTGCTCCTCGGCATCGAGCGCTTCCGCATCGTGCCTGGATTCACTGCGATGAACCCGTTCGATTTCACCTACTACCCCTGGTCACACAGCCTGCTGATGACGGTGGCGTGGTCGCTGGCGTTCGCTCTGGCCTATTTCGCCGGGAGCCGAGACCGCAGTGGCGCGGTGTGGGTGGGCATCGCGGTTGGCAGCCACTGGCTGCTCGACTTCGTCAGCCATCGTCCGGACATGCCGCTCTATCCGGGAGGGGGCGAGAAACTAGGGCTGAATCTATGGCGATCGATACCCGCGACGTTTGCCGTGGAAGGTTTGATGTTTGCCGCCGGGATTGCGCTGTATTCGCGGGCGACGAAGAGCAGGGACCGCATCGGCAGCATCGGCTGGTGGGCGATGGTCGGCCTGCTGCTGGCGCTATACATTCCGGGACCCTGGTCCTCGCCGCCGCCGAGTGAGAACGTGGTGGCGGTCTTCGGCCTCATCGCCATCGCCATCTTCGGCCCCTGGGCCTACTGGATCGACCGGCACCGCGAGTCAGCGGTCTGAAGCTCGCGCGCCGGGTCACTTCGCCGCAGCGATCCTGACGGAACGGTAGCGCGGCGGTGGCGCATCCGCGGCGTGCGCCTCGCGGCGTGCGGCCTCGATGAGCGCGTGTGCGGGCGCAAGGGTGCAAGCCGGATCGGTGGCGGCCATGTTTCCGGTCAGATGGTAGGCCTGGCAGCGACAGCCGCCATAGTCCACGGCGCGCTTGTTGCAGCTCTTGCAGGGCTCCGGCATCCACGCTTCGCCACGGAACGCGTTCAATCCTGGAGAATCGGACCATACTGCGGCAAGACTGGTCTGCTTCACGTTGTCGAATTTCAGGCCGGGGAGCGTGTGCGCAACATGGCAGGGCAGGACGAGGCCGTCGGGGCTCACGACGATGAAGCGCCGCCCCCAGCCGTCCATGCAGCTCTTCGGAAATTCGGCGTAGTAGTCCGGAGTCACGAACAGCACTTCCATTGTTCCGAGCAGCCGTTTCCTCGCCGCCGCGGCGACCGCCCGCGCCTCTTCGACCTGGTCGCGCGTCGGCAGCAGCGCGCGCCGGTTGAGAAGGGCCCAGCCGAGGTACTGCGTGTTGGCCAGCTCCAGCCGGTCCGCCTTCAGGCGCTCGGCGAGCTCGACGATCCCTGCAACGTGCCCGAGGTTGTCGCGGTGGAGCACGACGTTGAGGGTAAGCGGCATGCCCAGCTCCTTCACCCAGCCGCAGACCTCGAGCTTCTTTTCAAAGGAGCGCAGCCCGGCGATCCGGTCCGATGCTTTTGCGCTCACGTCCTGGACCGAGACCTGCACGTTGTCCAGGCCGGCGGCGCGGAACTTCGCCAGGCGCTCGCGAGAGAGCGGAATCCCGCTCGTGATCAGATTGGTATAGAGGTCCAGCTTTCTCGCCCCCGCGATCAGCTCTTCGAGATCGCGTCGCACGATGGGCTCGCCGCCGGTGAGGTTGAGGCCAACGACGCCAAGGTCCTCGGCTTCGCGGAACACGCGCAGCCAGGTCTCGGTGTCCAGCTCGCTCTTGCGCTTCGCCCAATCTATCGGGTTGGAGCAATAGCCGCAGCGCAGCGGGCAGCGGTAGGTCAGCTCCGCGACCAGCGTGTAAGGGCGGTACCCGCTCAATCAGCCTCCTGCAGGAGGCCGCGCTCGGCGAGCGCCGAGAGGAACTTCGTGACCTCGCCCTCGATCGCGCCGGCGTCCTTGCTGTAGCGGGATGCGAGCTGGTCGATGATCGCGGCGACCGAGTGCTCGCCGGTGCAAAGCTTGGCGATCTCGGCCGCCGTCGGATTTAATACCAGGCCTTTCTCCGGGTAGAGCAGCATGGTGCGCCCCGTTTTTCGATCATAGCGCAGGCGCGCCTTTGTGGCGATGCGCGGCCGCGTGGCGCGGGAGATCACCGCGGGCCGCCCTTTCCCCAGGCGGGGTCGATATAGGCGGCGTACGCGCAATCGAGTAGGTGCCAGAGGATCTCGGTCTTGCGGATCAGGGCCGCTACGCAGCGCTCCTGCATCTCGTAGGTGGCAGCATGCTCCACCACGTATTCGATCGCCTCCTCGGAATCGCGCCGCGCCCGCGTTACGCGTCCGCGAAAGTACGCGAGCATCTCGGGGCTCACCCAGGGATAGTGCTTCTCCCAGGCGAGCACGCGCTTGCTCATGATGTCGGGCGCAAAGAATTCGGTGAGCGAGGAGGCCACGGCTTCGAGGAGGCTGCGGCTGCGGACCAGATCCACGTAGGCGTCGCAGGCGAAGCGAACCCCGGGCAGCACCGAGCGGCAGCTCGCGACTTCCTCGCGGTCGAGGCCGACGCCTTCTGCGAGCCGCAACCAGAGAGCGAGCCCCCCCTCGCCTTCCGCCTGACCGTCGTGGTCGTGGATGCGGCGTATCCACATGCGGCGGAAGACCGGGTCCTCGGACTTGGAGACGATGATCGCGTCCTTGATCGGTATGCGCGTTTGGTAGTAGTAGCGGTTGAGCACCCACTGCTGAAGCTGCTCGCGCGTGAGCTTGCCCTCGTGCATGAGCACGTGATAGCGGTGCCGGTCGTGGTAACGCGACTCGCCTTCGCGCCGCAGCCACTCGACGAATTCCCCGCGCGGAAGCGGCGCGCGTTCGGGTGCGTTCACAGGGCAATCTCCATGCCGTCGTATGCGATCTCCCAGCCCGCTTCCTCGGCTTGAGCGCGCTCGGGCGAACGCGCACGGAGCAGCGGGTTCGTGTTGTTCACGTGAATATAGATCCGTTTCGGGGCGCGCAGGCCGGCCAGCCCCCGCAAGCTCCCATCCTTCCCGCCGACGGGGAGGTGCGCCATCTGCTCGGCCCGCTTGTCGCCCAGACCAAGCGCGATCAACTCGTCGCTCGCCCAGAACGTGCCGTCGAAGAACACGCAATCGGCCTGATCGAACGCGGCACGCATGGCGGGCGTGACCGCGGCCGCAGCGGAAAAATAGGCGAGGCGCTTGCCCGTCTTAGGCTCGCGGACGAGAAGGCCGATGTTGTCGCCGGGGTCGGACACTCCGTCACCCTCGAGATGAATAGGCTGTTTTCCCGGAGCAGGCAATGCCGCGACGGCGAGCCCTCCGACATCGATTTCCACGCCGAGCTCGAGCGCATGCCAGGTCACCTGGCCGGGAAAGCGCTGGAGCGTTCGGTAAAGCACATTTCCCTCGGTGAACCCGCGGCGCACCCGCTCGGTGGCGTAGATCACGAGAGGGTGCGACTCGCGAAGCGAGAGCAGGCCCAGGCAGTGGTCGAGATCACCGTTGGTGAGCAGGATCCCGGCGATTGGCGAATGGCGCGGCCCGCGTGGATGGAGTCCCCGAAAACTTTCGATCTGCGAACGGATCTCGGGCGAAGCGTTGAGAAGAAACCAGCGCTCGGCGTCGGCGCTGACCGCGACGCACTCCTGCGTGAGCGGCTTCGCAGCCAATGCGCCGGAACGCACATCGCGACAATTCGGGCAGCCGCAGTTCCACTGGGGAAATCCGCCGCCCGCCGCGGCCCCCAGTACCTTGATGCGCATGTCCGAAGCGCGAGAAAAACCGCCGTCCTCGGGCTAGATTCAGCCGAGGACGTCAGAAGCGAGTACTAGCTAAGTCGTGCCGGGTGGAGGATCTAGACGCCGGTGTCCCGGTCGCCGCCGAAGTCGTCCTGGTAGGAGTTGATTTCGGCATCCATCTTCACTTCGATGAATTCTGGGGTTTCCCAAGTCATGTCCTTGCTCCTCATTTGGTTACGACTTCAACCCTAGACGCTGCGTGCGGGCCAGTATAGCACCAACGGAAAGGCGTCAAGCGGGAGACGCGGTTCCCTTGCTTTGGCCGATGATGTCTAGCTAAACTAGCTCGCGTAGCTGGCAGATTCCCCGCCCACCATCCCGCCAAGCAGTCAAGAAGGAGGAGACATGAACTGCAGCAAGGCTTTAGCCGCCGCATTCCTCGCCCTTTTCGGCACCGCCGCGCTGGCGCAGGCTCCGGACGCGCCACCACCCTGGAAGCAGGGGATGAGCCCGGAGCAGTCGAGCTCGACCCTGCACCCCTTCGCTCCTCACATGACCGGAAGGGACGCCAAGAGTCTGCCGGTGAACACACTCAAGGTCCCCGCGGGCTTCAAGGTTGAGGCCTGGGCGGACGGCATACCCGAGGCCCGATCGCTCGCGTTGGGCGACAAGGGCACGGTGTTCGTCAGCAACCGCCTTGCAAAGAACGTCTACGCCGTGGTCGACAAAGGCGGGACGCGCGAGGTGAAGACCGTGCTGAAGGGGCTCAACGCCCCGAACGGCATCGTGTTCAGCAAGGGCACGCTCTTCGTCGCCGAGCGCGACAAGATCACGCGATACGACGGCATCGAGGATAAGCTCGACAATCCGCCGGCGCCGAAGGTCGTCGTCGACAACCTCGATCCCACACAGCAGCCAGGGCATTTCTGGAAGTACCTGGCGTTGGGGCCGGACGGCAAGCTCTACTTCAACATCGGCGCGCCCGGCAACATCGTGATGCCGAGCTACATGCAGGCCTCGGTCATGCGCGTCGACCCGAAGACCGGCGTGCTCGAGCAGGTGGCGCGAGGCGTCCGCAACTCCGTGGGTATCACCTTCAACCCAAAGACCAAGGAGGTATGGTTCACCAACCACGGCCGTGACTGGCTGGGCGACGACTCGCCGAACGACACGCTGCACCGCGTCTCCATGGGCGGCAAGAGCGTCCCCAACTTCGGCTATCCGTTCTGCCACCAGGGCGACACGCTCGACCCGGAGTACGGCAAGAACCGCTCGTGCAACGAGTTCGCGAAGCCGGCGCTCAAGCTCGGCACGCACATCGCGCCGCTGGGTGTGAAGTTCTACAACGGCAAGATGTTCCCCGCCGAGTACCAGAACACCCTGTTCATCGCGATGCACGGCTCGTGGAACCGGCAGCCGAAGCAGGGCTACAACATCATGCACGTGACCTTCGACGCGAACGGCAACCCGAAGATGGCGCCGTTCCTGACCGGCTTCCTGCAGGACGAGAAGGCCGACCCGCCGATGTGGGGCCGGCCGGTGGACATCCTGCAGATGAAGGACGGATCGCTGCTGTTCTCGGACGACTACAACGGCATCCTCTACCGCGTCAGCTACGCGAAGAAGTGAACGGCAATTCCGGCAATGCGGGCGCGGCGGCGTGGGCCGCCGCGCTTTGTTTTTTCGCCTGGGGAACGGCGCTCGCCGCGGATCCACAGCTGTGCGCGGCGTGCCACGGACCCGACGGAAACTCGGTGATACCCGCGAATCCGTCGCTGGCAGGGCAGCCGGAGCAGGCGATCTCCACGCAGCTATATCAGTTTCGCGAGGGCAATCGCAAAGACCCGCAGATGAGTCCGATGGCTGCGAACCTCAGCAACAAGGAGATGAACGAGCTGGCGGCCTATTTCTCCAAGCAGAAGCCGGCAGCTCCGACGCACCAGACCTCGCCGGAGAACGCCGCGGCGGGACCGAAGCTTGCTCTGCAGTTCAACTGCGTACAGTGCCACGGGCCGGCGATGCGCGGCCAGCAGCATATTCCGCGCATCGCCGGTCAGCAGTACGATTACCTGCTCGCGCAGCTGCGCAAGTTCAAGGCGCGCACGCGTGCCGACCTCGACGGGAACATGACCGCCGCCGCCGAGCCGCTGAAAGACAAGGACGTCGAAATCCTCGTCGACTACATCGCGGGGCTGAACCCGCAGTAGACGCATGCCGGCGCTCCCGCTTTTCCACCTCGCGTTCCCGGTGACCAGCCTCGAGAAGGCGCGCGCCTTCTACGGCGGACTGCTTGGCTGCCGCGAGGGGCGCTCCGCGCCGGACTGGGTGGACTTCGATTTCTACGGCCACCAGATCGTGGCGCATTTGGCGCCCGATGAAGCGGGTCACAGGAACACCAATGCGGTCGATGGCGACAACGTGCCGGTTCGCCATTTCGGGGCAATACTTGAGCTGGACGAGTGGGAGGAGCTCGCGGCAAAGCTCAAGGCAGCCGGACAGGAATTCGTTATCGAGCCGCATGTCCGCTTCAAGGGCGAGGTCGGCGAGCAGGCGACCATGTTCCTGCTCGATCCCTGCGGCAACGCGCTCGAGTTCAAGGCATTCAGAGACATCCGAAGGCTGTTCGCGAAGTAGAGCGGTGCCCCTTGGCGCGCGGGCGCCGCGCGCGGATAATCCGCGGTAAAACGGCGGGCCACCGCCAAGAGGCATGAGAGACTACTAACATCTTAGGAGGGAAACCCCATGAGACTTCTTGGATCCGCACTCCTTGGCGCAGCGCTCGCGCTCTGCGGCGGCGCCTACGGGCAGGAAAAGTACAGCCTGTCGATCGCGACCGGAGGCACGGGCGGCGTCTACTACCCGATCGGAGGCGGGATGGCGAACATACTGTCGAAGTACGTGCCGGGCATGCAGGCGACGGCGGAGGTCACCGGCGGATCGGTCGACAACCTCAAGCTGATCGCCACGGGCAAGCCCTACATCGCGTTTTCGATGGCGGACGCCGGGCAGGACGCGTACCGCGGGGAGGACAAGTTCAAGGGGACCAAGGTGCCTCTGCGCACCCTGATGGTCCTGTACCCGAATCGCATGCACGTGGTGACCATCGAAGGCACGGGCATTAGCAAGATGTCCGACCTGAAGGGCAAGCGCGTCTCTACCGGCTCGCCGGGCAGCGCAACGGAGGTGATGGCCTTTCGCGTGATCGAAGCGTCCGGACTCGACAAGGACAAGGACATGACGCGCGAGCGCCTGGGCGTCGCCGAGTCGGTGAACGCGATCAAGGACCGCAAGATCGACGCGTTCTTCTGGGTGGGGGGCCTGCCGACCGCGGCGGTCACCGATCTCGCCAACACTCCCGGTGTGAAGATCAAGATGATCGACCACGGCGACACGGTGGACAAGATGAACAAGAAGTACGGCCAGCTGTATGTCCACGACTCGATCCCCAAGAGTACGTACAGGGGCATGGACGCGGACAACAAGATAGCCACGGTGTGGAATATCCTGGTCTCGAACGAGAACCTGAGCGACAAGACCGCGTACGCCATCGTGAAGACGATCTTCGACCACAAGGCCGACCTGGTCGCCGTGCACAAGGAGTCGGAGAACTTCACCTTCGCAAATCAGAAGGCATCGGCGTCCCCCATTCCCTACCATCCTGGGGCGATCAAGTACTTCGCCGAGCACGGCGTCAAGCTGAACTAGAACGGCACGATACGGGGCCTGTGGCGCGGCGCCGTGCTAGCATGCGCGCCGAGGAGAGCGCATGAGCGAGACTGCGGGACAGGCACCGGGCGGACAAGCGATCGACGCCGAGGCGCTCCGGAAGGCCGAGGAGTTCATCGAGGAGGAGGAGGGCCGCACCAACAAGCTGCGCGGTGGGCTCGGCGTGTTCGTGACCGCCGTGGCGATCGTCATGTCGCTGTTTCACCTCTACTCCGCGTACTCGATCGTGACTGCGCAGGTGATGCGCCCGGTGCACGTCGGCTTCGTGCTCTTCCTCGTCTACCTGCTGTTCCCCGTCGCGCAGCGCTATCGCCACCGCATCATGTGGTGGGACTGGATCGTCGCGTTCGCCGCGGTCGCAATCGTCGTCTACATCATCCGGGGCGGCGACGACTTCTGGGACCGAAACACCTCGCCCGACAACTGGGACATCTTCTTCGGCGTGCTGCTGATCCTGATGATCCTGGAGGGCATGCGCCGCGCCTCGGGCTGGATCATTCCGGGGGTGGTGGTCGCCTTTCTCCTCTACGCGATGTTCGGCGAACACCTCCCGGGATCGTGGGCCCACCAGGACTACGAGGTCGGGCGGCTCGTCGGCCAGATGTACATGACGCTCGAGGGCATTTTCGGCGTCGCAGTGGACGTGTCATCGTCGCTCATCATCCTCTTCACGATCTTCGGCGCCTTCCTCCAGTACTCCGGGGCGGGCAAGTTCTTCATCGATTTCTCGCTTTCGGCGATGGGCGGCAAGTCGACGGGCGCCGGACGCACCGTGGTACTCGCGTCGTTCCTTCTCGGCGGGCCGTCGGGCTCGGGCGTCGCGACGACGGTGACGCTCGGCTCGGTCGCCTACCCGATGCTCGCCAAGGCAGGCTATGGCAAGGACGCGGCAGGGGGCTTGCTCGCCGCGGGTGGCCTGGGCGCGATCATCTCGCCTCCGGTGCTCGGCGCTGCGGCCTTCCTCATCGCGGAGTTCCTGAAGATCTCGTACCTCGACGTGCTGTTGATGGCGGCGATCCCGACCTGCCTTTACTACTTCGCACTGTTCCTCATGGTCGAGATCGATGCGCGCAAGTTCGGGATGAGCGGAGTACGCTTCGAGCGCGTGGAGTCGTTGTGGAGCCTCACCAAGCAGTACTGGTTCCATTTCCTGTCGCTCGTCTCGATCGTTGTATTCATGCTGCTCGGCTACTCGCCCGTGATGTCGGTTTTCTGGGCGACCGTGGCGTCCTTCGTCACGAGCTTCCTGCACCGCGACTGCGCGATGTTCTCGTACGACCTGTTCCGCGGCCGCGAGCCCTGGGTGAAGGGGGTGTTCCAGTCGAAGTTCTTCAAGGCGCTGGAGGCCGGCTCGACCGGGGTCCTGAACGTGGCGATCACCTGCGCAGGCGCGGGGCTGATCGTCGGCGTGGTCACGCTGACCGGCCTGGGCCTGAAGTTCAGCGCGATCATCATCGACTACGCCGGAGGGTCGCTGTTGCTCACCGCGATCTATACGTCGTTGATCGTCTGGATCGTCGGCCTCGCGGTCCCGGTAACCGCCTCGTACATCATCTGCGCGGTAATAGCGGCGCCGGCGATGATCAAGCTCGGCGTGCCCGACTTTGCCGCGCACATGTTCATCTTCTACTACGCGGTCCTGTCGGAAGTCTCGCCGCCCACCGCGCTCTCGCCCTTCGCGGCGGCGGCCATCACGCGCGGCGACCCGTACAGGACGACGCTGCAATCGTGGAAATACACGCTGCCCGCCTTCCTCGTCCCCTTCATGTTCGTCCTCGACCCGTCCGGCACCGGCCTGCTCCTCACGGGGTCGATCAAGACGCTGGGCAACGCAGACTGGGGGTCCATCGCGGTCGTCACCGGCACGGCGGCGCTCGGCATCGCGGCGCTCGCCGGCGGTGTGCAGGGCTGGCTGTTCTCCCGCACGAACTGGGTCGAAAAGTGGCTGCTGATCATCGCCGGCGTCGCGCTCGTCTACCCCACGACGACCGCGGACATCGCGGGCTTCGGCTGCTTCGTGCTCGTCGTCGCGATGCAGCTGCTGCGCAGGCGCATCGCCGGATCGACGGCGTAGCGCGCTAGAATTGCCCGATGCAGCCCGAGTCGGGAACGTTCCAAGCGAAGCTGGTGGCGCCGTTCGGTTTGCTCGGGGTCCGGACTTCCGGCGGCCGGCTTGCCGAGATCGTTTTCCTCAGGCCGGGCGGCGCGGCGCTATCGCCGCGCGACGGCGTCGCCGAGCGCACCTGCGCTCAGCTTGAAGGCTACCTCGCCGACCCCGAGTTCCGTTTCGACCTCCCGCTCGCTCGATCGGGCACGTCGTTCCAGCACCGCGTCTGGGCAAAGATCGCCGCCATTGCGCCCGGGCGCACACGCAGCTACGGCGAGATCGCGCGGGAAATCGACTCCGCGCCGCGCGCCGTGGGGCAGGCCTGCGGGGCGAATCCGCTGCCGCTCGTCGTGCCTTGCCATCGTGTGCTCGCCGCAGGTGGAATCGGCGGCTTCGCCCACCGCGAGGGAGGCTTTCCGCTCGCGGTGAAGCGCTGGCTGCTCGCGCACGAGGGAGCCCCGGTCGCGCGATGAACGCGCAAAATGCAGCGCTGCTCGACGAGTTCTGCGACGCCGTGTGGCTGGAAGACGGGTTGGCGAAGAACACGCTGGAATCGTACCGGCGCGACCTGCGCCTGTTCTCCCAGTGGCTCGAGCGTCGGCGCCGCGCCTCGCTGCTCCACGCGACCGAAGCCGATCTGGCCGGGTACCTCGCGTCGCGATCCACGGGCGGCACGGAAAAGGGGCGCAGCATCCGATCGAGCACGCAGGCCCGCGTGCACTCCAGCCTCAAGCGCTTCTACCAGTTTCTCGCCCGCGGGCGGCGCATCGAAGTCGATCCGACCCTTAAGCTCGACGCCCCGAAAAGACCACCGAGATTTCCAAAGACGCTCTCGGAGGAGGACGTCGAGACGCTGATCGTTCGTCCCGAGGCGGAGACTCCGCTCGGCCTGCGCGACCGGACCATGCTGGAAGTGCTCTACGCGAGCGGGCTGCGAGTGTCGGAACTGGTGCGCCTGAAGCTCGCCGAAGTGAGCTACGACATGGGCGTGGTGCGAGTTTTCGGCAAGGGTGCCAAGGAGCGCCTGGTGCCCCTGGGCGAGGAAGCGCTCGCCTGGCTTGCTCGCTACGCGAAAGAGGGCCGGCCGGCGATCCTGGACGGGCGTTCGAGCGACTACGTGTTCGTCACCCGGCGGGGCGGGCCGATGACGCGGCAGGCGTTCTGGCACCTGCTGAGGAAGCGGGCCGCACGCGCGATTCCCGGCAAGGCGCTCTCGCCGCACACGCTGCGCCATGCCTTCGCCACGCACCTTCTTAATCACGGCGCGGACCTGCGCGTGGTGCAGATGCTGCTCGGCCACGCGGACATCTCGACGACGCAGATCTACACCCACGTCGCGCGCGAGCGCCTGAAGAAGCTGCACAGGGACCATCACCCCAGGGCCTGAGTCAACCCCGGGAGCGCTCGATGCTCACCCCGACCTGTTTCGCGTCTCGCAGCACCCCGAGCTTGGCGACGCTCACCCTGACGCGGGGCGAGCGGAACTCTCCGAGTATCGTGTTGGCGACGCGCTCGGCGAGGCTCTCCACGAGGCCGAAGCGCTCTCCCACAAGGAGAGCGCGGATGCGCTCCACCACCACCCCGTAGTCGATCGTGTCCGCTACCTTTCCCGTCCGGAACACCGTGCCGTCGGAGGGAAGGGCGATTTCGAGATCGATCTCGATCGTCTGCGGGGCGATCTTTTCGTGGCGGTACAGCCCGATCCAGGCCTGGAGGCGCAGCTGGCGGATGAAGACGGCATCCAAGGCGGAACTTTCGCGTAAACTTCCGTCGCGAATTCTAGAGTAAGGCCATGGCCGACGCAGCATTTATTTTGGTCGCCTATCTCATCGGCTCGCTGTCCTTCGCGGTCATCGTGAGTCGCGCTCTCGGCCTGCCGGATCCGCGCTCGTACGGCTCGGGCAATCCCGGCGCGACCAACGTGCTTCGCACGGGACGGAAGCTCGCCGCGCTGCTGACGCTTGCGGGCGACGGCGGCAAGGGCTGGCTCGCCGTGTTCCTCGCGGCGCGCTACGCACCCGAGTACGGCGCCGGGGGAACGGCGGTCGCGACGTGCTCGGTCGCCGTCTTTCTCGGCCACGTGTTCCCCGTTTTCCTCGCCTTCAAAGGGGGAAAAGGCGTGGCCACGGCAGGCGGCGTGCTGCTCGCCCTCGACCCCTGGCTGGGCCTCGCCGGGCTGGCGACTTGGGCCGCGGTTGCGCTGATCTCCCGATACGCTTCGCTCGCTTCGGTCGTCGCCGCGGTATTTGCGCCGGTCTACGCGCTCTTCATGTCCCTGCCGCAGGGCGCGGTTCCCGCGCTGGTCTTCATTGGTGCGGTGAGTGTCTGGCGGCACCGGGGCAACATGCGCAGCCTCGCCGCGGGAAGAGAGCGGAAGATCGGGGAAAAGGAGACCCCGGGCGCGGCGGCGGGGGATTCGGCGAGCGCGGGAAAGAGCTAGCGGCGCTCCGGCCCCGCGTAGGCGCCGGCGAGATCCCACCGGGGTCGGACCGCAAAGCTGTAGCCGGCGCGTCGCGACGGCTCCGCTGTGAGACGCATCGCCCCGGCGAGGGCGATCATCGCGCCGTTGTCGGTACAGAACTCGACGGGCGGGTAGTGCACGGCGAATCCGTCGCGCGCGGCGGCGTCGTCGAGGAGAGCCCGCAGGCGCGCGTTGGCGCCGACTCCGCCGGCGACGACCAGTCGATCGAGCCCGGTGCGCTCAATGGCGGCGCGCGATTTCGCGACGAGCACGTCGACCACGGCTTCCTGGAACGCCGCGGCGACGTCCGCACGCGACGCCTCTTCGAGCCTCTCTTTTCGCAGCAGCGTCACGACCGCGGTCTTGAGCCCGCTGAAGCTGAAATCGAGGTCGCCGCTCTTTTCCAGCCGGTCGAGCATGGGGCGCGGCAAGACGAAGCGGTCGCGATTTCCGCGGTCTGCGAGCGCGGCGAGCGCAGGCCCGCCCGGGTAGCCCAGGCCGAGCAATTTGGCCGTCTTGTCGAAGGCTTCTCCCGCCGCGTCGTCCAGCGTTTCGCCGAGCAATTCGTAGGCGCCGAGGCCGCTCACGCGCATCAGCTGAGTATGGCCTCCGGACACGAGGAGCGAGACGAAGGGAAAGCGCGGCGGGTCGCTGTCGAGGAGAGGGGAGAGCAGGTGACCCTCGAGATGGTGCACGCCGATCGCCGGGATGCCGAGGCCGAAAGCAAGGCCGTTCGCGAACGTCGCGCCGACGAGGAGCGCGCCCGCGAGCCCCGGACCCTGCGTGAACGCGACCGCATCCAGCTCGCGCTCCGCGGTGCCGGATCGATGCAGCACCGAGCGCACCAGCGGCAGCACGCGCCGGATATGATCCCGCGAGGCTAGCTCGGGCACGACGCCCCCATATTGATCGTGGAGTGACACTTGCGAGTGCAGCACGTGCGCGAGCAGGCCGCGATCGCTGTCGTAGATCGCAGCGCCGGTCTCGTCACAGGATGTCTCGATCCCAAGCACACGCATGATTCTTGTGGTGTTTCTTGATTTCCGTCAGCCCCTTGTCAGGCACATTTAAATAGAATTCCGCTCCCTATGTCCAGGCTCCCCGTCCAGCTGGCGGGCAGGATGCTCATGGGTCTTGCGTTCGCTCAGCCGTTCGTCGCGCTCGGCCAGTCGGTCGACCTCACGGCGCTGACGCTTACGCAGGCCGAGGAGCTGCTGCAAGCGCGAAATCGCGAGCTTCAGGCCGCCCGACGCGCCCTCGAGGCGGCCGGAGCGAACACGCTCTCCGCCGGCGCGCGGCCGAACCCCACCCTGAGCTTCGGCGTGAGCACGATCAATCTGAAGGAAGGCGTTGGGTCGGGTCCTCTCCAGGACAAAATCGTGGACAGCTCGGTGCGTATCGATCAGGTGATCGAGCGCGGCGATCGCCGCGAGCTGCGCCTGGCCAATGCGAGGAGCCTGGAGTCGGCGAGCACCGAAGACCTTTCCGATACGCAGCGCCAGCAGCGCCTTGCGCTCAGGTACGCATATTACGATCTGCTTTTCGCGCAAGACAAGGTCGACATCGCGCGCGACACCATCGCCCTGTTCGAGGGCTCGGTGCGGGCGGCCGAGCTGCGCCTCAAGGCCGGCGACATCGCGATGGCCGACGTCGCCCGCCTGCGGGTCGACGCCTTGCGTGCGCAGAACGACGCGCGCGCCGCGGAAGCGGATCAGCGCCGCGCGCAGTTTGCGCTCGCCTACATGATCGGCGCCGAGGCCCGGGCGATCGGAATTCGCGCAGCGGACGCCTGGCCGTCGATCTACTCCGGGCGCCCTGGCGGATCGGTCGAGGAGCTCATCGATGCGCGGCCGGACGTGCGCGCGGCCAAGAGGCGGCTGGAGGCCGCCCAGAGCGCGCGCGAGCTGGCGCGTAGCCTTCGCACCCGCGATGTCTCGGTAGGAGCGTCCTACGACCACTACCCGGTGAATCCCTCCTACGCGCAGGGGAGCGGCGCCGGCACCGGCAGCAGCTTCGGGGTCTTTCTGAGCATGCCGCTGTTCGTGGGCTATTACTACGAGGGCGAAATCCGGCGGTCCGAGGTGGACTACACCGCGGCCATCGAGGCGCTGGACAAGGTGCGCGCCCAGGCACGGACCGAGATCGCGCGGGCGTTCTCGGACCTGCAGGCGGCCGCCGAAAGGCTGCAGCGCTACGACGAATCGCTGCTGATAGAGGCGCGAAGGGCAGCGGACTCCGCGGAATTCGCGTACAAGAATGGCGCCATCGGCGTGATGGATCTGCTGGACGCACGCCGCACCCTGCGGGCGATCCAAATTGATGCCGCGTCGGCGAGAAACGATCATGCGAAGGCGCTCGCCGCCTGGCAGGCCGGCATCGGCCGCCTGGACGACGAGTCCAGATGAGGCGGGGCGCGGTGACACGGGGGAGGAAATGAAGTCCTGGAAATGGCGCCCGGCGCTGCCGGCGGCGGTTCTTGCCGCCGCGATGACGGTATCCGGCTGTGGCGACGGAGACGCAAGGCCCGATATCGCCCGGCCGCGACTGGAAAACGGCCAGATCGTCTTCCCCGAAGGCAGCCCGCAGGTGGCCTCGTTCGCGACCGACGCGGTCAGGGAAAGCGGCCCGCTGCGTCTGCGCTTGACGGGAAGGCTCGTCTGGGACGAGAACCGCACGGTGCGTCTCTACCCGCCCTTCGCAGGTCGAGTGCTGCAGATCCTCGTGAAGACCGGCGAGCGAGTGAGCCGGGGCCAGGCGCTCGCCAGGCTCGCCTCGCCCGATTTCGGCCAGGCTCAGGCGGACGCGCGCCGCGCGCAATCGGACTTCGCTCTCGCGGAAAAGAACCTGGCCCGGCTGCGCGAGCTGCACGCGGCCGGGGTCTCCTCGCGCAAGGATCTGGCCACGGCCGAGGCGGACTACGCGCGCGCCGATGCCGAGCTCGCGCGAGCGATGGGAAAGGTCAAGCTCTACGGCGCGAGCGCGGACTCGGTAGACCAGAACTTCTCCCTGGCGAGCCCGATCGATGGCGTCGTGGTCGAACGGAACATCAACCCGGGGCAGGAGCTGCGGCCCGATCTGCAGCTCGCCAACACACCTGCGATGTTCGTGATCACCGACCCTGGGCGCCTGTGGGTGCAGCTCGACGCGGCCGAGAGCCAGCTCGCGGCATTGAAGGTCGGCAAGAAGATCGAGCTGCGCTCCGCCGCCTGGCCCGATGAGATCTTCGCGGCGACCATAGAGAACGTATCCGACTTCATCGATCCACAGAGTCGCGTGGTGAAGGTGCGCGGTGCGGTCGTGAACCGCGAGCGCAAGCTGAAAGGCGAGATGTTCGTCACCGCCGATCTCGAGGAGTCGCCGGGCGCCGACCTGCGGGTCCCGGAAAAGGCACTCGTGCTCGCCGGAGACAGCTACTACGTCTTCGTAGAGGAGAAGCCGGGTCGCTACTCGCGCCAGGAGGTCAAGATCGACGCCGTTCGCGAAGGCACAGCGAGCGTCGCCTCCGGCCTGAAGCTCGGGCAGAAGATCGTCGTCGAAGGCAACCTGTTCCTGCACCGGCTCCATCGGCAGCTGAGCGGCGGCGCGCCCGCCTGAGGGAACCGCGCGGCCGATGATCAGACGGATTGTCGCGTTCGCGCTGCAAAAGCCGCTGTTCATCGTTCTGGGGACCTTACTCTTCGTCGCGGGCGGATTCGCGGCGTTCAAGGCGCTGCCGATCGAGGCCTTCCCCGACGTGACCGACACCCAGGTCAACGTCATCACGCTGTACGCCGGCCGCGCCCCGGAGGAAGTCGAGAAGCAGGTGACCGTCCCGCTCGAGGTAGCGCTGTCGGGGCTGCCGAACGCGGTGCGGATGTTCTCGCACACCCAGTTCGGTCTGTCGTTCATCATCATCACCTTCGACGACCGCGCCAACGCCTATTTCGCCCGCCAGCAGGTGGTCGAGCGCCTGCGCGAAGTGGATCTCCCTGACGGCGCGTCGCCCGCGCTCGCGCCGCTCTCAACGCCGATCGGGGAGATCTACCGCTACCGTCTCAAGTCCGATTCGCTGGGCGCCAGGGAGCTGCGCTCGATCGAAGACTGGGTCGTCGAGCGGCAGCTGCGTCTTATCCCCGGCGTTGCCGACATCGTCAGCTTCGGCGGGCTGATCAAGCAGTACGAGGTCAACCCCGACCTCGGCAAGCTGCGCGACTACAAGGTGACGCTGCAGCAACTCTTCTCGGCCCTGCAGCGCGGTAACGCCAACGTAGGCGGAAGCTACCTCGACCAGGGACGGCAGCAGTACCTCATACGCGGCATCGGGCTGTTGCGCACGCCGGACGAGATCGGCAACATCGTCGTTGCCGAGCGGAACGGCGTCCCGATCCTCGTCAGCCACGTCGCGCAGGTCACCGTGGGCGCGGTGCCGCGCCAGGGGATCGTCGGCCAGGACGACGACGACGACGTCGTCACCGGGATCGTCCTGATGCGCAAGGGCGAGAACCCCTCGCAGGTGCTGAAGGCGGTAAAGGACAAGGTCGAGACGCTGAACGCATCGGTTCTTCCCCGAGACGTGAAGATCGTCCCCTTCTACGACCGCACGTGGCTGATCGATCGCACCCTGAAAACGGTGTTCACGAACCTCCTCGAGGGGGCCGCGCTGGTGACGCTGGTGCTTCTGCTCTTTCTAGGAAATCTGCGCGCCGCCTTCATCGTGGCGCTCGTCATTCCCCTGTCGCTGCTCGCGACGTTCCTGGGCCTCACCTGGGTCGGGATCCCGGCGAACCTGCTATCGCTGGGAGCGATGGACTTCGGGATCATCGTGGACGGCGCGGTGATCGTGGTCGAGAACGTGTTCCGCAGGCTCACCGAGCAGGCGCACGACCGCACCCCCCGCCTGCAGAAGATACTCGACGCGGCCGTGGAAGTCGGGCGCCCGACGCTGTTCTCCATGCTCATAATCATAGCGGCGCATATCCCGATCTTCACCCTGCAGCGCCACGAGGGGAGGATATTCGCCCCCATGGCCTGGTCGGTGACCTCGGCGCTGGTGGGATCGCTAATCCTTTCCCTTACCGTCGTTCCCCTGCTCTGCCTCTGGATGCTGCGCAAGAACCTGCCCGAGCGCGAAAACGCGCTGGTCCACGCCTGCAAGGGCGTGTACGAGCCCGTGCTCAGCTGGGCGATCAACAACAAGAAGCGGGTCACCGGCATCGCCGTTGCGGTGCTCGCAGTCAGCCTCGCGCTCGTGCCCAAGCTCGGTACCGAGTTCCTGCCCGAGCTGAACGAGGGCTCGATCTGGATCAATGTGACGCTGCCCTCGTCGGTCTCGGTCACGGAAGCGCAGGCAATGACCGGCAAGTTCCGGGCGGCGATCGCGACGGTTCCCGAGGTCGAGAGCGTTATCTCCAAGTCCGGAAGGCCGGAGGATGGAACGGATCCCAAGCTGATCAATATGAGCGAGATCCTGGTGAACCTCAAGCCGGAGTCGATGTGGCGCCAGGGCGTCGGCAAGCGCCGCATCATCGACGAGATGGACCGCGCTTTGTCGCGCTTCCCGGGGATAGAGCCGAGCTTCTCCCAGCCCATACGCGACAACGTGCTCGAATCGATCTCGCAGATCGACGGGCAGATCGTGATCAAGGTGTTCGGCGAGGACCTCGATGTCCTGCGGGACCAGTCGCAGCAGGTGCTCGCCGCAGTGAAGGATGTACAGGGCGTGAAGCGCGCCTTCGTAGACCGCCTCGGCGAGCTGCCCCAGCTCCTGATCCGAGTGGACCGCGAGGCGGCGGCCCGCTACGGGCTCAACGTGGCCGACATCCAGGACGTGATCGAGATGGTTCTGGGCGGGAAGGCCGCGACTCAGCTCTGGGAAGGCGAGAGACACTTCGGGGTCACCGTGCGGCTGAAGGAAAAGGAGCGCACCGTCGCGAACCTGCGCGCGATCACCGTGAGCACTCCCTCGGGCGCCTACGTGCCCCTCGCGCAGGTGGCGCAGTTCAGCACGCTCAGCGGGGCGATGAATATCGCGCGCGAGAACGGCGTGCGCGTCTACTCGATCGGCATCTTCATCGCCGACCGGGACATGGGCAGCGTGGTTGCCGACATGAAGGAGAGGGTCGCCAGGGCGGTGAAGCTGCCGCCGGGCTACTCTATCACCTGGTCGGGCGAGTTCGAGAACCAGGAGCGCGCCATGGCCCGGCTCGCGATCATCATCCCGGTGTCGGTGCTGCTCATATTCATCCTGCTGTTCGACGCTTTCGGGTCGATCCGCAGCGCGCTGCTCATCTTGCTCAATATTCCGTTCGCGCTGATCGGAGGCATTCTCGCCCTCTTCATCACCGGCATCCCGCTTTCCGTGTCGGCCGCAATCGGATTCATCGCCCTGTTCGGGCAGGCCGTCCTGAACGGCGTCGTGATGGTGGCCTATTTCAACCAGCTGCGCGACGCCGGTGCCTCGCCCGAAGACGCCGTGATACGCGGGTCGCTCGCGCGCATGCGCACGGTGCTGATGACCGGGCTGCTCGCCGCGCTGGGTCTCCTGCCGATGGCCTTGTCGACGGGGATCGGCTCGGAAACCCAGAAGCCTCTGGCCGTGGTGGTAATCGGGGGCTTGGTGACCGCGACCCTGCTTACCCTGGTGGTGCTGCCTACGCTGTACCTAGTGTTCCAGCGTCTCGGCGAGCGCCTCGGCGGCCCGCGCTGGCGGCGGCCCCGGGCGGAATGACCCGGAACGATTGTTTCTGCTACAATCCGCGTCCTTTCAACTGAGAGACGGACCGGAATGCCGACCGTACGCGTCAAGGAAAACGAGCCTTTCGAGGTGGCCCTCCGCCGCTTCAAGAGGACCGTGGAAAAGACCGGGCTTCTGACCGAGCTGCGCGCCCGCGAGTTCTACGAGAAGCCGACGGCCTACCGCAAGAGAAAGCTCGCTGCAGCGGTGAAGCGTCACTACAAGCGGCTGCGCAGCCAGACATTGCCCCCGAAGCTCTACTAGGACCGGGAGCCAGATTCGTGAGGGCTGGACCGGGAAACCCGTCCAGCCCTCGCCTTTTCTGCAGCGCTTGATACCGGGCTCTCCAAATCCATGCTCCTCAAAGCCAAGATCACCGAAGACATGAAGGCCGCGATGAAGGCGAAAGAAGCGCAGCGCCTCTCCGCGATACGCTTGCTGCTCGCCGCGATCAAGCAACGCGAGGTCGACGAGCGCAAGGACCTCACGGACGGCGAAATCGCGTCCGTGATCGAGAAGATGATCAAGCAGCGCCGCGATTCGATCGCGCAGTTCCAGGCGGCCAACCGCAAGGACCTCGTCGAGGTGGAAACCTTCGAGTTGAACCTCCTATCGGGCTATCTGCCCAAGCAAATGTCGGACGCCGAAGTCGCGGCCGAAGTGTCGGCCGCGATTGCGCAGGCTGGCGCCAAGAGCGTCGCGGACATGGGCAAAGTAATGGGGGTGCTGAAGAGCAGACTGGCGGGTCGTGCCGACCTGGGCAAGGTTTCGGCGATGGTCAAGGCGAAGCTCGCAGGCTAGGTCGATTGCGGACTTGCGTTTCGGGCAAATTCGCCTATAAAGAGAACATGGTGAGGAGGGGTGGGCTTGGACGGCCCAACGTGCACGGCGCGCTCGCTGGAGCGATGTTCCGTATCGCAATTCCGACGTGATTCCCGGTTCCTTCAAGCAAGAACTGCTCCATCGCGTCGACGTCGTCGACGTGATAGAACGCTACGTTCCCCTGAAAAAGGGCGGATCGAACTACGTCGCCTGCTGCCCGTTCCATTCCGAGAAGACGCCCTCGTTCACGGTCAGCCCGGCCAAGCAGTTCTACCACTGCTTCGGCTGCGGGGCCCACGGAAACGCGATTTCCTTCCTGATGGAATACCAGGGGCTGGGATACGTGGAGGCGGTGAAGGATCTCGCAGAGTCGGTCGGGATGAAGATGCCCGAGTTCGAGCCGCGCGAGAAGAAGCCGGACGCGGGTCCCGACCTGTACGCAATCATGGAGCGGGCCTGTGAGTACTATCGCGAACAGCTCAAGGGCTCGCCGCGCGCGGTCGAGTACCTCAAGGGACGGGGCCTCACCGGGAAGGTCGCCGCCCGCTTTGGCATCGGCTATGCGCCTGACGCTTGGCAGAACCTCGAGCGCGTGTTCCCGAACTACGCCGACCAGGCGCTGAGGGACGCCGGCCTGGTGATCGACGGCGAGGGCGGGCGGCGATACGACCGGTTTCGGGACCGCGTCATGTTTCCTATCCTCAATCAGCGCGGTTCGGTGATCGCCTTCGGAGGTCGGGTGCTGGGCGAGGGGGATCCCAAGTACCTCAATTCGCCGGAGACATCGCTGTTTGAAAAGGGGCGGGAGCTCTATGGGCTCCCGCAGGCGCGGCCGGCGATCAGGAGCGCGGGCCGCGTCCTCGTCGTCGAGGGCTATATGGACGTGGTGGCGCTCACCCAGCACGGTATCGAGTACGCGGTTGCGACCCTGGGCACCGCCACCTCCCCGGTTCACGTGCAGAAGCTCCTGCGCCAGACCGACGAGGTCGTGTTCTGCTTCGATGGCGACGCCGCGGGGCGGAAGGCAGCCTGGCACGCGCTGGAAGTGAGCCTTCCCTATCTGGCGGACAACAAGGCGGTGCGCTTCCTGTTCCTTCCTCCGGAGCACGACCCGGACACCTTTGTCCGCGAGAAGGGCGCCCCGGCTTTCGAGAAGAAAATGGCAGAGGCTCGGCCGCTTTCGGAGTTCCTCCTCGAAGAGCTGAAGGGACGAGGGGACCCGGGCACCGCGGAAGGGCGCTCGCGGCTGGTTCACGAGGCGAAGCCCCTGCTGCAGAAGCTCTCCGCCCCGGCGCTTCGCCTGCAGCTGCTGAGAGCGCTGGCCGAGGCGGCGCTTATGAGCCAGGAGGACGCGGGGCGCATCATGGATATCCGGGTCGCTCGGCCCTACGACGCCGGACCGGCTCCGGCGCAGGGCGCCCCCCGCGCCTCGCACCTTCCGCAGAGGAAGCGCGAGCAAAAGCTGCTCCAGTGCCTGCTGGCGAAGCCCGCGCTCGCCGAGGAGCTGCCCGCCGCGATGCTCGACCCGGGATCCTTCGAAGGGCGTCTGCTCATGGCGGTCGCCGATTTCTGCCGGCGCAGCCCGCAAGCGCAAGGCGGGGAGCTCATCGAGCACTTCAAGGGCAGCGAATTTGCGTCGGCACTGGAATCCAGCCAGGCCGCGCTACTTGAAACCAGGCTGGAGGCGGACCATATGGAGCCTGAGTTCCATGGAGTGGTCGCTAACTGGAGGTACGAGCAAAGCAAGAGCAGGCTCGATACCCTCATCGCGAAGACCGAACGCACGCCCGCGGAGCAGGTCGAGATCCGTGACCTGCTTGCCCAAATGAACGAACGTAAGGCCCAAACCGAGGCGAGCCCAAAGAATGTTAGAATTTAAGGTTTCCGTTCAGCGCCGCAAAGGACTGGGAAAACATGACGAATCAGAAGCTTAGTAAGGCAGCACGAGCAAAAGCGTCGGCGAGGCTCAGGGCCCAGAGAGCCCGAGCCGCGGAGAAGCTGCGCCTGCAGAAGCAGCGCCTGAAGGAGCGCAGAGTGCTGGAGATGAAGCGTCAGCGGGCGGCGAGGGAAAAGGAAAGGGTCCGCAGGATGAAGTTGAAGGACGCGGCCCGGGCCAAGGCGGCACGGGAGAAGGAAAAGGCAAAGCGGGCGTTGCAAGCCGCGCGCGCGAAGGTGGCCAAGGAGAAGGAACGCGCGCGGCTGAAGATCGCGAAGGACAAGGCGCGCGCACGTTTGCAGGCTGCGCGGGAGAAGGAGCGGGCGCGCAAGGCGGCGGCCCGGCAGAAGGCGCGCGAGCGCGCGGAGAAGGAGAAGGCACGCCTCAAGGCCGCGAAGGAAAAGCAGAAGGAGCGCGAACGCATCGCGCGCGAGAAGGCTAAGGCGAGGGAGCTCGCCGCCCTCGAGAAGGCGAGGGCGAAGGAAGCCGCCCTCCTCGCCAAGCAGAAGGAGAAGGAGCTCAAGGCTCAGCTCAAGCAGCAGGCGCAGGAGCTGCTCAAGCTGCGCAAGGCCGGCAGGCCGCGGCGCAACGGCGACGCGGAACGCGCGCTGCTGCTCCGCGCGGAGAGCCGTCCCGAGGACGCGGAAGCGCGGCGCACGCGGCTAAAGAATCTCATCAAGCTCGGAAAGGAACGGGGCTTCCTCACCTACGCCGAGATCAACGACCACTTGCCCGACGACATGGTCGATGCCGAGCAGATCGAGTCCATCATCTCGACGTTCAACGACATGGGTATCCAGGTGTACGACGAGGCCCCGGATGCCGACGCGCTGCTCATCTCCGAGACAGCGCCGGCGGGTGTGCCCGACGAGGATGCCGAGGAGGAGGCCGAGGCGGCGCTCTCCACGGTCGATCCCGAGTTCGGCCGCACCACTGACCCGGTACGCATGTACATGCGCGAAATGGGCTCGGTCGAGCTGCTCACGCGCGAGGGCGAGATCGAGATCGCCAAGCGGATCGAGGACGGCCTGAAGCACATGATCCAGGCGATTTCCGCCTGCCCGACGACCATCGCCGAAATCCTCGACCTCTCCGGAAAGGTCCAGCGCGACGAGATGCGCGTCGACGAGCTCGTCGACGGGCTGATCGACCCCAACGCCAAGGACGAGCCCATCCAGGAGCTTGCCGACGACGTGGAACCCGAGGAGGAAGAGGAGACCGAGGGCGAGGACGAGAGCGCGGCCCTGTCCGCAAGCCTGCTCCAGCTGAAGGAGGACGCGCTCGGGCGGTTCGCCAAGATCACGCGCCTGTACGAAAAGATGAAGAAGGCGCTGGTCGAGCACGGACACCGCAGCAAGGAATACGTCAGGGTGCGCGACCAGATCGGCAACGAGCTGATGAATATCCGCTTCACCGCCCGCATCATCGAGAGGCTGTGCGACAGCCTGCGCGGCATGGTGGAGGAGGTGCGCGGCCACGAACGCGAGATCATGAACCTGTGTGTCAACAAGGGCGGGATGCTGCGCCCGCACTTCATCAAGGAGTTCCCCGGCAGCGAGACCAATATGCGCTGGGTGAAGAACGAGATCGCGGAGACGAAGCCCTGGAGCAGCCAGCTCGCGCGTTTCGAGCCTAACATCCTCGAGCAGCAGCAGAAGCTGCTCGCGATCCAGAAGCGCATCGGCATTCCGCTGAAGGATCTCAAGGAGATCAACAAGCAGATGTCCACGGGCGAGGCCAAGGCGCGGCGCGCGAAGCGAGAGATGACCGAGGCGAACCTGCGTCTGGTGATTTCGATCGCGAAGAAGTATACCAACCGCGGCCTGCAATTCCTCGACCTCATCCAGGAGGGCAACATCGGCCTGATGAAGGCGGTGGACAAATTCGAGTACCGGCGCGGGTACAAGTTCTCGACGTACGCCACGTGGTGGATCCGGCAGGCGATCACCCGCTCGATCGCGGATCAGGCGCGCACCATCAGAATCCCGGTGCACATGATCGAGACGATCAACAAGATGAACCGTATCAGCCGGCAGATTCTCCAGGAAACCGGACAGGAACCCGATCCGGCGACGCTCGCCCAGAAGATGGAGATGCCCGAGGACAAGATCCGCAAGATCCTCAAGATCTCCAAGGAGCCGATCTCAATGGAGACCCCGATCGGAGACGACGACGATTCGCACCTGGGCGATTTCATCGAGGACCAGGCGACCCTGGCGCCGAACGACGCCGCGATGTACGCCTCCCTGCGCGAGGTCACGAAGGACGTGCTGGACTCGCTTACTCCGCGCGAGGCCAAGGTGCTGCGCATGCGCTTCGGCATCGAGATGAACACCGATCACACGCTGGAAGAGGTCGGAAAGCAGTTCGACGTCACGCGCGAGCGCATACGCCAGATCGAGGCCAAGGCGCTGAGAAAGCTCCGCCATCCGTCGCGTTCGGAGAGGCTGAAGAGCTTCCTGGACAACTCGTGATCCGGCGGGCTCATCACCCATTGCGGGCCTGTAGCTCAGCCGGTTAGAGCAGAGGACTCATAATCCTTTGGTCCCTGGTTCGAATCCAGGCGGGCCCACCAAAAAAATCAGCTTGAAGTCTTGGAGGAGGGAATGCTTAAGCGATTCTTGATTCTTCTCGCCGCATCGATGTTCGCGACGGCGGCGCACGCGAACATGGAGGAGGAGGTGCGCGCGGTGTTCGACAAGTACATCTCAACCCAGAATGCGCACGACCTGAAGGGAATGCGGGGTCTGCTTGCCGATACTCCCGATATTCTGTGGATAAGCCGCGGGAAGCCGATTTGGGGCCGGGAGGCGGTGCTCAAGACCCTGGAAGAGCGCTACAAGGGCACCTGGAAGATCGACGTCGACAAGAAGGAACTGCGGGTCATCTCGGTGAGCCGGCGGGTCGCGCAGGTCTACGCGCCGACCCAGCTGAGCGCGGGCGAGCCGGGCGCCGAGCCGTCGAGGAATCGTCTGTACATCAACCTGGTGATGGTAAAGAAGCCCGAAGGCTGGCAGATCGTCAGCATCCTGCCGATCCTCCTGGTGCCTCCGCAGTAGGCGCTGCCGGGCGATAATTCGACGGGTCGCCCGCCACAGAGAGGTCGCATGAGCGCCGCAGTCTACGAGCTGCACGGCCAGACGGCCGTGATCACCATGAACAATCCGCCGGTCAACGGCCTTGGGTTCGATCTGCGCCGGGAGATCACCGAGGGGCTCGCCCGCGCCGAGGCCGACGCGAAGGTCAAGGCCCTGGTGTTGGTCGGCAGCCCTCGGGCTTTCTCGGGAGGCGCCGACATCCGCGAGTTCGGCACGCCCAAGTCCACCGCGGAGCCCAATCTCAACACCGTGGTCCGCCTCGTCGAGAACGCGGCGAAGCCCGTCGTCGCCGCGGTCAGCGGCGCGTGCATGGGAGGAGGCCTGGAGCTTGCCATGGCCTGCCATTACCGCGTCGCCGCGAAGGGCGCCCAGATCGCGCTGCCGGAAGTGAAGCTGGGCCTGATGCCGGGCGCAGGCGGCACGCAGCGCCTGCCCAGGCTCGTCGGCGCCGAGGCGGCGCTCAACATGATCGTGTCCGGCGAAACCGTGCTCTCTGAGAAGCTCGCCGGGACCGCGCTCTTCGACGAGATGATCGAAGGCGACCTGCTCGCCGGGGCGCTTGCCTTCGCCGGCAAGGTCGTCGCCGAGGGACGTCCGCTCAAGCGCGTGCGCGACATCAAGCCGGTTCTCGCCAACGCGGAGGGCTTTTTCCAGTTTGCGCGCAACACCGTCGCCTCGGTCGCGAAGAACTTCCCCGCGCCGCTCAAGTGCGTCGACGCGGTCGCCGCCTCGATCAGCCTGCCTTTCGACGAGGGCGTGCGCCTCGAGCGCGAGCTCTTCGTGCAGCTGATGCAGTCGCCGGAGTCGCGCGCGCTGCGCCACACCTTCTTCGCCGAACGGGCGGCGGCGAAGATCCCGGACGTGCCCGAGGACACTCCGCTGCGCAAGATCGCGAAGGCGGCTGTCATCGGGGCCGGCACCATGGGCAGCGGAATCACCGCGACCTTTCTCTCTGCCGGCATCCCAGTGGCGCTCCTGGAAGCCAAGAAGGAGGCGCTGGACAGGGGGCAGGCAGGGATCCGGAACATCTACGAGGCGAGCGCGAAGAAGGGACGGCTGAGCGCGCAGCAGGTCGTGGAGCGGATGGCGCTGCTGAACCCGACGCAGTCCTATGACGACGTCAGGGACGCGGACATCGTGATCGAAGCGGTGTTCGAGGACGTCGCGGTCAAGGAGACCGTGTTCAGGAAACTGGACGAGATCGCGAAGCGCGGCGCGATCCTCGCGTCGAACACTTCGACGCTGGATCTCAACCAGATTGCGGCGTTCACGAAGCGCCCCGAGGACGTGGTAGGCACGCATTTCTTCAGCCCTGCCAACGTGATGAAGCTTCTTGAGGTGGTGCGCGGGAAGCGCACCGCGAAGGATGTCCTCGCCACGGTGATGGCCTTGGCGAAGAAGATCAGGAAGACCGCGGTGGTTTCGGGCGTGTGCGACGGCTTCATCGGCAACCGCATGGTCGAGCAATACCTTCGCCAGGCGCTCTTTATGCTCGAGGAGGGCGCGACGCCCAGGCAGGTGGACCGGGCAGTCGAGAAATGGGGTATGGCGATGGGTCCGTTCCGCATGTCCGATCTCGCCGGCAACGACATCGGCTGGGCGATCCGCAAGCGGCGCTACCGCGAGCGGCCGGACATGAAGTACTCGAAGATCGCCGACCGCCTGTGCGAGCAGGGGCGTTTCGGCCAGAAGACGGGCCTCGGCTGGTACCGCTACGAGGCCGGGCGCCGCGATGCGATTCCCGACCCCGCCGTCGAGAAGATGATCGCGGACTACAGCAGGGAGATCGGCGTACAGAGACGCAAGGTCGGCGACGAGGAGATCACGCAGCGGCTGATCCTCGCGCTCGTCAACGAAGGCGCGGCGATTCTCGAGGAGGGCATCGCCCAGCGGGCCTCGGATATCGACATGGTCTATCTCACCGGCTACGGATTTCCTGTGTATCGCGGCGGCCCGATGTTCCACGCCGACGAGGTCGGGCTGTACAACGTGGTCGCGGCGATGGGCCGGTTCGCGGCGAATCCCCACGGGGATCCGGGCTTCTGGAGGCCCGCCCCGCTGCTTGCGCGCCTCGCGGGCGAAGGCAAGCGTTTCAACTAGGAGCACGACATGACCGAAGCCGTCATTGTTTCCACTGCACGCACCCCGCTGTGCAAGTCCTGGCGGGGAGCCTTGAACATGACGCACGGCGCCACGCTGGGCGCCCACGTCGTGCAGCACGCAGTCTCGCGCGCCGGGGTTGATCCGGCGGAGATCGAGGACGTGATCATGGGCTGCGCCCATCCGGAGGGCGCAACCGGCGGGAACATCGCCCGCCAGATCGCGCTGCGCGCCGGCCTGCCCGTGGACACCGCCGGGCTCACCGTCAATCGCTTCTGCTCATCGGGCCTGCAGACGATCGCCATGGCCTCTCAGCGCATCCTCGCAGGGGAAGGTGGAATCTACGCTGCCGGCGGGCTGGAGTCGATCTCGTGTACGCAGAACGAGATGAACAAGCACATGCTGCACGAAGACTGGCTCGCACAGCACAAGCCCGAAATCTATTGGCCGATGTTGCGGACCGCAGAGAACGTTTCCAAGCGCTATAACATCTCGCGCGAGCTCCAGGACGAGTATGGCGCGCGCAGCCAGCAAAAGGCGGCCGCGGCACTCGCTGCAGGGAAGTTCGTCGACGAGATCGTGCCGATCAGGGTCGTGATGGGCGCGGCCGACAAGGAGACCTCGCGCATTGGCATGAAGGAGGTCACTGCGTCGGCCGACGAAGGCATACGGCCCGACACCACGTACGATGGCGTGTCGAAGATCCGCCCGGCAATCGAGGGCGGAGTCATCGCCGCGGGCAATGCCAGCCAGTTCTCGGACGGCGCGTCGGCCTGCGTCGTGATGGACGCGAAGACTGCCGCCGCGCGCAAGCTGAAGCCGCTCGGGGTCTTCCGCGGCTTCGCGGTTGCCGGCTGCGAGCCCGACGAAATGGGCATAGGCCCGGTATTCGCCGTGCCGAAGCTCCTGAAGCGCGCCGGGCTCAAGGTGGAAGACATCGGGCTGTGGGAGCTGAACGAGGCCTTCGCCGTGCAGGTCATCTATTGCCGCGACCGCCTCGGCATCCCCGACGAAAGGCTCAATGTCAACGGCGGCGCAATCGCGGTCGGCCACCCGTACGGGGCATCCGGAGCGCGCCTCACCGGCCACGCCCTGATCGAGGGCAAGCGCCGGGGCGCGAAGCACGTGGTGGTGACGATGTGCATCGGAGGGGGCATGGGTGCGGCTGGGCTCTTCGAGGTGGCGTGAAATCTGCCCGCGGTGCGCGGTTGGGCGTGGTGTAATATCCGGCGGGGGAGGGAATACGCTTGGAGATCCCTCATGGCGATGGTCGCTCGGCTGGTGTTGATCGGCGCCGCAGTCTCCCTCTCGGCGGCGGCGTGGGCGCAAGACAGGAGAGTCGTGACCAAGACTCTGGTCGTCTCCGAAGCCCAGAAGGAATGCATCGCGCTCACCAACAAGCAGCGTCTTCTCTACAAGTTCCGCGCCGACGGACCGGTGAGCTTCAAGGTCTCGCATCAGGATCAGCAGGAGGTCATCGACCTCAAGCGCGACGGGACCGGAAGCGCCTCGGGGAGCTTCGCGCCGCGCGCGACCGGGGACCACTGCCTGGTGTGGACCAACACCGGCAAGCATTCGGTGACGCTTCGCTACGAGTTCCAGCGCGGACCCCAGTGAGCGTGCGGCCCGGCCGGCCGCGCCTCCGGGTTTGAGCGTCGGGACCGCGGGAAACGCGCGGCTCGTCGCCGCGCTCGCGGTCTCGCTTGCCGTGCAGACGCTGACCGCGTTGGGGCTTGCCGTGCCCGCCGTGCTTGCGCCGGTGGCGGCGGGCGACTTCGACGTGGCGCCGACCGCACTGGGCCGGTGGGTGGGTTTCTCCTACATGATGGCGATGTTCGCGGGGCTCGCGGGAGGGACGCTTGTCGGACGTCACGGCCCCGCCCGCGTGAACCAGGCAGCCGTGCTGGGAGTCGTGCTGGGACTCGCGATCGGCGCGGGCGCGAACGTGGCCTTGCTTTTCCTGTGCGGGGCACTGCTTGGGGCCGCACACGGCCTGGTGAACCCCGCCAGCTCGACCGTGCTCGCCGCGGCGTCGCCGGCGCGGATACGCTCGCTGGTCTTCTCGATCAAGCAGACCGGGGTCCCCCTCGGCGGGGCCTTCGCAGGGCTTCTCGTTCCGGCTCTGCTGCTGTGGATGGGCTGGCAGGCCGCGGTGCTCGCCCTCGCCGTCGCCGCGGCCGCGCTGCTCCCGCTCGTCTCGCTGCATCGCTCCGTTCACGACACCGCGCGAAGGGCGGAGCGCCTGCACATCCGGACCTTCGCCGCACCGGTGGCCGAGGTCTGGTCGAACCGTCCAGTCCGCGATCTGGCGTTCGCGTCCGCGGTGTACTCTTCGATCCAGATCAGCTTTCTCACCTACCTCGTGTCGTACCTCAAGCTCGAGCTCGGATACTCTCTCGTCGCGGCGGGAGCGGTGTTCTCCGTCGCGCAGGTCTCCGGAGCGCTCGGCAGGGTCCTCTGGGGAGCGGTCGCCGACCGCCTGTTCGGACCGCGCTCGGTGCTGGCTGCCCTCGGGGTGGTGATGATCCTGTGCGGCGGCGCGCTCGCGTCGTTCAGTCCAGCCTGGCCCCCGGCCGCCGTGCTCACGGTGTGCGCGCTCTACGGCGCCACGGCGGTGGGCTGGAACGGGGTGTTCCTCGCCGAGGTCGCGCGCCTTGCGCCTGAGGGCCGCGTCGCCTACCTCACCGGCGGGACTCAGTTCTTCACCTTCGCCGGGGTGCTGATCGGGCCGCCGCTCTTCGGGACGATCGCTTCGCTCGCAGGGAGCTACGGGGCGGGATTCGTCGCCACGGCGGCCTTGCCCCTGCTGGTGGTCGCGCTGATGGTCGCGAGGCGGGGGCCGTGAGCGCCGACTCCAGGGAAGCCGTTCTGCTGCTGCACGGGGCGTGGATGAATCCGCTGGTGATGAGCTATCTCGGTCATGCGCTGCGCTCCGAGGGCTTCGCGGCCCAGACCATGGGCTACCGGACCATTCGCGACCCGCTCGAGGCGCACCTGTCCCGCCTGGCGCTGCGGATAGCGAGACTCGACGCGGCGCGGGTGCACCTCGTCGGTCACAGCATGGGCGGCGTCATCGCGCTGCGCTACCTGCAGCGAACCGGGGACCGGCGCGTGCACCGCGCGGTCCTGATCGGCGCGCCGGTCGCGGGCTGCCGCGCGGCGGACGGATTCGCCGCCTTCGCCGGAGGAGAGATGATGATGGGGCAGAGCCTCGCGGTGTGGCGCGAGCCCGTGGACGTGTCCGTCGATCCACGCTTCGAGGTCGGCGCAATCGCCGGCACGCGCGCGTTCGGCCTGGGCGCCGTGATGACGCGGCTCCCCAAGCCGAACGACGGCGTCGTCTGCCTCGACGAGACGAAGTTTCCCGCCCTGCGCGACCACCTCGCCGTGCCGCTTGGGCACACGATGATGATCGTGTCCTCGCGGGTCGCGCGGCAGACGGCGGCGTTTCTGACCGGCGGCGCCTTCCGGCGATGACGCGGCTCGCCGCGCTGCTGGCCGCGCTTGCCTGCCTGCCGGGCTGCAGCTCGATCGAGTACTACGCCCAGGCGGTGAGCGGTCAGTTCGAAGTGATGTGGCTCTCCGAGCCGATCGAGGAGCGCCTGCAGGAGACCGGCACGCCGCCGCCACTTAGGGAGAAGCTCGAGCGGGTGCTCGCGATCCGCGATTTCGCCAGCCGCGAGCTCGCCCTTCCCGACAACGACAGCTATCGCCGCTACGCCGACCTCAAGCGGCCCTTTGTGCTCTGGAACGTGTTTGCGGCGCCCGAGTTCTCGGTGATGCCCGTCCTCTCGTGCTTTCCCGTCGCGGGCTGCGTGAGCTACCGGGGCTTCTACTCCGAGGAGGCCGCGCGCAAGCACGCGGACGCTCTCGCAAGGGCGGGCGACGACGTCTACGTGGGCGGCGTCTCGGCCTACTCGACGCTCGGCTGGTTCTCCGATCCGGTGCTGTCCACGTTCGTCAACTACCCCGAGCCCGAAATCGCACGCATCCTGTTTCACGAGCTCGCCCACCAGGAGGTCTACGTCAAGGGCGACACGGTGTTCAACGAATCCTTCGCGGTGGCGGTGGAAGAGGAAGGCCTGCGCCGCTGGCTGGAGCGCGAGGGGACGCCGCAGCAGCGAGCGGCCTACGCGGACTCGCGGCGTCGGCAAGCCGAGTTCGCCGCGCTGGTGCTCAAGTATCGCGCGCGGCTCGCCGAGTTCTACGCGCAGCCTCTCGCATCCGAGGAGAAGCGCGAAGGAAAGCAGCGCCTGTTCGCCGAGATGAGCGGCGAATACGAATCGCTCAAGGCGTCCTGGGGCGGGTTCTCCGGCTTCGACCGGCTTCTTTCGCGCGGCCTGAACAACGCATTTCTCGTGTCGATCGCGAGCTACACCGAGCTGCTCCCCGCGTTTCGCGCGCTCCTCGCGCGGGAGAAGGGCGACCTTCCCGCCTTCTATCGGGCAGTGCGCGGGCTCGCCAAGCTCGAGAAACCCGAACGCGACGCCCGGCTAGCAGCGCTCGCCGCTAACTGAGCGGAAGCATGACGTGCTTCTTGTACGCCGGGCGCTGCTGCAGGCGCCGGTAGTAGGCCTCGACGCGCGCAAGCGCGGGCCGCTTCACGTCGAGGGCGTACCACCGGTACACGAAGGTGCCGAGCGGTATGTCGCCCATGGTGAAGGGCTTTCCGCCGACGTAGTCGCGCCCGTCGAGCGACTGCTCCAGGGCCTGGAATGCCTGCGCGGCCTTCTCGACCCCGTCCGCGATCGCCTTGTGGTCGCGCTTTTCGGGCGGCGTGCGAACGAGGCCCCAGAAAACCGGCGTCAGCGCCGGAGCCACGGTGCTCGTCGCCCAGTCCATCCAGCGGTCGACGTCGGCGCGCTGCTTCGGATCGTTCGGCCACAGGGTCCCCGCTCCGTGCTTGGCCGACAGGTAGCGCACGATCGCGTTCGACTCCCACAGCACCAGGCCATCGTCCTCTATCGTCGGCACTCGGCCGTTAGGGTTCATCTTGCGGTAGAACGGCTCGTTGACCACGCCGTACTGCAGGCCGGCGTCGGTGCGCTCGTAGGGCACCTTCAGCTCCTCGAGCGCCCATAGCACCTTTTGCACATTGATCGAATTGATCCTGCCCCAAAGCTTCAGCATGCGGTTCCTCCTAAGGCGTCGCCGCGCATTCTACGACGGCTCGGCTGGGTTACCATAGCGTCCGCTCATGCCATTGCGCGCCCTCGCCCTCTGCCTCGCCGCGCTCCTCGCCGGCTGCGCGATTTTCACCGAGACCTACGGCATCCAGGACGTCGACAACTGGGCCGCGAAGAACGAGCCGCTCGCCGAGTCCGGCAAGATGAAGTGGTCCGAGTTCTACTCGCAGTACCTCGAGAAGGTCTCGAGCACGCCTGTGATCAGCCAGGGTCCCGTGGTGGAGCGCCTGGGCATCATGGTGACGGCGTCGCTATTCTACGAGAGGGGCCGCATCGACAAGGCCGGATTCGACTCGGTCCGGGGCATCGTCCAGAAGTACCAGACGCTCGACGATCCCGCGGCGAATCTCCTCGCGAGGAACGCGCTGGTGAAGGCGCTCGATCAGAGCGCCGCCTCAAAAGCCGACCGGTAGGCTGTCGCGCCGCGGGTCCGCGGCGGCGAGGTAGCCGTCGTCCATCCGGTGCGCGATCTGGGCGCAGCCGAATGCGTTGTAGTCCTCCGGGAGCTTCATCACCTGGTGCCCGCGCGAGGCGAGCTCGGAGATCGTCGCGGCCGGCCATTCGTCCTCGAAAGTGACCTGCAAGCCCTCGACGAGGCGGAAGCGCGGCCCGTCGATCGCGCCCTGCGGCCCGAGACCGTAGTCGGCCATTCGCACCATCATCTGCGTGTGCCCCTGCGGCTGCATGCTGCCGCCCATCAGCCCGAAGCTCATCAGCGGCTCGCCGCCGCGCGTCACGAATCCGGGGATGATGGTGTGGAAAGGACGCTTCCCCGGCGCGACCTGGTTCGGGTGGCCGGGCGTGAGCACGAGCCCGGAGCCTCGGTTCTGCAAGCTGATGCCGGTCCCGGGAACGACCACGCCCGAGCCGAATCCCGAGAAGTTCGACTGGATCATCGACACCATCATCCCGCCCGCGTCCGCGGCAGTCAGGTATACGGTGCCGCCCTTGGGCGGCGTGCCGTGGCCGAAATCCCGGGCGCGCTTCATGTCGATCAGGTTCGAGCGCGCCTTCAGGTAGTCGGGATCGAGCAGCTGCGAGGTCTTCACGTCCATCGCCTTGGGATCGGCGACAAAGCGGCGCGCGTCGGCGAAGGCGAGCTTCACCGCCTCGATCTGCAGGTGCACGCTGTCGGCCGAGTCGACCGGATAGTCGGCGACGTCGAAGTTGGAGAGAATGCCGAGCGCCATCAGGCACACGATGCCCTGTCCGTTCGGTGGGATCTCGTGCACGGTGACGCCGCGGTAGTCCTGGCTGATCGTTCCCACCCAGTCGTTCGTATGCGCGGCGAGGTCGGCGCGCGTCATCGCGCCGCCCGTCTTCCTGGCGTACGCCTCGATCTTCTCGGCGAGCTCCCCGCGGTAGAACGCCTCGCCCTGGGTCGCGGCGATCTTCTCCAGCGTCTTCGCCTGGTCGGGAAAGCGGAAGATCTCGCCCACGCGCGGCGAGCGGCCTCCGGGCAGGAACGCTTGCGCGAACCCGGGCTGGTCGCGCAGCTCGGGCACCTGCGGGTCCCAGCGCTCGGCGACGAAGGGCGACACGGGGTAGCCGTTCGCCGCGTAGGCCATCGCCGGCTCGAACAGCTTCGCGAAGGGGAGCTTGCCGAACTTCCTCGACAGATCGACCCAGGCGGAGACCGCCCCGGGCACCGACACGCTGTCCCAGCCGCGCGCGGGTATCGACTTGCGGCCCTTGAAGTACTCGGGCGTCCACGCCGCCGGCGAGCGTCCCGAGGCGTTCAGGCCGTGGAGCTGCTTTCCGTCCCAGACGATGGCGAAGGCGTCGCTGCCGATCCCGTTGGAGATCGGCTCGACCACGGTGAGCGTGATCGCGGCGGCGAGCGCCGCGTCCACCGCGTTGCCGCCGGCGAGCAGCATGCGCAGGCCCGCCTGCGCGGCGAGCGGCTGAGAGGTGGAGACGACGTTCCTCGCCAGGGTCGGGCGGCGGAAAGTCGGGTAGGGGGTGTCGAAAACGAGGGGCTTTGCGGCTCGCTGCAGCATCGGTCTAGATCTCAGGCCTTCGAAGCGACGGAAAGCGCATTGTCTATGTCCCAGAGGATGTCGTCCAGCGTCTCCAGGCCGACCGAGATGCGGATCATGTCCGGAGTCACGCCCGCCTTGGCCTGCTCCTCCTCGGACATCTGGCGGTGCGTGGTCGAGGCGGGATGGATGATGAGGGTCTTGGCGTCGCCGATGTTGGCGAGATGGCTCATGAACGTCGCGGCCTCGATGAATCTCTCTCCAGCCTTGGCTCCGCCCCTCACGCCGAAGTTCAGCAGGCCGCTCGCCCCTCGGGGAAGATATTTCTGCGCGAGCTTGTGGTACTTGTTCCCCGGCAGACCGGGGTAGTTCACCCAGGACACGCGCGGATGGCTCTCGAGGAACCTCGCGACCGCGAGCGCGTTGGCGCAGTGACGCTCCATGCGCACCGGCAGGGTCTCGATCCCCTGCAGCAGCATCCAGGAGTTGAAGGGCGAGAGCGATGCGCCGAAGGTGCGCAGCGTCTCCATGCGCGCCTTCATGGTGTAGCCGAAGTCGCCGAAGGTCTCGTGGAAGATGACGCCGTGGTAGCCGCGGGAGGGCTCGGTCATCCCGGGGAACTTGCCGTTGCCCCAGGGGAATTTTCCCGATTCGACGATGATCCCGCCCATGGTCGTGCCGTGGCCGCCGATGTACTTGGTCGCCGAGTGAACGATGATGTCGGCGCCCCATTCGAACGGCCGGCACAGATAAGGCGAAGGCACTGTGTTGTCGACGACGAGAGGAATTCCCGCCTCGCGCGCGATCCTTCCGACGGCTTCGATGTCGACGATGTTGATGAGCGGGTTGCCGAGCGTCTCGGCGTACAGGAGCTTCGTGTTGCTCTTCAGCGCGCGGCGGAAATTCTCCGGATCGTCCGGGTTGACGAAGGTCGTGTCGATGCCGAGCTTGCGCAGATTCACCTCGAGCAGCGTGTAGGTTCCCCCGTACAGCGTGGACGCGCTCACGATGTGGTCGCCCGCTTCACACAGGGTGAGAAGAGCCGTCATCTCCGCGGCCTGGCCCGTGGCGGTGGCGACCGCGGCGCGCCCGCCCTCGAGCGCCGCGACGCGCTCCTCGAGCACCGCCGTCGTCGGGTTGGACAGGCGCGTGTAGACGTTGCCGAAGGTCTGGAGGTTGAACAGGCTCGCCGCATGATCCGCCGAATCGAACACGTACGACGTGGTCTGGTACAGCGGCACCGCGCGCGACCCGGTCGCCGGATCGGGGATCTGCCCCGCGTGCAGCGCCAGCGTCTCGATGCCGTACTTGCGGTCGGCCATTGCTCAGTATGGCAGCCACTGCGGGCGCTTGGCCGAGATCACTCTGGTGTTCACTCCGCACCAGTTCAGGCCGCCGAACAGGCGCCCGTGCTCGATCTTGACGCAGCGGTCCATCACGGTCTCGAGCCCGGCGGCCTCGGCTTTCTTCGCGGCCTCGGTGTTCATCACGCCGAGCTGCTGCCACAGCACCTTCGCTCCGATCGCGATCGCGTCCTCTGCGATCGGCATGATGTCCTGGGTCTTGCGGAAGCAGTCGACGATATCGACCTTCACAGGGATGTCGCGCAGCGACTTGTAGCATTTCTGCCCGAGAATCTCCGCATAGCGCGGATTCACCGGGATCACTGTGTAGCCGTGCTCGATCATGTACTTGGCGGCGAAATAGCTCGGCCGGAACCAGTCGCCCGAGAGGCCGACGACCGCGATCACGTGATTCGTCTTCAGGATGCCGCGCAAGCCGGGGATGTCGTCGACCATCTGCGGAATTCTATCGTATAGTCTCGACCTCACCATGGCCCGCACAGCAGCCCAGATCCTCGTCGACGCGCTGAAGATCCACGGCGTGGAGGCGGCGTTCTGCGTTCCCGGCGAGAGCTACCTCGCCGTGCTCGATGCGTTCTACGACGCGCGCGAGGAGATCCGGCTCATCGTCGCGCGGCAGGACGGCGGCGCCGCGTACATGGCCGAAGCCTACGGCAAGGTCACGGGCAAGCCCGGCGTATGCTTCGTCACCCGCGGACCCGGCGCGACGAACGCCTCGATCGGCGTGCATACCGCGCAGCAGGATTCGACTCCGATGGTCCTCTTCATCGGCCAGGTGCCGGGCGAGTTCGCCGACCGCGAGGCCTTCCAGGAGGTCGACTACCGCCAGATGTTCGGGCCGATGGCGAAATGGGCGGCGCAGATCGACCGCCCCGAGCGCGTGCACGAGTACGTGAGCCACGCCTTCCACCTTGCGACGTCGGGCCGGCCCGGGCCGGTCGTGCTCGCGCTGCCCGAGGACATGCTGACGCAGACTGCGACCGTCGCCGATGTCGCGCCATATCAGGTGGTGCAGGCGAGCCCGTCGCCGGCCGACATGGAGAGGCTTCGCGGCTTGCTCGCCCGCTCGCAGCGCCCGCTCGTCATCCTCGGGGGCTCGGTGTGGACGCAGGAAGCCCGCCGCGACCTGCAGGCATTCGCGGAGGCGAGCGGCCTGCCGATCGCCTGCTCGTTCCGCTTCCAGGATCTGATCGACAACGGCCACGACCGCTACGTCGGCGACGTCGGCATCGGCATCAACCCCAGGCTCGCGGCGCGCGTGCGCGAGTCCGATGTTCTGCTCGTCATCGGCGCGAGGCTGGGAGAGATGACCACAGGAGCCTACACGCTCGTCGAGCCGCCGCGGCCGAAGCAGAAGCTCGTCCACGTGCACGCCGGAGCCGAGGAGCTGGGGCGCGTCTACCAGGGCGAGCTGCTCATCAATTCCGGCATGCCGCAATTCGCCGCGGCGCTGAGGACCGTCAGGCTCGACGGCGCTGCATGGAGATCCTGGCGCGAGCAGGCGCGCGCCGACTACCTCGACTGGACGAAGCCCGCACCGATGCCGGGCAGGGTGCAGCTCGCCGAGATCGTCGCGTGGATGCGCGAGCGCCTGCCGGGAGACACGATCGTCGCGAACGGCGCCGGCAATTTCGCGGGCTGGATATCGCGCTTCTACCGCTACCCGGGTTCGCGCACGCAGGTGGCGCCGACCAACGGCTCGATGGGTTACGGCGTGCCCGCGGGCATCGCCGCCAAGGTCGCGCGGCCCGACCGCCTGGTGGTCTCGGTGAACGGCGACGGCGACTTCCTCATGAACGGGCAGGAGCTCGCCACGGCGGTCCAGTACGGGCTCCCCGTGATCTTCATCGTGGTGAACAACGGCATGTACGGGACCATCCGCATGCACCAGGAGCGCGAGTATCCCGCGCGGGTGTATGCGACGGCGCTGCAGAACCCGGATTTCGTGGCGCTCGCGCGCGCCTACGGCGCGCACGGCGAGCTGGTCGAGGAGACCGCGGAGTTTGCGCCGGCGTTCGAGCGCGCGGCGAAGTCCGGCAAGCCTGCCCTGCTGGAACTGCGCATTGATCCGCAGGCGATCACGACCTCGACGACGCTCGACGCGATCCGCGCGCGCGCGCTCAAGGGCTGAGCGCGCCTCATTTCAGACCGGAGCCGTAATCCGCGAGGTAGACGGCGTAGGGCGGAATATCCCCGCTCGGGTAGAACGCGCGGCTGTAGCGCCCCCACAGCTCCTGCGCTTCCGCGTGCTCGCCTGCGGCGTGCGCGCCGAGCATCGCGGTGTTGAGCAGGAAGCGCCCCCAGTTGTCCCCGCCGGTCGCGGGCGCGGCGAGCAGGGCGCGCGCGCGGGCAAGCATCGCCCCGGGGTCACGCGCCGCGACCGCCGCGTAGACGTCGAGCCGGTCGCGGACATGCTGAGAGCGCGGGGAGCAGCCCGGCCACTTGCGCTCGATCCACAGCGGGCGAAGCTGCGCCGGGTCGAGCGAGCTGAGCGTGACCTCGGCTGCGAGCTGCAGGTGGTCGAGCGCCGTCTTCGAGGGCGACTCGCCGCAGAGCGCGCCGGGATATCTCAGCGCCAGGGCGATTTCGACCGCGAGCTTTTCCTCGGAGTGCAGCGGATCCGAAGCGCGGTCCGAGAGTAGACGCGCGATCTCAGCTGCGACCGACTGCCTGCGGATGCCCAGCGCGGGATCGTAGGCGGGCACCGGCGCGTGCAGATGTGCCCTCGAAGTGTCGCCAAGCATCTCGAGAATCGGCAGCGGCGCCAGGGCAAGGCTCAGCGGGCCCTGCGCGTGGCTCCCCTCGAACCGGGCCCGCGCGGCCTCGAGCTGGACGAAGGGCCTGAAATCGGAGTTGACCGGAGCCGCGAGCGGAGCGAACAGGGGCTCGAGCTGCCGCATGGTGCCGAGGCTGCGTGCCCGGATCTCCTCGATTCGCGTGATGCCGAGGCGGGCGAGTTGCTCCATGAACCCCTTCTCCTTCACGGGAAGGGGCCCGAGGCGCGGCACTCGGCCCTCGGCCACCGCGAGGACCAGCAGGTCTCCGGGGTTCGATTCGTATATCTCGTAGTCCGAGAAGTTCTCGCGCAGCGCCCCGAGGATGGAGGCGAGCAGCACGTCGTTGAACTCATAGACCTGTAGCCACTGGACGAACAGACCTCCCGGCGCGAGGTAGCGCTTCGTATCGCGGTAGAACTCCGTCGAGAACAGGCTCGCGACGCCGTTCACCCAAGGGTTCGACGGCTCGGCCATGATGACGTCGTAGCGCTTTCCGTATCGCGCGAAGTAACTCTTCGCGTCCTCGAAGAACACACGGTTGCGCCTGTCATGGTAGGGCCGCAGCACGCGCGGCGCGAACGCCATGGCGCCGACGACCATGGCCGGCTCGATCTCGATGCTGTCGATTTCGCTCGGACCGCTGTGCGAGAGCGCGACCTCGGTGGTGAGCCCGGATCCCCAGCCTATGTTCGCGAAAGTCTTGGCGTCGGGCTTGGCGAGCAGGGGCAGCGCGGCCACCAGGCTCATGGTGTACTCGTCCGGCGTCGGCGGGAGATCGGTGTCGAGCCGGATCGCGGCGTCGGGCTTGCCGTTCGTGAAGATCACCACGATGCCGCCGGGCTGGCTGCGCGCCGCAATCGAAGCGGTCTTGCCGTCGCGGTAGTAGATGACGCGCCCGAAGTCGGGCCGCTCCACTTTGCCGTAGCGGAATACTCCGGAGGAAAGGCGTTCGGGCTCGAGGATGTCCACGCGCGCGGTCAGCGCCGCGGCGAGCAGGCCGGCGATGAGCGCGCCGAAGGCGTGGGCGCGACGCAGCCGCTCCTGCGTGTAGCGCAGTATCCACGCGCCGAGCAGCATGTCCGTCGAGGCTCCGACCACCAGCGCGAGCTTCAGCCCCGCCTCGGGCAGGAGCAGATGGACGGCGACAAGGACGCCCGCGATCGAGCCCAATGTATTCGCCGCGTAGACCTGCCCGATCGCGCGCTCGCCGCGTCCGCCGCGCAGCAGCACGTGGGTGAAGAGCGGCAGCGTCATGCCGGCGAAGAGGGTCGGGGGCAGCATCACCGCGAAAGCGAGGGCGTGGCTGAACAGGTTGAACGGTACGTATGCGCTCTCGGTCTTCTGCAGCACGCCGAGTGCCCACGCCATCCAGTCGAAGGTCCAGTGGTAGACAAAGACGGTCGAGAGCGCCGTGAGCCCCATCAGGACCTGCACGACGCCGGCGAAGCGCACCGGGTCGGCGATGCGGTCGATGCGGCGCCGGATCCACAGGCCTCCGAGCGCAAGCCCGGTGATGAACGCCGAGAGCATCAGCTCGAACGCGTGGAACGACGAGCCCAGGACGAGCGAAAGCATCCTGATCCACACGATCTCGTAGACGAACGAGGCGAGCCCGGTGACGAAGGCACCGGCGAGGAACAGACGGAAGATGTAGCTCCCCGCGAGCGGCGATCCTCCCGGAGGTGCAGGGGCGATCGCCAGGGGCTCGCCGCGCCGCGCGATGGCGAGCACCGCCGCGGCGAGCGCGAGGTTCAGCGCTCCCGCCAGCCGCATCGTCCCCGGCATTCCCATCCACCCGATCAGCACGAACGCGGAGGCGAGCGCCCCTATCGCCGCGCCGATCGAGTTGGTGAAGTAGAGCATCGCCAGGTGGTGCCCGCTCTCCTGCGGTCCGCGCCGGATGACCGCGCCGGAGAGAAGTGGGAAGGTCATCCCGAGCAGCACGGTCTGCGGGACGATCAGCAGCGCGCACAGCGAATACTTGTAGACCTCGACCGTGCCCGGGGCGCCGAGCGCCGGAATCACGCGGTCGAGCGAAACCTGAGTGAGCAGGACGAAGACCTCGTGAAAGACGAGCGCGGCGACGCCGATCGCCGCCTCGATCCAGCCGTACGCGCCGAGAAGGTTCGCGACGCGCGTGCTCCAGCGGCTCGCGAGCCACGCGCCCAGGGCCATTCCACCCATGAAGGCGGCGAGCACGAACGACTGCGAGAACGCCGCCGCGCCCAGGAAGAGCCTCAGATAGTGCGACCAGACCGACTCGTAGATGAGCCCGGTGAAGCCCGAGACCGTAAACAGGGCGAACAGCGGCTTCACGTCACGGTTCATGGGCGATCCGGGGGACTCGCGAAGGCGCAAGTGTACCCGAGCGTGGAGCCGGCGCGGCGGAATTGCTGCACGCGCTACGTCCGGGAGTCAGTGCTGCAAGATCTTCGACAGGAACTGTTGCGCGCGCTCCGAGCGCGGCTTGCCGAAGAAATCGTCCTTGGCCGCGTCCTCGACGATCTCGCCGCGATCCATGAAGATGACCCGATGCGCGACCTTGCGCGCAAAGCCCATCTCGTGGGTCACCACCATCATCGTCATGCCTTCGCGCGCGAGCCCGACCATGACGTCTAACACCTCGTTGATCATCTCGGGGTCGAGCGCCGAGGTCGGCTCGTCGAAGAGCATCGCGATCGGGTCCATGGCGAGCGCCCGGGCGATCGCGACCCGCTGCTGCTGGCCGCCCGAGAGCTGTCCCGGGTACTTGTCCTTGTGGGCGAGGAGCCCGACGCGCTCGAGCAGCTTCAATCCCTTCTGGGTGGCCTCGTCCACACCGCGGCCGAGGACCTTCTCCTGCGCAAGGGTCAGGTTGCGGGTCACGCTCATGTGGGGAAAGAGCTCGAAGTTCTGGAACACCATGCCGATCCGCGAGCGCAACCTGGGGAGGTCGGTCTTCGGGTCGCCCACCGACACGCTGTCGACGGCGATGCTGCCCTCCTGGAAGGGCTCCAGGCCGTTGACGCACTTGATCAGCGTCGACTTGCCGCTTCCCGAGGGGCCGCATACCACGACGACCTCGCCCTTCTTCACCTCGGTCGAGCAGCTCTTCAGCACCTGAAAGGCACCGTACCACTTGCCGACGTTCCTGATCGAGATCATCACGCCCCTCCCGCGTCAGCGGATTATGGCGATTTTTGCCTGCAGGCGCTTGACCCCGTAGGAGAGGAGGGAGCACAGCACGAGATACACGACCGCGACGAACAGGTACATCTCGACGACGCGGCCGTCGCGCTGCGCGACCTTGGTGGCGGCGCCGACGAAGTCGGTGACGTTGAGAAGAGACACCAGCGACACGTCCTGGAACAGGATGATGGTCTGGGTGAGCAGCACCGGCAGCATGTTGCGGAAGGCCTGCGGAAGGATGACAAGCTGCATCGCCGGCCAGTAGCCCAGGCCCAGGGCGAACGCGGCCCCGCTCTGGCCCTTGGGGATGCTCTGGATCCCGGCGCGCATGATCTCGCAGAAGTAGGCGGCCTCGAACATGATGAAGGTGATGTAGGCCGAGCGCTCCGCCCCGATCTGCGGCGGGCGGTCCGACCCCGTGATCGACTGGATGATCACCGGGACGAGGAAGTAGAACCAGAAGATCACAAGCAGCAGCGGGATCGAGCGCATCAGGTTTACGTAGCCAGACGCGGCGAGCGCGAGCGGCTTCATGGACGAGAGGCGCGCCATGGCGAGCAGCGTCCCGAAAATCGTGCCGCCGATCGCGGCGACGACCGTGATCTGTACGGTGTACTGCAGGCCCATCGCCACGTAGGGCAGGGTGCGCGAGATCTCGCCGAAGTCGAGGTCGGTGATCACTTGTGTGACCCGATGTAGCCGGGAACCGAGACCCTGCGCTCGAGAATCGCCATGACCCGGTTGGACGCGAACGCGATCACCGCGTAGATCACGGTCGCGGCGCCGAAGGCCTCGAAGTAGCGGAACGTCATCTCGCCCATCTCGCGCGTGCGGAAGAAGAGCTCGGTCAGCCCGATCGAATACGCGACCGCTGTGTTCTTGATGAGGTTCATCAGCTCGGAAGTCAGCGGCGGGATGATGATGCGGTACGCCATGGGCAGGAGCACGTAGCGGTAGGTCTGGACCTGCGAGAGTCCCAGGGCATAGCCGGCGTTGCGCTGGCCTCGCGAGAGCGACTGGATGCCGGCGCGCACCTGCTCGGCGATGCGCGCCGCCGTGAACAGGCCCAGGCATACGACCGACGTGATCAGCTGGTAGGTCAGGGGATCGACCGAAACGACCCAGCGCTTCACCGGCGGGATCACGCCGGGCACCACGAAGAACCACAGGAAGAACTGGACGATGAGCGGGATGTTGCGGAACAGGTTGACGTAGGCGCTGGCGACTCGCATCATCCACGCGCGCTCGGTGGTCCGCGCCACGCCGATGACCGAGCCCACGACGAAGGCGAGGATCCACGCGAAGGCTGCGACGATCAGGGTCCACTCGAGCCCCGACGCGAGAGACTGCCACCACGGGCCGTCCCCGTCGGGGACCTGCTCGAAGAGGATGCCCAGCTGCACCGGGGGCGGCCGGCCCTGCCGCTAGGGGTGCTGGACCCTCAGACGCCCTGATCGTTCGGGTTCTTGAAAGCCTCGCGGATCGCCGGCGTCATCGGGAAGTTCAGGTTCACGCCCTTGGGCGGGATCGGGCTGGTGAACCACTTGGCGTACATCTTCTCGATCTCGCCCGACTTCATGACGCCGCCGATGGTCTTGTCCACGAGCGCCTTGAACTGGGGATCGTCCTTCCGCAGCATCATGCTGTAGGGCTCCTGGCGCAGTGACTCGGGGATGATGCGGTACTCGGAGGGGTTTCTGGAGTTGGCGATCTGGCCGGCGAGCAGGATGTCGTCCATCACGAATGCCGCGGAGCGGTCGTCGGCCATCAGCAGGAAGGACTCGGCGTGGTCCTTGCCGTAGATCTCCTTCACCTCCACGTTCTGGGTCTTCTGGTACTTCTTGAGGAGCGGCACCGAGGTCGTGCCCGAGGTCGTTGAGATGGTCTTGCCGTTCAGGTCGGCGAGCGAGTTGATCCCCGAGTTCTTCTTCACGGCGGCGGTGACGTTGATGACGAAGTAGGTCGGTCCGAACGAGACCTGCTTCTGGCGTTCGACCGAGTTCGTGGTCGAGCCGCACTCGAGGTCGATGGTGCCGTTCTGCATCAGCGGAATGCGGTTGGAGGAGGTCACCGGCTGCAGCTGCACCTTCAGGCCGGGCATCTTCAGGTCGGCCTTGACCGCGTCCACGATCTTCATGCACAGGTCCATCGCGTAGCCGACCGGCTTCTCCTTGTCGTCCAGATACGAGAACGGGATCGACGATTCCCGATAGCCGATGGTGATCGAGCCGGTCTCCTTGATCTTCTTGAGCGTTCCCGTGAGCTGCTGGGCCGCGGCCGGCGCCGCCAGCATCGCGCAGGCGACGGCGAGAAGTGGAAGTCGCGTGGCTTTCATCATGGTGGGTTCCTCCGTATTCGGTCCGGCGATTCTACGCAGTCCCCGGGTGCTTGTGTAAACGGCGGCGTTTCGTCCGTTTCAGGCGGCCCGGCGCACTTTCTTCGCGAGGACGTTGCGCAGATAGCGGCCAGTGAAGCTCCCTTCGCCCTCGGCGAGGTCCTCGGGCGTGCCCTGCGCGACAATGCGGCCGCCGCCGTCGCCGCCCTCGGGCCCGAGGTCGACGACCCAGTCGGCGGTCTTGATGACGTCGAGGTTGTGCTCGATCACCACCACCGTGTTGCCGGCGTCGCGCAGCCGGTGCAGCACGGAGAGCAGCAGGTCGATGTCCTTGAAGTGCAGTCCGGTGGTGGGCTCGTCCAGGATGTAGAGCGTGCGCCCAGTGTCGCGCTTCGAGAGTTCGAGCGACAGCTTCACCCGCTGCGCCTCGCCGCCCGAGAGCGTGGTCGCGGGCTGGCCGAGCTGGATGTAGCCGAGCCCCACTTCGAGCAGGGTCTGCAGCTTCCTCTCGACCGCGGGCACGTTCCTGAAGAACTCGTGCGCCGCCTCGACGGTCATCTCGAGCACCTCGTGGATGCTCTTGCCCTTGTACTGCACTTCCAGGGTCTCGCGGTTGTAGCGCTTGCCGTGGCACGCGTCGCAGGGGACGTAGATGTCGGGCAGGAAATGCATCTCCACCTTGATCACGCCGTCGCCCTGGCAGGCCTCGCACCGCCCGCCCTTGACGTTGAAGGAGAAGCGGCCCGGCCCGTAGCCGCGCTCGCGCGCCGCGGGAACGCCGGCGAACAGCTCGCGGATCGGCGTGAACAGCGCCGTGTAGGTCGCTGGGTTGGAGCGCGGCGTGCGTCCGATCGGGCTCTGGTCGACGCTGATCGCCTTGTCGAAGAACTCCATGCCGCGGATCGAATCGTGCGGCGCGGGCTCGTGGACCGAGCCGTAG
>Ga0187775_10000002_pt1 | contig 67485 bp, 75 predicted proteins | sample 0216_BV02_MP12_1_FD_132441 | JGI IMG/M metagenome (GOLD analysis project Ga0187775, IMG submission 132441) | Tropical peat soil microbial communities from peatlands in Department of Meta, Colombia - 0216_BV02_MP12_10_MG | ecosystem: Environmental > Terrestrial > Soil > Wetlands > Peat | place... | reverse complement strand
TTGTAGCGCCCGGGGTAGAGGTTGGCGAAAGCGAGGTCCTGCAGCTCGCGGTAGAGGCCGTCCAGGCCGAGCCGGTTCGCGATCGGGGCGTAGATCTCGAGCGTCTCGCGCGCCACGCGCTTGCGAGTCTCCGGCCGGACCGCCGCGAGCGTCCTCATGTTGTGCAGGCGGTCGGCGAGCTTGATGAGGATGACGCGCACGTCGCGCGCCATGGCGAGCAGCATCTTGCGGAAGTTCTCCGCCTGCGCGTCCGCCTGCGACTGGAACTCGATCTTGTCGAGCTTCGACAGGCCGTCCACCAGCTCGGCCACGGGCTTGCCGAAGCGCTCGGTGATCTGCTGCTTGGAGATCGCCGTGTCCTCCATCACGTCGTGGAGGAGGGCCGCCATCACGGCCTGCGTGTCGAGCTGCCAGTCGGCGACGATCTCGGCGACGGCGAGCGGGTGCGAGATGTAGGGGTGGCCGCTCAGCCTGAACTGGCCCTGGTGGGCCGCGTCGCTGAACTGGTAGGCTTCCTCGATCCGGCCGATGTCGCTCGGCTTGAGATAGTCGAGGTGCTGCCGCAGGCCGGTGATGGCGACGGCCGCCATGGCCTAGCAGCGGCTCCCGCGCGGGAGGAACGTGTGCCGCGGCCCCCTTTGAAAAGGGGGCGCGGCCTTCACCCCGTATGGGCGCGGTTCAGGTATTCGACGCCGACTTTGCCGGCGGCGACCTCGCGCAGCGCGATGACCGTGGGCTTGTCGCGCGTGGTCTCGATGTGGGGCGTGCCGCCCTGTGCAAGCTGGCGCGCGCGGTACGTGGCCGCGAGGGTCAGCTGGAAGCGGTTGGGGATTCTCTTGAGGCAATCTTCGACAGTGATGCGTGCCATGGACGGGTGTATCTCTTTAGTCTAGCGAATCGGTTTCAAGATTTCCGGGTGCCGCGCGAGCTGGCTGGCTGTTTTCAATCGGACCGCGCGCACGACTGCGGCCAAATCGCGCCGCGCCTGTTCAAACTCTTTGTTTATTATAACATAATCAAACTCGCCGACGTGGCTGATCTCCTCGGCGGCGTCGCGCAGGCGGCGCTGGATCGCCTCATCGGAGTCCTGGCCCCGCGCACGCAACCGGCGCTCGAGCTCGGCGAGCACCGGCGGCGGTGGAAGGATGAAGAGGCTCACCGCGTCCGGAAAGGCCCTGCGGACCTGCTGCGCCCCCTGCCAGTCGATCTCGAGAACGATGTCGCGGCCCCGGGAGCGCGCCTCCGCGATCCATTTGCTCGAGGTTCCGTAGCGGTTGCCGTAGATCTCCGCCGACTCGAGGAAGTCGCCGCGCTCCAGCATGGCCTCGAAGGTCGTGCGGTCGACGAAGTGATACTCGCGGCCGTTGGTCTCTCCGCGACGCGGCGCCCGCGTGGTGTAGGACACCGACAGCGCGAGCTGCTTGTCGTCGGCGAGCGCGGCGTTCACGAGCGACGACTTGCCCGCGCCCGACGGAGCGGACACGATGAACAGGTTGCCGCTCATTCGATGTTCTGGATCTGCTCGCGCATCTGCTCGATGAGGAGCTTGAGCTCGAGGCTCGCGTCGGAGAGATCCTTCGAGACCGACTTGGATCCCAGGGTGTTGGCCTCGCGGTTGAGCTCCTGCATGAGGAAGTCGAGGCGCTTGCCCACCGCGCCTCCGGCCTTGACGACGCGCGACACCTCGTCGAGGTGGGCGGCGAGGCGCGTCAGTTCCTCGGCGACGTCGACCTTGACGCCGAACAGCGCGATCTCGTGCCGCACGCGCTCGTCGTCGGCGCCGCCGAGGGCTTCGCGCAGGCGCGCCGACAGCTTCTCCTGATAAGCGGCGACGGCCTCGGGGAGCTTCGGCTGGATGGCCGCAAGCAGCTCCTTCATCCGCTCGGTCCGCTCGACGAGCATCTGCTCGAGCCTGCCTCCCTCGCGGAGGCGCGTCGCCGAAAAGTCGTCCAGCACCTCGTGGACGAGCGTGACGCAGGCCTCGCGCAGCACGGCGGACCGGTCCTCGGCCAGCACGCCCGGCCAGCCGAGCACTTCTCCGACGCTCAGGGGGCGCGCGTCGGGGACCGCCGCGCGGACCTTGCGCGAAACCTCGGCGAGCTCGACGAGCAGCCCCTCGTTCACGCTGATGCGCGGCGCCGCGTTCGCCGGCGGGGTGACCGAGACGCGGCATTCCACCTTGCCCCGGCCCACGCGGTTCTGGATCAGCTCCCGCAGCGCCGGCTCCACCGGCCGGAGCTCGTCCGGGAGCCTGAACTGCACGTCGAGAAACCGGCTGTTGACGCTCTTGACCTCGGCCGCGAGCGACGCGATCGGCAGGTCCCGGGTTGCCGCGGCGTAGCCGGTCATGCTGGAGATCATGGGGCGCGTTCGGTGACGCCTTATAATGCCGGCGGAATTTTGGAAAACGCCGCTATGATAACGGCTACGAACGCCGCGCCGCTACCCCCTTAATGGCACAGCAGGCCAATCAGCCGCTGCCCGAAGGCTATCAGCTCGAGAACTACCGGATTGCGAGCGTCCTGTCCTCCGGGGGCTTTTCCATCGTCTACCTCGCGTACGACGAAAACGACCAGCCCGTCGCGATCAAGGAATACCTTCCGAGCCAGCTCGCGCTGCGCAACGAGGGCGACGCGCTGCCCTCGATCGCCGACGAGAACCTGGCGACGTTCCGCTACGGGATGCGCTGCTTCTTCGAGGAAGGACGCTCGCTCGCCCGCCTGTCGCATCCCAACGTCGTGCGAGTGCTGAATTTCTTCCGCGCCAACGAGACCGTGTACATGGTCATGCGCTACGAGCGCGGCCGCACCCTCCAGGAGCACATCCAGCTGCGCCGCGGCACGATCAAGGAGAAATTCATCCGGCACGTGTTCACGCTGCTGCTGAACGGGCTGCGCGAGGTGCACTCGAACAAGCTGCTCCACCTCGACATCAAGCCCGCCAACATCTACATCCGCAACGACGGCACGCCGCTGCTGATCGACTTCGGCGCGGCGCGCCAGACGCTCGCCGAGGAAGGGCAGCGCCTGACGCCGATGTATACGCCCGGATTCGCGCCGCCCGAGCAGTACGACAAGCGCGAGCTGCTCGGGCCGTGGAGCGATTGCTACGCGATCGGGGCGAGCATCTTCGCGTGCCTCGCCGGCGCCGCGCCCCAGCCGGCCGACCAGCGCGCCGAAAAGGACCGTTACATCTCGGCGACGAAGATGTGGGGCGAGAAGTATTCGCGCCAGCTCCTCGAGACGGTCGACTGGTGCCTCGAGCTCGATCACCTGAAGCGGCCGCAGAGCGTGTTTGCCCTGCAGAAGGTGCTGCTGCGCGAGAAGGATCCCGAGGTTCACCGCAAGGGCTCGCTGATGGAGAGCCTCCGCGGAGCCTTGAAAAGGCGGATGGAATGAGATTCTCGATCTTCCAGGAGAGCCGCAAGGGCACGCGCAAGGCCAACCAGGACCGCACCAGCTACGCCTATACCCGCGATGCGCTGCTCATGGTCGTGGCCGACGGCATGGGCGGGCACTTGCACGGCGAGGTGGCCTCGCAGATCGCCGTGCAGCTAATGACCGAGGCGTTTCAGCGCGAGTCGAAGCCCACGCTGACCGATCCGTCCGCGTTCCTGCAGAAGACCATGCTCGACGCGCACCACGCGCTCCAGGATTACGCCAAGGCGCGCGACCTGGTCGAGTCGCCGCGCACCACCTGCGTCGCGTGCGTCGTCCAGAACGCGATGGCCTGCTGGGCGCATGCCGGCGACTCGCGGCTCTACCACGTGCGCGAAGGCCGGATCCAGGCGCAGACGCGCGATCACTCTCGCGTGCAGATGCTGGTCGACCAGGGCCGCGTGCGCGAGGAGGCCGTCCAGAATCATCCGGACCGCAACAAGATCTTCAATTGCGTCGGAGCGACCGCGCGCCCGCAGATCGAGCTGTCCAAGCCGGTGCCGCTGCGCCAGGACGACATGCTGATCCTGTGCTCCGACGGGTTCTGGGGCCCGCTCACCGGCAAGCTGATCACCGCGACGCTCATGAAGCGAGACCTCATGAGCGCCATTCCCGCGCTGCTCGATCTCGCCGAGCTGCGCGCCGGAGCCGACTGCGACAACCTGTCTGTGGTGGCGATGAACTGGGAGGGATCGCAAAGGGCCGCGGGCGGCGAGGTCTCGACGCAGACGCTCGCGCTGGACACGGTCAGCACCCAGCTCGGCGACTTCAGCCAGGCCGACAACGGCGACCTCAGCGACGCCGAGATCGAGCGCGCGATCCAGGAGATCCGCGCGGCGATCCGCAAGCACGCTCCGCACAAGCCATGACCAGACCGTCCCGGCGCGAGCCCGGCGAGCTCCGTCCCGTAGCCATCGAGCGCGCGTACACGCGGCATGCCGAGGGCTCGGTGCTGATCGCGTTCGGCGACACGAAGGTGATCTGCACCGCGAGCGTCGAGGACGGCGTGCCGGGATTCCTCAAGGGCCGCGGCCAGGGCTGGGTCACCGCCGAGTACGGCATGCTGCCGCGCTCGACCCACACCCGGACCGACCGCGAGGCCGCGCGCGGCCGGCAATCGGGCCGCACCCAGGAGATCCAGCGGCTGATCGGCCGGTCGCTCCGGACCGTGACCGACCTGCAGGCGCTGGGCGAACGCACCGTGAAGATCGATTGCGACGTGATCCAGGCGGACGGCGGAACGCGCACGGCGAGCGTCACCGGCGCCTTCGTCGCGCTGCACGACGCGCTCGCGAAGCTCCGGGAGCGCGGCGCGCTCGCGGCGTGGCCGATACTCGATTTCGTCGCGGCGGTGTCGGTGGGGGTCTTCGAGGACGTCCCCGTGCTCGACCTGGACTACGCCGAGGACTCGCGCTGCGACACGGACATGAACGTCGTGATGACGGGCTCGGGCGGCTTCGTCGAGGTGCAGGGAACCGCCGAGGGCCGTCCTTTCTCCGCGGAGCAGATGCAGTCGCTGATCGCGCTGGCCCGGCAGGGCATCGCGCAGCTCATTGCCAGGCAGAAAGCGGCGCTCGGGGTCGCCTGATCCGGACGCCCATGAAAAAGCTCGTCCTGGCCTCCTCCAACCCGGGGAAATTGCGCGAGTTCGAGTCCTTGCTCGCGCCTCTGGGGATCGAGATCGTTCCGCAGGCCACGCTCAGGGTCGCCGAAGCCGAGGAGCCGCACGGCAGCTTCGTCGAGAACGCGCTCGCCAAGGCCCGCCACGCGAGCCGGCGATCGGGGCTGCCGGCCCTCGCGGACGATTCCGGTATCTGCGTGAGCGCCCTTGGCGGGAGGCCCGGCGTGCAGTCTGCGAGGTTCGCCGGAGCCGCGCCCCCGGGCGCAACGCCGGGGCGCGAGGCTCAGGATGCGCGCAACAACGAGAAGCTGATCGCGCTGCTCGCCGGCAAGGACGACCGGCGCGCGCACTACTACTGCGTGGTCGTGCTCATGCGCCATGCCGAGGACCCCGAGCCGATCATCGCCGAGGGCAGCTGGGCCGGGGAGATCGTGGCGCAGCCGCGCGGGGCGAACGGCTTCGGCTACGATCCGCATTTCTTCCTGCGCGATCTCGGCAAGACCGCCGCGGAGCTCGAGCAGGAGCAGAAAAATCTCATCAGCCACCGCGGCAAGGCCATGCGGCGGCTGCTCGCCAAGCTGAAGGAAGGCGCGTGACGGCGATCGTCGCCGCGGCCGCGCCGGCGACGGGCGTGCGCCTCGAGCGGCTGCCCCCGCTGGCGCTCTACGTTCACATTCCCTGGTGCGTCAGGAAGTGCCCCTATTGCGATTTCAATTCGCACCAGGTTCGCGGGGATGTTCCCGAGGCGGCGTACGCCGACGCGCTGGTGAGCGACCTCGAGCAATCGCTGCCCGAGGTGTGGGGAAGGCGCGTCGGCAGCGTGTTCTTCGGCGGGGGCACGCCGAGCCTGTTCTCCGCCGGAGCGATCGGCGCGCTGATCTCGGCGTTCCGGGCGCGCCTCCCGCTTGAGCCCGACTGCGAGGTCACCCTGGAGGCGAACCCCGGAACCTTCGAAGCGGAGAAATTTCGCGGCTACCGCGACGCGGGAGTCACGCGCCTCTCGATCGGCGTCCAGAGCTTCGATCCCCGGCACCTGCGCGCCCTGGGGCGCATCCACGACGACATCGAGGCGCGACGCGCGATCGCCATTGCGCGCGAGCACTTCGGCAACGTCAACCTCGACCTGATGTACGCTCTTCCGGGGCAGACCCTGGAGGAGGCGCGAGCCGACGTGCAGTCGGCGCTGGCGGCGGACGTCGCGCACCTGTCCTTCTACCAGCTGACGATCGAGCCGAACACGCATTTTTACCGGCATCCGCCGGTGCTGCCGGACGAGGACGCTTCGGCGGCGATCCAGGACGCGGTCGGCGAGGCGCTGGAGCGCGGCGGTTACGGACACTACGAGACCTCCGCGTGGGCGAGACCGGGCCGCGAGTGCCGCCACAACCTCAACTACTGGCGCTTCGGAGACTACCTCGGCATCGGCGCAGGCGCGCACAGCAAGCTCTCCTTCCCCGACCGGGTCGCGCGGAGCGCGCGCTGGAAGCAGCCCAGGGAGTATCTCGAGCGCGTGAGCGAGGGGCGCCCCGTCCAGGAGAGCCACGAGGTCGGCCGAGCGGACCTCGTGTTCGAGTTCATGATGAACGCGCTGCGGCTGACGGAGGGATTCCCGGTATCGCTGCTCGCCGAGCGCACGGGCGCTCAGATCGCGCTCGCGGAAAAGGCGCTTGCGCTCGCCGAGGCGAGGGGACTCATCGTGCGCAGCCACGAGCGCATCACGCCGAGCGCCCTGGGGCGGCGCTTCCTCAACGACCTGCTGCAGCTCTTCCTGCCGGTAAGACCTTCCTGAAGACGAGGTCCCAGACGCGGTGGCCGAGCGCAAGGCCGCGGCGCTCGAACTTGGTCTGCGGGCGCGTCTGCGGTCGCACGGCGTAGCCGGAAGCCGTGTTCTCGAGCGCCGGTTCTGCGGCCAGCACCTCGAGCATCTGCCGCGCGTAGTCCTCCCAGTCGGTGCAGGCATGGAGGAGGGCGCCCGGTTTCATCCGCGACGCGAGCAAGGCGACGAAGGGAGGCTGGACGAGACGCCGCTTGTGGTGGCGTTTCTTCGGCCAGGGGTCCGGGAAGAAGACGAGAACGCCGTCGAGCGCGCCCGGGGCGATCATGTGCTGCAGCACCTCGACCGCGTCGTGCTGGACGATGCGGACGTTCGCGAGGCCCAGCCTCGCGATCCGCGCGAGCAGGCTCCCGACGCCGGGCGTGTGCACCTCGACGCCGAGGTAGTCGCATTCCGGGTGCTGCTGCGCGATCTCGGCCGTCGTCTCTCCCATGCCGAAGCCGATCTCGAGGATTTTCGGCGCCGCGCGACCGAACACCTTGTCCAGGTCGACAAGCTCGGGAGAGAACGCAACGCCGTATACCGGCAGAAGCTCGGCGCAGGCGCTGCGCTGCGCGTTCGAGATGCGCCCCTGGCGCAACACGTAGCTGCGGATCGAGCGTCGTTCCTGCAAGAAGGAGGTGTTACGCGGCCTTCGGCGAGATGAGGCCCGCGGCGGGCGAGCTGGGGCTCGCCGAGTAGAGCTTCTTCGGCATGCGGCCGGCGAGGAAAGCCTCGCGTCCGGCTTCGACCGCCTTTCTCATCGCCTGTGCCATGAGAACCGGGTTCTGCGCCTTGGCGACCGCGGTGTTCATCAGCACGGCGTCGCAGCCGAGCTCCATGGCGACCGCGGCATCCGAGGCGGTGCCGACTCCCGCGTCGACCACGACGGGCACCTTGGCGTTGGCGATGATGAGCTGAAGGTTCCAGGGATTGAGGATGCCCATGCCCGATCCGATCAGCGACGCGAGCGGCATGACCGCGACGCAGCCGATGTCCTCGAGCTGCTTGGCGACGATCGGATCGTCGCTCGTGTAGACCATGACCTTAAACCCGTCGCGCACCAGCGTCTGCGCCGCCTTGAGCGTCTCGATCACGTTGGGGTAGAGCGTGTCCGGATCGCCGAGCACCTCGAGCTTGACGAGGTCGTGGCCGTCGAGGAGCTCGCGCGCGAGGCGCAGCGTGCGCACCGCGTCCTCGGCGCTGTAACAGCCGGCCGTGTTCGGAAGGATGGTGAATTTCGACGGCGGCAGCGCGTCGAGCAAGGACGGCTCGTTCGCGTTCTGGCCGATATTCGTGCGGCGGATGGCGACCGTGACGATCTCGGCGCCGCTCGCCTCGACCGCGCGCCGCGTCTCGTCGAAGTCCCGGTACTTGCCGGTGCCGATCAGCAGACGCGAGCGATAAGCCCGCCCGCCGATGACGAGGGGATCGGCGGCCTGCTCCGGGAGGCGGGTCGGGGCGTTCATCAACCGCCTCCAACGGCCACGACGATCTCGAGCGCGTCGCCTTCGGCGAGCCGCGTTCCGATGTAGAGACTGCGCGGGACGATTTCACCGTTCCTCTCCACCGCAACGCGCTTCCCGGAGAGATCGAGCACCTGCAGCAGCCGCGCGACGTCTGCGCCGGGCTCGACGCTCTGGACCTTGCCGTTGACGGAGAGCTGGATCACTTTGGAGATCGAGGCGCGATCGCCAAAATCTTACCACGCCCCATAGACACCCGGCGGCTTCGGGCCTCTCGTGAAGTTGACCTGAATCAACCCCGTCTTCGCTTCGGCCTTCATGATGGAGACCGGATGCGCGTACGCCCTCGCCAACTTGGCCTGCTTCTCCTCGCCTGGGCCTTTGTCCCGCAGGCCTGGGCGCAGGCGCCGGAAAGCGTTTCCTTCCATCTGCAACGGATGCTGGATCGCCCCGCGTCTCGCGATCGCGATTCCATAGAGAGGTTGCGCGCCTTGTACAAAGGGCAGCGCTATGCGCCGCTGTGGCAGGGACCGGGAAAGCCTACGACCCAGGCGCGGGAGCTGGTTCGGCTGCTGCTCGATGCCGGGACGTACGGGCTGCGTCCCTCGGATTACGATGCCGATCGGGTCGACGCCGAAATGCAGAACTTGCTCGTCGCACGCGATGCTCCCGCGGCGCGGCGGGCGGAATTCGACTTGCTCGTGTCGGCCTCCGCGTTGAGGTTCGTCAGGCATCTGCACTACGGCCGAGTCGATCCACGCGCTGCCGGGTTTGAGCTTTACACGCCGCGCTCTGATCTGGACGAGCCGGGCGTGATCCGTAGGCTGGCCCTGGGCCGCCGTCCCGAGGCGGTGCTGGAGACGATCGAGCCGCCCTTCGGTCACTACCGGCTGCTCAGGTCCGCCCTCGGGAGATATCGGCAGCTCGCGTCCGATCCCGGGCTGACCGCCCTGCCGAGATTCGGTGGAGGCGCGGTGAAGCCCGGGGGGCGATACGCGGGCGCGGCAGCGCTGCGCCGGCTGCTGGTCGCACTGGGCGACCTCGACAGCGGAGCCGCAAACGAGTCGGACGTCATCGACGAGTCCCTGACGGCTGCGCTGCAAAGGTTCCAGCGGCGTCACGGACTTTCCGCTGACGGCATCCTGGGCCCGCGAACGTACGCGGCGCTCACGATACCGCTCGCGGAGCGCGTGCGGCAGATCGAGCTGACGCTCGAGCGCTGGCGCTGGCTGCGTCCGTTCGCGACCCCTCCGATCGTGGTGAATCTTCCGGCCTTCCGTCTGTACGCGTTTCGCGCGACCGAGGATCGCGAGTCCGAGATGCTGAAGATGGACGTGATCGTCGGTCAATCGTATCCGGAGACGCAGACTCCCGTGTTCTTCGCCGAGATGAAATACGTCGTCTTCAGGCCCTACTGGGACGTACCGGACACGATTCTCCAGCGCGAGATGCTCCCGGCGATAAGGGACAACCCCCGCTTCCTCAGCTCCAATCACATGGAGCTCGTGCGCGGGTGGGGCGACGAGCCCACCGTCGTGCCGGCCACGCCGGAGAACATCGAGGCGCTCGCCGCCAGCGGCTTGCGCCTTCGTCAGCAGCCCGGCCCGCACAATGCGCTCGGCGCGATCAAGTTCGTGCTGCCGAACTATCACAGCGTGTACCTGCATTCCACGCCGACCGGCCATCTGTTCGGGGAGACCCGCCGCGACTTGAGCCACGGCTGCATCCGCGTCGGCGATCCCGCAGGGCTCGCGGCGCACGTGCTGCGCAACGCGGCGGACGGCTGGAACGAGGACAGAATCAGGGAGGCGATGAACGGCCCACCCAATCAGCGGGTGAACCTCGTGCGACCGATTCCGGTGATGATTCTCTACGCAACGGCGATGGCCACGGAGTCCGGGCAGATGCTGTTCTTCGACGACATCTACGGGCACGACCAGAAGCTGGACGAACTGCTGCGGGCGAGACGGGGCTGACGGCCTAGGTCTTGTCTCCCCAGGATCTTGGGCGCCCGGTGTCGAGATGGACGAAGTCCGAGCGCGCGTAGTAGCCGACCCCGCCGGAGCGCAGCGTGAGCGCCAGATCGCGCAGCCGCCGCGTCGAAAAGCCGGTCATGCGCACGTCGATGGCGCGGCCTTCCATGTGCAGGCTGTGCTCGGCGACGCCCCCGGAGGCCCTGTGCAGGGCCGCGTTGGTTTGCGGCGATCGGTATCCGGATATCACTTCGTAGGTGGCCGGGCGATCCGCCAGGATCTGCAGCCGGTACAGGATGTCCAGCAGGCGCGGATCGATCGCGCGGATCTCGCCGCTTCGAAAATCGCGCAGGAGGCGGTCGACGCGGGCCAGGCCGCCCGGCTGGTAGATCCCGTCGCTGAAGTATGCCGCGCGCAGGGACTCGCCGGTATGCGTGTGCACGAACGACAGCGTCCGGGCGGGCAGCGACTGCGCGCAGATCCTGCCTACGGGCGCAAGCAGCACGCCCGCGAAGCCGGCCGCGCCCCGCAGAAAACGGCGGCGGAGGAGCGTCGAGGGATGCGCGTGGTCGGACATGACGATGAACGATGCGAGACGGGCGATTCTACCCACATCGTCTCTTCCCTGGTGGACCGCTTAGGCCGGCGTGTGACGGATTGCCGCGATGCCGCATCGATCGTAGAATCGCCTTACCATGCGGGTGTAGTTCAATGGTAGAACGAAAGCTTCCCAAGCTTAAGACGAGGGTTCGATTCCCTTCACCCGCTCCACGACAGACGCCCGACATGCCCGCCTCGTTCGACGGAAAGCTCGTGGTGGCGATCTCCTCGAGGGCGCTGTTCGACCTCGAGGAGGCGAACCGCGTCTTCGAGGAGCAGGGCGTGAACGCGTACCACACGTATCAGCTCGCTCACGAAGACGAAGTCCTTGCTCCCGGCATCGCGTTCCTGCTGGTGAGGAAGCTGCTGGCGCTCAACACGCTCGCCCCGGCGCGGCCCCGCGTGGAGGTGATCCTGCTGTCTCGCAACACCGCCGATACGGGCATGCGCATCATGAACGCGATCGAGCACTACAAGCTCGACATCACGCGTGCGGCGTTCACGGGAGGGGAAAACACCTACCCCTACGTGCCCGCGTTCGACGCGCATCTGTTTCTCTCCGCGAATCCTCTGGACGTCCGCAAGGCGCTGGAGGCGGGGCATGCGGCAGCGACGATCCTGCCCGCCAACGTCGGCCAGAACGTCGAGGGGAGCGAAGGGCTGCGCATTGCCTTCGACGGGGACGCCGTGCTTTTTTCCGACGAGGCCGAGCGGGTCTACAAGCGCGATGGGCTCGAGGCCTTCACCGCGAGCGAGGTGAGCGCGGCCAAGGAGCCGCTCTCGGGCGGACCGTTCAAGAGCTTTCTCGCGGCCTTGCACCGCATCCAGTCCGAGTACCCGCCCGAGCGGGCGGCGATCCGCACCGCCCTGGTGACCGCGCGCAGCGCGCCCGCCCACGAGCGCGTCGTGCGCACCCTGCGCGCCTGGAACATCCGCATCGACGAAGCGCTGTTCCTGGGCGGCCTGGACAAGGGGCCGTTCCTCAAGGCATTCGGCGCCGACATCTTCTTCGACGACCAGCGCGGACACGTCGAGTCGGCCGCGCGGCACGTCGCCGCGGGGCACGTGCCTTTCGGCGTCGCCAACGAATGATCCACACCGGGCTGGGCATCGCACCATGAAAATTCTCAAGTACATCCTCTATGCCGTCGTCGCCGTCGTTGCGCTCATCGTCATCGCGGTCGCCGCGGCGGTCGCGACCTTCGACCCGAACAAGTACAAGGGCGAGCTCGCGAAGGTCGTGAAGGAGAAGACCGGCCGGACGCTCACGGTCGAGGGAAAGATCGGCCTGTCCCTCTTTCCCAGCCTCGGCGTCGACGTCGGCAAGACCTCGCTCTCCGAGCGCGGGAGCGACAAGACCTTCGCGAAAATCGACGAGGTCAAGGTGTCGCTCGCCGTGATGCCGCTGCTCTCGAGGCAGGTCGTGATCGACCGCGTGGTCCTCTCCGGCCTCAACGTGGACCTGGTGCAGGACAAGAGCGGGAAGACGAACTTCGCCGACCTGGCGGGCGCCGGCGCCTCGTCGCCGCCGGCGAAGACGCCCCAGCCCAAGGCCGCGCCCCAGGTGGAGCCGGTGCAGCTCGACATCGCGGGGATCGAGGTGCGCGCGAGCTCGGCCAGCTGGCACGACGAGGCGACGGGCGGCCGCTACAAGGCGACGATCGACAAGCTCGAGACCGGACGGATCGCGAGCGGCGTGCCCGGCAAGGTCTCGCTTGCAATGCGGCTCGAGGCGAGCCAGCCCAAGGCGGACTACCAGGTCAGTCTGTCGGGTCAGTACCGGCTCAATTTCGAGAAGCAGTCGTTCGCCTTTTCCGGAATGGACCTGAAGGTCTCGGATGCGACGCCGGGGTCGAGCAAGCCGCCGCTGTCCCTGAAGGGCGACGTCGAGGTCGCTACCTCGCCGCAGGCCGTCCGCTTCACGCTCGCCGCCGACAAGGTCAACCTCGACCGCTACCTGCCGCCGCCGGCCAAGGCGCCGGCCGGGGCGGGTGCGCCGCCGCCGGCCAAGCCGGAGGAGCCAATCGACCTTTCCGGGCTGAAGGGCCTCAACCTGAACGGCGACCTGAAGATCGACCAGCTGATCGCATCGAATGTGAAGCTCGAAAACGTGCATCTCGGCGTGAAGGCAGCCGGCGGCAAGGTCAACGCCGAGCCGCTCACCGCCGACCTCTACCAGGGCAAGCTGAACGGCTCGGCGAGCGTGAACGCGAACGACAACCGCTTTGCGCTCAAGGCCGATCTGCCCGGCGTGGCGGTCGGGCCGCTGCTGAAAGACGCCCTCAACAACGACATGCTGGAGGGCAAGGGCAACGTGGCGCTCGACGTCCAGACCGCCGGCAACACCGTCACCGCGATGAAGAAGGCCCTCGCGGGCACGGCGACGCTCAGCCTGAAGGACGGCGCGCTCAAGGGCGTCAACCTCGATGACCTGATGCGCAAGCTGAAGAATCAGCCCTCGCCGTCCTCCTCGCAGCAACGGACCGATCTTTCGGAGCTCAACGCGAGCTTCGTCATCAAGAACGGCGTCGCCCACAACGACGATCTCGTGGCGAAGGCACCGCTGCTGCGACTGACCGGTTCGGGCGACGCCGACATCGGAGGGAACTCGCTCAACTACGTCGCGAAGGTCTCGGGGGCGTCGGGTGGACCGGGGCTGGCGGTCAAGATCGACGGTCCTCTGGATGCGCCGAAGTTTCACCCCGATTTCGGAGCACTCGCGCGAGATGTGGCGAAGGAGCAGGCCGGAAAAGCGCAGGACAAGCTGAAAGAGCGGGCGAAGGACTACCTCAAGGGTCTTCTCAAGCGGTGAGCGATCTCGCCCGCAGGGTGGTGCGCTGGCAGGCCCGGCACGGGCGCCACGACCTGCCGTGGCAGCGCACGCGCGATCCCTACCGCATCTGGCTCTCCGAGGTCATGCTCCAGCAGACCCAGGTTGCGACCGTAATCCCGTACTACCGGCGCTTCCTCGCGCGCTTCCCGAGCGTCAAGGCGCTCGCGCGGGCGACGCTCGACGAGGTGCTGACCCTGTGGAGCGGCCTGGGCTACTACTCGCGGGCGCGCAACCTGCACGCCGCGGCGCGCGCCGTCGCCGCCGCGCACGGCGGCCGGTTTCCTCGCGCAAGAGCTGAGATCGAATCCCTGCCCGGACTGGGGCGCTCGACCGCGGCGGCGATCGCGGTGTTCGCGTTCGGCGAGCGCGAGGCGATCCTCGACGGCAACGTCAAGCGCGTGCTCGCGCGCCACTTCGCCGTGCGCGGGTTTCCCGGCGACAAGCGCGTCGAAAAGCGGCTGTGGGCGCTCGCCGAGTCCGAGCTGCCGTCGAGGCACCTCGAAGCGTATACGCAGGGGCTGATGGACCTCGGCGCCGGCGTGTGCGCACGCAAGCGCCCGGCCTGCGCGAAGTGTCCTCTAAACGAGACCTGCCGGGCCTACGCGCTTGGGAAGCCCGAGGCGTACCCTCAGCCCAGGCCGCGCAAGAAGCGGCCCGAGAAGAAGACCTCGATGCTGCTCCTCCTGCGCGGCGGAGAGGTGCTGCTCGAGAAGCGGCCGCCCGCGGGCGTGTGGGGCGGGCTGTGGTGCTTCCCCGAGGTCGAGCCCGGCTCGGAGAATCTCGCGGGAAGGAAGAGACTTCCCGCGCTGCGGCACGAGTTCACGCATTTCACGCTGGATATCACCCCGGTCCTCGGCGTGCTGGCGTCCGCGTCACCTGTCGCCGCGGAACCGGGGCAGGTGTGGCTTCCCGTGGAAGACGCGATCGGCGCGGCCGTGCCGGCGCCGGTGAGGAAGCTGCTCGCGGGGCTGCGCTCAGGAAGGCTTCTCGGCGAGCCCGCGGCTCTCGAGAAAGCGCTGCAGGATTGACAGCCGCCCCAGCGCGTCGCTCATCTCGAGCAGCTTCTGCTTGGCGATCAGCGGCACCGGAAGGATCTCGGCGAGCCGGTAGCCCACCCAGGTCGCGTCGTTGAACTCGTGGGGCTCGGCGAAGACCGGCTTGCCCTGGTCGACGACCACCATCTCGAGCAGCCGGGCGCACGCGGCGAATTCCGGGGGAACTTTGGCGCTCGCCTCCGCGGGAATCGGCTCGAGATCCGCGGAGATCAGGCCCTGGGGCCCGTTGCGCCGCTCGCGGATGCGGAAGCGCTGGCCGCCATGGGTCTTTACGTTGAGGATCCCCTGCTGTTGCATGTCGCATTCGAGAATCTCCGCGAGGCACCCGATCGCCTCGGGAACCGCGGGCGCGCCCACCTCGCTGCCTTCACGGATAAGGCAAACGCCGAACGGCGCGTCGCGCTTCAGGCAATCGCGCGTCATGTCCATGTAGCGCGCCTCGAACACGCGCAGGGGCAGGAGGCCCCCGGGAAAGAGCACCGCGTTCAGCGGGAAGATCGGGACGTTGAGCAGACTCAACGCTCTTCGCCCCAGCGGTGCATCAGGTCGTGCTTGACGCCGAGATGGTCGAGTATGCGGGCGACGATGAAATCGACGAGATCCTCGACGCGCCTGGGCTTGTGGTAGAAGCCCGGGTTGGCGGGAAGAATCACCGCCCCGGCGCGCGAGAGCTTGAGCATGTTCTCCAGATGCAGCGATGAAAACGGCGTCTCGCGCGGCACGAGGATGAGCTTGCGTCCTTCCTTCAGCGCGACGTCCGCCGCGCGCTCGATGAGATTGTCGGAGAGCCCCGCGGCGACCGCAGCGAGGGTGCCCATTGTGCAAGGGCAGATCACCATGGACTCGGGGGGATTGGATCCGGAGGCGACGGGGGCGAACCAGTCCTCGCGCCCAAATACGCGCAACTGCCCGCGCTTGGCGTCGTAGCGCTCGCTGAACATGCGCTCGGCGTCCGCGGCGCGCGGGGGCAGGGTGAGACCGAGCTCCTGCTTGGCGACCACATGCGCGGCCTGCGAGTAGAGCAGGTAGACGCCGGCTTTCGCGCGGATCAGCGACTCGACGAGCCGCAGCCCGTAGGGCATTCCGGACGCGCCGGTCAGGGCGACGGTGACGATGCGGCTCATGCCGGGGCGTCCAGGTGCCTGTGGCGAACCAGGACGGACGAGAGGCTGCGGAAGTGCCTGGCGAGGCGCTCGGCGAAATAGACCGAGCGGTGCCGGCCGCCGGTACAGCCGATGGCGACGTTGAGTGAGCTGCGGTTCTCCTGTCCGTACGAAGGCAGCCACGTCTCGACGAAGCGCCTGATGTCCTCGTACATCGTCCCGACCTTCGGCTCCCGCTCGAGAAACGCGATGACCGCGTCATCGAGACCGCTCAAGGGGCGGAGCTTGGTGTCGTAGTAGGGGTTGGGCAGGCAGCGCACGTCGAAGACGAGATCCGCGTCCAGGGGAACGCCCTGCTTGTAGCTGAACGACTCGAAGAGAAGCATCAGCGACTCGGTGCGAATCTCGAGCAGATCCTTGATCCAGTTGCGCAGCTTGTTCGGGAGCAGGTCGGACGTATCCAGCCGATGACCGATCTCTCCCATGGGCGCGAGCAGCTCACGCTCGCGCATGAGGCATTCTTCGAGCGTCCGGTTGCCGGTGGCGAGCGGGTGCCGCCTGCGGGTCTCGGAGAAGCGCCGGATGAGCGTGTCGTTCTTGGCGTCGAGAAAGAGCAAGCGCAAGTCGATTCCCTGGCTCTTCAGCTTGGCGACATGGCCGGGGACCTGCTCGAGGGACTCTCCCGTGCGCGCGTCGATGCTCACCGCCACCCGCTGGTGCCCGGCGCGGCGCAGCAGCTCCGCGGACTCCTGCAGCAGCGGCCCCGGGAGATTGTCGACGCAATAGTAGCCGCTGTCCTCGAGAACGTTGAGGGCGATGCTCTTGCCGGAGCCCGACAAGCCGCTGATCAGCACGAGCTGCATTTCCGATACCTTATCGGAACGGCTCTGCCCGCGCAAAAGTCCCCCATCTTCCGGTGAGAGCGCGTTCTTCAAGCGTTCTTCTTGATTTCCGCCCGCTGTCTTTCCATGAATTCCGCGGTCGAGTAGATGCCACGAAGCTGAAGAATGTAATTGCGCACGGCCGCCTCGAGAAGTACGGCGAGGTTGCGCCCTGCGGCGACCGGGATCACCACCTTGCGTACCGCGACGCCCAGAATGTCCTCCGACTGCTCGTGAAGCGGCAGCCGTTCCAGCTCGGCGGTTCCGGGGCGCTCGAGCTGGACGACCAGGCGCAAGTTCATCTTCGGCCGTACCGCCGTCTCTCCGAATATGGTCCGGATGTTCAGCACACCCAGACCACGCACTTCGAGAAAGTCCTTCAGCATCGGAGGGCAGCGGCACTCAAGCGTCGACGCCGCGATGCGGGAGATCTCGACGATGTCGTCGGCGACCAGTCCGTGGCCGCGGCTGATGAGCTCGAGCGCGAGCTCGCTCTTGCCCACGCCCGAGTCGCCGGTGATCAGGACGCCAAGGCCGAGAACGTCCATGCACACGCCGTGCCGCTCCGTGGTGTCCGCGAGCGCCTTGCCGAGGTAGCGCCGCAGGCGATCGATGAGCTGGGCACCCGGGATGTCGGAGGCCAGCACCGCGACACCGGAGGCGTCCGCGGCCTTGAGGAGGCGCACATCCGCGGGCGCGCCGTCCGCGACAACGATCGCCGCGGGGTGGAATGCGAAGACGCTGCCCAGCATGCGAAAGAGCTCGGCTTCCTCGAAAGCGGCGAGGTGCGCGACCTCGTGGTTCCCGAGCACCTGGATGCGGTTGGGATGGATGAGATTCAGATGGCCCACGAGCGCGGCAACCTCGGCGCTGTCGCGCCGCAGAACCGTCGCGCCGCCCGCCCTACCCCCGATCCAGGCGAGCCTCAGCTGTTCGCGGTTGTCCTCATACAGCTGCGCGACGCTGATCTGCAACATGCGGCTGCCAGGCTGTGATGTGCTGGTGAATCGTGCTCGCGTCGGGGTCGCTCGACAGCTTCCCGCGCAGGTCGCGGTCGCTCAGCATCTGCGCGAGCTCGGAGAGCACCTGCAGGTGCTGCTCGGTCGCGTGCTCGGGCACGAGGAGCAGGAAAACCAGGTTGACAGGCTTGCCGTCCGGCGCGTCGAACGGCACCGGCTGGGCGAGGCGCACGAAGGCGCCGACCGCCTCCTTGAGCCCCTTGATCCTGCCGTGCGGAATCGCGACACCCTGGCCAAGCCCGGTCGATCCCAGACGCTCCCGCGCGAACAGGCTGTCGAACACAAGGCTGCGCGCCACACCCTGATTGTTCTCGAAGAGCAGCCCGGCCTGCTCGAACATGCGCTTCTTGCTCGTTACATCCAGGTCGAGAAGGATGTTCGAAGGAGGCAGAAGCTTCACGATTAGATTCATTTAAGACCCGGAGCCCGCGCCCGAAAAGGCGTGGAATTCTACACTATCGGGGGGGCCGCTGCCCGGGCAACGCTCCGGGCCTACAAAGACTTCCTCATGCTGACCGAGGGAATCTGGAGCGACTCCCGGTACTTGGCGATCGTGCGTCGCGCGACGACGATGCCCTGCTGGCCCAGGATCTCGGAGATCTTGCTGTCGGACAGCGGGCGCTTGGCGTCCTCCGCTGCGACCAGCTGCTTGATCAGCGCCCGTATCGCCGTCGCCGAGCATGCGCCACCGGTCTCGGTGGCGACGTGACTGCCGAAGAAATACTTGAGTTCGAAGATGCCGCCGGGCGTCAGCATGAACTTCTGCGTGGTCACCCGCGATACGGTTGATTCGTGCAGCCCTAGGATGTTGGCGATCTCGCGCAGCACCAGCGGCCGCATGCCGACCTCGCCGTGCTCGAAGAAATGGCGCTGCCTGTCGACGATGGCTTGCGACACGCGCAGTATGGTCTCGAATCGCTGCTGCACGTTCTTGATCAGCCAGCGCGCCTCCTGCAGCTGGTGCGAAAGCTGGCCGCCGGACTGGCCGCGGTTGTTCTGGAGTATGTCCGCATACATGCGGTTGATGCGCAGCTTGGGAAGAGCGTCCGGATTAAGGCTCGCCACCCACACGCCTTTGACCTTCTTCACCACGACGTCAGGCACGATGTAGCGGGTTTCGAGGGGCGCAAAAGCGGCACCGGGTCGCGGGTTGAGGCTCTGAATGAGCTTTTGCGCCTGCCGCAACTCGTCGTCTCCGCACTGCAGCGCCTTCTTCAGCCTGGCGAAGTCGCGCGCAGCGAGCAGCTCGAGGTGCGAGCGCACGATGGCGAGGGCGGTCGCGCGGCTGGGCGTTGATCCGGGCATGGCGAGCAGCTGCAGCTCGAGGCACTCCGCGCAGTTGCGGGCACCGACGCCGGTCGGGTCGAGGTTCTGCAGGTGCCTGAGCGCGATCTGCAGCTCCTCGGGGTCCATCTCCAGCTCTTCGGGAACGATCTGAACGAGCTCCTCGAGGGGCTGCGTGAGATAGCCATCCTCGTCCAGGGCCTCGATCAGGAACGCGACCAGGTTGCGATCGCGGGGCTCGAGCTTCGTCAGGGTGAGCTGCCGGTGCAGATGTTCCCTGAGATTGGGCGTATCGGCCGCGACCTGCGAATAGTCACCGCCCTCGTCCGAATCGTCGCGGGCGGCCGAGCCCGAGCCGCCGCCCTCTCCGACCCAGTCGAGCTCTGCGGAATACGTGTCGCTCTGCGCCGGGCTCTCCGGCTCCGGCTGCTCGGCGGAAGGCTGGAGTGTCGTGGCCTGCTCGCCATTCATGTGCGCGGGAGCCGCGGGAAGCGGCGCCTCGGTGTCCTCGCGCTCGAGCAGGGGATTCTCCGCGAGGAATTTCTCCAGCTCCTGGTTCAGCTCCATGGTCGAGAGCTGAAGCAGGCGTATCGACTGCTGAAGCTGCGGCGTCAGCGTCAGGTGTTGCGATAGCTTGAGCTGTAGGGTCTGCTTCATCGGAAAATGGCCGCGAGAACCTACAACCTGAAATTCTCGCCGAGGTAGACACGTCTTACATTTTCATTATAGACGATCTCGTCGGGTTTGCCGAAGGCGAGCACGAGTCCTTCGTTAATTATGTACGCGTGGTCGCAAATGCCAAGGGTCTCTCGGACGTTGTGATCCGTGATGAGGATGCCGATGCCGCGTTCCTTGAGAAAGCGGATGATTTTCTGTATGTCGAGCACCGCAATCGGATCGACCCCGGCGAAGGGCTCGTCCAGCAGTATGAAGCTTGGACGCGTCGCGAGCGCGCGCGCTATCTCGACGCGGCGGCGTTCGCCGCCCGAGAGCGACAGGGCGGTCGACTGCCGCAGGTGCGCGATGTTGAGGTCGCGAAGCAGCCCGGAGAGGCGGGACTCGATCTCCTCCTCGGGCAGGGGCTGGAGCTCGAGCACCGCGCGGATGTTCTCCTCTACCGTGAGCTTGCGGAAGACCGAAGCTTCCTGGGGCAGGTAGGACAATCCCATGCGCGCTCGCCGGTGCATGGCCAAGTGGCTGATCTCCTTTCCGTCCAGGCGGATCACGCCGCCATCCACCGCGATCAGCCCGACGATCATGTAGAAGCAGGTGGTCTTGCCGGCGCCGTTGGGGCCGAGCAGCCCCACGACCTCCCCGCTCGATACCTCGAGCGAGACGTCCTTGACCACGACGCGGGACTTGTAGCGCTTCTTCAGTTGGTCGACGCGCAGCTGGCTCATCGGGTCGAGGCGGCTAGTTCCGTTGCCCGGCGTCCGGGCCCGACGCCGCGCCGGTCGCGGGCTTCTTGGGCATGATGGTCGCGCGCACGCGGCCCTCGCGATTGGGCCCGGAGGCCTCGCCGCCCGACTTCACCGTGAAGCGCTCGGACCGGGCGTCGTAGGAGATGAAATCTCCGCGAATGTCGTCGCCGCTGTCGCGGCGCAGGCGCGCGTCGTCGAAGAGCTCGACGCGTTCCGCCTTGCCGTCGTACTCGATTCGCTGTGCCTGCCCGTCGATATACCCCGCGTTCCCATCCTGCTTGTGCCGGAAAGTCGCGGGGCTACCAGTCGCGATGCCGTACTGAAAACCGTCGTTGTCCTGCCGCACGACGATGCGGTCCGCGCGGATGACGAGCGATCCCTGGCTCATCACCACTTTCCCCTCGAACGTCGCCGTCTTCTTCGCCTCGTCGGCCATCATGGAGTCCGATTCTATGTTCAGCGGCTTGTCGCGGTCGCCGCGTTCGGCGAGCGTGGGTGCGGCGAGCATCCAGATCGCCGCAAGCGCGAGGGCGGCGGCCCGCCTACTTCCTGCGGGGGACATCGAACGTGCCTCTGACCTGGGATTGCAACGAGAACTGCTGCTTGGCCTTGTTGATGACCAGTCCGACTCCGCTGAAAGTCGAACTACCCTCGGAGATCGTTACCGTCTGGTTGGTTCGAAGGATTCCCTGCGCCGCGAGCACGTGAAGGAACTCGGTGCGCGCGCGCAGCTCCGGTTCTTCAGGGGTGGCCTCCCGCAGGAGGAGCACGTTCCCGTACAGGAAGGCTTCCTCGCCCTGCCGGTTGATCGTGCCGCGATTGGCGGTCGCGACGTAGTTGCCGCCGCCGGACACGATCTGGACCACGCGGGGATAGAGAACTTCCCCGGAACCGTCGTCGGCGAAGTGTTCCATCCGGGGGGCCGAGAAGGTATAGCGGATCGCCCCTGACGTGTCGAGATTCTGGACCGTGAAATTCTCGACGATCGCATCGGGCTCGTGCGCCGGCGCCCTCGACTCGGCTTCTGCGCCTTCGCGCACGGCGTACTGCAGCCACAGGGTGAGAATCCCCAGGAACGCCATCAGGGCCAGGGGAAGGAGAGGGGTGACGCGCGTCTTCATGTGAGCTGGCGAGCGATCGCCTCGTCGAGCGTGTCCTGGGCACGCATGATGAGCTCGCAGACTTCGCGCGCCGCGCCGCGCCCCCCGGAAGCCCGGGTGACGTGGTGCACCCGCTGCCTGACGGCGCGGGGCGCCTCGGGGACGCTCACCGCAAACCCGCACCGGGCGAGCACGGGCAGATCGACGAGGTCGTCGCCCATGTAGCCGGCGGTCTCCGCCGAGGTGCGCGCGCGGGCGACGAGGTCCTCGAATACCCGGCCCTTGTCGGGAACGCCCTGCTCGACCAGCGTTATTCCCAGCTCTGCCGCGCGCGCGTCGACCGCGCGCGAGCGTCGCGAGGACAGGATCGCGACCTCGACTCCGCTTTGCTTCAGCATCTTGAGGCCGTGGCCGTCGCGCGCGTTGAAAGCCTTCAGCTCCGCGCCGGCGTCGCTGTAATACAGGGTCCCGTCGGTGAGCACCCCGTCGACGTCGAAGACCATGAGCTTGAGACGCCGCATACGCTCGAGCAGTTGCCTGCGCATCAAATGACCTTGGCGCGAAGCAGGTCGTGCGTGTTGAGGGCCCCGACCAGCTCCCCGGCATCGGATACGACGAGCAGCTGGCTGATCTTGTGGCGCTCCATCAGCTCGGCAGCTTCGGCGGCGAGCTTGTTCGGGGAGATGGTGCGCGGGCCGCGCTTCATGATGTCGGCCGCCTTGAGCGTCCGGGGATCGGGGTTGCGCTCCAGGGTCCGGCGCAGATCGCCGTCGGTGAAGATCCCGAGGGCCTTGCGCCTCGAATCGACCATCGCCGCCATGCCCATGCCTTTCTTCGACATCTCCAGAAGGACGTCGAAGAACGACGCGGTCTCGGGGACGCTGGGGATGTCGTCCCCCGTGCGCATCACGTCGGATACGTGCGTCAGGAGCCGTCGGCCGAGCGCGCCTCCCGGGTGAGCTCGCGCGAAAGCCTGCTCGTCGAAGCCGCGCGCGTCGAGCAGCACGACGGCAAGGGCGTCGCCGAGCGCGAGAGCGGCGGTGGTGCTCGCGGTGGGCGCGAGGTTGAGCGAGCACGCTTCCTGCGCGACCCGGGCCTCGAGGTGCACGTCGGCCTCCCTCGCCAGCTCGGAATCCGCGTTCCCCGTGACCGCGACGAGCTTCGCGCCCTGGCGCTTGATCAGGGGGATGATCGTCAGCAGCTCGTCCGTCTGGCCGGAGTTCGAGAGAGCCAGCACGACGTCGTCGCGGGTGATCATCCCGAGGTCTCCATGGCTCGCCTCCGCGGCGTGGAGGAAGAAAGCCGGCGTGCCGGTGCTCGCCATGGTGGAGGCGATCTTGCGCGCGATGTGCCCGGATTTGCCGACACCGGTCACCACGACCCGGCCCCGGCAAGCGAGGATGAGGCCGACCGCATCGAGAAATCGCTCGTCGAGCCGCGAGGCGAGCGCCTTTACCGCGTCGGCCTCGATCGCGAGCACACTGCGCGCCAGCTCGAGCGCGTGCGTGGCCGCCGCTTTCTTCGACCGATCGTTCATCGCTTGAAAATCGCTCTGGCCGGCACGCGTGGCACGCTTTATGATAGGTCGCGAGAGTATACCAGACCGATTCCGCGATCCCCCTCCCAGAACCCGAAAAAACAAGGACTTCCAGATGGGAGGAACGCTAGAGTTGGTGCTGATATTGCTGGGCAGCGCGGTCGTCGTGGTCGTGCTTTTCCGATCGCTGCACCTGCCGCCGCAGCTGGGCTACCTGCTGGTCGGCGTGGCCGTAGGGCCTTTCGCGCTCGCCTGGATCCCCGACACCGAAGAGGGGCGTCATCTGGGGGAATTCGGCGTCGTTTTCCTCATGTTTTCGATCGGCCTCGAATTCAGCCTCTCGAAACTGTTTCAGCTGCGGCGCGCGGTATTCGGGCTCGGGCTCTCCCAAGTGCTGCTCACGATCGCGGCCGTGCTCGCCGTCGCGGCGATAGCCGGATTCTCGTGGCAGGCCGGGCTCGCCCTCGGGGGGGCGATCGCCATGTCTTCGACCGCGATCGTGACGCGCGTGCTCGCCGAGCGCATGCAGCTGGAAACGCCTCACGGCCGCGATACCGTCGGTGTGCTGCTCTTCCAGGATCTGGCGGTCGTGCCGCTTCTGATCCTGATCCCGGCGATCGCGAACGAGAGCGGTGACCTGGCGACGCGTCTGGCCGTGGCGCTGGCCAAGGCGGCAGCCGTGCTCGCGGTGGTCCTGTTCCTGGGGCAGAAGCTCATGCGCGGCTGGTTCCACATCGTGGCGCGCCGCCGCTCTCACGAGCTCTTCATACTGAATGTCCTGCTGATCACCCTCGGGCTCTCCTGGCTGACCGAGCGCGCCGGCCTGTCTCTCGCTCTCGGCGCATTTCTCGCCGGCATGCTCATCGCCGAGACCGAGTACCGCCATCAGGTCGACGAGGACATCCGTCCGTTCCGGGAGGTACTGCTGGGACTGTTCTTCGTCACCATCGGGATGAGGCTCGACCTGGCGACGGTCGGCGCCAACCTTCCCGTGGCGCTGGCGCTGACGGCCTTCCTCCTGGTGTTCAAGTTCGCACTCATCGTCGGGCTCGCGCGTGCCTTCGGATCCACCCCGGGCGCGGCGCTGCGCGTCGCGCTTGCGCTCGCCCAGGCCGGGGAGTTTGGGCTGGTTCTCATGGTCCAGGGGCAATCGCTCGCGCTCCTCGCCCCGGATTTCTCCCAGCTCGCCGTGGCCGCGATGCTCCTTTCCATGCTCGCGGCGCCGTTGCTGATTCAGGCGAGCGACAGGCTCGCCCTGCGCTGGACCAGCGCCGAATGGATGCTGCGGTCGCTCGCGCTGCATCGCGTCGCCGCGCAGAGCCTCTCGACCGAGCGCCATGTCGTCGTGTGCGGGTACGGCCGGACGGGACAGCGCCTGGCCCATCTGCTCGAGGAGGAGCGGATCGACGTCGTCGCGCTGGACATCGATTCGGAGCGCGTGCGCGGCGCCGCGGCCGCGGGGGAAAGCGTGGTCTACGGCGATGCATCCCGGCACGAGACCCTGGTTGCGGCCGGCATCGCCCGCGCGAGCGCACTCGTCATCACGTTCGCGGACACGGCGCTCGCGCTCCGCATCCTGCACCACGCCCGGTCGCTCAACCCCGCCCTGCCGGTCATCGTGCGGACTCTGGACGACGCCGACCTGGATCGCCTGATCGCCGCGGGCGCGTCCGAGGTTGTGCCCGAGACCTTCGAGTCGAGCCTGATGCTCGCGTCCCACGCGCTGGTTTTGCTCGGAATTCCGCTAAGGCGCGTGGTGCGCCGAATCCGCGACGTGCGCGAAGGGCGCTACAGTCTGATGCGAGGATTCTTCCACGGGGGGACCGACGAGGCCGAAGACTTCGACGAAGCGCAGGAGCCCCGTCTGCAGTCCGTGACGCTCGCCCCGGGCGCGGCCGCCACGGGGCACAGCCTCGCGGAGATTTCGCTGGAAGACATCGGCGTCGTCGTGACGGCCCTGAGAAGGCACGACACGCGCATGATCTCGCCCGGACCGCAGACGGCGCTGCAGGCGGGCGACGTGATCGTGCTGCGCGGCACGGCCGAGCAGCTCGCCGCTGCGGAAATACGGCTGCTGCAGGGATGAACGTGGCGGAAAGGACGCGCGGGCCGCACGAGATCGGCCTTCTGCTCGCTGGAGCGATGTGCGCGCTTCCGTTTCTGGTCCCCTACCACCAGCTTCCGATACTCAGCTTCTACCCCGAGTGGCTGGCGGCGGCGCTGGGCGTCTCGGCCGCCCTGTGCGTGCTCGCGTGGCGCGGCGGACCGGTCGACCCGCTTCCCGCACCGTCGCTATGGCTGGTCGTGCTCGCGCTCTATTTTCTCGCGAGGGCCTTCATGGGGCAGCCGTATCCCCAGGTCGGTGTGCTCGCCGCGTGCTACGTCGTTCTCGCCGCGCTCATCGTTTGGCTCGGCGCGCAGCTCGCAAGCGGACTCGGAGCGGAGCGTGTCTGCACGGTGCTGTCAGTGGCGCTGCTCGCGGGCGCGCTCGCCAACGCGCTCGCCGGCGCGATTCAGTTCTACGGCCGGCCGGCTCTGCTCGAGGATGTCGTGGCGGACCTCGCCGGCAGGCGCGCGTACGGCAATATCGCGCAGGCGAACCTCTACGCGAACTACATCGCGCTGGGACAATGCGCGCTGATTTTCCTGTGGCTCCAGCGCCAAGTGCCGACCCTCGCTGCGCTGCCGATCGCGGTGTTCCTGGCGGCGGCAGGGGCGTTGTCCGGATCCCGCATCGCTATTCTTTTCGCGGGCTGGATCGCGCTTTTCGGCGTCTTTTCAGGTCGGCTCGTTTTCGGCGGGGACATCCGGCGACTGACGCTGGGTGCCTTCGCCGTTGCCGGCTGCGCCGTCGCCATGAACTTTGCGGTTCCCTGGATCAACGATTCGCTCGGCCTCCACCGGGCCGGTGAGAGCGCCCTTGACCGAATGAGCGCGTTCGCCGCAGGAGAACCGCGGCGGGAGATCTATTCGCTCGGCTTTCGCGTGTTCGTCTCCGCTCCCGTGTTCGGAGTTGGCCTGGGCGCATTTCCCGGCGCCGCGTTCGAGGTGGGTCTGGACCCTTCCCTTACGCGGTCCGGCGAAGTCCTGACCTCACCGCACAATCTCCTGCTGCACCTGCTCGCCGAAACCGGGGTGTTGGGAGCCGCCCTGTGCCTAGGCGTCCTGTGCGTTTGGGGGTGGCAGCTCGCTCGCCGTTTGTCGGGCGCTCGGCCGACCCTGTGGTGGAGCCTCGCCGTGGTCGGTGTCGAGTTGCTCCATTCCATGCTCGAGTTTCCGCTTTGGAGCGCGGACTTTCTGGCAGTTGCGGCGCTCGCGATGGGCGTCGGCCTAGCTCCCGCGTCCTCGTCCGGACCGATGGCAGCGCCAATGCGAGCCGCCTGCCTCGGCGGCTGTGCGGCGCTCGCGCTTGCTCTGGTCGTTCTGCTCGGAGACTACGTCAGACTCGACGCGACCCGCATTACCGGGTCGGCCGTGACGCTCTCCAGCGCGGCCGATGCGAAGCGCGATGCGGCGATTCTGCGCGGAGTGGCGCGCGGCCTGCTCGCGCCCGTAGCCGAGCAGTGGATCGTCCAGGGCGCGCCGCTTGATCGAAGGGATCTTGGCGAAATGCTCGAGAGGAGCGGGCGCGTCGCGACGTTCTGGCCATCCAATGCCGTGATCACGCACAGAGCCGCGTTTCTCGAGCTGGACGGCCGCGCGGAGGAAGCCCGCGCGCTGCGCGAGCGCGCCGCGCGCACCTTTCGTCGTGTTCGTTGAGGACCCACACAAATGAAAAAGCCCGCCGAAGCGGGCTCTTTCGAACACCGGCTCCTCTACAGGTTCTTGCAGAGCAGGTACTGGTTTTGTCCCGTCTCCTGGTAGGCTGAGACGTTGCTGGCGCCCGGTACGTCGGGGTTGGGCGCTGCTTGTTGCATGCCGCGTATCTCGCCGGCGATCGGCGTACCGTCGTCCATCTGCGTGTCCACCGCGACCGCGATCTTGTCGGGCAGGTTGCTGCTGCACACGATGTTCGACGAGAAGCCGAGATTGGCGAGTCCACCAAAGCTTGACTGCACGCCGATGATCCCGTTCGTGGCATTGGGCGGCTGGAGTCCTGCGGCGATTCCTGCCGTGACTGATCCCGGCACGAAACCGCCGAGACGCAGATGCCACCAGAACAGGTTGGACTCCTGTGCGGTAGTCGGTGCGGCTGCAAGGACATTGTTGTACTTGCCTTCTATCGCGCCATTCCCGTTGCCCTTCACGGCACCCTGCGTCGACCACCGAACATCGGCTGTCGCGTCGTCGCCCGGCAATGCGCGATACCGGTCCTGATACGAGTTCACGGCGGCAGTCACGCCGTTGAAGTCGTTGATGACGTTCTTGATCTTGGCCTGGGTGATCATTTCCTGGCCCTTGAGAATCCCGCCGAGCAGCAAGCCGATGATCACGAGCACGATGGCGATTTCCACCAGCGTGAAGCCGGACTCGGTCAGGCGCTTGTTGCTACGCTTCATGACTACCCCCTTGGACCTACAAAGACAAAACGTCAGAGTTATAAGATGCTGGCGCATCCGCAAGATATATGCCCAAAGGTGGCCCCCCAAAAGCGCCGTAAACGGGCCAAATCCCGGACATTTTGTTGAAAAGTGCACACTTTCGACGATTTGCCGACAAGAACTCTACCTCTTGGGCGTTCGTTTGAGTCGCGATTCCAGCTCCTCCAGGCGGTCGTCCAGGAAGCGAAGCTCGGCGGGGTCCTTCACCGCGCCGCTCTGCACATAGCCCCCGATGACCTGCCGTGCGGCTTCCAGCTCGTCCATGTCCTCCAGAATGAACGCCTGCATCTGTCTGGCCCAAAGGGGAATGTCGGGCGCCGTGGCGTAGCGCTGGATCGCCTGGGCGTAGTGCAGGGCGAGCGGCAGGTCGTGAAGCCGGTGCTTCGCGATGACCGTGGCGTGCGCGAGCCAAGGCCAGCGCCGATTGGGGTCGAGCAGGAATTGGCGATAGACGAACTCGAGCATGCTTCGCTGCTTTGCCTCGACCGGGATCTCGGCGTACAGCCGGCTGGCGGCGAGCAGGGGGTATTGGCCCTGCGGGTCGAGTTCGAGGATTCTCGAGAGCCAGTCCTCGAGGCGGCCGTAGTCGAGATCGCGGTACGGGACCCGGCTCCCGGATTGATAGTCGAAGGCCTGCAGATAGAGCATCAGTACCTTGGCGAGCGCTATCGGATCGCCGAAGCCGGCAAGCCTGAGCGTCGCGATCGCCGGGGCCGGAGGCAACTCCTCCGCACTCGCCCGGGGCCGTGGCGCGGTGCCTTTGAGCGCGACTTGCGCCGCAAGGCCCAGAGCGAGAAGGGCGAGGACGAGTAGAGGGACGACGGAAAGGGACCGCTGGCGCATCCCTAGAAATTCTTCCGGTAGAGGTCGAACAGCGCGGCGGAGCAGATCAGGACCAGATAGATCGCTGTCTGTCCGAATACCTGGGTTGCGGGGTTACCGAAGCCTCCGCCCGTCAGCCACGCCGTCTGCGTCATCCCGTCCACGGAGGGGAGCAGGAGCGCGATCAACCCGACGATCGCGCTGACGAGGCGATCGGTGAGGGCCTGGCTATGGAGCGAAGCGCCCGCAATGATCTGCATGGCGGTCATCGAGCGCGACAGCAGGTAAAAGCCCCCGACGGCCGCGAACGCGGGCACGACTTGTCCGAGCGACAGCACGCAGAACAGGCTCACGGCGGTCACGATCAGCAGCTCGCATACCAGGGACGCGGTCCACAGCGCGAGTCCCGAAGCCGGGGCGAAGGGGACAAGGGGCAGCGCGCACAGGAACGCAAGGATCGCGGCTACCGCGGCGAAGCCTGCGAGTTTTCCGAAAAAATAGTGGGAGCGCGGAGCGGGCAGCGACAGCAGCAGCTCGGTGACCTTGTCGCTCGATTCCCGGACCATGCTGGTGATGACGAACACGGCGAGAATGAAGACGGCGGCAACCCGGAGCGGGGCGGCCAGCAGCGCGGCCTGAATCTCGCGCGTCTCGGTGAGGGCGACCTGGTTGAGAAACTGGCTGAGACCGAATGCGCCCACGATGAGTATCGCCGTGAGCCAGAGCAGGCGATTTCGGACAGCCTCGAGGACGGTGGTTTTTGCCAGCGCAGTGACGATGGGCATGGGCGGAAAATCGCGGCCTAAGTGCCGGTTTGTCAAAGCTGGCACAATACATGCCTACCAGAGGGTAAGTCCATGGACGGGCCTGCGCAGGCACGCGCGCCAGTCAATGCAACCGCCCCACGCCCGAGAACTGGGAGAGGATAGATGCATCGCACGCCCATGAGCGCCCGGTCGCACGCTGGCACCGGGCTTCGGTAGCTCCCGACATGGCGACGGCGACAGTCCTCCGGGCTTCCCAGATGTTCGTCGCGAAGTCTTGGCGCGGTCTGTTTCTCGTCATGCTCATCTGCCTGCACCTGGCGGCGATGTGGGGCGCCGAGGACATCTGGGCGCGCGGCATGATGCTCGCGCATTTCGGCCTGTTCATGCTCTGGCAGCCGTTCATGCGGGGAGAGCGGCGGCTGACCTCGTCGCAAGTGGTGGCGATCGCTGCGGTCGCCGTGGGCATCCTCTACTTCCTCAACTGGTGGCTGCTCGCGCTCTGGGTGGCCGTGCTGGCGGGCATCGTGGGGGGCAAGGTCTTTCTCTTCCAGGCACTCTGGCTGCGGCGCTTCTACTTGGTCGTGCTGCTGTACCTTGTGTCGCTGCTGCTCGTCTGGATCGTTCCGAACAGCTTTTTCCGCGTCCCGCTGCCCAGTGAAGTGGGGCTGCTCGCCCAGTGGGGCCTACCCGTGCTCTTCGTCGTGATGATGGCGATTCCCGCGGAGACCGATACCTCCGAGACCCCGCAGGTGGTGGATTTCTTTTATGCGGCGATGATCGTGCTGCTCCTCATCGCTCTTGCGCTCGGCAGCTTCGCCTTCATGACGGTTGGGAAGACCGATTACATCACGGCGCTTTCGTTCAGCATGCTGATCATCGCGGGAGTGCTCCTGATCCTGTCGTTCGCATGGAACCCGCGCTCGGGATTCAGCGGCCTCTCCGTCTATTTCTCGCGCTACCTGCTATCCATAGGCCTGCCCTTCGAGCGTTGGCTGTATTTTCTCGCGGAGCTGTCCCAGCTGGAAACCAAGCCCGAGCGCTTCATGAAGGAGGCCTGCAGCGGATTGGCCAAGCTGCCCTGGGTGACGGGGGGCTTCTGGCATACCGCGGGCGAATCGGGCGATTTCGGCAAGGTCTCCAAGAACTCCGTCGAATTCACGAACCAGGAGATCCACTTGCGGGTTTTCACTCAGCTGCCCCTGAGTCCGTCGCTGGTGTGGCATTTCCAGCTGCTCGGGCAGATGCTCGGCGAGTTCTATGTGGCCAAGCAACGCGAGCAGAAGCTGCAGCAGCAGACCTACGTGCAGGCGGTGCACGAGACCGGCGCGCGCATGACGCACGACGTGAAGAACCTCCTGCAGTCGCTCAATGTGCTGTGCGCCGCCGCCGAGCGCGACGCGGCCCCCAACGCGGGAGGCGAGCTCTCGGCCCTGATGCGCCGCCAGCTGCCGGCGATCACCCAGCGCCTGCAGCAGACGCTCGACAAGCTGCAGAAGCCCGACACCAACAACGGACGCTTCGTTACGGCCGACGCCTGGTGGGAAGGCCTCCAGCGCAGCTACGCCGGCCGCGGCATCGAATTCTCGCGCGCGGGATCGGGAGAGGCGGTGATGCTGCCGAAGGAGCTGTTCGACTCGGCGGGCGACAACCTGTTGCAGAACGCGCTCCGGAAGCGGAGGCTCGACGAATCGGTGAGCATACGCGTGACCTTCCAGTGCGACGATACGATCGAGTTCTCGGTCTGCGACAGCGGCACCCCGGTCGCGTCGGAGGTCCTGCGCGGCCTGATGCGAGGCCCAGTACCGTCGGAGACCGGCTTCGGAATCGGCCTCTACCAGACCAGCCGGCTTGCGGAGATCTCGGGCTTCTCCCTCCAACTGCGCGAAAACGACGCCGGGAGAGTGTGCTTCAGCCTGCGCGGCGAAGTGCGCCGCGGCGCGCGGACATAGTCAGGGCAGCTTGCCGGCCGCGACCATGCGCCCGATCAGCGCGTTCGCGGGGATGGCAACAACGATATCGTCGAATTCGCAGAACGCAGTAGTGGAACTGCCGGCCGCTGTGGGTACCGGATCCGCGCAACCACTTGCGCTGGGAGTTGGCGTGCGGCTGTAGAATGCCCAGGTCAGGTAGCTTGGGGCGACAGGTGCTGGGGACTGCGTTGTATTGCCGTTCGCATTGGCCGCCTCATCGTCTGAGCCGGCTGGCGGCAGCGGGAGCTGGACACCGCTCGGTTGCCAGGCACCGTATCCGTTCTTTCCATGCGAGATAAGCACCGCGGGCGCAACGGCGACGGTAGGAGTTGCCGCCGTGCCTGGACTGCCGCGCGTGTAGACTGTGATGTCGCCAAGCGTGCACAGCGCAAAGGACGATTGAAGAGGCGCAGTCGTCAAGTTGCATAACGACGCTGCGTTTTGACTCCCCGGGCTGGGCGGCGAAGAGGTTTGCTGAGGGAGGTAAGTGGGTGGCGGCGCCGGTACCGAGTACGCACCGGCGAGCGAATTCCAGGTCGTTCTGGAGATGGCGTCGGCAAAGGCGGGCGAAACCCGGTAGGCAAACCGCCGTCCCCATGCGTCCGTTTCGGGCGTTCCCAAGGTGGCCCAAGGGACGACTCCAAACGCGCCCGATCCCAGAGCTGCGACGCAATTGGTGCCGTCGAATCGTTCGACCCCTGCGTTTGGCGAACCGAAAGCGATGTTGCCGTCCGCTGGACACGGAAGGCGACCGTTCGCCAAGGCGAACCCCAGGATTGCCTCCCTGATTGAGTCCATGGAGCGCTGCGTTTCGGCTATGTTCCGCAAGTCCACTTGCGTCGAGAAGGGCACCATCGCTCCGAAGAGCAGCAAGGCGATGATGGCTAAGGCGACCGCGAGCTCCGCGAGCGTGAAGCCGCTGCTGCGGTGCGTTCTCCGAGAGGTCATGGGGAGAGCACGACGACCCGGTCGTTGATAGAGGTCGGAACGCCAGCCCTGTTTTCGTAGACGTATGGCGTCACACTCTGCGCGGCGTTCAGATTTGCATTCTCCAGGTAGTCGACGAAGCTGGCCGATGGGCGGCTGGTCCCGTTGAGCGCGCGGCCCGCGAGTATCAATATGGCCTGCTTGTCGTTGATCACTGCAAAGTTGGGGGGCAGCTTGCCTACGGTCAGGCAGGGCGGATTCGACACGCAGTTTCCGTTCCCGCCAGGCAGAAGGTCGGGCGCAACTGCGTAGTAGGTCTGGCGGAACCATTCGTTGGTGATGAACCAGCCAGCTGGACCCGCGATGCTTGTCGAGGGACTTACGGTGACATCCGGGATAGTGACCGTGATGTCGTAGGTGCCGCAACCGACGCAGCTGATCGGAAGGGTTGCCTGGAAATTCACAGTACCGACTCCGGTCGCGTTCAGAGTCCCGAAAAGCGTAGCGGCAGAAAGAAGGCAACTGCCGGCGCAAGGATTCATTGTAAAGACGACGTTCGACTGATCGGGAAGTACCGCCAGGCTCGCGCCCGCGTTGGGCCCGACTTGCGCTTGGATCTGGAACGATAAGTTATTGATGCTTCCCGAGCCTCCGTCGTCCGCGCTGAAGCTGCATTGAAGCCCGGAGATCGGCGGACCCGCCACCGGGGTGCAGGTGGGTGTGACCGTGACGGTGATTCCTCCAGTGCCGCCCCACTTTGCGACCGACCCGCCGCTCCACGGGTAAGTCACCGCTCCGGTTATCGGGAGCAGACCGCGTACCATCGGAACGGCGGGCGGTCCTGGGTTATCGATGGGAGTGCCCAAGTAAGCGCTCTGGGCGCGAGTCGTGCTGGTGCCGTTCGTGCCGGGATCGGGATTGTTGAATTTCGAGGGGAAGGGGAACGCCTGACTCCACTGGTTCCAATACGTCGTGAGCGCCGGTTTCAGGTCTCGCTCGATCCGGGCTGTCACCACCGGCTCAACCGCTGCCATCAGATCGGCCTGCGTAATGAAGATCAACCGGTCATTGTTCGACACCGTGGGCAGCGTGGTCATTGCGAAGCTGTAGTGCACCAAGTCTCCCGGGGAGAAGCTCTCCACGTAGTTCGCTGCACTGTTGTGCACGCCCGAGGTCGGCGTGCTGTCGCGCGTTTGCCCCTGTATCGCCAATCCCGGGGCGATGACGACGGCGACGACGTTGCTCGCGAGGATCGCACCGGTCGCGGCGTCCGTGATAGTGAGTTGTCCTTGAGTGTCGCTATTGATGGTCGTGCAGTTGGCAGCGGGGCACTTCTGCTTGCGGAAATTCTGGGACAGGGCATACCACAGACGCTCGCCGCTCGCGTCGTGCAAATCGTCTACACCCAAGGTTCCCCAGGGGAATCTGCCTATCATGCTGTTGGCAGTCGAGCCGGTGCAGTCGGAAGATCCGTCATCGTTATCCTTGTCGGGGCAGGGCAGCGCGCCCGGCTGGAAATACGTCGAGGGCGTCTGGTAGCGCTGATATTGTTCGGAGGACGCTGCGTACGCGATCAGGGCCGCCTTGGCCTGCTTGAGCGCTGTCATGTTGCGATCCTCGCGCTCGTTCGAGAGCTCGGCACTGCTGCGGTTCAACCCGATCGATATCAGGAACGCCGCCATCAGTGCCGCCAATACCAGCATGGCGATTAGGGCGAAGCCGCGCTGGTGGAGCCCGGACGCTCCGCTGCTGCGGGTTCGCCGGAAGCTCACGGCGCTGTCGCACGCCTTTCCGGTGGCGTGACGATCTTCCCGTCTGCGATCGGGTCCTTGACCTTGCCGCGGACCTTGTCGAGGGTCTGGCCGATCTTGATGGTGACCGAAGAGGAGTTCTCGCCCTCGCCGGCGGGTAGGGTGACGCGGGCAGGGTCGCTCGGTCTTCTGGCGTTTTCCTGGGGGACGCCGTTGATCCAGACGGTGCTCTTGCCGCGCGAGCGCGACACCTGGCCGTTGACCGTGAGGGAGCTGTTGACCGTCGCCGCCGACTCCTGGATGTTGGCTTGGCGGCGGCGATCGAGGTCCTGGCGCTGCTGCGGCGTGAAGAATAGGCGTCCGAGGCCCTCGGCGCACAGCGCGGAATTCAGGAAGCCCACGAGGGCCGCGCCGGCGAGAAGGGCGGCTGTGCTGCTACGCATTGGGTTTCGCCACCGGCCTTATTCCTCGCACTGAGACCAGGTCGAGCTGGCATTCGGCCTGGAGGCGCGGCCGCAGGGAAGTGACATTCTGGACCGGCCCGCGCTCCAGGCGCGTCATCACGCACTGCCGCACCGACACATACGCCTTCTTTGCCGCCTGCATGTCCGCGAGGAAGTTCAGAAGGTCGTCCTCGTGTAGCAGGAGCATGTCGAGTTTCATGCGGCTGACGACGAGATCCGCGCCGCCGCTCGCGACGACCCCGGGATAGTCGAGCGGTCGCTGCGCCTCGATCTTGTAGCGGATCTCGAAGAGCTTCCGGGCGTTCTTGATGCGTGCGATAGATTCGATCCACTCGATGCGGTTCTGCTCGCTCATCATGCCATGCTCGCGCATGCGCTCGAAGTCGACCAGGTTCTCCCGTATCTCGCGCTCCTCCTCGGAGACCCTCATCACGCGCTCCTGCGCCGCGACACGGCTCACGCGGGTCATGTCCCGGATGCTCTTCGCGCTGTCCAGGTAGGACTGGGCGGCAACGAGGGCCACGGCGCCGAGAGCAACCAACAGCAGCGCGAGCGCAAGCGGACCGCTGAGGCGCTTCAGGTCGTCTTGCGTGATGTTCATGCGCCCCTCCGTCGCGCGAGCACCACCGAGAATTGCGGCACTTCCTCGCGCCTCGCCGCGCCGATATCGCCGCTGATGCTCTTTTCCGCGTTGATGTCGAAGGGCAGCTGTGTTCGGGTGACCTCGGTGCCGGGACGGGCGCGGAGCGCGTCCGTGAACCGCTGAACCAGCTCCGTCACCGCGCGGTAGTCCGAGGCCTGAGGGACGACCAGCCTGCCGGAAATCTCGGCGGTCTGCACCGGCGCTGGAGCGCCGGGATCCGGGTTCGCCGCGGCCGGCCTGGGTGCGGGCGCCTTGGACGCCTCGCTCGCCGCCTGCGCCTTGGATCCGCCCACCTCCCAATCTATCCGGTCGATCTCGATCTGCGGCAGAGAAGTTACCGCCTGGCTGATCTCGACAAGCATACTTACTGGCGACGCGCTCTGCTTCAACAGCGTGCGGTAGTTCTTGACGAGCGCCCGAAGATTCTCTGTAGAGGTCGGAGTCTTGGGGAAGCGGGCCTGCAGCCGCGCGTATTCCTCCGCGGCCCGGGCTTCCTGCACGCGATCGGACGCGGACTCCTGGCGCAGGTGGTAGGTATCGAGAAGCTTGCTCGCGGCAAGCAGCACGCACAAGCCCATTGCGGCTGCGCCGGCGGTGACCAGGCCGATGCGCCCGCGCCATAGATGATAGAAGTGCCGCAGGCTGTCGTCGGCGAACTGCTCGCGGGGCTGGGATTCCGCGAGTACGTGGAGAAACAGGGCCTCGGCGAGCATGTCCTCCGGAAGCGACTTCAAACCGATCCTTCGCTCGACCTTGTCGATCGCCTGCACGTGAAAATGCAGCCGCGGGGAATCGACGCAGGCCGCCCCGTACAGCTCCCTGTGCCTGCCGGGCGCGAGGACCAGGACATCGAGCGGGGGGCCGTCGCGCGGGAGGATTCTCGAGTTGACGAGGTATTGGTGGGTTCGAAGAGACTCCGCGGCGCAGTCCTGGGCGGTCGAGTGAGGGTCCGCGAAGTTCACCCTGACGATTCGCGAGAATCGGATGCGGCCGTTCTCGATGTAGGTCTGGCGCAGCCCTGCCTGTCCGAGGCTGACTATGACGTAATGCGAGGCCTTGAATCCGAGGCGCTTGCCCAGCGCGGCGGCGACGAGCGCCAGCGAGAACACGCCCACAACCCGCACCTTGCTGGCGCGCAGGACGTCTAGGCAGGGCTGGAACTGCTGAGTGTTGGTAAACGAGGTGTACAGCACTCGCTCTTCCCGTCGGCCCGCGTGAGTCTCCGACCCGAGGGAGATCGGGACCGCGAGCGACACGTCGCGGTAGCGCTGCGCCAGCCTGCGCGCCAGCAGCGCCCGCCGATCCGACCCGCGCACGTGGGGAAGATTCTCCTGGAAGAAATCCTCCTCCACGACGTCGGCGAGAATGAAATAGAGGCTATCGAGATTGTCTTTGACGTAGCGGGAGAATTCCCCTGCGCCCTTCTCGTTCACTCCAAACGTCCCTTCCCTCGCGAGTTGGCCCCTGCTCGACCGATAAACGGTCAGATTCTGAGAGGTAAAGTAGCAGAGCAGCTTTGCCGGCACGGTGCTAGAACTTCAGCTTGGTGATGACGTCGTAGATCGGACCGAGCACCGAAAGCATGACCCAGCCGAGAATCACGCCGAGGAATACGGTCAGCGCGGGCTCGATCAGGACCTGGATCTTGGCGATCGACTCGCGCACCTCGCGGTTGTAGAAGTACGATACGTTGAGCAGCGCGGTGTCGAGCGCGCCGGTCGATTCACCCACGCGCAGCATGCGCAGCACGAGCGGGGGAAAGAGGCCCACTTCCTGGAACGCCGCCGTCACGTTCTTGCCTTCGCCGATCTGCTGCCCCGCCAGCCTCAATCCTTCCTGGATGACCACGTTTCCCGCGGTTTCCTCGGAGCTGCGTATCGCCTCGAGGATGGTGATGCCGGAGGCGTACATCAGCGCGAAAATACTGGCGAAGCGCGACAGGATGATCTTGCGCATGATCTCGCCCGAGACGGGAAGGGCGAGCTTCAGGCGGTCGAGCTGGTACCTCACCGACGGATAGACGCGCGCCGCCATCACGACGCCGGCGACCGCGATCAGGGGCGTGGCGAGCACCGCCCACCAGTAGCTGACCATGAACGCCGACACCTCGATCAGGATGCGCGTCTGCAGGGGTATCTGCTGGCCCATGTTCTTGATGAAACCGACCATCTGCGGCACAAGGTAGACCATCAGGAAGAGGGTGACCATGATCACAATCGAGCCGACGAACGCCGGATACATGACGAGCTTCTTCAGGTGCTCCGCGAGCTCGTCCTCCCACTTTAGGCTCTCGACGAGGCTCTTGAGGACGGCCGGGAGCTTGCCGGTGTCCTCGCCAGCTCGAACGAGGCTCGTGAAGACCGGGGTGAAGATCTGCGGGTATTGGGCGAGCGCCTGCGACAGGCGCAAGCCGCCCTGGATGCTCTCGATCACGCCCGATATCACCTCGCGAAAGCGCGCGTTCTCGATGCTGTCGCGCAGGTCGATCAGGGATTCGATGAGCGGGACCCCGGCTCCGGTCAGCTGCTCCATGTGGAAGCAGAAATTGATGAGCTCGGCGCGCTTGACCGAACCCACGCGGAGCCAGGCTCCTCCGGCGCGGGCCGGCCCGCCCCGGATCAGATCCAGCCCCATGCGCTTGAGGCGCTGCTCGAGGTCGACGATGTTGACCGCCTCGATCTGCCCGAGCATGGTCTTTCCGCGGGTGTCGATCGCCTTGTAGGTGAACAATGCCATAGCGGTGCGGCGGCGCCGGACGCGCCGCGTTACATGCGGTCGGTCAGGTCGACAACGCGCATCAGCTCTTCCAGCGACGTCGACCCATCCAGGACGCGCCGGATCCCGTCGTCAGCCAGCGTGCGGAATCCCTTGCCGACCGCGGTCTTCTGCATCTCGCGGCCGGTGGCACGGCGCGCGACCAGTTCGTCGAGGTCGCCGTCCATTTTCAGGATTTCGATGATGGCCATCCGGCCCCGGTAACCCTGGTAGTCGCACTGGTCGCAGCCCACGGCGCGGTAGAGCGTGGGAGTCTTGTCCCCCTTCGCTCCCGTCATGGCGCGCTCGCCGGGATTCGCCTGGTAGGCCTGCTTGCAGTGCTTGCATAGTCGCCGCACCAAGCGTTGTGCGACGACCCCGATGATGTTGCCGGCGAGAATGTCCGGGACGATGCCGATGTCGAGGAGGCGCGGAACCGCCCCCACGGCCGAATTCGTGTGGAGCGTCGAATAGACCTGGTGGCCGGTCATCGCCGCGCGGAACGCCATCGTCGCCGTGTCCTCGTCGCGGATTTCGCCGACGAGGATCACGTCGGGGTCCTGCCGCATCAGCGAGCGGATGCCGTTCGCGAAATCCATCTTCGCGGCCTCGTTGATCGACGTCTGCCGGATGAGGGTCATCGGATATTCGACCGGATCCTCCAGCGTCATGATGTTGAGGCCGTCGTTGTTGATGTGGTTCAGCACCGAATACAGCGTCGTCGTCTTGCCGCTTCCGGTCGGACCGGTGAGCAGGATGATGCCCTCGGGCCGCGCGATCATGCGCTTTAGGAGCTGCAGCTGGCCCGCCTCCAGGCCCAATCCATCCAGGGGGACGATCCCCTTCTGCCGGTCGAGGATACGCAGCACGATATTCTCGCCGTGCGAGGTCGCCTGCGACGAGACGCGGAAATCGACGGCGCGCCCGGTCAGCATCAGCGAAATGCGCCCGTCCTGCGGCGCGCGCGTCTCGGCGATGTTCATCTTCGCCAGCACCTTGATCCGGACCGCCATCGCCGGCCAGTAGGTCTTGTGCAGCGAGCGGATCTGGCGCAGCACACCGTCGATGCGGTAGCGGATGCGCAGAAAGCTCTGCTCGGGCTCGAAGTGGATATCCGAGGCGCCGCGCTCGACGGCGTCAGCGAACAGCGCGGAGATGAGCCGCACCACGGGCTGCGAATACGCGTCGCCGGAGGCCTGAAGGCTCTGGTAATCGATTTCGCCCGTCTCGATCTCGTGAAGGATGCCGTCGATCGAAAAGTCGTGGCCGTAGTACTGGTCGATCGCACGGCCGATCTCGCCCTCGCCGGCGAGACGCGGTTCCAGCGAGAATTCGCCGCGCAACTGGGCGCGCAGCTGGTCGAGCGCCACGATGTTGTTCGTGTCCGCCAGCGCGACGATCAGCTTGCGCGCTTCGCGGTCGAGGGCGACCGGGAACACGGTATGGCGCTTGGAGAACTCCCTGGGTACCAGCTTCAGCGCCATTGAGTCGACGACGATCTGCGTCAGGTCGACGCTCTGCAGGCCCAGCTTTTCCGACAAGGCGTCGCGCAGCGTCGCCTCGGACACGAAGCCGAGATTGACCAGAAGCTTGCCTACCGGCTGATGGGTCTTGAGCTGCTCGAGCAGCGCGATACGCAGCTGGTCCTCGGTCAGGATCCCCTGCGAGATGAGGATCTGCCCAATATGACGCTTCGCCTGGGGGGAGACCTGCTGCGCGGAGAGACGCGGCGAATTCATGGAGCGCGCTATTTGCTCAATTCCTGCACGCGCGCGCGTAGCTGCGCTGGGTCGAAAGTCGGCGTGCGCTGGACCGCGAGCGCGAGCGCCCGCTGGTAGTAGTCGAGAGCTGACTTGCTCTGGTGCATCTGGTCCAGACTCACGGCGAGATTGAACGCGTAGTCGGCGTTCTCCGGATCGATCGAAAACGCCTTGAAGTAGGCGGCCTGGGCTTCGTTCCAGCGCGACTGCAGGGCGTACTGGTTGCCAAGCGCGAACTGCAGGTGCGCGGATTCGGGCTGGTTGGCGATGAGGATCTTCAGGCGGCTTTCCGATGCCGCGGGGTCGAGGCGGCCGCGCAGCGCGACGAGGCCCGCGGTGGCCTGGCTATCGCGCGGGTTCGCCTCAAGCAGCTTGAGGTACCGCGACTCCGCCGATTCGAGCTGACCGCGTCTCACGTCGATCGCGGCGAGGCCGAGCAGTGCGTCGCGGTTGTTGGGATCTTGCGCGAGCGCCTTCTGGTAGGCGTCGCCGGCGGCCGCCAGATCGTTTCGCTGGAAGGCCTGATAGCCCTGCTGGACGAGCGGATCGACCGCCAGTATGGATGCGTTAACCTCGATCGGCTTGGCGGCGGGCTGTTCGAGCGCGGGCGCAGGCTTAACGGGAGCAACCGCGGCCTGGGGCCTCGCGCGAGGCCGCACCGCCTGTATGGGCGGAATCACCGCTACGGCTGCACTCGGCGCTTTGGCCGCTTGCGGAACGGCGACCGCGGGCGCGGGCGCTTGGGGAAGGGTTGGTACCACCGCCGGGGCGGCTGCGACCTGCGAGGTCGGCGCCGCGGAAGCAGCCTGCCCTCCTGCGAAGGCGTAGTGCGGCTGCAACTGCCACCACACGTACCCGCCGTAGCCCGCGGCGACCACGCCGAGCGCAGCCAGCGTGAGGTAAAAGGGGCGGCGGGGGTTGTAGTTCATCTCCTTTACTTGAAACAGCTGTTCCGCCTGAGCACGGCCGGCGGCAGACGCCGTCTCAACCGGGGCCGGCGCAGGACGCGCGCTCTCAAAGGGCTCCGGCTCTTCCAGGGCCAATTCGTGCTTGGGCCCGACGGCCTCCGCGGGCCGTTGCTCGGAGGGAGAGGGCAGATCGTCGCTGAGGATTTCGATCGGCTGCGTGATATCGGGCAACTTCTCCCGCGTGGTGATCGTGCGGGGTGGCGTCTCGGGATGCGCAGGCTGCACGCTCTCGGACCCTTGCTGTCCCGCCGACTCCGCCTTGGCGACCTGCTTGGCGAGTTCGGCTTTCTTTAATGCGTCGAGGAGGAGGCTCATCTGATTCCGCTCAAGGGCGCGGTCTTGCCGGGGTTGGGCTGGGACGTGAAATTGTCGGCCGGGATCAGCGAGCGGTAGGCGCGGTAGTCGCCGTCGATGCTCGCGTCCTTGACCACGATCGGGCGCAGGAACACGACCAGCTCGGTCTTGGTGTTGTTGCGGTTGCGCGAGCTGAACAGCGAGCCGAGTATGGGGATCGAGTTGAGGATCGGCACCGTGTCCTCGACGTCATTGACCGAATCCTCGATCAGTCCCCCGAGTACCGCCATCTGGCCACTGTTTACCTTGATCAACGATTCCATCTCGCGCATTCGCAGCTGCGGAACCAGGTTCGGAATGCCGGGAGGTATCTGCGGGTTAGGGTCAGTTACGAACTTGATCAGCCGGGTCGTGGACGGCTTGACGTTGAGCAGGATGGTGTCGTCCTCGCTGATCTGCGGAGTGACGTTCATCACGAATCCCACGGGAACGGTCACCGGAGTCGTGGTCACCGCGGTTATGGTGCTCCCCGTCGTGCCTGCTTGACTCTGGCTCGACTGAACGTTGAAGTAAACGAGGTTGTCCACCACACGGAGCAGGGCTGTCTGGTTGTTGAGCACCGAGAGCTTGGGGCTCGAGAGCACACGCACGTTGCCGAACGATTCGAGCAGTTGAAGAACGCCTGCGATGTTGCTCCCCTGTGCGAAGGCAAACGTGAAGATGTTTGGGAAGGACGGCGCGCTCGGGAGACCCTGGCCGGTTATCGTTCCACCAACCGGCGGGTTCGGGGGCAGCAATGGCCCCGTCGTTACGCTGCCCCCCGATACCTGGTTGCCCGTGACGGTCGTTAATCCATGCGTGCGGAGGGCCGACCAATCGATACCCTGCTGGTACTGGTTATTGAGCTGGACTTCGGCGATCGTCGCCTCGATCAAGACCTGGCGCTTAACGTTCGCCAGCACCTGATCGAGGAATTCCTGGATCTTCTCGTGCTGCCGCGATGTTGCTCGTACGACGATTACGCTCGCCTCGGCATTGACGATGACCGAGGCCGCTTCCCTGAAGCTGACGTTCGGCGTGGTCGCTCCAGGAGCGCCCGGTGCTCCGGGAAGAGCCTGAGGAGCAACAGCTTGAACCGCGCCCGTCGGCAAGATCCTGTCGGTCTCGTGCAGGATGTCTTTGATGTTCTTTTCCAGGGTCGACCAGAACTTGTTGTCGGAAGTGTTGCGCACCGTGGTGATGGAACCGTTCGCTCCGCTCGCCTGCGCCGCTACCCCTCCGCCCCCTCCTGCCGTCCCAACGTTGCCGATCTGCGAGGAGACGCCGACTGCGCCTGCGACCAGCCTCTCCATGTTCACGTAGTCGATGTTGTAGATGTGGAGATAGGGCGAATCCGGCATGACCACCAGATTCGGGCCGTCGAGCTCCCAGCGCATGTCGACCTGCTTCGCGATCCGCGACAGCAATTGCGGCAAGGTCTGGTCGATCGCATTCAGCGTAACCACGCCGCTGATCCCCGAGTTGATATCGACGTTGATCTTCGCGTCGCGGGCGAGGGCGAAGAGCAGTTCCTGGACCTTCACACCGTTCACGACCACCGTGTAGGTCTCGGGCTTCAGGCGCGGCTTGGGTTCGGGCAGGATCGTGGAAATCTGGACCGGCGGCGGCACGTTGCCGGAAGGCGCAGCTTCCGGCGGCTTCTTCAGATGCCCCTGCGATTCGGGGATGGGCGCATGGGCGCAGGCGCTCGCCGCTAAAGCAAGAACCGCCAGCGCAATGCGTCGCAAGGTGCCCTCCGATTCCCTTTTTGACCCGATTGGGCCCGGTCTCCGAATCTCAGTATAACAGTACCACTTAAGAAACTGATTTAACAAACCAAACGACGACCGGGACTGACGCTTATTTCACGAATTCCTCCCCGTGCCCGGGGAGCGCCTACTGGCGGTTCTGACTGCGCATGCGCTCGACGCTGCGGGGATAGGGCTCGTATGCAGCGAGGAGCGGAGGCAGCCCTCTTATGGCCTCGATCGCCTTGGTCGCGCTGGGAAAGGACCCGTAGGCAACGCGATAGTGCTGCTGTCCGTCGATCTTGACACTGTACACGAACAGCTGGTCACTCGGCAGGGCTGCGCCTGCTTTCCTCAGAAAATCCTCGAGTTGCGGCAGCTCCTGCTCGTTGACCGTGGCGAGCTGGATGGCGTAGCGGTCTCCCGGCGTATCGCGCAGCCATGCTTGAGCGGCATCGAAGCGCTGACGGGAGAGCTCCCCCCGCGCCGGGGCCGTCGGCTGCTTTTCCGGGGTCTCGGGTGCTGCACCAGCCGCAACGTTCGAGTCTGCCCGAGGAGCAGGGCCCACAATCGCAGCTGGAGCGCTTGGCGGCTCGGGAGACGCGGCGGTAGCAGGAGCGGGAGCAGCGGGGGCGGGATTGGCGACTGCCGCAGCGAGCGGAGCCGCACTCGGCTCCGATCGAATCGCCGCCGGGGCCGGCGGCGCAGGGCGGGCTTGGGGCGGCTGAGGCGCCGCGGCGGGCGCGAGCAGCACGTGCATCGCCCAGCCGAGGACCAGCCCCGCGGCAAGCGCTGCCGCTCCGATGCCGAGCTTCTTCGCCCCGCTCTTCGCTCTGTAGAACTCCGAATCGAGCACCGCCCGCTTGACCTCTACCGCCGTTATGGCGTGCGTGCCGGCCGCGAAGGCGGCGAGCAGCGCCTTGTCCGCGAGGATGTTGATCCTGCGGGTCAGGCCCTCGGACGCGCGGGCGATGTCGCCGATCGCCTCCCGCGTAAACACCTTAGGGCCGCGGTAGCCGGCTGCGCGCATGCGGAAGTCGATGTAGCTCTCGATGTCGCTGCGCACCATCGGCTCGAGGCGAAAGCTGTGCGTGATGCGCTCCTTAAGCTGACGCATCTCGGCGGTATCCAGGTGATCGTCCAGCTCGGGCTGCCCGAACAGCACAATCTGCAGCAACTTGTGGCGGTTGGACTCGAGGTTCGACAACAGCCGAATCTCCTCGAGGGACTCTTCGGGCATCGCGTGAGCCTCGTCGATCAGCACTACTACGCGACGCCCCTCGCCGTACAGGCGCAGCAGGCGTTCCTGCAACGCCCGGATCACCCGCGTCGGGCGGTCCTGCTCGATCTGGACCTTCAGCTCATCGCCGATCGCAAAGAGTATCTCGTCCCGTGACAGGGACGGATTGGCCAAGTAGATGGTCTCGACCGTTGCAGGCAGGCGCTCGATCAGCACCCGGCATAGCATCGTCTTGCCGCTGCCCACCTCGCCCGACACTTTGACGATCCCCTCGTCGTTCGTGATGGCGTAGAGCAGGCCGTCGAGCGTCGCGCCCCGGTTGGCGCCCTGGAAGAAGAAATCCGTGTGGGGCGTGATGCGGAACGGCGCCTCTTTCAGCCCGAAGTGTTCGAGATACATCGAGTCGCCTCCCGCGGGACCCGGAGCCTACTCCTGCTTCTGCGCGGATTCCATGCGGGAGTAGAGCGTGGTGCGGTTGATGCCGAGCATCTTCGCGGCCTGACTGACGTTGCCCCGCGTGAGCTTCATCGCCGCCTCGATATAACCTTGCTCCCAGGCCTTGAGCATCTGGTCGAGATTGAAGCTGCGCTCGCGCTGCAGGTGCCGCTGCGCCTGCTCGACCAGGGTGCCCGGGTCGGCGGGCATTCCCGGGCCGCCTCCTTCCGTCTGGGGTTCCAGATCGAACTCGGGTTCGAGCTCGGCCAGGGACAGCTTCTGCCCTGCGTACTTGGTCGTCAGCCGGATAACTACGTTGCGCAGTTCGCGCACGTTGCCCGGGAAGTGGTAGGCGCGCCACGCCTTTTGCGAGGCCTCGTCGAGGCTGAAAGCCGGCAGCTTCGCCTGCTCCGCGTAGAACTTGCGGTAGTGCTCGAGCAGCAGGGCCTTGTCCTCATCCATCTCGCGCAGCGCCGGAACCTGGATCGAGAAGACCGAGAGCCGGTGATAGAGGTCGGCGCGGAAATTCCCCTTGCGAACCTCTTGACGCAGGTCGCGATTGGTCGCGGCTATGACGCGCGCTCGAGAGAAGCGCTGCTGGGTCTCGCCAACGCGCTGGAATTCGCCGTTCTCCAGGACGCGCAGAAGCTTGGCCTGCAGCTCGAGCGGCAACTCGCCGATCTCGTCGAGGAATAGCGTCCCGTCACTCGCGTCCTCGAAGTACCCCGATTTGTTCTGGGTGGCCCCGGTGAAAGCGCCCTTCGCGTAGCCGAAGAGAGTGGGCTCGACCAGGGTAGGCGCAATCGCGGCGCAATTCAGCGCGAACCACGGCTTCACGCGCCTCCACGAAAGGCGATGGAGCAGATTCGCGACCAGCTCCTTCCCGGTGCCGGATTCGCCCTCGATCAACGCGGGAAACGGCGAATCGGCGTACTGGCTGATCTGGCTCTTGAGCTTTTGCAGGGCCGCGCTCTTGCCGACCAGAGGGTCGGTTTCGGCGATGCCCTGCCCGGAGATCTCGGCGGCGCGGAACTGGAGGGCGTGCAACAGGATCTTCTTCAGGTTCTCAGGATCGCAGGGCTTGGCGACGAATTCAGCCGCGCCCAACGTGCGGGCGTGCCGAGCGTTGGCGGCGTCATTCTGTCCCGAGAGAACCAGGATCTTCATCGACGGGGAGTGCGCGAGTAGATCGCTGATCAGCTGGAATCCCTCGTCCGGCCGGTGAGGTATGGGCGGCAGCCCCAGGTCGACCAGGGCGAGCTGGGGTGCCTCGTCGGCCTGGCGCAGCAGGCTCACGGCATGCTGACGGGAGTCGCTTACCGTGACCTCGAAATCCTTTCCGAGAGCGTAGGACAAGGTCTCGGTGATCAGCGGGTCGTCGTCGACGATGAGCAGACTGGGCTTGAGGTTGTCAGGCATGGGCTTCGATGCACTTCAAGAAGGCGCGCTCCAGCGAAGATTCCTCGAAACGCTGCCGCATCCCGTCCGGCGTTCCGGTGTAGGCGAGCGTTCCCTTGTGCAGCACGGTGATCAGGTCGCAAATCTCCTCGACGTCGACAAGGGAGTGGGAAGTGATCAGCAGCGTGCGGCCCTCGAATTTCCGCTTGAGCAGCAGCTCCTTGGCGCGGGCGCGCGCCGCCGGGTCGAGTCCGCTCATCGGCTCATCGAGGATGTACAGCTCCCGCCGCGAAAGGAGGCAGGCCGCGAGCCCCAGCTTCTGCGTCATGCCCTTGGAGTACTCTCGCACCGGTTTTTCGAGGGCCGAGTCTTCGAGGTCTAGCGCGGCAAACATCTCGCGCACCGACTGCTCCTCGTAGCGCTCCCCGAACAGCTCAAGCATCATCCTGATGAATTCGCGTCCGGTCAGGAAGTAAGGAGCGGTAAAACGCTCCGGCAGAAAGGCAAGACGCGCGCGCGCCTGCGGCCGTCGATGCTCCACACCATGGACCTCGATCGCTCCAGAGTCGAGATCGCAGAAATCCAGCAGGCATTTGATGAGCGTTGTCTTTCCGGCGCCGTTCACACCCGTGAGCCCCACGCACGAGCCCGGCGCGAGGTCGAGGTCGATTCCGCGCAAGACTTCCGCGCGTCCGAAGCTCTTGTTCACGCCACGGAATCGAAGCAAGGGCTCGGGCATCGGACGGCCTTTGTCGGATGCGCCGATGATAGCGCAAAGACCGCGCCCTTTCAGCTAGAATCCGCTCTTCGCTACTCCGAGCACGACGCCGTGGCGACAAGCAATCTGGTCGAAGTCCAGGACGTCACGTTCAGCTATGATCAGCGCGAGGTTCTGAAGGATATCAACCTGGTCGTTCCCAAGGGCAAGGTGGTCGCCATCATGGGCTTGTCCGGCTGCGGGAAGACGACGCTGCTGCGCCTCATCGGTGGAGCGCTCAGGCCGGACCGGGGCGAAATCCGAGTCGCCGGCGAGGTAGTCAACAAGCTGGACGACGCGGGACTTTTCGCCCTGCGCCGCAAGATCGGCATGCTCTTCCAGTTCGGCGCGCTGTTTACGGACATGTCCGCGTTCGACAACGTGGCCTTCCAGATGCGCGAGCATACGCGGCTGCCGCCGTCGCTCGTCCGCGACCTCGCCCTCCTGAAGCTCCAGGCGGTCGGTCTGCGGGGCGCGGCCGATCTGATGCCTGCGGAGCTCTCCGGCGGCATGGCGCGGCGCGTGGCCCTCGCGCGCTCGATCGCGCTCGACCCGATGCTGATGCTCTACGACGAGCCCTTCACCGGGCTCGATCCGATCTCTTTGGGCGTCATCGGACAGCTGATCCGTCGCCTGAACGACGCACTCGGCGCCACGTCGATCGTGGTGACGCACGACGTCGCCGAGGCGCTCGAGTTGGTCGACTACGTGTACTACATGTCGGCCGGAAAGGTCGAATTCCAGGGCACGCCGGACGAGGTGCGCTCCGGGCGGCTGCCGTCGCTCAGGCAGTTCGTCTACGGCGAGCCCGACGGGCCCGTGCCTTTCCACTATCCTGCGCCCGAGTACCGGCGGGACCTTTTGGCACAATGATCGCGCGCATCACGGAACTGGTGCGCGCGCTCGGCGCCCGCATCATCGACGGCTGGGTCTGGCGTCTGGGATTTGCCTGCCGCTTCCTGTGGCTGACGCTGCGTGCGTCCGGGCCGAGCTTCAGGCGCCTCCATCTCACTGTTCGCGAGATCTACTTCGCGGGCGTGCTCTCGCTCGTGATCATTCTGGTCTCGGGCCTGTTCGTGGGCATGGTTCTCGGACTGCAGGGGTACGACACGCTCGTCCGCTACGGCTCGTCCGAGGCCCTCGGCGTGCTCGTCAGCCTTTCCCTGGTGCGCGAGCTGGGGCCGGTGGTCGCGGGTCTGCTGTTTGCGAGCCGGGCGGGCAGCGCGATCACGGCGGAGATAGGACTCATGAAGGCGACCGAGCAGCTCTCGGCGATGGAAATGATGGCGGTGGACCCGATCGCAAGGGTCGTGGCACCGCGCTTCTGGGGCGGCGTGATCTCCATGCCCCTGCTCGCGGCGCTCTTCTCGGCGATGGGAGTCTTCGGCGGCTACCTAGTCGGCGTGCGCCTCATCGGCGTCGACGAAGGCTCGTTCTGGTCGCAAATGCAGGCGGCAGTGGATTTCCGCGAAGACATCTTGAACGGGATCATCAAGAGCCTGGTGTTCGGGGCGGCAGTGACCTGGATCGCCGTCTTCGAAGGCTACGACGCGCCGCCGACTGCCGAAGGCGTGTCGGGGGCGACTACCCGGACCGTGGTCGAGTCGTCGCTCGCGATCCTTGCGCTCGACTTTGTTTTGACCGCATTGATGTTCAGAGGACTGTAGAACCATGATGACGCGCAAAGAGCTGGACTTGTGGGTCGGGATCTTCGTCTTGATGGGCATGGGCGCGATGCTGTTCCTATCGCTCAAGGTGGCGAACCTGCTCACCTCCTTCTCGACGACGGACTTGTATCGGATCAATGCCAAGTTCGAGAACATCGGCGGCCTCAAGGTTCGCGCCCCGGTGAAGAGCGCGGGCGTGGTGGTCGGCCGGGTCGGCGAAATCCGCTTCGACAACGAAACCTTCGAGGCCGTGGTGACGCTCAACATCGACAGCCGCTTCCAGTTTCCCAAGGACAGCTCCGCGAAGATCCTGACCTCGGGCCTTCTCGGGGAGCAGTACATCGGGATCACCGCGGGCGGCGATTCGGTCAACCTGAAGCCCGGCGACACGCTGAAGCTCACGCAATCCGCGGTTGTGCTGGAGAATCTCATCGGTCAGTTCCTGTACAATAAAGCGGCCGAAGGGGACAGCAAGAAGAAGTAGGATGGAAAGCCGAACGCGTGGAGGTTAAGAGGCTGTGCGCGGCACTGCTCCTGTCCGGCATGATGGCGGGCTGCGCTACTTCCGGTGGGAATCCGGCGGATCCCCTCGAGCGGATCAACCGGCCGATCTTTGCCTTCAACGATGCGACGGACAGATGGGTGTTCACCCCCGTGGCGAAGGGCTATCGCTTCGTCCTCCCTGGTTTCGTGCGCACTGGCATATCGAACTTCTTCTCCAACCTCGACGACGTATGGGTGTCGGTGAACGACGTGCTGCAGGGAAAGTTCCAGGGAGGCCTGGAGGACTTCACCCGCGTCATCTTCAATTCGACTTTCGGAATCGGCGGGCTGTTCGACTTCGCATCGCCCGTGGGCCTGCCCAAGCACAACGAGGACTTCGGCCAGACGCTGGGCGCATGGGGCGTCGCCAGCGGCCCCTACGTGGTCATTCCGTTTCTCGGCCCTTCGACGTTCCGCGACGGATTCGGGTTGATCTTCGACTACAATGCGGACCTCGTTTACTGGGCGACCGAGAGCGTTCCCGTGCGCAACTCCCTGTACGCAACGCGTGCGATCAGCAACCGCGCCAAGCTGCTCGACGCGACGAACCTTCTCGAGCAGGCCGCGCTCGACCGGTACACTTTTGTGCGCGACGCTTGGCTGCAGCGCAGGCGCAACCTCGTTTACGACGGCAATCCGCCTCGCGAGCGCGACGACGAGTCCGACGATGAACCAACCGGCAAGTAACCAGATCTCATGACCATGAAGACCGCATTGGGTTTTTTCCTTGCATTCCTGGCTTCTCTTGCACGGGCGGAGACGGTCGCGCCCGACGTCCTGGTGAAGATGATCACGGACGACGTAGCCGCAGCTATCAGGAAGGACGCGGACATCAGGGCCGGCGATACCAGGAAGGCAGCCGATCTCATCGAAGCCAAGATCGTTCCCCATTTCAATTTCACGCGGATGGCGCGAATCGCCATGGCGCGCAACTGGCGGTCGGCCACGCCCGAGCAGCAGAAGGAAATCGCGTCCCAGTTCAAGACGCTGCTGATTCGCACCTATTCCACGGCTCTGACGAACTACCGAGATCAGGAGATCGACTACAAGCCGCTGCGGTCCAAGCCCGACGACACCGAGGTTACCGTGAAGTCCGACGTCAAGCCGACCGGTGCGACCCAGCCCGTGTCGATCGACTACGAGTTGGAGAAGACCGACGGCGGCTGGAAGATCTACGACGTCAAGGTGGACGGCGTGAGCTTGGTCACGACCTACCGCGACACCTTCGCTACCGAGGTTCGCGAGCACGGGATCGACGGCTTGATCAAGGCCCTCGCGGCCAAGAACCGCGAGCCCCTGTCCCCGAAGGCCGGCAAGTCGTGATCCGCCGGGAAGGCGATTCGCTGTTCGTCGAGGGTGCTCTTACGCTCGGGACCGTTACCGCTCTCGCGGGCGCCGCGCGGGAGCACCTGCGGCAGGGCGCGCGCGTCGTCGATTTCCGCGGGGTGTCCGAAGTCGACTCGGCTGCGGTGGCGCTGGCGCTCGAGTGGCTGCGCGAGGCCGCGGACAGCAAGTCCGGGCTGCGCCTCGTCAACCTTCCCGTCGCGATGCAGAATCTCGCAAAGCTCTACGGAGTCTCCGAGCTTCTTCACTCGGCCTCGAGCTGATCCTTCAGCTCGGACCCCGGGCATGTCCGCCGCGATCGAAATCCGCGACGTCCACAAGCGCTTCGGCGATCTGCACGCGCTCTCGGGGATAGACCTCGAGATTCCGCAGGGCGAATTCTTCGGTCTGCTCGGCCCGAACGGGGCGGGGAAAACCACCCTGATCAGCGTGCTTGCCGGGCTGGTGCGCGCAGATCGGGGATCGGCGCGCGTGATGGGCAACGACGTGCGGGCGGACTACCGCGCGGCGCGCCGCTCGCTCGGCGTGGTTCCCCAGGAGCTCGTCTTCGACCCCTTCTTCACGGTGCGCGAGACGCTGGAGATCCAGTCGGGCTATTTCGGGCTGCGCGACAACCGCGCCTGGATAGACGAAGTCATGCACCACCTGGACCTCGCCCCCAAGGCCGACGCGAACATGCGCACTCTTTCCGGAGGAATGAAGCGGCGCGTGCTCGTTGCGCAGGCCCTGGTGCACAAGCCGCCGGTGATCGTCCTCGACGAGCCCACCGCCGGCGTCGACGTCGAGTTGAGGCAGGCGCTGTGGCGGTTCGTCCGCAGCCTGAACCGGGACGGGCACACCATCGTCCTTACGACGCACTATCTGGAGGAAGCGGAGGCTCTGTGCGGGCGCATCGCCATGCTCAAGCAGGGTCGCGTGGTCGCGCTCGATTCCACGTCGAACCTGCTGAGGCGCCTCCACCACCTCCTGCTCCGGCTGCGCCTCGGCGGAGAGCTGCCTGCCGACCTGCGCGCGCTCGAGCACGGCAGCACCGGCGATGCATACGTCCTGCGCCTCAAGAGCTACGACGAAGTCGAGCAGGCGCTCGCGCACATCCGCCTCTCCGGGGTGCGCATCGAAGAGATGGAGCTGGTGCAGCCCGACCTGGAGGACGCGTTCGTTGACGTGATGCGGCGCTCATGAGAGGGTTCCCCACGCTGCTCTACAAGGAGGTGCTGCGCTTCTGGAAGGTCGGCACCCAGACGATAGGCGCACCCGTCCTCACCGCAGCGCTGTTCCTGTTCATCTTCGGGCACGTCCTTGAGGGGAGGGTGCGCGTTTACGGAAGCGTTTCCTATGCCGCGTTCCTGGTTCCGGGGCTGGTGATGATGTCGCTCTTGCAGAACGCCTTTGCCAACAGCTCATCCTCCCTCATCCAGTCCAAGATCACGGGTAATATCATCTTCGTGCTGCTCCCGCCGCTCTCCTATGGGGAGTTCTTCGCCGCCTACGTGCTCGCGGCCGTGGTGAGGGGGATGGTGGTCGGAACGGCGGTGCTCATGGTCACGCTGCCCTTCGTCGGCATGGAGTTTCGCCACCCGCTGTGGATTCTCGTCTTTGCGTTCTGTGGAAGCGCGGTGCTGGGCGCCCTCGGGATGATGGCGGGCATCTGGGCGGAGAAGATCGACCAGGTGGCCTCCTTCCAGAATTTCCTCATCATGCCCCTGACCTTTCTGTCGGGTGTGTTCTACTCGATTCACTCGCTGCCGGCGTTCTGGCAGGGGCTCTCGCACTTCAACCCGTTCTTCTACATGATCGACGGATTCCGCTACGGCTTCTTCGGCGTCTCGGATGTCGAGCCCCTGCGCAGCCTCGCCGTGCTCGCGGCGTTCCTCGCCGCGGTCTCGGCGCTGACGCTCGCGCTGCTGAGGAGCGGGTACAAGCTGAGGCACTAGCATGGTGACGCCAGAGCAGGTACGGAGCTACATCGAGAAGGGTCTGCAATGCAGGGAGGTGCGCGTCGCGGGCGACGGGCAGCACTTCGAGGCGCTGATCGTGAGCGAAGCATTCCGCGGCAAGACCCGCATCCAGCGCCACCAGCTCGTGTATGCGGCGCTCGGCGAGCGCATGCGCGCGGAAGTCCACGCACTGTCGATGCGCACGCTCACCCCGGAGGAAGCCGCCGGTGGATAAGCTGGTGATCCAGGGCGGCGTGCCGCTGGCGGGCGATGTGCGCGTTTCGGGGGCAAAGAACGCGGCGCTGCCGCTCATGTGCGCGGCGCTGCTGACCGCGGAGGATCTCACTCTCTCCAACGTGCCGCACCTGCGCGACGTGAGCACCATGGTGCGTCTGCTCTCGCAGATGGGCGTGGAGGTCTCGCTTGACGACAGGCTGGGTTTGTCGCTGCGCGCCGCGCGCCTGTCCGAGCCGGTCGCGCCCTACGATCTGGTGAAGACCATGCGCGCCTCCATTCTCGTGCTCGGGCCCCTGGTCGCGCGCTGCGGCCGGGCCCGCGTCTCGCTGCCCGGGGGCTGCGCGATCGGGACCCGCCCCGTGGACCTCCATATCAAGGGCCTTGAAGCGCTCGGCGCCGAGATCTCGGTCGAGCAGGGCTACATCTCCGCACGGGCGCAACAGCTTCGAGGAGCTCGCCTCGTCATGGACCTCGTCACCGTCACCGGAACCGAGAACTTGATGATGGCGGCAAGCCTGGCCGAGGGGGTGACGGTGATCGAGAACGCCGCGCGCGAGCCCGAAGTGGTCGATCTGGCGCAGTGCCTTTCCGCGATGGGCGCGAAAATCAAGGGGGCCGGGACCGACGTAATCACGATCGAGGGCGTCGGGCGGCTGCATGGCACGAGCCATCGCATCATGGCCGACCGCATCGAGACCGGCACGTTTCTCGCAGCCGCGGCGGCGACAGGCGGGAGCGTCACGCTGCACGGGACGAACCCGGGCACGCTCGAGGCCGTCCTGGAGAAGCTGCGCGAGTCGGGCGCCGAGATACGCACGGACGACGGCTCGATCGCGCTCGCGATGCGGGGGCGCCCCAAGGGCGTGAACGTGCGCACCGCGCCTTACCCGGCGTTTCCCACCGACATGCAGGCCCAGCTGATGGCCGTCGACACGATTGCGCAGGGCACGGCGGTGATCACCGAGACGATTTTCGAGAACCGCTTCATGCACGCGCTCGAGATGCAGCGGCTGGGCGCGGACATCGAGATCTCCGGCAACACCGCAGTGGTGCGCGGCGTCGCGAGACTCCAGGGCGCGACGGTGATGGCGACGGACCTGCGCGCCTCGGCGAGCCTGGTCATCGCAGGCCTGGTCGCCGAGGGCGAAACGCGCATCGACCGCATCTATCACCTCGACCGCGGCTACGAGTGCATCGAGGAGAAGCTGGCTCAGCTCGGCGCGCGCATCAAACGCGTACACTGACGCTCAAAATTTTCCTGTAAAATCCGCGCTTTACTCGAACGGCGCCGCCAGTGATCACCCTCGCCCTGTCCAAGGGCCGGATTTTCGACGAGACCGTGCCGCTGCTCGCGGCCGCGGGTATTCGCGCGCTCGACGATCCGGAGGGCTCGCGCAAGCTGGTCCTGCGCACCAGCCGCCGCGACCTGCGGCTGCTCATCGTGCGCGCATCCGACGTCCCGACCTACGTGCAGCACGGCGCCGCCGAGCTCGGCGTCGCGGGCAAGGACGTGCTCCTCGAACACGGGGGCGAGGGCCTGTATCAGCCGCTCGACCTCGGCATCGCGGTCTGCCGCATGGTGGTCGCCGTCCCGGAGGGTTTCGACTACGCGGGCGCGGTGCGCCGCGGTGCGCGCCTGCGCGTCGCGACCAAGTACATGCACACGGCGCGCGAGCACTTCGCGGCGAAGGGCGTTCACGTCGACCTTATCAAGCTCTACGGCTCCATGGAGCTCGCGCCCCTGCTCGGGCTGGCCGACGCGATCGTCGACCTAGTGGCGACGGGCAGCACCTTGCGTGCCAACCGCCTGCGCGCGGTCGAGGACATACGTCCCATCAGCGCCCGCTTGATCGTCAACCAGGCGGCGCTCAAGCTCCAGCGCGATGCGATCCAGCCGCTGCTCGACACGCTCGCCAAGGCGGCGGGCGCCCATGCCTGAGATCGAGCGACTTTCCACGGCTCAGCGCGATTTCGGCGAACGGCTCAAGGCGCTGACCGCGCTCGACTCGACCCTGGACAGGGAGGTCGAGGTTCGGGTTGGCGAGATTCTCGCCGATGTGCGGGCGCGAGGCGACGAGGCCGTGCTGCACTACACCGCGAAGTACGACGGCGTGGGCGCGAAGCGCTTGTCTGAGCTCGAGCTGCCCGCAGCGGCGCTCAGGCAGGCGCGCGCGGGGCTCCCTCGCATGCAGCGCGACGCGCTCGAGCAGGCTTCGGCGCGCGTGCGCAAGTACCACCGGAAGCAAGTCGCGAAATCGTGGCAGTACACCGAGGCCGACGGCACGACGCTGGGCCAGCGCGTTACGCCCCTCGACTGCGTCGGGCTGTACGTGCCGGGAGGCAGGGCGGCCTACCCCTCGTCGGTGCTCATGAACGCCATTCCCGCGAGAATCGCCGGCGTGCGCGAGCTCATCATGTGCGTGCCCACGCCCCGCGGCGAGCGCAACGCGCTCGTGCTCGCGGCGGCGGCGATCGCCGGAGTCGACCGCGTTTTCACGATCGGCGGCGCCCAGGCTGTCGCGGCGCTCGCCTACGGCACGCAGACCATTCCCCAGGTGGACAAGATCGTAGGGCCGGGAAACGCCTACGTTACTGAGGCGAAGCGCAGGGTCTTCGGCACGGTCGGCATCGACATGATCTCCGGGCCGACCGAGATCCTGGTGATCTGCGACGGCAGCACCGACCCGGACTGGATCGCCATGGACCTCTTCTCCCAGGCCGAGCACGCCGAAACCTCGCAGGCCGTGCTGGTTTCCCCGGACGGCGGCTTCATCGATCGGGTAGAGCGGAGCATCGACAGCCTGCTCGCGGATCTGCCGCGCCGGGACATCATCAGCGCGGCGCTGCGGCGCCGCGGGGCGCTCATTCAGGCGAAGAACCTGGATGAGGCCTGCGAAATCGCCAACCGGATCGCGCCGGAGCACCTGGAGCTGTCGGTCGCCGACCCGAAGAAGTGGCTCGCGAAGATCCGGCACGCCGGCGCGATATTCCTCGGCCGATACGCCTCCGAGGCGCTCGGCGACTACTGCGCGGGGCCGAACCACGTGCTGCCGACCTCGCGCACGGCGCGCTTCTCCTCTCCCCTCGGCGTCTACGACTTCCAGAAGCGCTCGAGCGTGATCGCGGTTTCGCGCAAGGGCGCTCGGAAGCTCGGCAGGATCGCCGCCGCGATCGCCGAAGGAGAGGGGCTGCAGGCGCACGCGCGCTCGGCCCGGCTAAGGCTGCAAGAGAAGACCAAGGCCCGGCGGTGAGCGCAAGACCCGAAGAGATTGTCCGCGACGAGGTGCGCGCGATGAAGGCCTACGCGGTCGCGGAAGCCGACGGCCTGGTGAAGCTCGACGCGATGGAGAACCCCTACGGCCTGCCCGTCGCGCTTCAGCGCGAGATCGCTGATGCCGTGTCGCGGGTGGCGATGAACCGCTATCCCGATCCGACCGCGCCGGCCCTGGTGCGTCGGTTGCGCGAGACGATGGGAATAGGGCCCGAGCACGACGTGCTGCTGGGCAACGGCTCCGACGAGATCATCCACATCATCGTGCAGAGCGTCGCGCGGCGCGGGGCCGCGGCGCTCGCTCCGCGCCCGAGCTTTGTCATGTTCAGCGTCTACGCCGCCCTCGCAGGAATGGAATACATCGGCGTGCTGCTGCGTCCCGATTTCACTCTCGATGCGCAGGCCTTCCTCGAGGCGATGGAGCGCCACCGGCCCGCCGTCGTGTTCATCGCCTATCCGAACAACCCGAGCGGCAATCTCTTCGATGAAGAGTCGATCCTCCGCATCCTCGCCGCCGCGCCGGGCTTGGTCGTGATCGACGAGGCCTACCACGCGTTCGCGCGCAAGTCCTTCATGGCGCGTCTCCCGGAGTTTCCCAATCTGATCGTCATGCGCACGCTCTCGAAGCTGGGGCTCGCGGGAATTCGACTCGGATACGCTGTGGGGCGGCCGGAGTGGATACGCGAGTTCGACAAGGTGCGCTCGCCCTACAACGTGAACTCGCTCACGCACGCCGCCGCCGAACGGGTCCTCGCGCACCATGACGTGCTCGACGCGCAGGCGAGGAGCATCGTCGAGCAGCGGCAGCGTCTCGACGCCGAGCTGCGCAAGCTTCACGGCGTGACGGTCTTCCCGAGTGATGCGAACTTCATCCTGGTGCGCGTCCCCGACGCCGCACGGGTGTTCGAAGGCATGCGGCGGCGGGGCGTGCTCGTCAAGAACCTGGATACCGGCGTGCCGCTCCTGGAGGGGTGCATCCGGCTCACGGTCGGAACTCCGGAAGAGAACCGGCGTTGTCTCTCGGCCTTCGCCGAGTCGCTCGCCGAGCGCTGATTTCGTGTAGGCTATCCGCCTGAAGCTCGCTGCAATGCCCACGCGCGCCGCCAACGCAGACCGCAAGACCGCCGAAACGCAGATCGCGCTGTCCGTCAACGTCGACGGGGCCGGCCGCGCCTCTCTCGCTACCGGCATCCCGTTCCTCGACCACATGCTCGACCAGGTCGCTCGGCACGGCATGCTCGACCTGGACATACGGGCGAAGGGCGACCTGCACGTCGATGCCCACCATACGGTCGAGGACATCGGCATTACCCTGGGCCAGGCGATTGCGCGCGCGGTCGGCGACAAGAAGGGCATACGGCGCTACGGTCACGCCTACGTTCCGCTCGACGAGGCCCTGTCGAGGGTGGTGATCGATTTTTCCGGCAGGCCCGGGCTCGAGTACCACGTGCAGTTCAGGCGGGCGCTGATCGGCGATTTCGACGTCGATCTCGTGCACGAATTCTTCCAGGGATTTGCGAACCACGCGCAGGTGACGCTGCACGTCGACAACCTGCGCGGCGACAACGCGCACCACCAGTGCGAAACCATATTCAAGGCGTTCGCGCGGGCGTTGCGCATGGCGCTCGAGCCCGACCCGCGTTCGGCCGACGCCATTCCGTCCACCAAGGGGACGCTCTAGCGCCCTTCGCACCGCCCGCGATGCGCGTCGCAGTCGTCGACTACGGGATGGGCAACCTCCACTCCGTCTCCAAGGCGGTGGAGCGCGTCGCCCCGAATGCGCGCGTCGAGGTGACGTCCGACCCCGCGCGCGTGTCGGGCGCGGACCGCGTCGTGTTCCCCGGCCAGGGAGCCATGCCCGATTGCATGCGCGAGATGGACGCCCGCGGCCTGCGGCCTGCGATTGTCGACGCTGCCCGCAAGCGTCCGTTCCTGGGAATCTGCATCGGGCTCCAGATGCTGTTCGAGCGGAGCGACGAAGGCGGAGTCGACGGGCTCGCCCTGCTGCCGGGCTCGGTGCGCCGGTTTCCGGAATCGGCCATGGTCGATTCCGAGGGCCGCAAGCTCAAGGTTCCGCACATGGGCTGGAATCGCGTCGAGCAGGCCGGGCACGTCCTGTGGGCGGGCATCGAGGACGGCAGCCGGTTCTATTTCGTCCACAGCTACTTTCCGGAGGCCGGGGAGGCGGGGCTGGTGCAAGGAACGACCGAGTACGGCGTCCCCTTTACGTGCGCGGTGGCGCGCGATAATATTTTCGCGGTACAGTTCCATCCAGAAAAAAGCGATACTGCAGGCCTGCGGCTACTCGCCAACTTCCTCAACTGGAATCCCTGAATCCGCCCACCGTCGGTCCCGCCCCCGGGACTTGAGCTTTTTCCGACTCAATGCTGATCATTCCGGCGCTTGACATCAAGGACGGGCACTGCGTCCGCCTGAAACAGGGAAAGATGAGCGAGTCGACGGTGTACTCCGAAGACCCGGTCGCCATGGCCAAGCACTGGAAGGCCGAGGGAGCGCGTCGCCTGCACGTCGTCGACCTGAACGGCGCCGCAGCGGGCAAGCCCAAGCATGAGGCGATCATCCGGGAGATCCTGAAGGAGGCGGGCGACGGGCTCCCGGTACAGCTGGGCGGAGGCATCCGGGACCTCGACACGATAGAGCATTACCTCGATCTCGGGGTCGGCTACATCATCATCGGCACCGCGGCTGTCAAGAATCCGGGGTTCCTCCAAGATGCGAGCACAGCCTTCGGCGGACACATTATCGTGGCGCTCGATGCGAAGGACGGCAAGGTGGCCGTCGAGGGCTGGTCCAAGATGACGGGCCACGACGTCGTCGACCTCGCGAAGAAATTCCAGGACTACGGCGTCGAGTCCGTGATCTACACCGACATCGGCCGCGACGGCATGCTCACCGGCGTCAACGTCGACGCCACCCTCAAGCTCGCGCGCGAGCTGCGCGTTCCCGTGATCGCAAGCGGGGGCCTCACGAGCCTCGACGACATCAGGGCGCTGTGCAAGATCGAGTCCGAAGGAATCAGCGCGGTGATCACGGGCCGCGCGATCTATCAGGGGACGCTCGACTTCAGGAAAGCCCAGGCGGAGGCCGACAAGCTGGGGAAGGCGAAGGACTGATCCTGCCCAGATGCCTCTCGCCAAGCGCATCATCCCCTGCTTGGATGTCGATCGGGGCCGGGTGGTCAAGGGAGTCAACTTCGTCGGGCTGCGCGACGCCGGCGACCCCGTCGAGATCGCGCGGCGCTACAACGAACAGGGCGCCGACGAGCTCGCCTTCCTCGACATCACGGCGAGCTCGGACGAGCGCGATCTCATCCTGCCCGTCGTCGAGAGCGTGGCTGCGCAGGTCTTCATCCCCCTCACCGTCGGCGGCGGCGTTCGCAGAGTCGAGGATGTGAGGCGCCTGCTGAATGCCGGCGCCGACAAGGTTTCGATCAACACCGCCGCCGTCCAGAACCCGCAACTCGTCGCCGACGCATCCGGTCGCTATGGCGCGCAATGCATCGTGGTCGCGATCGACGCAAAGCGCTCGGGCGCCGGATGGGAAGTATTCACCCACGGCGGGCGCAGGCCGACGGGATTGGATGCGGTTGACTGGGCGCGTAGAATGCAGAAGCTGGGCGCAGGCGAGATCTTGCTCACCAGCATGGACCGCGACGGTACGCGGGCGGGTTTCGACCTGGCGTTGACGCGGGCGGTGGCCGACGCTGTTGACGTTCCGGTGATCGCGAGCGGCGGCGTGGGCGCGCTGGAGCACCTCGCCGAAGGCGTGCTCGAAGGGCGCGCCGACGCGGTTCTTGCCGCGAGCATCTTTCACTTCGGCGAGTTCACCGTACGCGAGGCCAAGGAGCACATGGCGAAGCAGGGAATCGAGGTCAGGCTTTGAAGGCGGCGGAAGCAATGGAGAGCTGGCTGGACAAGGTGAAATGGGACGAGCAGGGCCTCGTCCCGGCGATTGCGCAGGAAGCGTCGACTAACGACGTGCTGACGCTCGCGTGGATGAATCGCGAGTCGCTCGCCAGGACGGTGGCGACGGGCGAGGCTCACTACTGGTCGCGCTCCCGCAAGCGCCTCTGGAAAAAGGGCGAGCAGTCCGGCTTCGTGCAGAGAGTGCGCGAGGTCAGACTCGACTGCGACGAGGACGTGGTCCTGCTGAAGGTGGAGCAGAGCGGGGGCATCGCCTGCCACACGGGGCGGCACAGCTGCTTCTTCCGGAAGCTCGAGAACGGGCTCTGGGTGGAGATCGAGCCGGTGCTCAAGGATCCTAAGGAGATCTACGCGCGATGAGCGACATACTCGAGAGGCTGGCCGACGTCGTCGAATCGCGCAAGTCCGGCGACCCGGACAGGTCCTACGTTTCGCGTCTTTTCGCGCGCGGGCCCGATGCCATCCTGAAGAAGGTCGGTGAAGAGGCGACCGAGACGGTGATGGCCGCCAAGGACGGAGACCGCTTGCGCATCGTCGGCGAGACCGCGGATCTGTGGTTCCACTGCCTGATCATGCTGGCACAGTTCGGCCTGCGGCCCGCGGACGTGCTTGCCGAGCTGCGCCGGCGCGAGGGCATTTCCGGTATCGACGAGAAGGCGGCCCGCGCCGATACGAGGCGCGCGAAGAAGGAGCGGAAATAGATGGGCGCGTCGGACTGCACCTTCTGCAAGATCGTCCGCGGCGAGATTCCCGGCCGGAAGGTCTACGAGGACGGGGACATCCTCGCCTTCCACGACATCCATCCGCTCGCCCCGGTTCATTTCATGATCATACCCAAACAGCATATCGCTTCTCTCGCCGACTGCGACGCGAGCCACGCGGAGATTCTCGGCAAGATCCTCGCAACGGCCCCGCGGCTCGCGCGGGAGCAGGGCTCGACGGACGGCTTTCGCGTCATCATCAACTCGGGGCGTGTGGGCCGTCAGGAGGTGTATCATTTGCACGTACACGTCATCGGCGGTCCGGAGGTCTTGGGCCCGATGCTGAAACGCAATTGAAAGGACAAGCCATGGGTACCTGGAGCATTTGGCACTGGCTGATCGTGCTGCTGATCGTCCTGCTCGTGTTCGGCACGAAGAAGCTCCGCAACATCGGCGCCGATCTCGGCGGGGCAGTGCGCGGATTCAAGGACGGCATGAAGGAATCGGCGGCCGACAAGGAAGGCGGCGGGGCCGGGCAGTCGCAGCTCAGCGGCCGCACCATCGAAGGCGAGATCAAGGACAAGGCGAAGACCTGAGGGTCGGCGCCTCGATCACAGCGCCGGGCGCGTCCCGGCAGTGAAGGTTCAACCAACGTGTTCGACGTCGGATTCTCCGAGCTGATGGTGATCGCCGTGGTGGCGCTCATCGTGATCGGTCCCGAGCGGCTGCCGCGCGTGGCGCGCACTATGGGGCACCTGTTCGGCCGCCTGCAGCGCTACGTGAACGACGTCAAGGCGGATATCAACCGCGAGATGGAACTGGAAGAGCTGCGCAAGTTCAAGACCACGTTCGAGGACGCGGCGCGCGGATTCGAGAGCAGCGTCAACGCCACGGTCAACACGGTGCAGAGCGAGGTCGCTAAGACCGAAAGCGAGCTGAACGCGCTGGCGCAGGACCCGCAGCCGCCGGCGTCGGCCCCGCCGCAGGAGCAGGCTTCTGTGCCGCCGAGCGCGCCTTCGCCCTCGGAGAAGACCCCGGCTTGAGGCGTCCGGCCCCAGGATGACCGCGCAGGACACGTTCATCTCCCACCTGGTCGAGCTCCGCGACCGGCTCCTGCGGGCGATCCTCGCCGTGATCGTGGTGTTCCTGTGCCTTTTCCCCTGGGCGCGGGATCTCTACGCGGAGCTCGCCAAGCCGCTGATCGCCGCGCTCCCGGCCGGCGGGCAAATGATCGCGACCGATGTGGTCGGCGTGTTCCTGGTGCCGGTCAAGGTGGCTTTCCTGGTCGCTTTCGTCATCGCCTTGCCCTACGTCCTCTACCAGGTGTGGGCGTTCGTCGCTCCGGGCCTGTACATGCACGAGAAGCGGCTGGTGCTCCCGCTGGTGATCGCAAGCTCGGCCCTGTTCATCGTCGGCATGGCATTCGCGTACTTCCTGGTGTTTCCGGTCGTGTTCAAGTTCATGGCCTCGATCGCGCCCGAAGGGGTCGCGTGGATGACCGACATCGACAAGTACCTGTCCTTCGTGCTCACCACGTTCGTCGCTTTTGGCGTCACCTTCGAGGTTCCCGTGGTGGTCATCCTCCTTGTGCGCGTCGGCGTGGTTTCAGTGGAGAAACTCAAGGAGATCCGCCCGTACGTGATCGTCGGAGCGTTCGTCATCGGCGCCGTGTTCACGCCGCCGGACGTGATTTCCCAGGTGATGCTCGCGGTGCCGCTGTGGTTTCTCTACGAGCTGGGCATTGTGGCCGCCCGAGTCGTCGGGCGCTCGCCCGCGGCCGAAAAAGACCTCGAGCAGACGCAGGCGGGCCAGAAATAGCCGCGCGCGGCGCCCTCAGCGCCGCCGTCGCTGCTGCGGCGGACGCTTGCCGACCGTGACCTGCACCTCGCCGTCCTTGTTGTCGCGCCTGTATTGAATCGACGCGGAATTGCCCGGGACGAGGGCGGCGACGAGATTGAGCATCGAAGCCGAGTCCTTGACCGGCTTCCCGTTGATCGCCAGCAGAATATCCCCGGCCTTCAGCCCCGCCTTGTCGGCGGGCTCCCCGCGCCGCACGTCGGCGATGAGCACACCGCTGGTCGAGGAGAGCCTGAACGAGTCGGCGATCTCCGGCGTTATCTCCTGGGCTTCAATGCCGATCCAGCCGCGGGTGACGGTGCCGGTTTCGATGATCTGCTCCATGATCTGCTTGGCGCTCGACGCCGGAATCGCGAAGCCGATGCCGAGGGAGCCGCCGGAAGGGGAGAAGATCGCGGTGTTGATTCCCACCAGGTTGCCCGCGGTGTCTATCAGCGCACCGCCGGAGTTGCCGGGGTTGATGGCGGCGTCGGTCTGGATGAAGTTTTCGAAGGTGTTGATCCCTAGCTGGCTGCGTCCCAGAGCCGAAACGATGCCCATCGTCACCGTCTGGCCCACGCCGAACGGATTCCCGATTGCGAGGACGACGTCGCCGACGCGCAGGGCGTCGGCATCTCCGAAGGTGATGGCCGGAACCGTCCCGCCTTCGAGCTGCAGCACCGCGATATCGGACTCGGGATCCGACCCCACGGCCCGCGCCTTGAGCTTCTTGCCATCGACCAGCGCGACTTCGATCTCATCCGCCGCCTCGACGACATGGTGATTGGTGAGGATGTAGCCCTTGGGACTGACGATGACGCCCGACCCAAGGCTGAATGCGCGTCGCGACTCCGGCTCCAGCCGGTCGCCGAAGAAATGCCTGAACAGCGGGTCGTCGAGAAACGGATGGCGCTGCGTTTTTATTTCCTTGCTGGTGAAGATGTTGACGACCGCCGGGACGGCCCTCCTCACCGCGTCGCTGTAGGAGTTCGCGCGCGCGGGCAGCGATGCTGGCGAGGCGGCCTGGCGCAACTCGACGACCTGCGGCCCCGCGGAAAGGCGGCTGAGCCACTCCGGCTTGAGCGTCGTCAGCACGAACAGCACGCCGACGGCGACTGTCGCCGCCTGGGCAAAGATGAGCCAAAGATTGCGCATGCGTTGCTTCGGAAAATCCTGACCGCTGATGTCCGGGGCGGCCGTCGGCGGGATGCGTGGCGGTAACCTGGACTCCCTGTTGCCGCGATTATTGCGCAAATCGGCGCCTGACGTCTGCGTGCCGTTGCCGGCACTCAGAATTTGCTCTCTGAATCAGAGCGTTAGCGTCGAAAATTTGGCCCGGCTGAGAGCATTCTGTATAATGCGCTCCTCTCGATAATGTCTTCTCTGGCAAGGATTCCTCCATGAGTGACAACGCGGAAGTCAGCCGCGGCCGCCGCACGCTGGTCATCGCGAGCGCCTGCGCCGGTGGCGCCGCCGCCGTCGCCGCCGCCGTTCCCTTTGCGGCCTCGATGCTTCCCTCGGATCGCGCCAAAGCGCTGGGCGCGCCGGTCGAGGCCGACATCAGCCAGCTTGCTCCGGGGGAGAAGATGACCGTGGAATGGCGGGGCCAGCCTGTGTGGATCCTGCATCGCACGCCGGAGATGCTCGAGGCAATCAAGAAGGACGACGACAAGGTCGCCGACCCCCAGAGCAAGCGCAAGCCGGACGAGCTGACGCCCAAGTACGCGAGGAACGAGTATCGCTCGATCAAGCCCGACTACCTCGTGGTCGTCGGTATCTGCACCCACCTGGGCTGCTCGCCGCAGGATCGCCTCAAGGCGGGCCCCGAGCCGTTCGCGGCAGACTGGGAGGGGGGCTTCTATTGTCCCTGCCACGGATCCCTGTTCGATCTCGCGGGGCGGGTGTACAAGAACAAGCCCGCGCCCGACAACCTCAGGGTGCCCCCCTACGAGTTCGTGTCGGACGGCAAGATCATCATCGGCGTGGACAAGAAAGAGGCCTAGCCTATGGCAGCAGCCGAGAAACAGGCGGTGACCGGAGCAGGCCCGCTCAACGGCCTGCTCACCTGGATCGATCAGCGCTTCCCGTTGATGGCGACGTGGCGCGAGCACCTTTCCGAGTATCACGCGCCGAAGAACTTCAACTTCTGGTACTACTTCGGCTCGCTCGCGCTCTTCGTGCTGGTGCTTCAGATCGTCACCGGCATCTTCCTCACCATGAGCTACAAGCCGGACGCCGCGCAGGCGTTCGCCTCGGTCGAGTACATCATGCGCGAGGTGCCCGCAGGCTGGTGGATCCGCTACATGCACTCCACCGGGGCGTCGTTCTTCTTCATCTGCGTCTACCTGCACATGTTCCGGGGGCTGCTGTACGGCTCCTACCGCAAGCCGCGCGAGCTCCTGTGGATCTTCGGCATGCTTATCTTCCTCTCCCTCATGGCGGAGGCGTTCTTCGGCTACCTGCTTCCGTGGGGCCAGATGTCGTACTGGGGCGCGCAGGTAATCGTGAATCTGTTCGGGGCGATTCCCTGGATCGGGCCCGACCTCGCGATCTGGATCCGCGGCGACTACGTGGTGTCCGACGCCACGCTGAACCGCTTCTTCGCCTTCCACGTGATCGCGGTGCCGCTGGTGCTGCTCGCGCTGGTCGTCGCGCACCTGCTCGCACTGCACGAAGTCGGCTCGAACAACCCCGACGGCTGCGAGATCAAGAACGTCAAGGACCCCAAGACCGGCGTACCGCTCGACAGCGTCCCGTTTCATCCATACTACACGGTGAAGGACACGTTCGGCGTCGCGGTGTTCCTGGTCGTTTTCGCGGTCGTGGTGTTTTTCGCTCCGGAGGGCGGCGGCTACTTCCTCGAGGCGAACAACTTTATCACCGCCGACCCGCTGAAGACGCCTCCGCACATCGCCCCGGTGTGGTACTTCACGCCGTTCTACTCGATCCTGCGCGCGACGACCGATGAATTCGTGCTCTGGTTCCTCACCCCGGGCGTAATCCTCTACGCCGGGATGATCGTCCTGAGCGTCCAGAATCTCGTGTTGAGGGCTTCGGTGGGAGCCATGGCGGTCGTGCTGCTGGCGGGCTTCTTCACCCTCGACGCCAAGGTCTGGGGCGTCGTGCTCATGGGCGTTTCGGTCGCGATCTTCTTCCTGCTGCCCTGGCTGGACCGCTCCCCGGTCAAGTCGATCCGCTACAAGGGGCCGATCACCAAGGCGGCGCTCGCCGTGTTCGTGGTCGCCTTCGTCGTGCTGGGTTATCTCGGGACGCTGGCCGTCACGAGCGAGCGCACGATCGCAGCGCAAGTCGGCACCGCGGTCTATTTCGCATTCTTCCTCCTTATGCCCTGGTGGTCGAAGATCGACAAGTGCCAGCCCGAGCCGCAAAGGGTGACCGGCAAATGAGAACGCTCGCTCTCCTGCTCGCTCTCGCCGCGCCGCTCGCGACGGCGCAAGAGGAGTCCGTCAGGCTCGACACCGCGCCGATCGATCTGCGCGACGTCGCCAGCCTGCAATCGGGCGCCCGCACCTTCGTCAACTACTGCCTGAACTGCCATCCCGCCGGCTCGATGCGCTACCTCAAGCTCGAGGAGATCGGGCTCACTGAGCAGCAGATCAGGGACAACCTGCTGTTCACCGCGGACAAGGTCGGCGAGCTGATGAATGTAGCGCTCACCCGCAAGGACGCCAAGGAATGGCTGAACGCCGTCCCGCCGGATCTGTCGGTTATCGCCCGCGCCCGCGGGGCGGACTGGCTGTATACGTACCTGCGGAGCTTCTATCGGGATCCGGAGTCGGCGACCGGCTGGAACAACATGATCTACGACCGGGTGGCGATGCCCCACGTCCTGTGGACGCTCTCCGGCCAGCAGGTGCAGGTCGAGAAGAAGTTCAAGACCCTCGAGCAGGCCGAGGGAATGGCAAGGCAGGAGAAGAACGCGTGGAAGATCGACGTCCTCACGCCGGAGCAGGCGGGGAAGGACGGCGATCGCTTCGTGCTGAAGACCATCAGGACGGAGACTCCGGGATCGCTATCGCAGCTTGAGTACGACCTCCTTGTGCGCGATCTGGTCAACTATCTGACCTGGATGGCGGAGCCGAATCAGCTCGAGCGCAAACAATACGGGTACGTCGTTTTTCTCGTGCTTCTGGTCTTGGCCGGGCTCACATATTTTCTTTATAAGGAATTCTGGAAGGACGTGCACTGAAGGGAATGCCGTCCAAAGGGCGCGGGCGCAGGGCGTCCGCGCCCTTTTCATCTGCAATCCTCCCGTCGGGTAAGCCATCATGATGAATCTCTACTCAGGAACCACCGACCCGTTCTCGCAGCGCTGCCGCATCGTGCTCTATGAGAAGGGAATGGACTTTCAGATCATCGATGTCGACATGTATAACAAGCCGGAAGACATCGCTGTGATGAATCCCTACAACAGGTTGCCGGTGCTGGTCGAGCGTGACCTCATCCTCTACGAGGCGAACATCATCAACGAGTACATCGACGAGCGCTTCCCGCACCCGCAGCTCATGCCCGCCGACCCCGTGATGCGCGCGCGGGCGCGGCTGTTCCTGTTCCAGTTCGAGAAGGAGCTCTTCGACCACATCGAAGCGCTGGAGAACGGCAACCAGAAGCAGCAGGACCGCGCCCGCCAGCACGTCGCCGACCAGCTCACCCAGATGGCCCCGGTCTTCACCAAGCAGAAGTACATGCTCGGTGACGAGTTCTCCATGCTCGACGTGGCCATCAGCCCGCTGCTGTGGCGGCTGGACTACTACGGGATATCGCTTCCGAAGGCGGCGGCACCGCTGATGAAATACGGCGAGCGCCTTTTCTCTCGGCCGGCTTTCATCGAGGCACTGACGCCCTCGGAAAAGGTGATGCGCAAGTGAGCTCCACGGGCGAGCCCACGTCGACGAAGCCGTATCTGCTGCGCGCCGTGTACGAATGGTGCGTCGACAACGGCTACACGCCCCAGATCTCGGTCGCCGTCGACGCCCGGACCCGCGTGCCGATGGAGCACGTACGCGAAGGCGAGATCGTGCTCAACATCGGCCCGCTCGCGGCGAACCGCCTCAAGATGGGAAACGACGTCATCGAGTGCTCCGCGCGGTTCTCGGGCGTCGCGGAGGATCTCGTCATTCCGGTGAGCGCGGTCATCGCGATCTACGCCCGCGAGACCGGGCACGGCATGTCGTTCGACCGCGAGAAGGCGGCCGAGACGGAAGCCGTTGCGCCCGATCCGAAAGACCCTCCGAAACCCGGCAAGCCCGCCCTGAGGCGCATCAAGTAAGAATCAGCGCCGTATAATGGCCCGGCGCCGGGTTAGCTCAGTTGGTAGAGCAGCTGATTTGTAATCAGTTGGTCGGAGGTTCGACTCCTCTACCCGGCACCATTCAATCAGTCACTTAGCGCTCGTCCGGGCCCTCTGGTTTCACAATTCCTCAGCCAGTTTCACAATTCCGGGCGATCGCAGGTCAATGTAGCGGCCTCACCTAACGCTCACGCACTCGCGTAGTGGCGCTCGGCAACCATCGGATTTGCCTAAGGAAGGCTGCGCGATCCTGCCCCTGTTCTACCGCGTCAT
>Ga0187775_10000001_pt1 | contig 76669 bp, 74 predicted proteins | sample 0216_BV02_MP12_1_FD_132441 | JGI IMG/M metagenome (GOLD analysis project Ga0187775, IMG submission 132441) | Tropical peat soil microbial communities from peatlands in Department of Meta, Colombia - 0216_BV02_MP12_10_MG | ecosystem: Environmental > Terrestrial > Soil > Wetlands > Peat | place... | reverse complement strand
GGACGCGCTCGCCAGGGGAGAGTGGAAGACGTTCGAGGCGCGCCGCGCGGAGGCGAGGAAGCGCGGCATGCTCCGCGGGATCGGCTGCGCGGTGTTCGTCGAGCCGGCGGGGGCGGGCGGGGCCCCCAAGGAAGAGGCGATGATCAAGTTCGGCGAATCAGGCAATGCGCTGCTCTATTCGATGGCGGGTCCTTCGGGCCAGGGCCACGAGACCGTCTACCCCGAGGTCGTGGGCGAGGCCCTCGGCATGGACCCGGAGAGAATCACGCTGCGCGCGAGCGATCCGGAGGGGCCGGGGCTCGTCGGCGAGGGGACCATCGGCTCGCGCTCGATGATGGCGCACGGCGGCTCGCTGCTCGTTGCCGCCCGGGAAGTGGTGAAGAAGGGCACCGCGCTCGCCGCGAAGGACCTTGAGGTCGCCGCGACCGACCTGGAGTTCAGGCAGGGCCGGTTTCGCGTGAAGGGGACTGACGTCTCCATCGGCATCGAGGATCTCGCGAGTAAGCATCCGGGCGAGCTCGACTCGCGGGGCGAGATTCCCCTGCCGCGCTCCTTCCCGACGGGCGCGCATGTCGCGGAGGTGGAGATCGACCCGGAGACGGGCGTCGTCCGCATCCTGCGCTACACGGCGGTCGACGACTGCGGCAGGGTCATCAACCCTATGCTCCTCGATGGACAATTGCACGGCGGAATCGCGCAAGGGATCGGGCAGGCGATGGGGGAGCACGCGATCTACGACAAGTCGAGCGGCCAGCTGCTCACCGGCACGTTCATGGACTACGAGGTGCCGCGCGCGGACGGCATGCCGGACATACGCTTGCACGACCGCTCGATTCCGTCTCCGGGCAACCCTCTGGGCGTGAAGGGCGCGGGCGAGGCCGGGACGACGGGCGCGGTGCCGGCGGTGGCGAACGCCGTGATCGACGCGCTGCGCCACCTGGGGATCGACACCCTGGATTTTCCGTACACCCCGGACCGCGTGTGGCACGCGATCCGCGCGGCGAAGGGGAAGGGTTAACCCTTCTTCGCCGGCTGCACGCTTCTCGCAGGCGCGAGGATCTCGGTGAGCACCCGTCCCTCGCTCGCAGAAGGCGGACGCGTGCCGAGCAGGAAGGCGAGGGTTGGGGCGAGGTCGACCACCTCGGCGTAGGACCCGAAGGCACCGGGCCGGATCCACGGCGCGCCGTAGAGCATCAGCGGAACGTTCGTGTCGTAGGCGTAGGGGCTGCCGTGCGTGGCCGCGTTGCTGCCGCCAAACATCGCGTAGGGGCGCTGCACGAGGTAGAGATCTCCGCTCAGCTGCCTGTTCCACGAACGCTGAACCAGGGTTCCCAGCCGGCCCGTGAGCGCGCCGCCTTCCAGCTGCGAGCGCGTGTATACCGTGGCGATGCCCGGGTACTCGGCGACCGCGCGCGCCGCCGCCCACTCGATCTCAGCGGGCGCAATCCTTTTCTGATCGATCAGCTTGCGATCGAGGATGACGGTGGGGTAGGAGACGGCCCGAGCCCAGGTTCCGGGCCCGAAGCGCGCGGCGAGGTTCTCGTTCAGGTCGGCGAGCAGCCCCTTCGAGTCGATGCGCACGCCCGGATAGCCCTTCGACAACGCGTACTCCGGGACATTGAGGAAGCCGTGGTCCGCCGTGAGCGCGATCAGCACGCCGTCCGGACCGAAGCGCTTGGCGAGGTAGTCGAAGAACGAGGCGAGCGCGCGATCCAGGTGCAGCACGTGGTCGTGCGACTCCCGGCTCTCCGGGCCGAAGCCGTGGTTGACGTAGTCGTGCGTGGAGAGGCTGACGCCGAGCAGATCCGGGGCCGCGCCGCCGCCGAGGTTCTCGCCCTCGATTGCCGCGCGGGCGAAATCGAGGGTCGCCACGTCGCCATAAGGACTTCTCATGAGCCCGCCGTAGTAGGCCGCGTCGGCCTTGGCCGGGAGCGTGAGAGGGAGGTGGTTCCCCATCCCGCGATAGTTCGGAAACCAAGGCTGGCCGTCGGCGATCGAGCGCGCGTAGGCGGATTCGGGGAGCGCGAGCGTCCAGGCCTTTCCGACCCAGCGGTCCTGAGGTCGCCTCGCGTAGAAGGCTTCCCACCAGCGCGGGTGCTCCTTCATGTAGTAGGTGCTGCTCGCGAAACGGCCGCTCTTCTCCATGTACATGTAGGCCGTGCCGGTCTTGCCCGCCAGCAGGATCGCGCCTCTGTCCTTGCCTGATACCGCGATGACGCGGGACTGCCCGCCGTTCGCGTAGCGCAGCTCATCGCCCACCGTGGAGACGCGCAGGTTCGCTGGCGAGGTGCCGTCTAGCTTCTTGGTTTCCTCGCCGATGTAAGTATGCGCCGTGTCGCCGGTGCAGTAGGTCTCCTCGAGTGTCTTGGGGTCCGTCCACTCGTTGGCGATGATGCCGCTCTGGTAGGGGTAGGCGCCGGTCAGGACGGCCGTGTGGCCCGGCGCGGTCAGCGTCACGGCGTGAGCCTGGTGCGCGTTGCCGAACCACGCGCCCTTCTGGAGCAGGAGGTTGAAGCCGCCCGGTCCGTACTGGTCGCGATACTTGATGACCTGCTCCTGCGGCAGACCGTCGACGACGATCACGACGACGAGCTTCGGCGGGGTTGCCGCGTGCGCCAGCGCTGCGCCGGCGAGAAGGAGAAGCAGGGCGGCGAGGCGGCGCAGCACCGGGACTTATGCCGAGAGTTCCTTGCGGACCATCGCCGCTCCCGCCGCGAGCGCCCTGAGCTTCCCGGCCGCGACATCGCGCGCCAGGGGCACCATGCCGCAGTTCGTGCAGGGATAGAGCTTCTCCGCGGGGACGAACTTCATCGCGGCGCGGATGGTCGCCGCGACCTGCTCGGGCTTCTCGACCGCGTCGGTCGCGACGTCGATCGCGCCCACCATGACGTCCTTGCCGCGGAGCAGGCCGAGCAGCTCAAGCGGCACGTGCGAGTTGGCGCATTCAAGCGACACCTGGTCGATCCTCGATTTCGCGAGCAGGGGAAAAGTCGACTCGTACTGGCGCCACTCCGAGCCTAGGGTCTTCTTCCAGTCGTTGTTCGCCTTGATGCCGTAGCCGTAGCAGATGTGCACCGCCGTCTTGCACCTGAGCCCCGCGGCTGCGGCCTCGAGCGCGGCAATGCCCCAGTCTCTCACTTCGTCCATGTACACGTTGAAGGCGGGCTCGTCGAACTGGATGACGTCGGCACCGGCGCGCTCGATCTCGCGCGCTTCCTGGTTCAGGATGGCGGCAAACTCGCGCGCCAGCTTCTCGCGGCTCTTGTAGTAATCGTCGTAGAGCGTGTCGACCATGGTCATCGGGCCGGGGAGGGTCGCCTTGATGCGGTGCTGCGTCTGCGAACGCATGAACCGGATGTCCTCGACGTATACCGGCCGCTTGCGCGCCACCTTGCCGACGACGACGGGAACGTCGGCGTCGTAGCGGTTGCGGATGCGGACGGTGCGCTTGTGCTCGAAGTCGACGCCGTCGAGGGATTCGATGAAGGTGGTGACGAAGTGCCGCCGCGTCTGCTCGCCGTCGGTGACGATGTCGATGCCCGCGGTCTCCTGGTCGGCAAGGACCAGGCGCATGGCGTCGCGCTTGCCTTCGTCGAGCAGGGCACCCTCCAGCAGCCAGGGCGCCCAGAGCTTCTTCGGCTCGGCGAGCCAGGCGGGCTTGGGCAGGCTGCCGGCGATCGTCGTCTGGAGCGGGCGGTTCAAGCGCGGGCGCCCAGGTTCCACGAGGCGAAGCCGCAGCCGACGTAGACCTCGGGGCAGTTGCAGTATCCGATCAGCTCGAAGCCCCGCTTGCCCGCCGCACCGTGGGCGGCGACCCAGTTGCGGATCTCCGCGGCGCCGTTGCCTATGGTGGGCAGGCGCTCGTTCAGGAAGTCGACGAGGCGCCGCTCGTCCCCGCTCTCGAAGTGCCGGATGCACTCACGGTCAAAGGGCTCGTCGATCTCGCCCATGGTGGGCTCGCCGATCGAGTGGGAGAGACCGCCGGTCGCGAGCAGCGCGATCCGGATGTCCTCCGGGTAGGTGCGCACGGCCTCGGCGAGCATCCCGCCCCATTGCAGGCAGCGCCGGACCGTCGGATACGGCGGCTCGAGGTCGTTGAAAATGATCGGCACGATGGGGGGCAGAGGATCGAGGCCCCCGCGCCACAGCGGGATGCAGAATCCGTGGTCGAGCGTCAGATGGTGCGATACCGACGGCTCGAAGTCCCGCTCGAGCGCGGTCTCGACGATGTGCCCGGCGAGCCTGGGATGGCCCTTGATCTTCTTGTACGGGCAATCCTTCATCCATGGCTCGGCCGGCCCATCGTGCTCTTCTCCCATGCCGACGCAGATGCTGGGAAGGTTGTTGATGAAGAAGTTTACCCAGTGGTCAGGGGCGATCTCGACGATCACATCGGGCTCGGCGGCCTTCATGCGGCGTCCCAACTCGGTCATTGAGCGCGTCAGGCTCTCCTGGTTGGGAACGCTCACGTCCTTCCACCCGCGGACGATGAGCGGCGCATGGCTGGCCGCGAAGACGCCGACGAGCTTAGCCATGGCTGGATCGCGCGGCCGTTTCGGCTCCCGCGTTGCGGACTCTCTTCAGGAATTCGTTTTCCGGCATGCCGGTCACCACGAAGTAGAAGCGCAGCAGATAGGGGTTGACGCGCGCCGCGAGGAACACCACGTCGTCGCGCTCGACCGCCTTGCGCACCTCGGGTTTCAGCGGATAGCGGTCGAGGATCTTCTTCCGGTCGGCGCGGTATTCCGCGCCCAGGGGAGGGGAGCTTTGAAGGTCGAAGAAAAGCTTGCTCAGCCAGTAGTCTCTCATGGCCTCTATTTTGCCACGTCGCCTCTCTCCCGCGTCAGCGGAACGAACCTCACGGGCAGGGCACGCCGAGTCGTGGTCCTGCCATCGGACTCCTTGTGCACGAGCAGCAGCTCCTGCGACATGAACGATCCGCCCACCGGGATGACCATGCGGCCGCCGGGCTTGAGCTGATCGATGAGGGGTTGCGGGACTTCAGGCGGTGCCGCGGTGACGATGATGGCGTCGAAGGGAGCGGCCTGCGGCCAGCCGCCGTAGCCGTCGCCGATGCGCACCTCGACGTTGCGGTAGCCCAGCTCGGCGAGGGTCTTGGCGGCGCGCCTGCCGAGCGGCTCGACGATCTCGATCGTGTAGACCCTGGCGACCAGCTCCGCGAGCACCGCCGCCTGATAGCCCGAGCCGGCGCCCACTTCGAGCACGCGGTCCGCCGGCTTCAGGTCGAGCAGGTCGGTCATCAGCGCGACGATGTAGGGCTGCGAGATCGTCTGGCCTTCGCCGATCGGAAGAGGACGGTTGTCGTACGCGAAGTCTTCCTCCGAGGGAGGTACGAAGCGGTGGCGCGGCACTTTTCCCATCGCGGCCATGACCGCATCGCCGAATCTCGGGCGCCCGGTCTCGCCGCCGGTCTCGCGCGCCATCGCCGAGATCTCCTCGACCATCCGCGCGCGCGCGGCGGCGTTCCTGTCCTGTGCGTCGGAAGAGTTCATTTGGGTCATCGCGGCGAGTAGGAAAACGAGCAGCCGGGCGGGCATGGCGCCATGCCTCAGGCTACCACAAGGCTGGTGAGCCGCTGCGGATCGGCGAGAAGGTCGCCGCTCGGCCCGCTGTAGGCGATGCGGCCGCGGTTGAGGACGAGGGCGCTCTGCGTCGTCTCAAGCGCAAGCTTGGCGTGCTGCTCGACCAGGATGACCGCGAGCGAATCCTCGCGGATCAGGCGCTGCAGCGCCTGCAACAGCACCTCGACGATGATCGGGGCGAGCCCTTCGAGCGGCTCGTCCATGAGGAGGACGGAAGGATTTCCCATGAGCGCCCGGCCGATCGCGAGCATCTGCTGCTCGCCGCCGGAGATCTGGTTGCCCCAGTGTCTGCCGCGTTCCCCGAGCCTGGGAAAGAGATCGTGCACCCGCTCGAGCGTCCAGCGGCCGGGCCGCGCGGCGACGGTGAGGTTCTCTTCCACCGTCAGCGAGGGGAAGATGTCGCGGGTCTGCGGAACATAGCCCACTCCCAGTCGGTTTCGCGCGTAAACCGTGAGCTTCTCGATCCGCCCGCCGCGATACTCGATGCTCCCGGAGTGGAACGTCGTATGGCCCATAATGGTCGCAAGCAGGCTGGTTTTGCCGACCCCGTTGCGGCCCAGCACGCACAGCGAGCCGCGCTCGGGCAGCGAAAACCCGATGTCCTCGATCACGACGGTCTCGCCGTACCCGGCGCGCACGTCCTTGAGCGACAGGGCGTCAGGCATGGCGCTGCTCCCCTAGGTAGACCTGATGGACGCGCTTGTCCCGCCCGATCTCCTCGGGCGTGCCCTCGACGAGAACCTCGCCCTGCACCAGCACCGTGATGCGCTGCGCGAAGCGGAACACCAGATCCATGTCGTGCTCGATGATGAGGATCGCGATGTCACGCGGCAGCTTGTCGAGAACCTGGAGGATGCGGTGCGATTCGAGCGAAGGAACGCCGGCGGCGGGCTCGTCGAGCAGCAGGACCTTGGGCCTGAGGCCCAGCGCGATCGCGATCTCGACCAGGCGCTGCTTTCCGTAGGGCAGGTCGAGGATCGGCTGGGCCGCGTCCTCCGCGAGGCCCAGGGTGGAGAGCAAATCCATGCCCTCGTTGCGCACCTCGGAGTGCGCGCTCGCGGCGCGCAGCTTGCGGGGAGCCACGCCGAGACGCTCGGCGACCGCGAGCGCGACGTTGTCGAGCACCGACAGGCGCCGGAACAGGGCGTTGATCTGGAACGTCCGACCCAGGCCGCGCTTTACCCGCTTGGCCGCGCCGAGCTCGGTGATGTCCTCGCCGGTGAGCAGGATGCGCCCCGACGACGGGGACAGCACTCCCGTGAGCATGTTGACAAAGGTCGTCTTTCCGGCACCGTTCGGCCCGATCAGCGCGTGGCGCGCGCCGGCCTCGAGGCGAAAATTGATCTGGTCGGCCACGGTGAGCGCGCCGAAGCTCTTGCACAGGCCGCGGGTCTCGAGGGCGACACTCACGCTTTCCTCCGCAGCTTTGCGATCAGGGAGTCGACGATGCCGAGGATTCCCCCGCGGGCGAACAGCACCACGAGCACCAGCATCGTTCCGATGCCCAGGTACCAGTACTCGGGAAACTGCTTGGCGAGAAGGTCCTGCGCGACGAGGTACACTACGGGCCCGACGAATGCGCCGTAGATGCGCCCGACGCCTCCGAGGATCAACATCACGAGCAGCTCGCCCGCCGACTCGAAGGAGAGCACGTTCAGGCCGACAAACTGGTTGGTCTGCGTGATCAGCCCTCCCGCGATTCCGGCAATCGTCGCAGAGATCGTATATACGAGCACCAGTCGCCAGTAGACCGGCGCGCCGATCGCGTGCATGCGCAGGCTGTTCTCGCGCACTCCGGTAAGCGAGGTGCCGAAGGGCGAATAGATCAGCTTCCTGATCAGCCACCATCCGACGAGCAACACCGCCAGGCAGTAGAGGTAGGCGGTCTTGCCGAAGATGTCGAACTTGAACAGGCCGAGAATGGGCGCGACGACGACTCCGGAGAGGCCGTCGGCGCCGCCGGTGAGCGACGAGGCCTTGTTCGCGATTTCCAGGAGCACCGAGGTGATCGCAAGCGTGAGCATGAGCAGCGTCAGCGCCCGGGTCCGAAGGATGATCGCGCCGGTGGCCAATCCCAGCAGCGCGCCCGCCGCAGCGGCCGCCGCAAGCTGCGCCATGGGGTCCGCGATGCCGGCCTTCGCCGCCAGGATCCCGGCGACGTAGGCCCCGAGCCCGAAGTAGGCGCTGTGCCCGAGCGTGATGATTCCGGCGTATCCGACGATGAGATCGAGCGAAAGCGCGTAGAGGATGTAGATCAGGATGCGCGCGCCGAGCGACAAATACTCGGGCAGCAGGAAGAAGCCCGCGAGCGCGACGATCCACGGCAGCCATTCCACGCGCCGGATGCGTGGATCGGCGCTGTAGCCTCCGGCGTGCGTGCTCATGCGTGCCGCCCGAACAGTCCCGCCGGGCGCCACAGCAGGATGGCGATGGTGGCCACGTAGATGGGGAAGGCGCCGAACTGGGGCAGCCAGTACTTGCAGGCGGTGTCGGCGACCCCGATCAGCAGCGCCGCGACGAACGGCCCGCGCAGGCTGCCCAGTCCGCCGACGGCGACCACCACGAGGAAGTAGACGAGATTCTCGAAGGGGTAGGTCGGCTGGATCGCGATGATCTCCGCGCCCAGGCCCCCGCCGAGCCCCGCCAGTCCACTGCCCAGGGCGAACGTCAGGGTGAACAGGCGCTTGGTGTCGATCCCGACCGACTGCGCCATCGCCCGGTTGTCGACCGCGGCGCGCACCATGGCTCCCCAGCGCGTGCGCTCGACCCCGAACCAAAGCAGGCCCACCATCACCGCGCTGAAGGCGATGATGAACACGCGGTAGGTGGGAAAGTCGCGGCCGAGGAGCGAGAACTGCCCCTTGAGGTACTCGGGCAGCACCACCGGCTGCTGCAGGGTCCCGTAGATGAAGCGCGCGACAGCGACCGCAATGAAGATCAGGCCTATCGTAAACAGCACCTGCTCCAGGTCGCTCGCCGTGTAGAGCCTCGAGTACAGGAGGCGCTCCAGGACGACGCTCGCCGCCCCGACGAGGAGGAAGGCGAGCGCGAGCGCGAGAGGGAAGGGCACTCCAAAACGCGAGATGGCGGTGGTCAGGATGTATCCTCCCGCCATGGCGAACACGCCGTGAGCGAGATTGGCGAAACCCATCAGGCCCATCGTCACCGACAGGCCTACCGAGATCACGTAGAGGATCATGCCGAGCGCTGTGCCGTGAAATGCAACGCTCACCACGGATGCGAGCACCGCCTGCACTGCCCAAGCCCTCCCTCAGCTTTTGTCAGGTGCGGACAAACAAAAACCCCCGCGGCACGTCGGGCGTGGCGCGGGGGACCCGTTTCCCGGCTTACTTCTTGTTGTTGATGACCTTCCAGGGATCCTTGACCGCGCTCTGCACCGTCTCGAGCTCGACGTTCTCGAGCTTGCCGCCGACCTTGCGCACTTCGCGCAGGTACTCGTTCTGGATGATGTCGCGCGTCTCCGGGTCGATCGAGATCGGCCCGCGCGGGCTGCTCGCGCTCTTGTAGTTCCTGAGCAGCTCCATCGTCCTGTCCGGATCGACCTTGCCGTTCTGCTCGCGGATCGCGTAGTAGATCGCGTCCATGCCATCCCAGGCACCCACCGACATGAAACTCGGGGTCGAGTTCTCGCCGTATTCCTTCTTCCACGCCGCGATGAAGGCCTTGTTCGCCGGCCTGTCGGCCGAGGCCGAGTAGTGGAACACCGTGAGCACGCCCAGGGGCACGTCACCCATGTTGGGCAGCTCCTCGTCCGTGGTGATGTCGCCGGGCCCGACGAACTTCACGCCGGCCTTGTCCAGACCGAGCTCGCCGTAGGCCTTCATGATCGCGGTCGCCTGCTTCCCGGCGGGGACGAAGCCGAAGATGCAGTCGGGCTTGGCGTCCTTGGCGCGCTGCATGAAGGGAATAAAATCGGGGTTCGCGAGCGGAATGCGCACCTCGCCCACGATCTTGCCGCCGCCGTCGGTAAAGCCCTTCGTGAAGGCAGCCTGCGCGTCATGGCCGGGACCGAAGTCGCTCACGGCGATGTACGCCGTCTTGAAATGCTTGGCCGCCCAGGTGCCCATGGGTAGGCTCGACTGCCACAGCGTGAACGACGTGCGCACGATGTAGGGGGACATGGTCGTAATGACCGACGTGCCGGCGTTCATGATCACCATGGGCACTTTCGCCTCGGTCGAAAGCGGCGCAGACGACATCGCGTTGGGCGTCCAGGTCATGCCCGTGAGGAACTGCACCTTGTCCCGCACGATCAGCTCCTGGGAGAGCTGCTTCGCCTTGTCAGGATTGGGGCCACCGTCGTCGCGGGTGATCACCTCGACCTTCACCCCGGGCGGCAGCTTGTCCTGGTGCAGCTTCATGTAGAGCTTGATCGCGCGGTCCATGTTCTCGCCGAGCGTCGCGTTAGGGCCGGACAAGGTCAACACCGAGCCCACCTTGATGGTTTGCGCCGGCGCCTGGGCTGCGCCCAGCAGCGAGGCCAGCAATATCGTTCCGGTACCGATCGTGCGATTCACTCTTCCCTCCTCACAGGAAAATTAGACCGATTCTATATCAGGCCACACGGTCTTGGCATTCATCTTTCTAGTCGACCTTTATACCCACCTCCTTGACAATTTTCCCGTACTTGTCGTAGTCGCGTCTGATCAGGTCGGCGAATTCCGACGGGGTGCTGATGTAGGGCTCCAGCCCTCCGGCCGCGTTGAGCTTGCGCTTCACCTCAGGGTCGGCGAGCGCCTTGTTGACCTCGCCGTGAAGCTGGGCGACCACAGCCCCGGGTGTCCCGGCGGCTGTAAACAGACCGAGCCAGATCGTCACCTCGTATCCCGGATAGAACTCGGCGATCGTGGGCAGGTCGGGAAACACCTTGGAGCGCTCGCGTCCCGTCACCGCGAGCGCCCGCAGGTGACCGGCCTTGATCTGGCCGGCGCTCGAGGTGCCGGAAAACATGGCCGCGACCTCGCCCGAAACCGTGGCGGTCGTCGCGGGCGCGCCGCCTTTGTAGGGGACGTGCGTGAGATGGATCCCCGCGCGCTGCTTGAGCATCTCCATCGCCATCTGGTGGATGCTGCCGTTGCCCCCCGAAGCGTACGCGAGCGGCGGATTGGCGCGCCGCGCGTAGTCGATGAACTCCTGGAAGTTCCTGACGGGCACCGTGGGGTTGACCGACAGCACCCAGGAATTCGACACCACACTCGCCACCGGTGCGAGGTCCTTCAGGGTGTCGAGCTGCATCCGCCGTCCGTAAAGATGCGGATTGATGGTGATCATGCTGTCGGCGAGGAGGGCGAGCGTATACCCGTCCGGAGGGGCCTTCGCGAGCAGGTCCATCGCGATGTTGCCGTTGGATCCCGGACGGTTCTCGACCACGACCGGCTGACCTATCATCTCGGACAGGCGCTGGCCGACGACGCGCGCCGATATATCCGGCGCGCCTCCCGGAGGGATCGGAACGATCAGCCGTATCGGCCGAACGGGATACTGGGCCCCGGCGTGAAACGACGCCAGGACCGCGAAGATCAGGGTGGCCATTCGGATCATGGAGCCTCCGGCAGATGGACGTAGCGCCCACGATGCTATGATATTCGCCGGCCCTTGAAAAATCACATGTTCGTCGAACGCCGAATCGAGCGCCTGGTCTCGAAGCTCAAGCAATCCGCAGCCATTCCGCTGCGCCTGGAGCTGTGGAACGGTCGCACCTTCGATTTCGCGAGCGAGCCGACGGTCAAGATCGGAGTGACGAGCCCCTCAGCGCTGCGCTTTCTTGTCTCGCCCGACCTGATGAAGCTCGGCTCGGCCTACGTCGAGGGCTACCTGCGGGTGGAAGGCCCGATCCTCGACGTGTTCCGGGCGGCGGAGAGCCTCGCGCGCGGCGCCGCTTCCCGCGGTCGCCGCGGGCTGCACCGCGTCTGGCGCCATACGAAGCGCATCGACCGGGACGCGATCCAGTACCACTACGACGTCTCGAACGATTTCTATTCACTGTGGTTGGACCGCAACCTGGTCTATTCCTGCGCCTATTTCCGGAGCGACTCGGACTCGCTGGACCTCGCGCAGGAACAGAAGCTCGACCATATCCTCGGCAAGCTCATGCTCAGGCCGGGGGAGCGCTTTCTCGATATCGGCTGCGGCTGGGGCGCCCTGATCCTGCGTGCCGCGAAGAAGTACGGCGCCCGCGCCACGGGAGTGACGCTCAGCCGCAATCAGTTCGAGTTCGCCACGAAGCGCATCCGCGAGGAGGGCCTGGAGGGGCGCTGCGAGGTCCGCCTGCAGGACTACCGCGACATTCCCGGCGATGGCGTGTACGACAAGATCGCGAGCGTCGGCATGTTCGAGCACGTCGGCCTGAAGTATCTCAAGGGGTACTTCGCCAAGATCCGCTCGCTGCTCGCCGCCGACGGCCTCGTCCTCAATCACGGCATCACCGCAACCGACCCGGAGAGCGGCTGGGTCGGGATGGGCGCGGGCGAGTTCATCGACCGCTACGTGTTCCCTCACGGCGAGCTGCCTCATATCTCGCTCGTCCTTCACGAGATGGCGCTCGCGGGCCTTGAGATCGCCGACGTCGAATCGTTGCGGCGCCACTATGCCCGCACCTGCCTCGAATGGGCGAAGCGCCTGGAGCAGAACCGCGAGCGGGCGATCGCATCGGCCGGCGACAAGCGCTACCGCATATGGCAGATCTACCTCGCCGGCTGCGCACACGGGTTCGCGAACGAGTGGATGAACATCTACCAGGTGCTCGCGCGCAAGGAAGGCTCGGACCGGAACCCGCTGCCGCTGACGCGCGACTACATGTACGGCGGCTCGCAGGGTCAGTGAAAATCCCGTGACTCGACCTGCAGCGACCCGATCAGGTCGCTGTGGTCGACGAGCCGTTTCGCGACGAGGTGAATCACCTCGCCTTCGCGCTCCAGCGTCCCCTCTACCCCCATCAGCTTCGAGCCGAGCAGCTCGCGCCGCTGGACCTCGACCAGGTGCGGCCACACGATGACGTTGACGTATCCGGTCTCGTCCTCGAGCGTGACGAACACGGTTCCCGAGGCGGTCCCGGGGCGCTGGCGGCCGGTGACGATGCCGGCCGCGCGCGCGGGAGCGCCGCCCGGCAGCCGCTTCAGCTCTTCGGCGGTGGCGAAGCGCATACGTGCAAGGCGCTGCCGCAGCAGCGCGAGCGGATGGCGTCCGAGCGTGAGTCCTGTGCTGGCGTAGTCGGCGAGGAGGCTCTCCGCTTCGCCGGGGGGCGGGAGAACAGGCTGCTTTTCCGCGACCGGCGCGCCGGCGAGCACGTGGCTGCCGGTGGCGATGCCCGTGACCGACCAGTACGCATTGCGCCGGTGTCCCGCAAGCGGCGTCAGCGCGCCGGCAGCCGCGAGGCATTTCGGTTCGCGCCGGTCGAGCCGGGCGCGGTGCGCGAGGTCGTCGACCGAATCGAAGGCCCATTCGCGGCGTGCCGCGACGACGCGCATCGCCGCGGCTTCCGGGAAACCCCGGATCATCAGGAATCCGAGACGGACCGCCTCGCGCTCCAGCGTGCATTCCCATTCGCTCGCCATGACGTCCGCCGGCCGCACCGCGACGCCGTGGCGGCGCGCGTCCTGGACCAGCTGCGAGGGGGTGTAGAAGCCCATCGGCTGGCTGTTCAGGAGCGCGGCGAGGAAGGCCGCCGGCTCGTGGCGCTTGAGCCAGGCGGAGACGTAGGCGAGCAGGGCGAAGCTCACCGAGTGCGACTCCGGGAAGCCGTACTCGCCGAAGCCGAGGATCTGGCGGTAGATGCGGTCGGCGAACGCCGCGGGGATTCCGTTGGCGCGCATGCCATCGGCAAGCTTCTTCTGGAAAGGCTCCAGGCCTCCCTTGCGCTTCCACGCGGCCATCGCGCGGCGCAGCTGGTCGGCTTCGCCGGGGGTAAAGCCCGCCGCCACCACCGCGAGCTGCATCACCTGCTCCTGGAAGATCGGCACGCCGAGCGTGCGCTCGAGAACCTTCTCCACGGCCCCGTTCGGATAGTCGACCGGTTCTTTCTTGTCGCGCCGACGCAGGTAAGGGTGCACCATGTCGCCCTGGATGGGTCCGGGGCGCACGATCGCGATCTCGATCACGAGGTCGTAGAAATGCCGGGGACCCAGGCGCGGCAGCATCGACATCTGGGCGCGCGACTCGATCTGGAACACGCCGATGGTGTCGGCGTGCCGGATCATCTCGTAGACCTCGGGGTCCTCCTCGAGCAGCAGCGTGTCCATTGTGATCCCGCTCTCGCGTCGGGCATTGACGAAGTCGAGCGCGCGCCGGATGGCCGAGAGCATGCCGAGCGCGAGCACGTCGACTTTCAGGAGCCCCAGGTTTTCCAGGTCGTCCTTGTCCCACTGGATGACGCTGCGCTCGGGCATGGCGGCGTTCTCGATCGGCACCAGCTCCGCGAGAGGCCCGCGCGAGATGACGAAGCCGCCGACGTGCTGCGACAGGTGGCGCGGGAAGCCGAGGAGGGCGTGCGCGAGCGCCATCAGTCGCTGCATCACTGGGCTCGCCGGATCGAAGCCGGCCTCGCGCAGGCGTGCGGCGAGGTCCTTGCGGTCGTCCCACCAGGCGATCGACTTGGCGATGCCGTCGACGTGGCGGGGATCGAGACCGAGCGCCTTGCCGACGTCGCGCAGCGCGCTCTTGGGCCGGTAGGTGATCAGCGTCGCCGCCAGCGCCGCGCGCTCGCGCCCGTATTTTCCGTAGATGTACTGGATGACTTCCTCGCGTCGCTGGTGCTCGAAGTCGACGTCGATATCCGGAGGCTCGTTGCGCTCCTTCGAGATGAAGCGCTCGAACAGCAGCTCCTGCTTCGCCGGATTGACCTCGGTGATGCCCAGGGCGTAGCAGACCGCGGAGTTGGCCGCCGAGCCGCGGCCCTGGCAAAGGATGCCATTGCGACGCGCGAACGCAACGATGTCGTGGACGGTGAGGAAGAAAGGCTCGTAGCGCAGCTCGGCAATAAGAGCGAGCTCGCGCTCGACGAGGTCCCGGATTTTCGGCGAGGCGCCACCGGGAAAGCGTTTCTGCATTCCTTCCCCGGTGAGCTTGCGCAGCCAGCTTGCCGGCGTCTCGCCCGCAGGCACCAGCTCCTCGGGGTATTCGTAGCGCAGCTCGTCGAGCGAAAAGGAGCAGCGCTCGGCGATGCGCACCGTCTCGGCGAGCAGCTCGGGCGGGTAGAGCTGCGCGAGGCGCATGCGCAGCCTCAGGTGGCGCTCGGCGTTGGGGTGGAGCGCGTGGCCGCAGGCGCGTACCGGCGTTCTCATCCGGATCGCGGTGAGCGTATCCTGCAGCGCCCGGCGCGAGCGCAGGTGCATGTGCACGTCGCCCGAGGCGACGAGCGGAAGCCCGAAGTCCTTGCTGAACTCGCGCAGGGCCGCGAGGCGCGAGCGATCGTCGGGGCCGCACAGCAGCTCCGCGGCGATCCAGGCGCGGCCGGGAAAGCGTTCCGCGAAGAATTGCGCGTGCTCGGCGTCGCGCTTCCCGTCCGGGATCAGGAGGACAAGGCATCCGGGCATTCCGCCGTCGACATCCGTGCGCCCGAGCGAATAGGTGCCTTTCTTGGCCTTGATCCGTCCCCGAGTGACAAGCTCCGAAAGCTGGCCGTAGCCTTCGCGGCTGGTGGCGAGAAAAACCAGCCTGGGCCCGTCTCTCAGCCGCATCTCCGAACCGATGATCAGAGGCAGTCTGACGTCTCTCGCCGCGACGTGCGCCCGCGCCGCTCCGGCGACCGAGCACTCGTCGGTCAGCGCGAGCGCGCAGTAGCCGAGCGCAGCGGCATGCTGCACCAGCTCTTCCGGATGCGATGCACCGCGGAGAAAAGTGAAGTTGGATAGGCAGTGCAGCTCGGCATACGCGGGGAGCGGCGAGTACACGGATCAGGCGAACAATCCGTGCAGGTACCAGCCGCCTCCGCCGCGCTCCCGGTAGATCCACACCAGCGCTTCGTGCTGCGTGCGGGCGATGAAATAGTCGCGGGCGACGTCGCCTCCGTCCCACCAGCCGGACTCGATGCGCTCGGGGCCGGCGAGCAGGTCGAGTGGCCCTTCGTGGTGCGGTCTCGCGCCGATTTCCTCGAGCGGCCGTGGATTTTGCAGCAGCCACAGGGGGCGCTCGCCGAATTCCAGCCGCAGGGGCCGGGTGTCGGGGTCGGCCGCCGCGCTGGCGAGTTCCGGGCGATGCTCGGCCCGGGCGGCCACGCCGCGCACCGCCTCGGCGCCGAGCCGCGCGCGCAGCCGCTCGAGGAGCCGCTCCCAGTCGCCCTGCGGTTTGCCCGGCTCGAGCAGCAGCCCCGGACTGTGGCCGGCGAGCGGCGCCATGTCGTCGACTTCGAGGGCGATCTCGCGGACCGGCCCGGCGAGCGCGAGACCGGCGAAGCGCTCGCGGGCGAGCAGCGTGAAGTGCTCGGCGTCGCGTGAAGGCGCGACCAGCCCGACCGCGACCTCGGTGGCGGGACGGTCACGATGCCTCAGCCGGAAAACGAGGCGCTGCGCGCCGCCCGAGCGCGCGGCGAGAAATCCCGCGAGCTGGACGATCAGGCGCCTGGCCGCGAACAGCAGCGCCTCGGCCTGGACGACCTCGGCGGGAAGCTCGATTGCCGCCCTGAACCGCGGCGGCGGGGCGAAGAAATTCCGCGGATCGGGAAGCCGGCCGAGCCCGCGGTCGAGCTGATCGAGCAGCCGCTGCCCGAAGCGCCGCGCCAGGCCTTCGCGCGGCAGCGCGAGAAGCTCGCCGAGCGTGCGCACGCCGATCGCCGCGAGCGCCTCCAGCGTCTCGCCTTCGCAGCGCAGAACCGCGACGGAGAGCGGAGCCAGCGTCGGTTCGAGCTCGGCCGCGGTATCGACGAATCGTCCGCTTCCGGCGAGGGCCAGCCAGAACGCGGCGCGCGGCGTAGGCGCGCCGGCGAGCACCGCGCTCCAGCCCATGTCCCCGAGATCCCGGCGCAGGCGCGCAAGAAGAGGAGAAAGGCCGCCGAAGAGCCTGAGGCTGCCCGCGGCTTCGAGCAGGACCGCGTCGGGAAATTCGAGCGCCACGCCGGGGCTGAACTGTGCCGCCCACCCGGCCAGCCCGAGCAACGCCTCGGTCTCCGCGGCGGGATCGCGCTGCGCCAGACGCAGCCTCGGAGCGAGAGCGAGCGCGGCCGAAACGGCCATGCCGGCGCGAACGCCGCGCGAGCGGGCCTTGCGGTCGCAGGCGAAAACGCGGTGCCGCTCTTCGAGCGCGAAAGGCTCAGGCGTGGACGAGCCGCGCAGGAAAATCTCGAGCGGCAGCTGCGGCAGTCGAATGGCGATCCACATGGCTCTTGCCGCGCACGGCGGGCGGCATCGCCGGAAGCAAAATGGGACGGGCGAGGGGAGTCCCGCGGCGCTTGAACACGTTCACGGCGAGCCCGCCTCCCGAAGTCCCGAGCGCGACGCGCAGCGCTGCGGGGGAGGACTCGGAGGCGGCTTCCGGAAGCCTGAACAGGAAAGCGGGAGCCCGCCCGCCTTCGGCGGCGATCTGCAGGCGCCGGAGCTCGGCGTACTTCGCTTCCCGGGGCCACGCGAGCACTGCGCCGCAGGCGTTGGCGGCGAGCGCCTGCTCGGCGGCCCACAGCATTTCCCTGTGCGAGGCGGTGCGAACGATGAGGAGCCTGGCGGCATCGATGCCCGCCGCGGCGAGCGCCGGTGCGTAGGGCAGGTGAGGGGGAGCGATCCAGGCGAGCCGCAACCCTCGCTGCGATATCCCGGCGAGCGCAGGTCCGAGCAGCCGCAGCTCGCCGATCCCCTCGTGCGCAGGCAGGATCTCGGTCAGTGCCCCGGCGGGCCAGCCGCCACCGGGAAGCGCGGCGTCAAGCGCCGGAAACCCGCTGGAAACGACGTTATAAACGAAAGACCGGCCAGCCCGGCTCAGGCTGTCGCCGCGCCAGATGTCGGGGCGACCGAGGAGGGCGGAGAAAGAGAGGGACATGCCCGCCGGATCGCGGCTTGAGGAGAGATCGGCGAGCTCAAAGAGGTCTGCGGATCACGCCGACGCCCAGCCCCTCGATGACGAAATCCTCTTCGTGGGCATCGACGATGATGGGCTTGAACTCGGGGTTCTCGGGCAGCAGCTCCACGACGCTGCCGCGGCGGCGCAGACGCTTCACCGTGACCTCGTCGTGCAGGCGCGCCACCACGATCTGGCCGGTGCGCGCCTCGCGCGTGCGATGCACGGCGAGCAGATCGCCGTCGAGTATGCCGGCGTCGCGCATGCTCATGCCGCGCACTTTCAGCAGGTAGTCGGCGCGAGGCTGGAACAGTGCAGGGTCGACCTGGCAGCGCCGCTCGATGTGCTCTTCGGCGAGGATGGGGCTGCCGGCGGCGACGCGGCCGACCAGCGGCAGGCCCAGGCTCTCGGTGAGACGAATGCCGCGCGAGGCGCCCGGGGTGAGCTCGATCGCGCCCTTCCTCTCCAGCATGCGCAGATGCTCTTCGGCGGCGTTGGCCGAGCTGTAGTTGAACGCCTTGGAGATCTCGACCCGCGTCGGCGGGAAGCCGGTCTTTTCGATGGACTTGCGGACGAAGTTGAGGATCTTCTGCTGTTTGGGCGTGAGATCTTCGGTCATGGCAATGCCTCCATATCTGTATTTATATACAGTCTTTGACCGCTTGGCAAGGGGCGTATAATTTCGCGCATAAAACCATGGCCAAGCCCTACGAATCCGACCTCACCCGCATGATCCGCGAGCTGCTCCAGGCCAAGCCGCACATCGTCCAGGAGCAGAAAAAGGGCCGAGCGCTGTGGTGGGACAGGAAGCTCGATCCCGAGGAACAGAAACGCGACCGGGAGTCGAGCGTCAAGCAGCAGGCCTACGTCTATCAAAACAAGGTCTGACTCCGGCCTCGGGGGGGTCGCCACGGCCCTCGCCCTGTGTGTTGCGCTGGCCGGCTGTCAGGCCTTTTCGATGAAGAAGCCGGAAGAGCTGGAAGGTCCTCCGACGGTCGACTCGCTCCCGGCCTCCGCGCTCTCGGAGCGGGGGGACGACTACGATGATCGGGAACTGATCGCCCAACTGAACAAGAAGAAGGACTGGGATGGGCTGCTGCGCTATGCACAGGCGCTGCAGCGCCAGGATCCGGGAGGCTCGGACGGGACGGTCGTCGCTGCCTATGCTCTGTTCCGCAAAGGCGAATACCCGAAGGCGATCGCCCTCCTGAGTCCGGTCGTCCAGAGAAATCCCGAGGACATAGGAGCGTGGGATCTGCTTGGGGAGTCCCAGCGCAAGGCGGGGCAGCCGGGGCAGGCCGTTCGCACCCTGGAGCGGGCGAGCATCGTTGGTCGGACCTCGTTCGTCACGTTCTTCTTCCTCGGCGAGGCCTACCGGGATAGCCAGCGGCTCGACCGCGCGATTTCCGCATACCGGGAGGCGACCCGGCTTGCGCCGGAGTTCGCCCAGGCCTGGTTCGAGCTGGGAGCCGCCAGCGCCCGGACGGGAGACCGCGGCGAGGCGAAGGCCGCGCTGGACACGCTTCAGAATCTCGATCCAGGGTTAGCGACCGAACTGAGAAAGCGGATTGGGCGCTGAGCCGAATTGTCGCATATGTGTATTATGTTAAATCATGTCTGCTGTTCGAACAAGGCGCATCCCCTTCCACCTCAATAAATTAACATACGTACCTAAGGTAGTACCTTAAACAGCCGAAAGAAATTTCGGCTCGTCGCCTCCGCCACCGTGTCCACCGGCAGCCCGCGCAGGCGGGCCAGTTCTTCAGCGACGTGCCGCACGAAGCCGGGACGGTTGGTTTTTCCCCGATGGGGAACCGGGGCAAGGTAGGGCGAATCGGTTTCGACCAGCAGGCGGTCCAGCGGGACTGCCTTGGCCACCTCTCTAAGCTGCCCGGCGTTCTTAAACGTGACAATCCCCGAGAACGAGATATGGAAGCCCAGGGCGAGGGCGGACGCTGCGACGTCGGCTGTCTCGGTAAAGCAGTGCATGACTCCCCCTACTTCGCCCGCCCCCTCCTCCCGCATGATCCGGATCGTGTCCTCCGCCGCGTCGCGCGTGTGGATGACCAGGGGCTTGCCGCATTTGCGTGCGGCCCGGATATGGGCGCGAAACCGCTCCCGCTGCCACTCGAGGTCCCCGGAGAGGCGGTGATAGTCCAGCCCGGTCTCTCCAATGGCCACGACCCTTGGGTGCCTGGCGAGCTCGACCAGGCGTCTCGTCTCGACGGCTTCCGCTTCGTGATCGGGGTGCACGCCCACGCTCGCATAGAAGTTGTCGTGAGCCTCGGCCAATGCGAGGACCTTGGGGAACTTCGGCAGCTCGACGCTGATGCACAACGCATGAGTGACGCCGTTCGCTCGCATCTCCTCGCGTATCTCCGGCAGCTTCCCCTCGAATTCGGGAAAGTCCAGATGGCAATGCGAATCCACGAGCCGGGGAAAAGTCGTCGGCGTCACGGCCGCCCCAGCATGCGCTGATATTGCAGCAGCAGGTCTTCGACGAACAGCTTCGGGTTGAGCGGATGCCGGGCGAGCGAGCGCGCCTGCGCCAGCCGCCGGAGGTAGGACGCGATTGCGGCGGCCGGGCATCGCAGGGCGATCTCGGTGACCCGTTTTTCCTGGCCCAGGTGGTACCGCACGCGGCCGGTCGCGCGCGCGAGCAGCAGGTCGAAGCTCCAGCGCTGCAGCCATCCGACGAGATCCCACAAGGGCACACCCTGGACGGTCTCGGCGAGCGCGACGGGGTCGAAACCGGACCGCCCGATTCCCTCGATGAACGCGAGCCGATCGGCATCGGTGCCGGCCGCCTTGAGCGCGGCAAGCGGTGCGCCTCCCGAGGCGGCGAGCGCCGATTCGGGATGCGCGACGCCCTCTTCCTTCAGCCAGGCGAGCACCTGCTGCGCGTCGGGGATGGGCAGCGTGAACTTGAGGCAACGGCTTCGCACAGTCGGCAAGAGCCGATCAGGCTGCGTCGATACGAGCAGGAACACCGTCGCCGGTGCCGGTTCCTCCAGGCTCTTGAGCAGGGCGTTCTGCGTATTCGCGTTCATGGCCTCCGCCGGGTAGATCAGGATCACCCGCAGGCCTCCCCGATGCGTGCCTACCGAGAGGAAATCCGCCAGGTCGCGCACCTGCTCGATGCGGATCTGGTCGCTGCGTTTCTTCCCGGGTTCTGCGCCCTCTTCCGGTTCGGCCGCAAGGCTCTCAGGGACAACGAGGCGGAAATCCGGATGATTCCCCAGAGCGAACCAAGCGCAGGCTTGGCATTCCCCGCAAGGCGCCGCGTCCGCTTTCGGCTTCTCGCACAGCAACGACTGGGCGGCGGTCCGGGCGAATTCGAATTCTCCCCAGCCTTCCCCGCCTTGCAGCAGGACCGCGTGAGGAAGCCGCTCGCGCAGCTTGCTCCAGGCGGTCCACGCAGATCTTTGCCAGATAAACATGTAGGTTCAACAAATAGTTGAGACTATTTCCTCAACCACTTTATTAACTTCTGGCAGGGGCATTCTCGAGTCGATGACACGCATCCGATCAGGGTCCGCAGCGGCGCGCTCCAGGTATCCGGCGCGCACCCGTTCGAAATAGCTCCGGCTCTCCGATTCGAAGCGATCTGCCCGGTCCCTCGGGAGCCGCGCGAGAGCGACGTCGACGGGCGCATCGAAAAGCAGCGTGAGGTCAGGCTTGAGGCTCCCCTGGGCCCAGCGCTCCAATGCGGCGATCCGGTCCCCGGACAGCCCTCCTCCCGAGCCCTGGTAGGCGTAGGTGGCGTCGGTAAAGCGATCGGAAACCACCCAGCGCCCCTCGGCGAGGGCCGGCGCGATCACCCGGGCGATGTGCTCGCGGCGCGCCGCGAACATGAGCAGGGTCTCGGTCTCGATATCCATGGCCTGAGAGAGGAGCACCGCGCGAAGCTTCTCGCCCAGCGGCGTGCCGCCCGGCTCGCGCGTCACCACGACGGATTTCCCTTTCGCTCTCAGGAAATCGGCGATTCTCTGGACGTGGGTGCTCTTGCCGGCCCCGTCGATTCCCTCCAGGGTGACGAACTTGCCGGCGCTCATTGCTTTGCGCGCCGGCGCACGCCCGGTATCTGGTACTTCGCCACCGCGCGGTTGTGCTCGATGAGCGTTCTGGAGAACTCGCTGGTCCCGTCGCCGCGCGAAACGAAGTACAGGGCGTCGCTCTTGGCCGGGTGCATCACGGCTTCGATGGACGCCAGCCCGGGCATGGCAATCGGGTGCGGCGGCAGCCCGACGCGCGTGTACGTGTTGAAGGGTGTATCCCGCACGAGGTCCCGCTTGCGCAGATTGCCGTCGAACTCTTCCCCCATGCCGTAGATGACGCTAGGATCGGTCTGGAGCTTCATCTTGAGGCGCAGGCGGTTGGCAAACACTGCGGCCACCATGCCACGGTCGCCCTGTTTGCCCGTTTCCTTCTCCACGATCGAGGCGAGGATAAGCGCCTCGTAGGGATCCACGACCGGCAATCCGGCATCGCGATTGGCCCATGCGGCGTCGAGCTGGGCCTTCATCGCGCGGCGCGCGCGCGCCAGCACCGCAAGGTCGCTCGACCCCTTCGCGAAGATATACGTGTCGGGAAAGAACAGCCCTTCGGCGATCGCGCCGGGCTCCCCCAGCCTCTGCATGATTTCGGCGTCGCTGAGCCCCGCCGTGTCGTGCCTGAGATCCTGGTACGCCTGCATCAATTCCCGCATCTGGCGGAAGGTCCAGCCTTCCGGAAATACGATCTCGGCCTGAGCGTATTCCCCGCGCACGATCTTGCGCATGAGAAGCAGCGGCGTAATTCCTTCGTGGACCTCATAGCTGCCCGCCTTGACCTGGCCGCTCGCCCCGCCGACGCGCGCGAGCAGCACGAACTGCCACTCCGTCAGCGGCAGGCCAGCGCCGATGAGCTGGCGCGTCGCGCTTCGCAGCGAGCTGCCGGGCCGGATGGAAAAGTCCACAGTCTCCGAGGGGAGATTGATCGGCGACAGCGCCATCCAGAAAAGCCAGCCGCCGAAGCCGACCATGGCGGCGGCGACGGCGAAAAGAAGGATTTTCAGCGTGGAGCGCATCGAGGTTCGCTTGACCAGGCTCGTATAATAAACGCTTACCGGAGCACGATAGATGGGCTCGCAGAATTTCGTCGCGATTCTGAGTCACCTCGGAATCCTGCGCTTCACCGGGCTGGACGCAGAGGCCTTTCTGCAGGGACAGCTCAGCTGCGACGTCGGCCGGATCGGACCGGGTTCGATCGGCGACGGGGCCTACTGCAGTCCCAAGGGCAGGATGCTCGCGAATTTTCTGCTGTGGCGCCGGGAGGACGGTTTCGCCATGATCCTGTCGCGCGACCTCGCTGGCTCCGTGCACAAGCACATCTTGAAATTTGTGCTGCGGTCCAAAGTCAAAGTCGCCGACGAGAGCGAGGCGATCGCGCTTGTCGGCGCCGCGGGCGCCGAGGCCGAGCGGAAGCTGCGCGGAGTTTCTGTAAGGCTGAAGGACGGACGGCTCCTGTGCGCGCTGCCCGCGGGTGACGTGCCCGACGCGCTGCGCGGGATGCAGGTCGCCGAAGCATCGCTGTGGCGCTGGCTGGACATCCGCCGGGGCCTGCCTCTCGTCACCGCGGCCACGCAGGACCAGTTCGTTCCCCAGATGGCAAACCTCGAGCTGCTCGGCGGAGTGAGCTTTGAAAAAGGCTGCTACACGGGGCAGGAGATCGTCGCGCGCGCCCAGCACCTGGGGAAGGTGAAGCGCCGCATGTTCCTCGCGAACGTATCCGCGCCTGCGCGCGCGGGAGACCCCCTGTACAGCGAAGATCTCGGCGATCAGACCGGAGGAACCGTCCTCAACGCCGAGGCCTCGCCTGACGGCGGCTATGACCTGCTCGCCGTCGTTCAGGCCGCGAGCCGGGAGCGCTCCACCTTTCACCACGGCTCGCCCGGCGGTCCGACGCTGCGCTTTCTTCCCCTGCCCTACGCGGTCGCGTGACCACGAACTATTACGTCTACTACCGCGTGCCCGCGGGGAACGCGGAGCGCGCAAGGTCCGCGGTGGGAGCGCTGCAGCGCGAACTCGCCGCGGCGACGGGGATCGCGGGCCGGCTGCTGCGCCGCCGCGACGACGAGACCACCTGGATGGAAATCTACGAGGGCGTGACGGACGGCCTGGCCTTCGAAGCGAAGCTGGTCGAGCTCGTGGCGCGCCACGGGCTTCCTGCCCTGCTCGCTCCCGGGTCCGCGCGCAAGCAGGAAGTCTTCCGCACGTTCTGACGTCATGTGTCTGATCGCCCTGGCCTGGCGCACGCATCCGTCGTGCCGACTGATCGTCGCCGCGAACCGCGACGAGTACTTCGGCCGGCCCTCGGCGCCCGCGGGCTTCTGGGACGATCATCGAGGCTTGCTTGCAGGGCGCGACCTCCAGGCCGGAGGCACGTGGCTCGGCATCACGCTGGAAGGGCGGTTCGCGGCGCTCACGAACTACCGCAATCCGGCGGACCAGAGAAGCGGGGCGCCCTCACGCGGCGCCCTGGTGTCCGGTTTTCTTGCCGGAAAGGCAGGCCCCGCCGATTACGCCAGGCAGGTCGAGCTGCAAGCGGGCGCCTACAACGGCTTCAGCCTGCTGGTCGGAGATGGCGATTCGCTGTGGTTCGTCTCCAACCGCGGCGGCCGGGCGTCGCGCGTCAAGCCCGGCATCCACGGGCTGTCGAACCATCTGCTGGACACCCCGTGGCCCAAGGTCGATCGGGCCAAGGGCAAGCTGGCCGCGCTGCTGAAGGCTCCCTTCGATGCGAGCGCCGCTTTCGGGCTCCTCGGCGATACCCAGCGGGCGCCGAGCGCGGAGCTTCCCAGCACGGGCGTGAGCCTGGAGCTCGAAGAGCGGCTCTCGGCGATACGCATCCTCGCGTCGGGGGGATACGGCACGCGGTGCTCGACCGTGCTGTGCTTCTCGAACGACGAGCGCATCGAGTTCCACGAGCGCAGCTACCGCGAAGACGGCGCCGTAGGCGGCTCCGTCAGCTACCGCCTGGTCCTTTCCGGGAAAGGTCGAGGGTCATCTCGACGTGCGGAATCCCGGCCTCGAGAAACTGCCCGCCCCGTTCGGTGAAACCGAAGCGCCGGTAGAACGCGGCGGCGTGAGTCTGGGCGTGGAGCACGGAGCGCTCGAACCGGCGGCTGCGCGCGCGGTCGAGGACCGCGGCGAGCAGCGCGCCGCCCACCCCCTTCAGCCGCCACTCCTTCAGCACCGCCATGCGGCCGATCCTTCCGTCGGGGAGGAGCCGCGCGGTGCCGATGGGGCTTCCCCCCGGATCGAATGCGAGCGCGTGGTCGCTCAGCTCGTCCCATTCGTCCCATTCGAGCTCGAGGGGCACCTTCTGCTCCTCGACGAAGACCTTCTCGCGCACCGGTCGCGCGAGCGGCAGCGCTTCGCGCCAGGCCATGATGCGGACGGTGAACTTCGCGGGCATGGGCCCCTTATAATCCTACGGATGCAGAGCCTGTGGAAGGACGACGAAGCCAGGGAGTTTCAGGGCGACCTGGCTTTGCGCGTCTACACCTCGCGCCTGCTCGGTCGCGACAAGTCGCTGGTGCTTCACGGCGGCGGCAACACCTCGGTCAAGATCAAGGAAAAGAACCTCTTCGGGGAGGAGGAGACCATCCTCTACGTGAAGGGGAGCGGATGGGACCTCGAGACGATCGAGCCGCAGGGCTTCTCGCCGGTGCGCCTGGCGCACGTGCTGCGCCTCTCGCAGCTGCCGGCGCTCTCCGACCCGGAGATGGTCAACCAGCTCGTAACCCACATGCTGAAGGCCTCCGCGCCGACGCCCTCGATCGAGACCATCCTGCACGGGCTCATGCCCCAGAAATTTGTCGACCACACGCACGCTGACGCGGTCCTCTCGGTGACCAACACCAGGGACGGCGAGAGGCGCGTCCGCGAAATCTACGGCAAGCGCTGCGTGATGATCCCCTACCTGATGCCGGGATTCGACCTCGCGCAGTTCTGCGCGAGAGAGTTCAAGCGGCAGGGAACGCCGGAAACAATCGGCATGGTGCTCCTCAACCACGGCATCTTCTCCTTCGGCGAAACCGCACGCGAGTCCTATGAGCGCATGATCGAGCTGGTGACGCTCGCGGAGGAGTACCTCGACTCCAAGCACGCCTGGGCGGTGGGTCTGAACCAGGTCGCCCCCGGACGCGTGGAGGCGCTCGACCAGGCGAGCCTTCGGCGCAAGCTTTCGGATTCGGCCGGCATCCCCCTCATCTTGAAGACAGTGCCGAGCGAGCGCGCCCTCGCCTTCGCGCAGCGCGCCGATGTCACGCGCATTTCCCAACAGGGGCCTGCCACGCCTGATCACGTAATCCGCACGAAGCGGACTCCCATGCTCGGAACCGATCTGGGCCGGTACGCGGAGCAGTACAGGCGCTACTTCGGCGAGCACGCGCCGAAGGCGAAAGAGCCCAAGACCATGCTCGACCCCGCTCCGCGGGTGGTGCTCGATCCCGGTTTCGGGCTCGCGGCCGCAGGCCGTACGGCAAAGGACGCCGCGATAGTGGAGGAGATCTACGACCACACCATCGATGTGATCCTGCGTTCCGAAGCGCTCGGCGGCTTCGAGGCACTTCCTGCCAAGGATATCTTCGACGTCGAATATTGGGACCTCGAGCAGGCGAAGCTCAAGAAAGGCGGAAAGCCCCCGGTGTTCGCTGGCGAGGTTGCGCTCGTCACCGGTGCGGCCTCGGGTATCGGCAAGGCGGCGGTCGCGGCATTCCTCGCCCGCGGGGCCGCCGTCGTCGGGCTCGACCTCGACGCTCAGGTCGACTCTCTCCACTCCCGCCCCGATTTTCTCGGACTCCGCTGCGATGTTACCGACGACAAGCAGGTCGGGGGCGCGGTCGGCCGTGCCGTGGCCGCTTTCGGCGGCCTGGACATGCTGGTGCTGAACGCCGGCATCTTTCCGGCGAGCCGCAGGATCGCCGATCTCCCGCAAGAGGAGTGGCGCCGGTCGATGACCGTCAACCTCGACGCCAACCTGCTGTTGATGCGCGCCTGCCATCCTCTGCTCAAGCTCGCGCCGCGCGGCGGGCGCGTGGTCGTGATCGGATCGAAGAACGTGCCAGCGCCCGGTCCCGGCGCCTCGGCCTACTCGGCGTCGAAGGCCGCGCTCAACCAGCTCGCGCGCATCGCCGCGCTCGAGTGGGGCGCGGACGGAATCCGCATCAACACCCTGCATCCCAACGCGGTTTTCGACACGGGGCTGTGGACTGACGAGGTTCTCACGCAGCGCGCGAAACAATACGGAATGACGGTCGATGCGTACAAGACGAACAACGTGCTGCGCACGGAAGTCAGGAGCCGCGACGTCGCCGAGCTCGCGGCCGAGATGTGCGGGCCGCTCTTCGCCAAGACCACGGGAGCGCAGTTGCCGGTCGACGGCGGCAATGAGCGCGTCATCTGAGACCGCGACGGTCGAGACCCTGCGCTGGCGGGACGGGCGCCTCGAGCTGATCGACCAGCGGCTGCTCCCCGGCCGGCTCGAGTACCTCAGCTGCTCCAGCGCCGCCGAGGTCGCTGTCGCGATCCGCTCCATGGCGGTGCGCGGTGCTCCGGCGATAGGCTGCGCGGCTGCGTTCGGCATTGCGCTGGAGGCGCAGCGCGAACGGCGTCGAGAGCCCGCGCAGTTCATGGCCGCGATGGACACCGCGTTCCGCACGCTCGCCGAGAGCCGCCCGACCGCCGTGAATCTCTTCTGGGCTCTGGGGCAGATGCGCGCCGTGTTGAGGCAGAACGGGGATCCGGAGACGGCGGCGGATCGGCTCACCGCGGCCGCCCTCGCCTTGCTCGACGCGGACATAGAGACCAACCGCGCCATCGGCCGCGCCGGCGCGGCGCTGGTGCCCGACGGCGCGCGGGTGCTGACCCACTGCAACACCGGCGCGCTCGCCACTGCCGGCCACGGCACGGCGCTCGGCGTCGTGCGCTCGGCGCGCGACGCCGGGAAGCGCATCTCGGTGATCGCGAGCGAGACGCGTCCCTACCTCCAGGGCGCCCGCCTCACCGCCTGGGAGCTCATACAGGAGCGGATTCCGGTCACGCTGATCACCGACGGGACCGCCGGCCACCTGATGAGCCGCGGCAAGGTGGACCTCGTGATCGTCGGCGCGGACCGCATCGCGGCCAACGGCGACGTGGCCAACAAGATCGGCACCTACGCCCTCGCCGTCCTCGCGGAGCGCCACCACCTCCCCTTCTACGTGGCCGCGCCGCTTTCAACGATAGATACGTCGGCCCCCGACGGCTCGGCGATTCCCATCGAAGAGCGCGGCGCAGCGGAGGTGACGGGCTACGCGGGCCTGCGCTGGGCGCCAGAAGGCGTCGCCGTCGCCAATCCCGCGTTCGACGTCACACCAGCCGCGCTCGTGAGCGCGCTCTTCACCGAGAAAGGCGTGGTCGAGCGGCCTGACGAGAGCAGCATCCGCGCGCTGTTCGAGCGATGACGGCGAGGACCTTGCGGGCGTTCCTCCCCGGGCTCTTGATCCTGCTGTCCGGCTGCGCGGGCCAGTATTTCCGCGACGCCGGAGCGCCGCCCTCCGAGCCGCGTTACACCCTCGCCACGCTTCCCCAGCCTGAGTATTGGACCGGGGTGATCTTCAACGGTGCGAAGATCGGGTTCTCACATACGCGCGTGGCCCCTGCCGGCGAAGGCCTCTACCAGCTGCACGGGGAAGCCTTCCTCAGATTCCGCTTTCTCGGGTACGAGAAGCGCGTGCAGGTGCGCTCTGTCGATACCGTCGACGCGAGCGCCCGGCTGGTGCGCTTTGCCTACCACTACCTGCTCGACGACACCGAGCAGGACGTGAGCGGAGAGGTGCGCGACGGCAGTCTTCGCTACAGCGTGTCGACGGGGGGACGGCCTCCGGAGCAGAAGACGGAGGCCGCCGGTGAAGCCGTGTATCCGTCTGGCGCGCTTGGTCTGCTTCCCGTGCTCGAGGGGCTGGGCGTGGGAAGGTCCTTCCAGTGGCTGGTCTTCAACGGCGAAACGGGAACCCTCGATCGCGCCGAGCAGCGCATCCTCGCGTATGAGACGAGCGACCTGTTCGAAGGCCGCGCGTTCAAGGTTCAGACCGACATGCTTGGGCTTCACAGCACGACCTGGATAGACGAGCGCGGGCTGCCCGTCTTCGAGCTGGGGTTGAACGGCGTCATCATCTCGGCGCTCGAGGAGGAGCGCGCGGCGAAAAGCTACCTGACCAGCGCGGCGCTCAACAAGGACGACGTTTTCCTGAGCTGGAGCCTGGTGAAGTCGCCGTTCCCCCTCGCCGACCCGCGCGAAGCGCGCTACCTCAGCTTCGCGCTGCTCGATCCCGGCGAGAACCGCTCGCCCTTGTCCGACGGCCGCCAGCGCTGCGTCCCGTCGGGTCGCGACGTCGTATGCGAGGTCGATGCAACCCGCTCCGCCACGGACGACGGAAAGGCCGAGGCCGCCCTGCTGCCTTCGGGCGCCGTGCAAAGCCGAGATCCGATGATCCGCAAGCTTGCGCTCTCGATCGCTCCGCGGGAGGCTGCTCCGGCCGACAAGATCCATGCGGTCCTCGTCTGGATCGACCGCAATATCCGCAAGGAAGCCGTGGATACCTTCTCGGCCCTCGACGTGCTCGACGCGAAGCGCGCCGAATGCCAGGGCCACGCCTACATCTACGCGGCGCTGATGCGCGCGCTGGCGGTTCCCACACGCGTGGTGAACGGGCTGGTTTATGCGCCGGAGTTCGGGGGATTCCTCTACCACACCTGGGCGGAAAGCCTGACCGAGGACGGCTGGCGCGCCGTCGATCCGACCTTCAACCAGGGCCGTGCCGACGCGACGCACATCGCGCTGGTGCGAGGCGAGGCCCTGAGCGAGCTCGCGCCACTCATCGACTGGGTCGGTAACACCCGGATCCGCGTGATCGAGGCGCGCTAGCGCGACACGGCGCTGGCGCCGGCATCGCCGATCCCGAGGTACAACCCGCCCGCGAAGATGACCTTTGCGAGATTGGATCCGGAGGAAGCCGGGGTCCAGCTGAAGCCGTCATCGCTGTAGACCACGGCGCCTCCCTGGCCGACTGCGAGAAAGCGGGTGCTCGTCGCGCCCCCCAAGGTGATGCTTCTCAGGCTCTGAGCGGTGGGCGCCGGACTGACCGGAGTCCAGACGACCGGTACGGGCGGAACGCCGATTTGCGGAGTGGTGATGATCGTGCCGTTATCGCCGACGGCGACATAGAGCGAGCCATTGGGCGGGCTCTGCGGGCTCGGGCCGAAGGTGACGGCACGCAGCGTGCTGGTGGTGTTCGTCGTGTGCACGTACCAGTTCTGGCCGTCCGCGCTGGTGAGGAGTGTGCCGCCGGTTCCCGTCGCGAAGAACGTGCCGTTGACCAGCGAGATGCCGGTCAGGTCATTTGTGGTGTTCGATATGGCGGGAAACCAGTTTACGAGATCGGTAGAGAAAAAAATCTGGCCCGCGCCGCCCACGGCGATGAAGGTCTGGGTCACACCGTTGACGAAGCCCGTCGCCAGACCGGTCATGCCCGCGCCGGGAACCGCGACGTTGGAACTCCAGTTCAACCCGTCCCCGCTCGAGATGACCGAGCCATTCGCCCCCAGCGCAATGAAGGTTCCGTTGTATATGATCGAGGTCAGGTTGTCCGAGAACGGAGGCGCGGGCGGCGTCGTCGGCGCCATCCAGGCCGATACTCCCTGCGGGTCGGTGCTGGTGTAGTCGAAATCGCCGGCATAGATCGTCCCGGCGTCGCCGACGGTGACGAAGCGCGAGCCGCTGAACGCCATCGAATTCAGGTTCTGAGTGCCGAGGGGCGTGCCAGGCGATGGCGACCACGCGCCTCCGGCCAGCTGCGGCGTAGCCGTGACGGGGGCCGAGGTCGGGCCGGCGGCGCTGTCGTTGTGCGTCGCGTTCATGATGAACGCGTATTGCGTGCCATTCGCGAGTCCCGCAACGACGCGAGGGGCAAGCGCCCCCCGGATCACGAACGAGCCGGGCGTGCCGACGCCCACCGAGTCGCCGGGCGCAAAGAAGATCCAGTAGGTCAGATCGGGAACCACGTCCCAGGAGATGACGACGACGCCGTCTCCGGGCGTGGCCGTCACGCCGGTTGGCGCGTCGCCGGGAGCTTTGCTCTTCGCGTGACACCCCGCCAGGGCGAGCAGCACCGCGGCGAGGGAAATCAGGGATCGCACGTGAATACCGGAATAGGAACGATGCGCAGAACTATAGTGGAAGCCCGCGAGCGCAAGTGTAACAGAGCGCTACCTCCGGCCGTCGTACCAAGGGAAGCACGCGTCGCGGTCGCGCAGCGCGCGGCCGGCGGTGAGCGAAGCCTTGAGCATGAAGGCGAGGACTTCGCCGGAGCGGTACAGCCGCAGTTTGCGGTCGCTCGTCGCTAGCGGATGCCGGTGCAGGATCACAATGCGACGCCGCGTCTTCCGGGCGAGACGCTTGAGCTTGCGGGAAAGATCGATCTCCTCGCCGGCGTAAAGCGCCTCGCTGAAGCCTCCGACCTGGCGGAAGGCGTCGGCCCGGCAGAACACGAACGAGCCCGCCGCCCAGCTGCAGAGCCGGCTGAGCCCGTTCCAGATGGCGACGAAGCCCCGTGCGGCTCGATTCTCGAACCTCACCGTGCTTCCGCCCGCGAGGCAGCGACCGCCTTCGATCTGGACGGCCAGTTCGTCGAACAGCTCGCGAGTCGGCTGGGAGTCCGCGTCGATGAACACGAGCCAGTCCCCGCTCGCGCAGGCCGCGCCGGCGTTCCTCGCCCGGGCGATCTGGTTGACCGGCTCGAAAACCACCGTCGCGCCGGCCTCGCGGGCGATGTCCGCGGTGCGGTCGGTCGAATTGTTGTCGCAGACAATCAGCTCCGATGTCCAGCAGCGCGCGTCGAAAGCGGCGCTTGCCGCGCGGATAGCGGCGAGCCCCGAGGGAAGCAGGCGCTCCTCGTTGAATGCCGGAACGATGACCGAGATGTTCACCGGGTCTACGCGCTGATGCTGACCGTTGTCCCCGCGGGCACGCCCTGGAAGAGCTCGACGATGTCGCCGTTCCGCATCCTGATGCAGCCGATCGACCCCGGGATGCCCATCGGCACGACATCGGGGCTGCCGTGGATGTAAATGTACCGCCGCATGGTGTCTACGCTGCCGAGACGGTTCTTTCCCATCTCGCAGCCCGAAAGCCACAGAATCCGCGTGAGGATCCAGTCGCGACCGGGAAAGCGCTCGCCGAGCTCGGGCGTCCAGATCTCCCCGGTGGGGCGGCGACCGCGAAACACCATATTCAGGGGCTGCCCGGCGCCGATCTTCGCGCGCACGATGTGCACGCCGCGCGGCGTGCGGAAGCTGCCCTCCTCCTCGCCAGCGCCGTGCCGGGAAGTCGAGACTGAATACCGCTTCAGCTCTACGCCGTCGTCCGAGAGCAGGCTCAGGCTCTGCCCGGGAATCGAGATCTCAATCCTCGGCATCGTTCTTGCGGCGCGCCGCGAAGAAATCGGAAAGCTGCTTCCCCGCCTCGGCCGCAAGGACTCCGCCCGTGACCTCTGCGTGGTGGTTCAGCCGGCGCTCCGAGAACAGATCCACGACGCTGCCACAAGCGCCCGTCTTCGGGTCGGAGGCGCCGAATACCACGTGGGCGACGCGCGCGTGCATGATCGCGCCGGCGCACATGGCGCAGGGTTCGAGCGTGACATAGAGGGTGCAGCCGCCAAGCCGGTAGTTCCCGACGGCACTGGCCGCGTCGCGCAGCGCGCGAATTTCAGCGTGCGCGGTGGGGTCGCGCGAAGCGATCGGAGCGTTGTAGCCGCGGCCGATGATCTCGCCGTCCTTCACGACGACGGCGCCTACGGGCACCTCGTCCCGCAGCGCCGCCAGCGCGGCCAGCTGCAGCGCCTCGCGCATCATCGCCGCATCGATCTCCGCGCTCATTCCCATTCGATCGTCGCCGGCGGCTTGCCCGAGATGTCGTACACGACGCGGTTGATGCCCCTCACCTCGTTGATGATCCGGTTCGACACCTTGGCGAGCAGCTCGTGCGGCAACGGCGCCCAGTGCGCGGTCATGAAGTCGGTGGTTTGCACGGCGCGCAGCGCGACCGCGTGCTCGTAGGTGCGCCCGTCGCCCATCACGCCTACCGACCTGACGGGAAGGAAGACGGCGAACGCCTGGGCGACCTTGTCGTACCAGCCCGCGGCGCGCAGCTCGTCGATGAAGATCGCGTCGGCGCGCCGCAGAAGGGCCGCGTACTCTTTTTTCACGTCGCCGAGGATTCGTACGCCGAGCCCCGGACCCGGGAACGGATGCCGGAACACCATCTCACGCGGAAGCCCCAGTGCGAGACCCAGCTCCCGCACTTCGTCTTTGAACAGTTCGCGCAGCGGCTCAAGAAGCTTGAGGTGCAGCGTCTCGGGCAGACCGCCGACGTTGTGGTGCGACTTGATGGTGTGCGCCTTCTTGGTCTTCGCGCCCGCCGACTCGATCACGTCGGGGTAGATCGTCCCCTGCGCGAGCCACTTCACGTTCCTGAACTTCTTCGCCTCGGCCTGGAACACCTCGACGAACTCGCGCCCGATGATCTTGCGCTTGGCTTCCGGGTCAGTCACGCCTGCGAGCCCCGAGAGGAAACGCTCCGAGGCGTCCACCAGATCGACCTTGACGCCGAGGTGTTTCGAGAACGTCTCCATCACCTGCTTCGCCTCGTCGAGCCTGAGGAGTCCCGTGTCGACGAACACGCAGGTCAGCCGGTCGCCGATCGCGCGGTGGATGAGCGCCGCGGCGACGGCCGAGTCGACCCCGCCTGAAAGGCCGAGCAGCACCTCCTCCTTCCCCACCTCTCGCCGGATCTTCTCGACCGCCTCGGCGAGGTAGTCCGGCATGTTCCAGTCTTCCCCGCAGCCGCAGATCCGGTGCACGAAGCGCTCGAGGATCGCTCCCCCCTGGCGCGTGTGCGTCACCTCGGGATGGAACTGCACGCCGTAGAAGCCGCGCGACTCGTCGGCCATCGCCGCGATCGGAGTCGACTCGTTGCTCGCGATAACCTTGAACCCGGCGGGGAGCGCGGTGACCTTGTCGCCGTGGCTCATCCACACGTCGAGCAGCCCATGCTTCTCGCCGTTGATCCGGTCCTGGATGCCTTCCAGCAGCTTCGAGTGGCCCCGCGCGCGCACCTCGGCGTAGCCGAACTCGCGCACCTTGGAGTTCTCGACCTGGCCGCCGAGCTGCTCCGCCATCGTCTGCATGCCGTAGCAGATGCCCAGCACCGGCACCCCGAGCTTGAACACGGCATCCGGCGCCTTGGGCGTGGCGTCTTCGTACACAGAGGCCGGGCCGCCGGAGAGGATGACTCCGCGAGGAGCGAAGCTGCGGACGAAATCGGCGCTGACGTCGAACGGATGCAGCTCGCAATAGACCTTCGCCTCCCGGACTCGGCGCGCGATGAGCTGCGAGTATTGCGCGCCGAAATCGAGAATCAGGATCTTGTCGCGCACTCGCCCTACTCTGCCTGATAGTTCGGAGCTTCCTTGACGATCTGCACGTCGTGGACATGCGACTCGCGCAGCCCGGCGCCGGTGATCTCGACGAACTGGGTGCGGGTGCGCATCGCGTCGATGTCCTCGCACCCGCAGTAGCCCATGCTCGCGCGCACCCCGCCCATCAGCTGCTCGATCACCCGCGTCACCGGGCCCTTGTAGGGCACGCGGCCCTCCACGCCCTCCGGAACCAGCTTGTCCGCGTGCACCGAGGAATCCTGGAAATAGCGGTCGGCCGCGCCCTGCTGCATCGCCGACAGCGATCCCATTCCGCGATAGGACTTGTAGGAGCGTCCCTGGAAGAGCTCGATCTCGCCCGGCGACTCCTCGGTGCCGGCGAACAGGCTTCCCAGCATGACGGCGTGCGCGCCGGAGGCGATCGCCTTGGCGACGTCGCCCGAGAAGCGCACCCCGCCGTCGGCGATCAGCGGCACGCCGTTCCTCTCCAGCGCCTGGGCGACGTTCTGGATCGCGGTGATCTGGGGGATACCCACGCCTGCAACGATGCGCGTGGTGCAGATCGATCCCGGGCCGATCCCGACCTTCACGGCGTCGGCCCCCGCGTCCACCAGGGCATTGGCGCCGTCCGCGGTGGCTATGTTGCCGCCGATGACTTCGGCGGCGGCCGCATTCTTCTTCACCCAGCGCAGGCGGTCGATCACGCCCTGCGAATGACCGTGGGCGGTGTCCACGACGATGACGTCCACGCCGGCCTCGACCAGTGCCTCGACGCGCTCCTCGGTACCCTCGCCTACGCCCACTGCGGCGCCGACGCGCAGCTTGCCGTGCTGGTCCTTGGCGGCGTCCGGGTGTTCGCTCGATTTCAGGATGTCCTTGACGGTGATGAGCCCGCGCAGCTCGAAGCCGTCGCGCACGACGAGCACGCGCTCCAGCCGGTGCTTGTGGAGCAGCGCGCGTGCCTCCTCCGGGCTCGCCCCTTCCTTCACGTATATCAACCGCTCCCGCGGCGTCATGATGGAGCGCACCGGCGCGTCGAGGTTCGTCTCGAAGCGGTAGTCGCGGTTCGTCACCATGCCGACGACGCGGCCGGCCTCCACGACGGGAAAGCCCGAGACCTTGTGCTGCTGCGTGAGCGCGAGCAACTGGCGCACCGTGATGTCGGGGGAAACCGTGAGCGGATCGCGCAGGACGCCCGATTCGTAGCGCTTCACCTTGGCGACCTCTGCCGCCTGCTTCTTCGCGGGCAGGTTCTTGTGGATGATGCCGATGCCGCCTTCTTGTGCGATCGCGATCGCGAGACGCGACTCGGTGACGGTGTCCATCGCCGCCGAAACGAGCGGGATGTTGAGGTGGATTTTCCTGGTCAGCCTGGTCTTGAGGCTGACTTCTCGGGGGAGGACGCGGGAGTGGGCCGGGACGAGGAGGACGTCATCAAAGGTGAGAGCCTTCTGAACCAGACGCATGTCCACACCCAAAAGGCGGATTATACGCGGGTCGCAACTCCCGGTAAATCCTGCACTTTTCGGTCCCTAGCTCGATTGACTGGTGCGTTGAAACTCGCTATGGTGCGCTTCACCCTCGAGCGAAATTCCTCATGATTCGCTTCGTACTTTTCGCGCTCTCGCTCTGCGCCGCCGCCGCGGCGCAAGCGCAGGTCTACAAGTGCCTCGATGCCAACGGCCGGACCGTCTACAGGCAGGACCCTTGTCCGCCTAGCATGAAACGCGAGGCGATGACCAAGCCCGTCGTTCCTCCGGACGCGCCCGCGGCTGCCAGTGCCGCGTCGGGCGGGAAGAGCGACGCCAAGGGCGGACCGAAAACGCCGGCCGAGCAGGAGCAGGCTTTTCGCAAGCGCCAGCAGGACGCGGCGAAGTCGGCCAAGGAGGCCGCGCAGAAGAACGAGCAGGCCCAGGTCAAGGAAGCCAACTGCAGCAACGCCAGGCAGCGCCTCGCGCAATACGAGATCGGCGGACGGATCTCCAGGATCGACGCCCAGGGCGAGCGGTACTACATGGACGACGCCTCGATCGAGTCGGCGAAAAGCCAGGCGCAGGCGGACGTCTCCAAGTTCTGCAACTGAGGGTCAGCGTCCCGCGCGGCGCCTTGCCGCGCGCGCGCGTCTCGCCTCCTTCGGATCGGCGCGCAGCGCGCGGTAGATCTCCACCCGGTCGCCGTCCGCGAGGACCGTTCCGGCCGGCACGACCTTCCCGTAGATTCCGACCTTGCCGGTCTCATTCACGCCGCTCGCCGCGAGCGCGTCACCGACCGTGCTCCCCGACGGCAGCTCGACGCGGCGCAGGGTCTGGTGCTCCGGAAAGGCGACCACGACCTCGACGCTGATCGTCGAAGGCTTCAAGAAGTCCCGTATCGCCTGTCCGCCTGGCGGGCGAACGCGTCCACCAGGCTGTTGGCGATCTCGTCGAACACGGCCCCGACAACCTTCCTGAGGATGACGTTGGCGAACTCGTAGCGCAGATTCAGCTCGACCTTGCACGCTCCAGCCGAGACCGGGGTGAAAATCCACGCGCCCTCCAGCCTTCTGAACGGGCCGGACACCAGCCTCATCTCGATGCGCTCGTTCGGACGGTCCAGGTTTTCCGTGGTGAACTCCTCCTTGAGTCCGCGAAAATTGATCCGCAGCGTCGCGACGGTGCGCCCCGGGCCCCGTTCGGCGAAGCTCGCGCGGTCGCACCAGGGAAGGAACTCCGGGTAGGACTCGATCTCCGAGACCAGCGCGAACATCTGCTGCGCGCTGTGGCTCACCAGGGCCGAGCGGCCAACGCTGCTCATGGTTGTAAAATCGGAAATTCTATCGGAAGCCCACCGCCGTGACGATCGTCGAGAATCGCAAGGCGCAGCACGACTACTTCATCGAGGAGCGCTTCGAGGCCGGGCTCGCCCTGCAGGGATGGGAGGTCAAGGCCATCCGCGCCGGCCGGGCCCAGCTGAAGGAGGCATACGTCATCGTCGCGGGCGAGGAGCTCTTCCTCATCGGGGCGCACATCAGCCCGCTCCCCGCCGCGTCGACCCACGTGCAGGCAGACCCGGTGCGCACCCGGAAGCTGCTGCTGCACGCCGAGGAGATCCGCCGCCTCATCGGCAAGGTCGACCGCGCGGGCTATACCCTGGTGCCGCTCGACCTGCACTACGTCCGCGGAAGAGTGAAGCTCAACATCGGGCTTGCCAAGGGCAAGAAGCAGCACGACAAGCGCGCGGCGGAGCGGGAGAAGGAGTGGAAGCGCGAGCAGCAGCGGCTGCTGCGCGCGCGGTGAGCTAGCTCGCCGCGACCTTGGTCTTGCCCGAGGTCTCGCGCGCGAGCTGCAGCCAGGTATCGACCACCGTATCCGGGTTGAGCGACAGGCTCTCGATGCCCTCCTGCACGAGCCACTTTGCGAAATCGAGGTGGTCGGAGGGCCCCTGTCCGCAGATGCCCACGTACTTCCCCGCCTTGCGGCACGCCTGGATCGCCTGGCGCAGCATCGCCTTCACCGCGGCGTCGCGCTCGTCGAAGGCGTCGGCAACCAGCCCCGAGTCGCGGTCCAGGCCCAGCGTGAGCTGGGTCAGGTCGTTCGATCCGATCGAAAACCCGTCGAAGTGCTCGAGGAACTGCTCGGCGAGCACGGCGTTGGAGGGCACCTCGCACATCATGATGAGGCGCAGGCCGTTCTGCGCGCGCTTGAGGCCATTCTCCGCGAGCAGGTCGATGACCTCGCGGCATTCCTTCAAAGTGCGCACGAAAGGCACCATGATCTCGACGTTGGTCAGGCCGATGTCGTTGCGCACCCTGCGCATTGCCTCGCATTCCATGTAGAAGCATTCCCTGAACGTCTTGCCGATATAGCGCGAGACACCCCGGAAGCCGAGCATCGGGTTCTCCTCGTCGGGCTCGTAGCGCGAGCCACCGATCAGCTTCTTGTACTCGTTCGACTTGAAGTCTGACAGCCGCACGATCACGGGCTTGGGCCAGAACGCGGCGGCGATGGTCGCGACGCCCTCGGTCAGCTTCTCGACGAAGAACGCCCGAGGGTCGGCGTATCCGCGCGCAGCGCGCTCGACCTCGCTCTTGAGAGGCATCGGCAGATCCGGGTATTCGAGCACCGCCTTGGGGTGCACCCCTATCATGTTGTTGATGACGAACTCCAGCCGCGCGAGGCCCACGCCCGCGTTCGGCAAGGCCTGGAAATCGAAAGCAAGCTGCGGGTTGCCGATGTTCATGGTGATCTTCACCGGGCAGTCGGGCATCTCGCCGTATTCGCGCGAGGTCACCTCGAAGTCGAGCTTCCCCCGGTAGATGTGGCCGGTGTCCCCCTCCGCGCAGGACACGGTGCAGAGCTCGCCGTCCTTCAGCTTGGCGGTGGCGTCGCCGCAGCCGACGACCGCCGGAATGCCGAGCTCGCGCGCGATGATCGCCGCGTGGCAGGTGCGGCCGCCCCGGTTGGTCACGATCGCCGCCGCGCGCTTCATGACCGGCTCCCAGTTCGGATCGGTCATGTCCGTCACGATGACGTCGCCCGGCTTGATCCTGCCCATCTCCGATGCGTCCTTGACTACGCGCGCTGCGCCGGCGCCGATCCGGTGCCCGATGGCGCGGCCCGATGCCAGGACCTCGGATTTCTGCCTGAGGAGGAAGCGCTCCTGGCCTTCGGCGGTCTTGCGCGATTTCACGGTCTCCGGCCTCGCCTGCAGGATGTACAGCCTGCCGTCGGAGCCGTCCTTGGCCCATTCGACGTCCATCGGCCGGCCATAGTGCTCCTCGATTCTCAGCGCTGCGCGCGCGAGCTCGACGAGGTCCTCGTCGGCGAGGCAGAAGCGCCCGCGGTCGGCGTCCGGAACCTCCACCGTCCTGACCGAGCGGCCGGCCGTGGCCTGGTCGCCGAAGATCATCTTCTGCGCCTTGGAGCCCAGGCTCCTGCGGATGATGGGGAATTTTCCGGCGCGGAGCATCGGCTTGTGGACGTAGAACTCGTCGGGGTTGACCGCGCCCTGCACCACCATCTCGCCCAGCCCCCAGGACGCGGTGATGAACACCACGTCGCGAAAGCCCGATTCGGTGTCCATCGTGAACAGCACCCCGCTTGCGCCCAGGTCGCTGCGCGCCATGCGCTGCACCCCCGCCGAGAGCGCCACCGCGGAGTGCTGGTAGCCCCTGTGGACGCGGTAGGAGATGGCACGGTCGTTGTACAGGGACGCGAACACGCGCTTCAGCGCGATCATCACGTTCGGCAGCCCGCGGATGTTGAGGAAGGTCTCCTGCTGGCCGGCGAAGGAAGCGTCGGGCAGGTCCTCGGCCGTCGCGCTGGAGCGCACCGCGACCGATACGCCGTCGTCGCCGCCAGTGAGCTCCCGGTACGAATCGGCGATTGCCGCCTGCAGGGCCTTCGGGAACTCGGCCGCCTCGATCCAGCCGCGGATCTCCTCCCCGCAGCGGGCGAGCGCCGCGACGTCCTCGGGGTCGAGACCCTTGAGGCGCGCGTCGATGCGGGCGGCAAGCCCACCCTGCGCGAGGAACTCGCGAAAGGCGTCGGCGGTGGTGGCGAAACCTCCGGGCACGCGGATTCCGGCCCGAGAAAGCTGCGAAATCATCTCGCCCAGCGAGGCGTTCTTGCCGCCGACCCGCTCGACGTCGGCCATGCCCAGCCGATCGAAATTCGCTACGTATATGACGCCGGCCATGACCGTCCTTCGTCCCGGTTGAAGGATCTTGTTGAAACGGCTATTTTACATTTCATGCCCGATCGCCGCCGAACCGTGTTCTTCGTTTCGGACGGCACCGGCATCACGGTGGAGATGCTCGGGCACAGCCTGCTCACCCAGTTCGACGGCATCGAATCCACCCACGAGACCATCCCCTTCGTCGACTCGATCGAGAAGGCCGGAGCCTGCGTGGAACGCATCAACCGTGCTCCCCGCCCGGCCGGGTTCCGCCCGGTCGTTTTCACCACCCTGGTGAACGCGGAAATACGCGAGACCGTGGGCAGGGCCGACGCGTTCGTTCTCGACCTGTTCCAGAGCTTTCTCGTGCCTCTGGAGGCGGAGCTCGGCTCAAAGTCGACGCACACCATAGGACGCTCCCACAGCGCCCGCGACGCCAAGGGTTATACCCATCGAATCGACGCCGTCAATTTCGCGCTCTCCCACGACGACGGCGCTTCCTCGCGCGACCTCGACAAGGCGGACGTCATCCTGGTCGGGGTGTCGCGCAGCGGCAAGACACCGACCAGCCTGTACCTGTCTCTCCAGTTCGGCATCCGCGCGGCCAATTGCCCGCTCATCCCCGAGGATTTCGACCGCATGAGCCTGCCCAAGGCGCTGGACGGATACCGCCACAAGCTCTTCGGCCTGTCGATCGCGCCCGAGCGCCTTCGCGAGATCCGCAACGAGCGCCGCCCCAACAGCAAGTACGCCGAGCTCGAAAACTGCCGCTACGAGGTGCAGCAGGCCGAGAAGCTCATGCAGCGCGAAGGGATCCGGTGGGCGAACTCGACCACCAAGTCGATCGAGGAGATCGCCACCACGATCATGCAGGAGTTCAAGCTCGAGCGGCGCGTCTACTAGCGGGCGGCTTGTTGCCGGATCTGTTCGAACAGGCAGATCGCTGCCGCCGCCGCGACGTTGAGGGACTCGGCCTGCCCCGGCATGGGAATGCATACCTGGGTTGCGGCGACTCCCCTCGCCCGCGCCGACAGCCCCGCTCCCTCGTTGCCGAAGAGCCAAGCCACGTTTCCCTTCAGGTCCACGTCGTATAGCGAGGTCGCCGCGCGCGGCGCCGTGGCGATGATCCGCCCGCTGAACGAGCGCGCCACCTCGCCGAGGTCGACTCCCTCGAAGATCGACAGGAAGAAGTGCGCGCCCATCCCGGCCCGGATCACCTTGGGCGCCCAGGCGAACACCGAGTTGCGCGAGAGGAAAATCTGGCGGCTGCCCGCCGCCACCGCCGTTCTGAGGATCGACCCCAGGTTGCCCGGATCCTGGATGTTCTCCAGCAGCAGGCATCCGGGCAAGGGCTTTGTCTTGGGCCCGGGCTCGGGCGTTTTGATGACGGCTGCCACGCCGGCCGCGCTCGCAAGCTGCGAGACCGAAGCGAAGACCCCGTCGGCGAGCGCGAGGCGGGCGCCCGCGGGGAAATGTTCGACGAAGGCGCGGGTACCCGGGTCGGCCAGCGCGGATTCGCTCGCGAGTATCGCCTCTGCCCGGCGCCCGCTCTCCCCGTAGGCCCGCACCAGCCGCTCGCCTTCGAGCAGCGTGCTGCCTGTCCTGCGGCGCTCGCGCGAGGACCCTGCGAGCTTGACCAGGGCCTTGACCGCCGGGTTGCCTCTCGAGCGGATGAATTTCACGGAGCCGCGGTCCGGAAGCCTGCGAAGACGTCGCCGCGATCCGGCAGGTAGAAATTGCGCCAGCTGCTGGCGACGAGGCGCCCCGGAGTGCTGAAGCTGCCGCCGCGCAGGACCTTGTGCGTTCCGAACCAGGGCTCGGAGTATTCGCGATAGGGATCCGCCACGAACCCCGGGTAGGGCTCGAACGCGCTCGAGGTCCATTCCCAGACATTGCCGATCATCTGGCGGCAGCCGAGCGCGCTGTCTCCGGCGGCGAACCGCCCTACCGGTACCCGGCCCGAACCGCCCAGGTTGGCGCGGCCGGCTTCGCTCGCGTCCCCCCAGGGATAGCGGCGCTTTGCGCCGGCCGCGTCGAGCGAGGCCGCGATTTCCCATTCGGCCTCGGAAGGCAGCCTCCTCTTCGCATAGCGACAGTAGGCCTTGGCCTCGTGCCAGTCGACGTGCATCACGGGAAGCTCGGGGTCGAGGGGGACCCAGGCCGAGAAGCGCCGATCGAGCCACTCCCCGTCGCGCTTCCGCCAGTAGCGCGGCCCCTGCGCCTCGCCCTTGCTCGCCCAGCCGTCGTGCGACCACCATTCTCGGCGGCCATAGCCACTTTCCCGCACGAACTCCAGGAACTCGGCGTTGGTCACCGGCGCCTTCGCGATGCGGAACGGCTCAACCTCCACCGCGTGCATCCATTTCTCATTGTCGAAATGAAACCCGGTGCGGCGGAGGGCCCCGATCATGTGGGTACCGCCCGCTATCTCTGCGTCGCCCCGAAGATCGTCCTCGCCGCCCGTGGAAGACCCCGACTCGAGTGGATCGGGATAACCGAGCGTTTGTCGAGTGTAATGAAATGCTTCCGCGTGCATATCCTCGTGGAAGATCACCAGCTGGACGAAGTACAGAAACCACGGGTCGTCGGCCCCACCGCGCGAGGCGCTCGAGTACGCGCTCCAGGACCCGTTCCTGATAGTCGAGGGTCGCGGAAAGGTCCGGCAGGGGCAGGTCCCAGCGCGTATCGTGGGCGACCTTGGCCGAGTCGTAGAGTCCGTCCGAGCCCTCGAGCAGGCTCGGCGAGAGCGATTCGTCCGGGCGAAGCCGCAGGCACCAGCGCTCCTGGAACCAGGCGACGTGCCCGAGCTCCCACAGCACCGGATTGACGATCGCGAGCTTCGGGCCGAACAATTGCTCGCCGTCAAGGTCCTGGGTCAGCGCCTGCGTGCGCTGCCGGGCTTCCAGCAACTGGTCCGAGAGCATCCGGGGAACATAGCATGAAAATCGCGCTGATCACGCCCGCGGGCCCGCGCTCGCGGAGCGGCAACCTGCACACCGCCGCGCGTTGGGCGGGAATGCTGAGATCGCTCGGCCACTCGGTTCGCGTTTCCCGGGTCTGGAACGGCCGCCCCGCCGACGCGATGATCGCGCTGCACGCGCGCCGCAGCCACGCTTCCATCCGCGCTTTCCGCGAGCGGCATCCCGGCGCGCCACTGGTGGTGGTGCTGACCGGAACCGATCTGTACCGCGACATCCGCAGTGACCGCGACGCGCGCGCATCGCTCGAGCTGGCCGACAGGCTGGTCGTGCTGCAGGACATGGGCAGGAAGGAGCTCGCGCCGCGGCTGCGTCGCAAGACGCGCGTGATCTACCAGTCGGCCGTGTCGTCTCCCGGCGCACGCGGCGCCGCCGGCTTCCGCGTGGCCGTGCTGGGCCACCTGCGCGAGGAAAAGGATCCGTTCCGAACGGCGCTCGCCCTCGCGCACCTCGAAGACCTGCCCGATCTCGAGGTCGTCCACCTGGGCGAAGCCCTTTCCCCCGCCGTGGCGCGCGAGGCGCGGCGCCTGATGCGCGTGGACGCGCGCTACCGCTGGCTCGGTAACGTTCCTCACGCTGCCGCGCTGCGGTGGCTGGCTGGAAGCCGGCTCCTCGTCCTGAGCTCCAGGATGGAAGGAGGCGCCAACGTCATCTGTGAAGCCGCGGCGGCGGGCGTTCCGGTGATCGCCTCGCGGGTCTCGGGCAATATCGGGATGCTGGGTCGCGGCTACCCGGGGTATTACCGGCTCGGGAACGAACGCGCACTGGCGCGCCAGCTGCGCCGCGCCGCGTGCGACCCCGCGTACCATGCCCGTCTCGCCCGTTTGACCCGCGCAAGGCGGCCGCTCTTCCTTCCGGCGGCCGAGCGCGACGGCCTGCGCAGGCTCCTCGCGGAATGCGCGCGGCCTCAGCCGCGCTCGAGGAGCTCGCGCACCGGGGCGAAGCTGCGGCGGTAGGCCTCGCAGACTCCGTGGCGCCGCAATGCCTCAAGGTGCTGCGGCGTCGGGTAGCCCTTGTGCTCGTCGAAGCCGTATTGGGGAAAGCGCTCGTGGAGGCGGCGCATCTCGGCGTCGCGCGCCGTCTTGGCGAGGATCGACGCCGCGGAGATCACCTTCACCTTCGCATCTCCGTCGATCACTCCGCGCGCCGGCATGCTGAGCTCGGGGCAATGCGGCCCGTCCAGCAGGACCTCATCCGGAACGAGCGTCAGCGAATCCACCGCACGCTTCATGGCGAGCAGGCTCGCCCGGAGAATGTTGAGGGCGTCGATCTCCTCGACGCTCGCCCAGGCGACGGCCCAGCCCAGGGCCCTCTCCTTGATAACGGCGGCGAGGCGCTCGCGCCGCATGGGGCTCAGCAGCTTGGAATCGGCGGTCCCCCTTGGGGCGCGCCCTCCCGGAGGAAACACCACCGCCGCCGCGAAGACGGGGCCGGCGAGCGGGCCGCGCCCCGCTTCGTCGACGCCGCAGATCAGGCGGGTCGCAGCCACGGGAGCAGCGCCTCGCTCGCTCGCGCTGCCGCGTTCATCCGCAGCAGCAGGCGCATGCGGTTCAGGCGCTCGGGGAGCTTGCGGCCCACGACCGGGTCATTGAGCGAGTTCAGCACGGCCTGCGCGAGGTTCTCCGGGGTGGCCTCGCGCTGCAGGATCTCCGGAACAACGAATTCCCCGGCGATGATGTTCGGCAGCCCGGCGTAGGGCACGGTGGCCATCCTCGCCATCATCCATGCGGTAAGTCTCGCCATTTTGTAGGTGATGACCATGGGCTTGCGGGCGAGCGCAGCCTCGAGGGTCGCGGTTCCGCTCGCGACGAGCGCCACGTCGCACGCCGCGAGCGCCTCGCGCGCGTGCCCGAACAGGACGGTGATCGGCAAGTCCGACGCGCCGGCCGCGTACACCGCTTCCTCGAAAATCGCGCGCGTCTCGCGGCTGATGAGGGGCACGAGAAAATTCAGCGCCTGTTGTCGCGCCGCGATCAGCTTCGCCGTCTCGACGAAGCAGCGTGCCATGTAGCCGAGCTCCGATTGCCGGCTTCCCGGGAGAAGCGCGATGATCTTGCGCCCCGCGGGCAGCTTGAGCTGCTCGCGCGCCGCAGCGGTCCCGTCGTCGTCGGTGGTCTGGTCGGCGAGCGGGTGCCCGACGTAGGCGACGGGAATGCCGGCGTCGCGGTACAGCGCCTCCTCGAATGGGAACAGCACCAGCATCTTGTCGACCGACTTGGCCATCGAAGCCATGCGTCCTCCGCGCCAGCCCCACAGCGACGGGCTCGCGTAGTGCACGGTCGGAATCCCGGCGCGCTTCAGCTTGCGCTCCAGGCCGAGGTTGAAGTCCGGAGCGTCGACCCCGATGAAGAGCCCCGGCCGCGCCTCGATCAGCCGCCGCTCGAGCTTGCGCCGGATCGAGAGGATCTCGGGAAAATGCCGCAGGACCTCGACGTACCCGCGCACGGCGAGCTTCTCCATCGGAAACCACGACTCGAAGCCCTGCGCCTCCATCCTAGGACCGCCGATGCCGACGAAGCGCAGTCCGCGCACCCGCTCGCGCAGCGCGGCGATCAGATGCGCGCCCAGGAAGTCCCCCGAGGCCTCCCCCGCGACCATGCCCACGAGGATGGTATCGCCGGCCACCTAGCGCACGATACCCCGCGTGGAGCGGCCGAGGAAGTCAGCGAGCACTTTCAGCGCCGGCTCCTTGGTCGCCTGAGCCACGATCGCCGCTTTCGCCTCCTCGAGCGCCAGGCCCGACCGATAGAGGGTCTTGTACGCTCGCCTGATCTCCGTGATCTGCTCCTCGCTGAATCCGCGCCGCTTCAGGCCCTCGGCGTTGATGCCGAAGGGCTTGGCGGCGTTGCCCGCTGCCATGACGTAGGGAGGCAGGTCCTGCAGGAGCAGCGTGGCCCCTGCTGTCATCGAATGCGGACCGATCAGCACGAATTGGTGGACCCCGGTGAAACCGCCCAGGATGGCGTGGTCCCCTACGTGAACATGGCCCGCGATCGAGGCGGCATTGGCGAAGATCGTATGGTTGCCGACCTGGCAGTCGTGCGCGACGTGGACGTAGGCCATGATCCAGTTGTCGCTGCCGATGCGCGTGGTGCCCGCGTCCTGAACGGTGCCGCAGTTGAAGGTGCAGAACTCGCGGATCACGTTCCGGTCGCCGATTTCGAGGCCGGTCGCCTCGCCGGCGTACTTCTTGTCTTGCGGCTCCCCGCCGATGGCGTTGTGCGCGAAGATGCGGTTGCCCTTCCCGATGCGCGTCCTTCCCTCGACCACGACATGCGACCCAATCGTGGTGCCCTCGCCTATCTCGACATGCTCGCCGATGATCGAGTACGGTCCGACCGACACGCCGGCGGCGAGCTTCGCTCCCGGGTGGACGATCGCGCTCGCGTGAATCATACCGGTCGCAGCGTGCACAACAGCGTAGTCTCGGCCGCGAGCGCATCGCCGACGCGCGCCTCGGCGGTGAACTTCATCAGCTCCCGGCCGATGCGGTCGGCCGTAACGTGGAGCATCAGCTGGTCCCCGGGAACAACCGGCCGCTTGAACCGCGCTCCGTCTATGCCCACAAGGTAGTAGATCGACTTGTTGTCGGATTTCTTCTCGGCGGTGCGGAAGGCCAGCACGGCGGCCGCCTGCGCGAGAGCCTCCACGACAAGCACCCCCGGCATGACCGGGAGACTCGGGAAATGCCCGTTGAAGAACGGTTCGTTGATCGTCACGTTCTTCAGCGCGAGGATGCGCTTGCCCGGCTCGCACTCGATCACGCGATCGACCAGGAGCATGGGATAGCGATGCGGCAGGGTTTCCAGGATCGCGCGAATGTCCATTGTGTATTACCTCTTCCTCTTTTTTCCCGTCGCCGGCTTCGCCCGCGTCTCCAAGTCGCGCACCCGCTCGGACAGCCGGGCGAGACTCCGCAGGTGCGCGATGGTTCTCGCCCATTCGCGGGCCGGCTCCGCGGGCAGCACCGCAGTATACGTGCCGGCGCTCCGTATCGACTTCGTGACGAAGGACGTGGCGGTGACCGTGACACCGTCTGCGATCTCGATGTGGCCCATGATGCGCGCCGCCCCTCCGATCGCGCAATGCTTGCCGATGCGCGTGCTGCCGGCGACACCCGCGCACGCGGCCATGGCGGTGTGCGCTCCGATGCGCACGTTGTGCCCGATCTGGATCTGATTGTCGAGCTTGACTCCGTCCTCGATGACCGTATCGTCCAGCGCGCCGCGGTCTATCGTGGTGTTCGCACCGACCTCCACGTCGTCGCCTATGAAGACGCGTCCGGTCTGCGGGATCTTGATCCAGCGCCCCGCTTGCGGCGCGAGGCCGAAGCCGTCCGCGCCGATGACGGCCCCCGCGTGGATCAGGGCACGCTTGCCGATCACGCAGCGCGGGTAGACCGTGACCGAAGGCCCGAGACGCCCGTCCTCCCCTATCTGCGCGTCTTCTCCGACCGAGCAGCCCGGTCCCAGCACGACGCGCTCGCCCAGCCGGGCGCCGCGGCCGACATGGCAGAAAGGCCCGACCGTCGCCGAGGCCGGGACCTCGGCTCCCGGATCGATCACAGCCTGTTCATGAACTCCCGGTGCCGGCCGCTCGTCCGGCGCGAGCAGCTGCGCGGCGCGCGCATAATAGAGATAGGGATCGTCGCAGAGTATCCTCGGCAGCTTCGTGACTCCCCCAAGCGCCTTCGCCAGGATCACCGCCGATGCGCGCGTACTCGCGAGCTGCCCCAGGTATTTCGCGCCCGTGAGGAACGCGAGATCGCCCGGACCGGCGCTCTCCAGCGTGGCCAAGCGGCGAATCTCGGTATCTGGAGGGCCGACCAGCTCCCCGCCCAGCTTCGCCACGATATCGGCGAGCCGGTGGGGGCGGGAGGAGGATCGCGTCACGGCGCTTCGGCCACCGCCCGCGGACTACTTTGCGCCGGGGCGCGGCTCGCTGAGCGCCTTGATGACCTTGTCGGTGATGTCGATGCGCGTGCTCGCCCAGACGACCTGCTCGTTCTGAAACACCACGTCGAGCTTCTCGGCCTCGGCGATCTCTCTCACCGCACGGTTGGCCCGCTCGATGACGCGCTCGAACTCCTCCTTGCGCTTCTGTGCCAGGTCTTCGTTGAACTCCCGCTGCTTGCGCTGGAACTCCCGGTTGGCGTCGCCGAACTCGCGGTCGCGCTTCTGGCGCTCGGACTCCGACATCGTCACCGCGTTCTTCTCCAGGTTCTCCTGCATCTTTTTGAGCTGGTCGGCTTGTCGCTGGAGATCCTGCGCACGCCCGGAAAATTCCTGCTCCAGCTTCTTCTGCGCCTGCTGGGCGGGAGGCGCCTCGCGCAGGATGCGATCCAGGCTCACGAATCCGATGCTCGTCTGGCAGGCCGCCGGGCCGGCGGCCAGCAAAAGCACCGGGAAGATGCAGCCGGCGACCGCAAGCCGCGTTGTTTTCGAGCCTCGCATGGATCCGGAATTATACCGGGGCGTCAGAATACGGTGCCAAGGGTGAACTGGAACGCCTGCAGCGCGTCGCCCGGCCTTTCGTTGAACGGACGCGCGATGCTGAACTTCAACGGACCGATGGGCGAGTTCCATGCGAAGCTCACCCCCCAGGCCGCGCGCAGGGCGGAGAGCTCGACAGGCTCGCCCGCGGCGTAGACCTGGCCCGCGTCGATGAACGCTCCCAGGCGCATGGACCGGTCGTTCGTGTTCCCGGGCACGGGAAAGAGCAGCTCGGTCGACCCGTTGAGCTTGCGGTTTCCGCCCAGGAAAGTTCCGTCGACGTCGCGCGGTCCGAGCGAGGCCGTGCGGAATCCACGCACGCTGCCGATCCCGCCCGAGTAGTAGTTCTTGAAGAAAGGCAGCGCGCTGCTGCCGAAGCCGTCCGCGGCGTCGACTTCCCCGCTCAGGACCAGAGTGATGTTCTTCGAGGCCGGGTAGAAGTACTGATGCGTGTACGTCGCCTTCCAGTACTGCAGATCCAGCGGCGGCAGGCCCAGTTCCAGGTTCGCGCGCTGGAGATGGCCCCGGGTGGGCCAGATCACGCTGTCCCGGGTATCGCGCACCCAGCCCGAGTTGTCGATCAGCGTCGTGTAGCGGCTTCCGAACTGGTTTTCGAAAACCAGGTAGCGCTGCGGGCTGAAGTCGTCGAGGCGCAGGTTCACGTATTCCAGTCCCAGCCCGAAGAACAGCGTCTCGTATTCGGTGAAGGGCACCCCGAACCGTACGGCCGCTCCCACGGTGTTGGTCCGGTAGTTCCCGACTCCCAGGGTGGTGGCGTTTACGTCGCGGCGATACAGGTCGAACCCGCGGCTCACGCCGTCCACCGTGTAGTAGGGATCGGTAAAGGACAGCGAGGCGACCTTATTGACCGTTCCGGCCGCGACCTGGAAGGCGACCGTGTTGCCCGTGCCGAAGAAGTTGGCCTGCTGCACCGAGGCCTGGAGGATCAGCCGGTCCACGCTGGAGAAGCCAAGTCCGACAAGGAACGCGCCGGTCGGCTTCTCCTTGACGCGGACGTTCACATCGACCTGATCGGTCGTGCCGGTGACGGGCGGTGTCTCGACTTCCACTTCGCTGAAGTATCCCGTCTTGTCGATGCGCTGCTTGGAGAGCTGAAGTTTCTGGCTGTCGAAGAACGCGCCTTCCAGCTGGCGCATCTCCCGTCGCACGACTTCGTCGCGCGTGCGCGTGTTGCCCGAGATGTTGATCCGCCGGACGTACACGCGCCGCCCCGGGTCGATGAGAAAAGTGAATTTGACCGTTCGCTTCTCCTTGTCGATGTCCGGGTTCGCGTTGACGTTGGCGAAGGCATAGCCGTCCCTGCCCAGCCGTTCGGTGATCGCCTTGCTCGAATCGGTGAGCTTCTCCCTGGAGAACGTCTCCCCGACCTTGACGGTGACCAGGGACCGCAGCTCGGCTTCCGGAATGAGGAGATCCCCGCTGAACTTCACGTCGGTCACCGTGTACTTCTCTCCTTCGGTGATGTTGATCGTGATATAGATGTCGCGCCGGTCGGGAGTAATCGAGACCTGCGTGGAGTCGATGCTGAACTCCATGTAGCCGTTGTTCAGGTAGAACGAGCGCAGCGACTCCAGGTCCCCCTGCAGCTTCTGGCGCGAGTATTGGTCGTTCTTGGAGAACGCCGTGAACACGCCCGGCGTGCGCAGCTGCATCACCCCGAGTAGCTCGTCCTCGGAAAACGCCTTGTTGCCAACGATGTTGATGCGCTTGATCTTGGCGGCCTCCCCTTCAATGATGTTGAAGTTGATCGCCACGCGGTTGCGCTCGAGCGGCGTGACCGTGGTCGTCACCTCGACGGCGTACAGGGCGCGCGTCAGATACTGGCGCTTGAGCTCCTGCTCCGCCTGATCGAGGAGCGAGCGGTCGAAGATCCGGCCTTCCTGGAAGCCGACGTCGCGCAGGCTCTGTTTCACCTTGTCCTTCTCGAATTCCTTCATCCCGGAGAATTCGATGGAGGCGATCGCCGGCCGCTCCTCGAGGCCCACGATCAGGACGTTCCCCTGCGCTTCAAGGCGGACATCGCGGAAGAATCCGGTCGCGAACAGGGCGCGTATCGCCGCCGCGGCCTTCTCGTCGGTCATCCGGTCGCCGACTTTCACCGGAAGGTAGTTGAACACCGTCCCGGCCTCGATGCGCTGTATTCCCTCGACCCGGATGTCCTTGACCACGAAGGGCTCGAACGCCCATGCCGGCCCGGCGAGCATGAGCACGAGAATCGCCGCCCGCAACGCGTTTCTCACGTAGGGAGGACTAGCCCGTCAACAGGCGGTTGAAGTCGTTGTAGATCGCAAACGCCATCAGGAACAGGAGCACGGTCAGCCCTAGGCGCTGGCCCAGCTCCATGACGCGCTCGGAAACCGGACTGCCCTTGAAAATCTCGACGACATAATACAGTAAGTGTCCGCCGTCCAATAACGGGATCGGCAGCAGATTGAGCACGCCGAGGCTGATGCTGATCAGTGCGAGAAACGCCACGTAGGCGCCGATGCCCAGCTGCGCCGACTGGCCCGCGTAGTCGGCGATGGTCACGGGCCCGCTCAGGTTCCTCCAGGACACCTCGCCGACCACCATCTTGCCGAGCATCTTCAGGCTGAAGGCCGAGGTCTCCCAGGTCCTGTCGATCGCCATGCCGAGTGCGGCGGCCGGCCCGTAGCGCACCAGGGTCACGAGGCTCTTCATCGCTTCGGGATCGATGCGCGGCGCGGCGCCGATGCGGCCGATCGTGCGGCCGTTTTCATGGATCGCCTCGGGCCGCAGACTGATCTCTACGGATTGCCCGTCGCGGCGGAGACCGAGCCGGACGGTTTCGCCAGGGCGCCGCCGCACCGCGGCCACGACCTCCTCCCAGACGCGCACCTCGCTTCCGTCGATGGAGACAATGCGGTCCCCCGGCCGCAGGCCGCCCTGCTCAGCAACGCTCCCCGGAACGAGCTTGCCGACGACGGGCGCCACGTCGGGGCGATCGAGCTTCAGGCCGAGCCGTGCGAGCGGGTCGCTGTCGAATCCTTCGAGGTCGAACGTCGACAGGTCCAGGGTGCGCGTCGCCAAGTGCTGCTTCGCGTCGATCACCTCGAGGCTCGCGGTCTGCTTCTCGACAGCGAGCTGGAGGAACCGCCAGCGGACCTGCTGCCAGCTTGCCATCGGCTCGCCGTTGATCCTGAGTATCGTCTCACCGCGGACGAGCCCCGCCGCGGCCGCCGCGGTCCCGGTCTCCGGCGCGCCGACGATGGGCTTGGCCTCCTGCACGCCGCCGACGAACAGCGCCCAATACAGCACAATCGCGAGCAGGAAGTTCGCCACCGGACCGGCGGCGACGATCGCCGTCCGCCGCCAAACGGTCTGGCGGTTGAACGCCCGGTACGCTTCCTCGGGAGCAACCGTCCCCTCGTGCTCGTCCAGCATCTTCACGTAGCCGCCGAGCGGGAGCGCGGCGATCACCCACTCGGTCTGGTCGCGTCCCTGCCGGACCCGCCACAGCGCCCTGCCGAAGCCGATCGAGAATCTGAGCACCTTGACCCCGAACAGGCGTGCGATGAAGTAGTGGCCGAGCTCGTGGAAAACGATGAGCACTCCCAGCGCGACGACGAATGCAGCGATGGTGAGGGGTATGTTCATGCGGCGTTGGAGTTGAAGCGCGAGACGATCTGGCTCGCACGGGTCCGCGCCCTGGCGTCCGCCGCCAGCACCTCGTCCAGCGAGCGCAACGGGCCCGCGCCGAGCGCGTCGAGCGTCTCCTCGATCACGGTCGTGATCTGCAGGAACGGCAGCCTGCCCTCAAGAAACGCGGCGACCGCCACCTCGTTGGCGGCGTTGAGCGTCGCGGGAGCGGAACCTCCGCTCCTCAGCGCCGCGTACGCCAGCCCGAGCGCCGGGAAGCGTTCGAAATCGGGCCGCTCGAAGCCGAGCGAGCCGATGCGGAACAGGTCGAGCGAGGGCACTCCGGCGTCGATACGCTCCGGGTACGCGAGCGCCTGCGCGATCGGCGTGCGCATGTCGGGATGGCCCAGCTGCGCGATGACCGATCCGTCCGCGTACTCGACCATCGAGTGCACCACGCTTTGAGGATGGACCACGACCTGTATCTGGTCCGGCCTCGCACCGAACAGCCAATGGGCTTCGATGATCTCGAGCCCCTTGTTCATCATCGTGGCCGAATCCACCGAGATCTTGCGCCCCATGACCCAGTTCGGGTGGGCGCAGGCTTCGTCGGGAGTCACGCGGTGCAGGTCGTGACGCGCGCGGGCACGGAACGGCCCGCCCGACCCGGTGAGAAGAATGCGGCGTATCCCCTTCGCCGCAAGCTCGCCCGCGGCGAAGGGCGGCAGGCACTGGAAAATCGCGTTGTGCTCGCTGTCGATCGGCAGGAGTGTCGCGCCGCCGGCGCGCACAGTCTCCATGAAAACCGGGCCTGCGACGACCAGCGCCTCCTTGTTCGCGAGAAGCAGCTTCTTGCCGGCCTTCGCGGCCGCGAGCGTGGCGCGCAGCCCCGCCGCTCCCACGATGGCCGCCATTACGCAGTCGATGTCGGGCGAGGAGGCCGTCTCGACCAGCCCCTTCTCTCCGGTGAGAATCCGGCAGTCGACGCCGGCCAGGCGCTCGCGCAGCCGCTGCACCTGGGACGAATCCGCGAGGCAGACGGTATCGGGACGGTGAAGGCGGCACAGCTCCGCCAGCTCGTCGACCTGCCGGTTGGCGGTCAGCGCGGCCACCCGGAAGCGCGACGGATGGCGCGCGATCACATCCAGAGTGCTCGCTCCGATCGACCCGGTCGCGCCGAGAATCGCGATGTTCAGCATCTTGCTCATCTCATGAACGCAAGCACGGCCAGCGGCAGCACGGCCACCGGGGCATCGATACGGTCAAGTATTCCGCCGTGCCCGGGAAGAAGCGTGCCGCTGTCTTTCACTCCCGCCTGGCGTTTTATCAGAGATTCGAACAGATCGCCAATGATTCCCACGACGGCGAGCCCGAGCAGGATAACGAGCAGACCCGCGGCCGATCGTGACCCGTCAATCCAGGGGTTCCCGGGTGCTCGGACCCCCGCCCACGCGAGCGCATAGACCCCTACCGCGAGCAAGGCACCGCCTACCCCTTCCCAGGTCTTGCCCGGACTGATAACGGGAGCGAGTTTGCGCCTGCCGAAGCGGCGGCCGACAAAATATGCCGCGGAATCCGAGATCCAGACGGTGCCGAGCACGGCAAGCAGCAGGGCGGGGTGACCGCCGCGAAGGTCGATCAGCGCCGCGCACGCCGCTAGCAGGACCAGAACTCCGACCGCTAGGAGCAGCGCCCGACTTCCCGACCGCGGGCTACGCCAGATCCACAGCGGCGCCGCGAGCACCCAGAAGAGCCCGGCAGCGGCATAGACCCATACCGGAGCGTAGGTGCCGCTCCCCCGGAAGAAAGGCGGCAGCGCGAACAACAGGACGAGCAGCCCCGCGTAGATCGCCCGGCCCGATGGGGCGAGCGCCGCCAGCGCGCCCCATTCCCACGCCGCGAGCCCGAGCAACACTGCGCAGAAGACGATCCAGCCCGGTTGCGGAAGGAAGAACAGCGCCGCGCCGAACCCCGCGAGCAGCACGATAGCGGTCAGCGTGCGCGTCTTAAGCATGGCCGCGCGCGCTCCCGCGCCTTCAGCCGGGAGCGCTACGCGATCCTCCGCCGGCCCGCGCTTTCACGCTTGGACTTGTCGACCTGCTCGCTAGTGCGCCCGAAGCGCCGCTCACGCTGCTGATACCAGGCGATCGCCTCGTCGAGGTCCGCGCCGTCGAAATCCGGCCACAGGGTAGGCGTGAAATAAAGCTCCGTATAGGCGAGCTGCCACAGCAGGAAGTTGCTGATGCGCTGCTCGCCCCCGGTGCGGATGAAGAGGTCTGGCTCCGGAGCGTAGCTCATCGCGAGGTACGGGGCGAGCTGCTCCTCGGTGTAGCCCTCCGCGGGGATCGGCTGCGTCCGCGCGAGCTTGGCCAATGCCTGCATCAGGTCCCAGCGGCCTCCGTAGTTCGCGGCTATGGTCAGCGTGAGACCATCGTTCTGCGCGGTGAGGTCCTCCGCGCGCCGGGCGAGCTCGGTCACTCGCGGTCCGAAGGGGGCAATATCGCCGATGACCTTGAGCCGGACACGGTTGCGATGAAGGCGCTCGGCTTCCTGCTCGAGCGCCACCATGAACAGCTGGCGCAGGGTCGAAACCTCCTCGGCGGGCCTGCGCCAGTTCTCGGAGCTGAAGGCAAACAGGGTGAGATATTCGATGCCGCGCTCGGCGCAGCACTGCGTGACCCGGCGAACGGTTTCGACGCCCTGCTTGTGGCCTGCCACACGCGGGAGGTAGCGCTTCTTCGCCCAGCGCCCGTTGCCGTCCATGATGACCGCGATGTGCCTAGGCATGCTGCCGGAAGAGGGAATCTCGCGGGTCGAGCTTGAAAAAGGTTTCATGTCCTCGCGTGCTCTCGTTGATCAGACCGCAATCAGCTCGGCCTCTTTCGCTGCGATCATCTTGTCGATATCGGCGATGTGCTTGTCCGTCAGCTTCTGGACCTCGTCCTGGGTGCGCCGCTCCTGATCCTCTGAGACGGCTTTGCTCTTGAGCAGTTCCTTGAGCGCCTGGTTGGCGTCCCGCCGCAGGTTGCGCACCGCGACCTTCGCGTTCTCCCCCTCGTGCTTGATCACCTTGACCAAGTCGCGGCGGCGCTCCTCGGTGAGAGCCGGCATGGGGACCCGAACCATGTCGCCGTGAGAAGCAGGATTCAGGCCAAGATCGGAATCGCGGATCGCCTTTTCGATCGCTCCGAGCATTTTCTTCTCCCAGGGAGAAACCCCGAGGGTGCGGGCATCGAGCAGACTGACGTTCGCCACCTTGGGAATCGGGGTCTGGGATCCGTAGTAGTCCACCATCACATGGTCGAGCAGTCCGGCGTGCGCGCGCCCGGTGCGGACCTTGCCTAGGTCCGCCTTCAGGGCGTCGAGCGATTTGTGCATTCGCTGCTCGGCGTTCTTCTTGACCTCAGACAGCTTGTCCATGGACTCCTCCGGTCCCCGAGTTTTCAGCCGTCGACGTAGACCAGCGTGCCCTCGGGCTCGCCAGTCACGACCCGCTTCATGGCTCCAGGCTTCAGGATGCTGAAGACCGTAATGGGAAGTTTCTGGTCGCGGCACAGGGCGAACGCCGTTGCATCCATCACCTTGAGGTTCCTGCCGATGGCTTCGTCGAAGCTGACCTTATCGTAGCGCTTCGCGTCCGGGCGCAGCTTGGGGTCGGCGGTGTACACCCCGTCGACCTTGGTCGCCTTCAGCACCATCTCCGCGCCGATCTCGGTGCCGCGCAGCGCCGCGGCCGTGTCGGTCGTGAAGAAGGGATTGCCTGTGCCGGCAGCGAAGATCACGATCTTGCCCTCTTCCAGGTAGCGGATCGCCTTGTTGCGGATGTAGGGCTCGACGACCTGCTCCAGGTTGAGCGCCGACTGGACGCGCGCGTTCAGTCCCGCGCGGTTCATCGCATCCTGGAGTGCGAGCGCGTTCATGATGGTCGCCATCATTCCCATGTAATCTGCCGTGGCCCGGTCCATTCCCTCGGCGCCCGGCGCGATACCGCGGAAGATGTTGCCGCCGCCGATGACCACCGCAATCTCCAGTCCCAGCGCGGCCACCTGCGCGATCTCGCCGACAATGCGATCGAGCGTCGCCCTGTTGATGCCGAACGGGTCGTCGCCCATGAGCGCTTCGCCGCTGAGCTTCAGCAGCACGCGCTTGAATTTCGCGGCTCCAGCCGTGTTGGCCCTTTCCCGTCTGCCCGTCATCGCGGTATCTGCACGCGCCATTTTTCGCTCACGCAGCCGATCCGTTGCCCTTCTTCTCCGTCCCGACGATGTAAAGCACGAATCGTGAAACCGACGCTCCGCGGGACTTGAGCAGCGCGTCAACAGTCTGCTTGCCACTTGGATCCTTGATAAATACCTGTCCGAGGAGCGTCGCTTCCTTGAGAAATTTCTGCACGCTTCCTTCGACCATCTTGTTCTGGATTTCGGCAGGTTTACCCGACTCCGCCGCCTTCGCCGCAGCGATGTTGCGCTCGGTATCGACCAGTTCCGCCGGCACGTCCTTACCCGACACTCCCATCGGCTTGGATGCAGCGATGTGCATCGCCAAGTCGCGGCCGAGTTGCTCGTCTCCACCGATCGTGTCGACGAGCACGCCAATCTTTGCTCCGCCGTGAATATATTGATACAGGCGACCGCTCGCTTTGAGGATCGCAAAGCGGCGTATCGAGATGTTCTCCCCAATTCGTCCGACCAGCGCCTTCCGCGCTTCTTCGACAGTCGAGCCTCCCAGCGGTAGACTGCCCAGGGAGCTGAGGTCCTGCGGGCTCTTCTTCGCGGCCGTCTCGGCTATCGATGCCGCGAATCCTTGGAAATCCTCGGTCTTGGCTACGAAATCGGTTTCGCAGTTCACTTCGACGATCGCGCCGCTCTTCCCATCGGATGCAACGTGAATTGCGATTGCGCCCTCGCCAGCCGTGCGGGTAGCCGCCTTGGAGGCCTTGTTGCCCAGCCTGACGCGCAGCAGTTCCACAGCCTTGTCCAGATCGCCACCCGCCTCGACCAAGGCCTTCTTGCATTCCATCATCGGCGCGTCTGTCTTATCGCGCAGATCCCTAACCATTCCTGCAGTGATATCCGCCATTTCCTACCGCCCGACGTTTAAAAAAAAGGGGCTGCCAAGCCCCCTTTTTCTCTCGACAGCGCCGCTCACTCGTCTTTCCCGCCCGGCTCGTCGACCTCGACGAACTCGTCCGAGGACGCGCCGATGATCTCCTGCACCGACTGGCTGCGGCCTTCCAGGATAGCGTCGGCAATGCCGCGCGCGTACAGGCGGATTGCCCGGCTGGAATCGTCGTTGCCCGGGATCACGTAGGCAATCCCGTCGGGGGAATGGTTCGTGTCGACCACGCCGATCACCGGGATGCCGAGCTTCTTCGCTTCCGCGACCGCGCCCTTCTGATAGCCGACGTCGATGACGAACAGCGCGTCGGGCCGGTTGTCCAGTGTCTTGATGCCACCGAGGCTGCGCTGCAGCTTGGCGAGCTCGCGCTGGAAATGCAGTCCTTCCTTCTTCGGCATCTTCTCGACGCTGCCGTCCTCGATCGCCGCTTCCATATCCTTCAGTCGCTTGATCGACTGCCGCACGGTCTTGAAGTTGGTGAGCATTCCGCCCAGCCACCGGTGGTCGACGTAAGGCGCGGTGCAGCGTTCAGCCTCCTCGCGCACGATCTCACGCGCCTGGCGCTTCGTTCCGACGAACAGGATCGTGCCCTTGTTAGACGAGAGCTGGCGCACGAACTTCATCGCCTCAAGATACATGACCATCGTTTTCTCGAGGTTGATGATGTGGATCTTGTTGCGATGCCCGAAGATGAAAGGCGCCATCTTCGGGTTCCAGTAGCGGGTCTGGTGGCCGAAATGCACGCCCGCTTCGAGCATCTGGCGCATCGTGGTCGACATGAATCACTCCGGTTAGGGTTATCAGGCCGCTCCCTGCCCATGACCCGCCGGAGTCCGGCGGGCACCCTAACGGAGGAAGCGGAAAATTTAGCCGAACCCAAGCCCGGCTAGACTTAAAATGGTAGCACGTGGGTCAGGAGGGACGCAAGCTTTTTTCCTGTGCAAACAGAGTATTACCCTAGCCGCGCGGAACTGCGGTTTGCCCCGCGGCCATCGATGACTTATCCTTCGCACTTTTTTTGTCGCGCATGGCGATCCATCTGAAGACGGCCGAGGAGGTCAAGCACATGCGCGTCGCCGGCCAGCTCGCTGCCGAGGTGCTCGATTTCGTCGCGCCGCACGTCAAGCCTGGCGTCACCACGGGCGAGCTCGACCGTCTGTGCCACGACCTCATCGTCGATGAGCAGAAGGCCATCCCAGCGCCCCTGAACTACGCTCCTCCCGGCTACAAGCCGTTTCCCAAGTCGATCTGCACCTCGGTCAACCATCAGGTCTGCCACGGCATACCGGGCGAGCGCGTGCTGAAGGCGGGCGACATCCTCAACATCGACGTGACCGTAATCAAGGACGGTTTCCACGGCGACTCCAGCCGCATGTTCTACGTCGGCGAGTCGTCGATCCAGGCCCGGCGACTGTGCGATACGACCTACGAATGCATGTGGCTCGGGATTCGGGCGGTACGCCCGGGGGCTTTTTTGGGGGATATCGGCTCCGCCATCCAGCACCACGCGGAGAGCCACGGCTACAGCGTGGTGCGGGAATTCTGCGGTCACGGCATCGGCAAGAAGTTCCACGAGGAGCCCCAGGTGCTGCACTATGGGCGCGCGGGCACCGGCATCCGCCTTCAGGCCGGCATGACCTTCACGATCGAGCCTATGATCAACGCCGGCAAGGCGGCGGTCAGGGAGCTTGCCGACGGCTGGACGATCGTCACCAAGGACCACAGCCTGTCGGCCCAATGGGAGCACACGGTGCTGGTGACCGAGAGCGGCTACGAGGTGCTGACGACGTCCGCCGGCACGCCGCCTCCGCCGGAAACCTGATGCTGTCGCCGGCGGGGACCCCCGCGGACCCCGGCACCGCGCTCGCCCGCCTGAAGGCGAGCGTGCAGGCCGAGCGTGCAGCCCTGCAGGCCAAGTTCCGGCAGCGCGCAGACGGCTCTGCGATCCTTCGCGAGCATTGCCGCCTGATCGACCGGACGCTGAAGCACCTCTGGCGCCAGTTGCAGCTGCCGGCGACCCTCGCCCTTGTCGCGGTGGGCGGCTACGGGCGCGGGGAGCTCTACCCTCACTCCGACATCGACGTCCTCATTCTCCTGAGCGCCCCTCCCTCGAGCGAACTTGCCGCGAAAATCGAGAGCCTGGTCGGGCGGCTGTGGGACATGGGCCTCGAGCTCGGGCACAGCGTTCGAACCATCCCGGAGTGCGTCGAAGAGGCGGCGAAGGACGTCACCGTCATGACCAGCCTTCTCGAAGCGAGGCTGCTTTCCGGCAGCCGGGAACTGTTCGCGCGCTTCGAGCGCGCCCGCACCGAATGCATGGATCCCCAGGCGTTCTTCAAGGCGAAGCGGTTCGAGCAGGAGCAGCGCCACACCAAGTTCCAGGACAGCCCCTACAGCTTGGAGCCCAACCTCAAGGAGGCTCCAGGCGGCCTTCGCGACCTGCAGGTCGTTCTGTGGATCGGCCGTGCGAGCGGGCTGGGGAACACCTGGCCGGAACTCGCGCGACTTGGCCTGATCACGGCAGACGAGGCGCGGCAGGCTCGCCGCCATCAGCGTCTGCTGCAGAACCTGCGCGTGCGCCTGCACTACGCCGCGGGGCGCCGGGAAGACCGGCTGCTGTTCGATTTCCAGGAAGCGCTCGCGCGCGACCTGGGCTACGCGGCCACCGCCCATCACCGCGCAGGCGAGCAGCTCATGCAGGCCTACTTCCGGGCCGCGAAGGCGATCACCCAGCTGAACACGATCCTGCTGCAGAACATCGGTGCGGAAATCTTCCCGGTGAAGACCTCCGACGCCGAGGCAATCAACGAGAAGTTCTCGCGCGTGGGCGAGCTGCTCGACGCTCGCCGCGCGGACCTGTTCGAGCGCGATCCCGCCGCGATCCTCGAGAGCTTCCTGGTCATGCAGCAGCACTCCGAGCTTCAGGGCATGACCGCGAAGACGCTGCGCGCGCTGTGGCGCGCGCGAGAGAGGATCGACGCGAAGTTCCGCCGCGATCCCCGCAACCGGGCCACGTTCCTCGCGCTGCTGCAGCAGCCCCGCGGCATCGTCCACGAGCTGCGGCGCATGAACCAGTACGGGATCCTGGGCCGCTACCTGCCCGCCTTCCGGCGCATCGTCGGCCAGATGCAGCACGACCTGTTCCACGTATACACGGTCGACCAGCACATCATGCAGGTGGTGCGCAACCTGCGCCGCTTCACCATGCTCGAGTTCTCGCACGAGTACCCCTTGTGCAGTCGGCTGATCGCCGGCCTGGAGCGCCACTGGCTGCTCTACATCGCTGCCATCTTTCACGACATCGCCAAGGGCCGCGGCGGCGACCATTCGCAGCTCGGGAAGGCCGACGCCCGGCGCTTCTGCCGCGAGCACGGCCTCTCGGGCGAGGACACGGAGCTGGTCGCGTTCCTCGTCGAGCAGCATCTCACCATGTCCTCGGTCGCGCAGAAGCAGGACCTGTCGGACCCGGAGGTCGTACGGCGTTTCGCGGACATCGTCCAGACAGAGCGGCGCCTCGTCGCCCTGTACCTGCTCACCGTGGCCGACGTCCGCGGCACCAGCCCCAAGGTATGGAACGCCTGGAAGAGCAAGCTCCTCGAGGACCTCTTCAACGCCACGAGCACCTTGCTGAAGGGCGGCAGGCTCGAGGCCGACCAGTACATCCAGAGCAAGCAGGCCGAGGCCAAGCGGCTGCTCCAGCTCTACGGCCTGTCCGACACTGTCCAGGACGCGCTGTGGAAGAACTTCGACGTGCCCTACTTCCTGAGGCACGACGCGCAGGAGATCGCCTGGCACACGCGCATGCTGCATTCGCGCACTAGCGTCGAGCAACCGGTGGTTAAGGCGCGACTCTCGCCGGCCGGCGAAGGCTTGCAGGCGATGATTTATGTCCACGACCAGAAGGACCTGTTCGCGCGCATCTGCGGTTATTTCGGCTCGGTCGGGCTCTCGATCGTCGACGCGAAGATCTACACCACGCGGCACGGCTTCGCCCTGGACACTTTCCAGGTCATGGATGTGGGCAATATCCCCCACCCGCGCGACATGATCTCCAGGATCGAGGAGGAGCTGGCGGCCTGGCTCGCGGATCAGGTACCCCTGCCTCCGCCGTTCAAGGGAAGAGTGTCTCGCCGGGTCAAGCACTTTCCGATCGCTCCCGAAGTGCGCATCGTCCCGGACGAGAAGGGGCAGTTCCATTCGCTTTCGATCACCGCGGGCGACCGCACCGGCCTGCTGTACGCCATCGCGCTGGTGCTGAGCCGCTACGGCATCAGCCTGCACAACGCCAAGATCGTCACCCTGGGCGAGCGCGCCGAGGACGTGCTGGTAGTCTCGGGCCCGGCCCTGTCAAATCCCAAGACCGTGCTGCAGTTCGAGACCGACCTTCTCGCGGCCCTGCAGCCCCAGTAGCTACTCGTCTCCCAGGTCCTGCCCGGGAAACAGGACGTCGACGAAGCCGAATTGCGACAGGTCACGGATGCGCATCGGGTAGAGGATGCCGTCCAGATGGTCGCACTCATGCTGCACGACGCGCGCGTGGAAGCCTTCGACCGTGCGATCGATCGGCGCACCCGAATCGTCGAAGCCGCGGTAGCGAATCCGCGAGTAGCGCGGCACGACGCCTCGCATCCCCGGCACCGAGAGGCAGCCCTCCCAGGCCTCGTCCATCTCGTCGCCGACCGGCGCGATCTCCGGATTGACGAGCACGGTGTCGGGAACTTCCTCCGCGTCGGGATAGCGCGGGTTGCGCTTCACGCCGAAGATCACGACCCGCAGCGGCACGCCGATCTGCGGGGCGGCGAGCCCGGCTCCGTTGAGGTGCGCCATGGTGTCGCGCATGTCGTAGACCAGCTCGCGCAGCTCGGCCGTGCCGAAGGCCTGGACCGGCTTCGATTTCTCGAGCAGGCGCGGATCGCCCATTCTGAGGACGTCGCGGATCACGGCGTCAGCAAGGCCTCGATGATCCTGCGCGCGCGTGCCACGGCGCCCTTCAGCACCTCCTCGATCTCGGCGAGCGGCACCGCGCGGGCGCTGGTCCCACGGCCGGCCGCGCAATTGACGACGATGGCTAGGGCGGCGTAGTCGATCTCGATCTCACGCGCGAGGGTCGCTTCGGGCATTCCGGTCATGCCGACGACGTCGGCACCATCCCGCTGCAGCCTCTCGATCTCCGCGGCGGTCTCGAGGCGCGGACCCTGCGTCGCGGCGTAGACGGCGCCGTCGAAGGCCGCTTCGCCGCTCTTTGCCGCAGCGGCGAGGATCCGCGCCCGCAGCTCGGGCGTATAGGGCTGGGTGAAGTCGATGTGCTTCACCGGCGCCTCGTTCTCGAAGAACGTGCTCATGCGACCCCAGGTGTAGTCGATGATCTGATGCGGGACCACGATCGATCCAGGCCCGAGGTCGCCGCGTATCCCTCCGACCGAGACAACCGATACGATCTCGCTGATCCCTTGCTCCTTGAGCGCCCACAGGTTGGCGCGATAGTTCACCTGATGCGGCGGAATGGTGTGGCCGTAGCCGTGGCGCGCGAGAAAGACCACGGGCACGTCGCGGATCGAGCCGAAGGTGAGCGGGCCCGACGGCTCTCCGTAGGGCGTGCGGACGACCTGTCGGCGCGACACGTCCAGGTTGGCGAGCTGCGTGAGCCCGGTGCCGCCGATGATCGCCAGCATTGGCCTTGGGTTCCCCTCAGGTTCCCTTGAGCGCGTAGATCGCAGGAAGATTGCGCCACGCTCCGGACACGTCCATGCCGCAACCGAAAACGTAGCGGTTCGGCAGCTTGAGACCTACGAAGTCGGGCACGATGGGCTTGGCGCGCCCGATCTCCTTGTCGGTGAGGACGGCGCTGAGGAATGCGGTCGCACCCATCTGCTTCACACGGTCGCGGATGGCAGCGAGCGTCACGCCGCCATCGAGAATGTCGTCGAGCGCCAGCACCGTCCGGCCCTTCACATTCTCGCGGGGCTCGACCATCCAGACGATCTCCCCCCCGGAGGTTGCCTTGCCATAGCGCGACGCCTGCACGTAGTCGAACTCCAGCGGGAAGCGCAGCAGCGGCAGAAGATTGCCGGCGAAGAACACCGACCCGCCCATCACGGCAAGGACGAGGGGGTGCCGGTCTTTCAGACGAGCCGTGATCTCGTCCGCCAGCCTGGCGATGGCGCCGCGCACCCGGGCTTCGTCGCACAACAGATCCGCGCTTTCCAGGACCTTCCAGGCCTCTTGGGGCGTCATCGCAGCGTCTTGAGAAATTCGTCGAACGCCTTTCCGGTCTCGGGATGCTGGCGGCCGAGAGCCACCGTCGCCTTGAGATAGCCGAGCTTCGAGCCGCAGTCGTAGCGCGTTCCCTGGAAGCGGTAGGCGAGGACTCGGTCTTCTGCGAGCAGCGCGGCGATCGCGTCGGTCAGCTGAATCTCGCTGCCCGTCCCCGGCTGGGCCTTGGCCAGATGGTGGAAGATGCGCGGGGTGAGGATGTACCGCCCGACCACGCCGAGCGTCGACGGAGCGGCTTCGGGCCTGGGCTTCTCGATGATCGCCATGATCCGCTCGAGGTTCGCCGTGACGCTCTCCGTCTTCACGATGCCGTATTGGGCGGTGTGCGCGCGCGGCACCTCCTGGACCGCCACCATGGGCGACTGGTGCCGCTCGAACAGCTCGGTCATCTGCTGCAGGGCCGGAGGCTTGCCGTCGATCAGGTCGTCGGCGAGGATGACGGCGAAGACCTCGTCGTTCACCGCGGCCTGCGCGCACAGCACCGCGTGCCCGAGGCCGAGCGGCTCGGCCTGACGGATGTAGATGCAGTTCACCGATTTCGGAATGATGTCCTGGACCAGGGCGAGCAGATCGGTTTTCCCGCGCGCCGCAAGCTCGGCCTCGACTTCATAGGCCTTGTCGAAGTGGTCCTCGATGGCGCGCTTGTTGCGGCCGGTGATGAACACCATGTCGTGAATCCCGGCCGCCACCGCCTCCTCGACGGCGTACTGGATGAGCGGCTTGTCGACGATGGGCATCATCTCCTTCGGACTGGCCTTGGTCGCCGGGAGGAACCGGCTGCCCATTCCGGCTACCGGGAAAACCGCCTTGGTCACTTTTTTCACGCTTCAGAGTCCCTCGATATCCTGCGCAGCCCTTCTTCGTCGATGACCGTTATCCCGAGCTTGCGGGCCTTTTCCAGCTTGCTTCCCGCCTCCGTGCCCGCGACGACATAGTCGGTCTGCCCCGACACGGACCCCGTCACCTTGCCGCCCAGGCCTTCGATCAGCTCCGTCGCTTCCTGCCTCGTCATCCCCTCCAGCGTCCCGGTGAGGACGAATACCTTGCCGCTCAGGCCCCCGCTCGCAGCCTTCTTCTCCGCCTGCACACGCACCGCCGCGGTAAGCCGCGCGATGACCTCCTGATTGTGCTTCTGCGAGAGAAACTTCGCCAGGCTTTCCATCAGCTCGGGCCCGATTCCTTCGAGCACGGGCAGCAGGGGCTCCTCCCCCTTGCGCTTCCGCGCCGCGTTCTCCTTCTGCACCGCTTTCTTCCTTTCGGCAACTTCGGCCCAGTCCGCTGCGAGCATCGCGGGAAGCGCGCCGAAGTGCCGGGCAAGAATCCTTGCGACTTCCTCTCCGACGCCCGGGATTCCCAGCGCGTATACGAATTGCGCCAGTCCCGGGTTCCTCGAGCCGTCGATGGCCGAGACGACGTTGGCCGCCGACTTGTCCCCCATTCTATCCAGGCCGGCCAGCGTCGACGCATCCAGGCCGTAGAGTTCGGCCGCGGTGCGCACGATTCCGTGGTCGACGAGCTGGTCGACCAGCTTCTCGCCCAGGCCCTCGATATCCATCGCCCGGCGCGATGCGAAATGCAGCAGGGCGCCCTTTCTTTGCGCGGGGCAGAAAAGCCCTCCCGTGCAGCGCGTGGCGGCCTCGCCCTGCAGCCGCACGACCTCCGAACCGCAGACCGGGCAGCGCGCCGGCATCTCAAAGTGGTCGGCCTGCTCGCGCGGGCCCGCCTTCGCCACCCCCACGACCTCGGGGATCACATCGCCGGCTCGGCGGACGGTCACGACATCCCGGCGCCAGACGTCCTTGCGCCGCACGTCGTCTTCGTTGTGCAGGGTGGCGTTCGTCACGGTCGCGCCGCCCACGCTAACCGCTTTCAGGCGGGCCACCGGCGTGAGCGTCCCAGTACGCCCGACCTGGACTTCGATGTCGAGCACCTCGGTCGTCGCCTCCTCGGGCGCGTACTTATGGGCGACCGCGAAGCGGGGCGCGCGCGACACGAAGCCCAGGATCCGCTGGTCGGCGAGATCGTTCACCTTGTACACGACTCCGTCGATAGCGTACGGAAGCCGCTCGCGCTTCTCGCCCATGGTCTTGTAGTAGGCGAGCACACCGCGCAGGCCTTTCACCGTCGTGCGTTCCTTCGCCACCGGCACGCCCTGTTCAGCGATCCAGCCCAGGACCTCGCTGTGCCGCTTCAGCGGCAAGGCCCCCGGGTCTCCCAGTCCGTAGGCAAAGAATCGCAGTGGCCGCTCGGCCGTCATCTTTGGATCCAGCTGACGCAGCGCCCCTGCAGCGGTGTTGCGCGGGTTGACGAATTCCTTCTCGCCGCGCGTGCGCTGGATGGCGTTGAGCCGCTCGAAGTCGGCCTTGTACATGATGACCTCTCCGCGCACGTCGATCGACGCCGGCGGGCGGGCGCCGCGCAGCCTGAGAGGAATCGAGCGGAGCGTCCTCAAGTTGGCAGTCACGTCCTCCCCGGTGTGTCCGTCACCGCGCGTCGCTCCCTGCACGAACAGCCCGCGTTCGTAGCGCAGGCTGATCGCCAGCCCGTCGAACTTGGGCTCGGCGGCATACTCGATTTCTCCCTGGCCCAGGGCTTCGCGCGCGCGCCGGTCGAATCCGGCCACGTCCTCCTCGGTGAACGCATTGTTGAGGGACAGCATGGGGGTGCGATGCACGACCTGCGGGAAATCCGCGACGGGGGCACCCCCGACGCGCTGCGTGGGCGAGTCGGGCGTCCCCAGCCCGGGATGCGCCGCCTCGAGCCCGGCGAGCTCGCGGAACAGCTTGTCGAACTCGGCATCCGAGATGGTCGGGGAATCGAGGACGTAGTAGCGGTAGTTGTGGGACTCGATCTCCCGGCGAAGCTCCTCCGCCCGCCGGCGGATCTTTTCATCGACTGCCATCAGGAGAACAGCCGCAGCGCGAGCCCCCCGCCGGGAGCGATGCCGCGCGACTCCATCGCCTTATGGACCGCCTGGAACTGCGCGCCGATGGTTTCGAAGGAGTTCGCCGCCAGCGGCTGACGGTTGTCGTCCACGATGCGCGCGTTAAGCTGCCGGGCGAGCCGGTCGGCGGCCTCGCGGAAGCGCGCGAAGGCGCCTCGCGGCGCGCGGGGAACGTCCAGCTCGAGCGTGACGCCGCGCGTGGACAGCGTCTCCAGGCTGTCCACCTTGAAGGGAATAGGCTCGTCGTTCGCCAGGGCGCAGACGACCGCACCCGATTCGTCCCGGCAGCGGAACTTGCCGTCGGGCTCGTCGAGCTCGAACCCCGCTTCCTTCGCGACCGCCTCGAGCTTCGCGCCCGGGAAAGGCGAGCTGTCGTTCACCAGGTGCACCGCGATGCGGATGTCGACCTCGCCGCAGAACCGGTCGAGCTCGCGGGCGCGCCCCACCGCCTCGCCGGCCTCGGGCAAGGTCGCGAGCATGCCGAGCGAAGCCGCGGTCTGCTCCACCGCCTGCCCGAATTCGGCCAGCTCGTCCGCGTCCGCGGCGCCGCGCCGGTCGACCAGCTGCAGCCCCGCGCGCAGCCGCGCGTAGCTGCGGTCCGGATCGACCAGCTCCCACACCGCCAGCTTCTCGTCGAACCCCTCCATGTGGACCGACCTCGCGCAACGATCGAGCGCGGCTGCCGCCGCGTCGAGCACCGCGGCCCCGGCGACGTCTTCCGCCGCCTCGATGGGGACGATGAAATCGACGGCGTCGGACAGCACCTGCCTCGAGGACGCCGCGGTCCCGGGAGCGGCTCCAACGGACGAGATCGTCGGCTCGATACGCTCCGCGACCGGCTGTGCGTCCCGCACTTCCTCGCCCCCCGAGCGCATCAGCACGTCCTCGTGGCGCGAGCCAAACGCGGCCTCCGCCTGGCGGCGGTAGCGCCGTTCCTGCCACTTGTTGTAGAAGAACACGCCGGCGACGACGACCGTGCCCACGGCGATGAGTCCGAGCTGCAGCTCGCCCATGGTCAGGCGGCGGCGGGCTCTTCCCGCAGCTTCAAGGCTTCCTCGATATCCACGGCCACCACGCGCGACACACCCTGCTCCTGCATGGTGACCCCGACCAGCTGGTGTGCCATCTCCATCGTGATCTTGTTGTGGCTGATGAAGAGGAACTGCGTCTGCTGCGACATCTTGGTGACCAGGCTGCAGAATCGCTCGGTGTTGGCGTCGTCGAGCGGCGCGTCGACCTCGTCCAGCAGGCAGAACGGAGCCGGGTTGAGCTGGAACATCGAGAACACCAGCGCGATGGCGGTCAGGGCCTTCTCCCCGCCCGACAGCAGATGGATGGTGCTGTTCTTCTTGCCCGGGGGCCGGCCCATCACCTGGACCCCGCAGTCGAGGATCTCCTCGCCGGTCATGATGAGCTGCGCCTCGCCACCGCCGAAAAGCGCGGGAAACATCTCGCCAAAATGCCGGTTGACGGCGTCGAAGGTGGTCTGCAGCAGGTCGCGCGTCTCGCGATCGATGCGGCGAATGGCGTTCTCCAGCGTTTCGAGCGCCGCCCCCAGATCGGCCGCCTGCGCGTCCAGGAACTGCTTGCGGTCCTGACTCGCGGTCAGCTCCTCCAGTGCCGCCATGTTGATGGCGCCGAGCTCGGCGATGGCGTTGGTGAGCCGGGTGATCTCCCCTTGCAGCGGCGCGGCCTTCTGGCCTTCCTTCATCTGCGCCGCCACGGCGGCCTCGTCGGCGCCCGCGTCGCGCAGCTGCGACTCGAACTGCTCGGCGTTGATTCTCGCCGCCTGCTCCTTCAGCCGCAGCTCGGCGATCCGGTCCCGCAGCGGCTGCAGCCTGTGCTCGCTCCCCAGCCGCGCCTCCTCGAACGACCGCAGCCTCGCTGCGATCTCTTCCTGCCGGTTGCGCGCCCCGGCGAGGCTCTGCTCGCGGGCGCTGCGTGCTTCCAGTCCCTTCTGCAGCTGGCTGCGCAGCGCCTGATCGTCGGTGTGGGCCAACGCGTGTTGGAGCTCCTCCCGGCTGTGATCGGCCTGGCTTATCTGCTGGTGTAAAACATTAAATGAATTCTCTATATCATTGATTTTACCTATACATTCCTTCTCCTGAAAGCCCGCCTCTTGGAGCGCCTTCTCGGCTTGAAGGACGGCCTGGCGCTGGGCCTCGAGCCGCCCCTCGGCCTCCTCGTGCTCTCGCTGGGTCTGCTCGACCCGCTGGTAGAGCTTGTCGATCTGCACCTGGTGCTGCTCGAGGCTCGCCTCGGCTGCGGCCTGCTCGCTTCGCTCATGGCTCTGGTGCGCCGCGATTTCGGCCAGCTCGCCCTCGATCTGCCGGCTGCGCTCCTGGTAACGCTCCTGCCCCTGGGTGAGTTTCAGATGCTCGAGCTCGCGCTCGTGGTGGCGCTGCTTCAGCGCCGTCCCCGCCGCCCTCAGCTTGGCGAGCCCTTCGTCGTGCTCGCCCAGCGAATGCTCCAGCCGGGACAGGTCTTCGCGCTCCCCCTCGATCTCCTGCTGCCGCCGGTGCGAGTCCCGTTCCAGGGCCTCGATCTCGCGCTGGCGCGCGAGGATTCCGGTGTCGGCCGGGTCGGGCGCGTGAAAGCTCACCCCGAAGCGGCTGAATTGATGGCCGTCGCGATTGACCAGAATCGCGTGCGGCGGGAGGCTCAAGCGGGTGAGCAGGCGCGGCACGCCTTCGACAGCGTAGAACGGCGCGAGCCAGGCGTCGACGACCGCGCCCACCGCTGGCTCGGCGGCCTTGACGTAGTCCGCGAGGGGCTTCAGCCCGGTTTCGCGGCGCAGCTCGGCGTCGGTCCCCGGGCTGAAGGCGCTCACGCGCGCGGGGGGCGGATCGTCGAGCAGGCGCTGCAGCACCTCGGGGTCGGACAGCTCCATGGCGTGCAACCGCTCGCGCAATACCGACTCGACGGCGGCTTCCCAGCCCTGCTCGACCCGAAGCTTCTGCCACAGGCGCGGCCTGGAAGCGAGCTGATGGCGGCCGATCCAGTCCTGCAGCTTGCTGTTCTCCTCGACCTGGCTCTGGATCTTCTGAAGCGTGGCGAGCTTGCCCTCCAGGGCGGAGAGCTCGCGCTCGAGCGTCTGCAGGGTCTCGGTGCCGCCGCGGCGCCTCTCCTCGACCGCGGCGCGCGCCGCCTCGAGCTGATCGAGCAGCGCCTGCTGCCTGGCAAGCTCGGCCCGGCTCCGCTCCAGCTCGTCGCTTAGGCGCGCCATCGCCTCGCCGTCGGGAGCGACCAGCTCGGCCTGCTCGCCGAGCAGCTTCTCGCCCCGCTGCTCGAGCGCCTGAAGGGTCTTGCTGGCGTGCGCCAGATGCGCCTGCTTCACCTGGAAGGCCTGCTCGGCCTGGGCGATGAGTTCTCGCTCGCCTGCGATGCGCCCGAGCAGGACGCGCGCGGCCTGCTCCGCCTGCGGCAGCTTGACCCTCTCCTCCTCGAGGCCGCGCTTCGCACGCTCCAGGGTTTCGCGCGACCCGACGAGACGCACCTCCCAGGATCGCAGCGCTTCGCGCTGCTCGACCTCGGTGCGCCGGGCCGCGTCGTGCTGCGCGCGGATCTGCGCGAGCTGGGTCTCGATCCGCTGGCGCGACTCGGCAACGTAGCGAATCTCGGTTTCCAGGCGCGACACGTCGGCGTTGGCGCCGTAGAGATCGCCCTGCGCGGCGGAGAGCGCGTCCCCCGCCGAGTAGTGGTCCGCGCGCGCCTGCTCGAGCTCGCGCTCGCTCTCCCGCAAGCGGGCGGTCTCGGACTCGAGCTCGATCCCCGCCCGCTCGATGTCACGGGCGTGGCGCTGCGCCTCGTTCTGAGCCTCGTTGCGCCGCAGGAGCCACAGGAGATTCTGCTTCAGCGTCCTGTCGGCGAGGAGCTCGTTGTAGCGCCGGGCCACCTCCGCCTGCTTCTCCAGCCGCTCGATCTGCGAGCCCAGCTCCTGGCGGATGTCGCTCACCCGCGCGAGGTTATCGCGCGTGTCCGCGAGCCGGTGCTCGGTCTCGCGGCGGCGCTCCTTGTACTTCGACACGCCCGCCGCCTCCTCCAGGAAGACGCGCAGCTCTTCCGGGCGCGCCTCGATGATGCGCGAGATCATGCCCTGCTCGATGATGCCGTAGGCGCGCGGTCCCAGCCCGGTGCCGAGAAAGATGTCCTGTACGTCGCGGCGCCGCACGTGCGAGTTGTTGATGAAATAGGAGGACTCTCCGTCGCGCTGCAGGACCCGCTTGACCGAGATCTCGGCGTACTGCGACCACTGTCCCGCCGCACGCCCCAGGCTGTTGTCGAAGGAGAGCTCGACGCTCGAGCGCGCGACCGGCTGGCGCAGCGACGAGCCGTTGAAGATCACATCCTGCATCGAGTCCCCGCGCAGCGCCGCCGCGCGCGATTCGCCGAGCACCCAGCGCACCGCATCGATGATGTTCGACTTGCCGCAGCCGTTGGGGCCGACGACTCCGACGAGCTGTCCCGGTACGTTTACAGTGGTGGGGTCGACGAAGGACTTGAAACCGGCGAGCTTGATTTGAGTGAGCCGCACGCTAGCAGAACTCGCTACTGACCGGATTTCGTCGTCGCCTGAATGGAGCCCCTATAATACCATCTCCATTTCCGTCCCCGCCTCCGAAATGCCGTCCAAGCCGAGCAAATCGCTCGCGAGTTTCCCCAATCCGAGCCCCGGCCGCGACTATCTCATCCGGATGCAGATTCCCGAGTTCACCTGCCTGTGCCCGATGACCGGCCAGCCGGATTTCGCGACGCTGTTCCTCGACTACGTGCCCGACCGCAAGTGCGTCGAGCTGAAGAGCCTGAAGCTCTACGTCTGGTCCTTCAGGAACGAAGGCGCATTCCACGAGGCGGTGACCAACCGCATCGGGGACGATCTGGTGAAGCTGCTGTCCCCGCGCCTGCTGCGCCTGGCCGCGCGGTTCTTCGTCCGCGGCGGCATCACCACCAGCGTGGTCGTCGAGCACCGCAAGGCCGGCTGGAAGCCGACGGCCGGGTTCGAGCTCCCGCCGATAGAGGAATGAACCCGAGACTGCAGTCGCTCCAGCCCTATCCTTTCGAGAGGCTGCGGCAGCTCTTCGCGGGCGTGGCGCCGAATCCGGCGCTGCCTCACGTCAGCCTCGGCATCGGCGAGCCGCGCCACCCGACGCCGGATTTCATCAAGCGCGCTCTCATCGAAAGCCTGGGCAAGCTCGCGAGCTACCCGCCCACCGCAGGCGGCGACGCGCTGCGTCAGGCGATCGCGGACTGGCTGGCACGGCGCTACGGCCTGCGCACGATCGACTGGAAGACCGAGGTGCTGCCGGTGAACGGGTCACGCGAGGCGCTGTTTGCCTTCGCCCAGGCGGTGGTGGACCCTTCGCGCGGGGACGCGGTGGTCGTCTGCCCCAATCCGTTCTACCAGATCTACGAGGGCGCGGCGTTGCTCGCCGGCGCGCGTCCGCACTTCGTCAACGCCCTGCCCGAGCGCCGTTTCGCCGCCGACTACGGCTCCGTGCCCGGAGACGTGTGGCGCCGCACCCAGTTGCTCTATGTCTGCTCCCCGGGCAATCCGACCGGGAAGGTGCTGGGCCTGGAAGACTGGAAGGAGATCTTCGGGCTCTCCGACCGCCACGGTTTCGTCGTCGCTTCGGATGAGTGCTACTCGGAAGTGTACTTCGACGAGGGCGCGCCGCCGCTTGGCGCGCTCCAGGCCGCCACCCGGCTCGGTCGCAACTTCGAGCGGCTGGTAGTGTTCTCCAGCCTGTCGAAGCGCTCGAACGTGCCGGGCATGCGCTCGGGCTTCGTCGCGGGGGACGGCGCGATCCTCAAGTCGTTCCTGCTCTACCGCACCTATCACGGCGGAGCCATGAGCCTGGCTGTCCAGGACGCCAGCGTCGCCGCCTGGCGCGACGAGGCTCACGTGCGCGAAAACCGCCGCAAGTACGCCGAGAAGTTCGAGCGCCTTGTCCCGGTCCTGCGGCCCGTACTGGACGTCGAGGCGCCCGAGGCCGCCTTCTATCTCTGGGCGCCCACGCCCGTCGCCGACACCGAGTTCGCCAGGCGGCTGTACGCCGAGCAGCACGTCACCGTGCTCCCCGGAAGCTTCCTCGCGCGCGAGTCGGCCGGCGTCAACCCGGGAGCGAACCGCGTGAGGATGGCGCTTGTCGCCGAGGTCCAGGAATGCCTCGAAGCCGCGCGCCGTATCGTAGAATTTGCGAAATCCCTGTGAAACCTGTGGACAATCTTCGGGACACGATCGAACGGGCCTGGGAAGAGCGCGCAAGCCTCGTCCCGGGCAGCGCGCCCGCACGCGTCGGCGAGGCCGTCGACCGCGTCCTCGGCGAGCTCGACCAGGGCCGGCTGCGCGTGGCCGAGAAGGTCAGCGGGGGCTGGACCACGCACCAGTGGATCAAGAAAGCCGTGCTGCTCTCTTTCCGGCTCGAAGGCAACCGCCCCATCCACGCCGGGTCGCTTCAGTTCTACGACAAGGTGCCGACCAAGTTCGAGCATTACGACCGCGAGCAGTTCGAGCGCGGCGGGTTTCGCGTCGTCCCTCCGGCGGTGGCGCGCCGCGGCGCCTACGTCGCAAAGAACGTGGTCCTCATGCCCTCGTATGTCAACGTCGGCGCCTACGTGGACGAGGGCACGATGGTCGACACCTGGGCCACGGTCGGCTCCTGCGCGCAGATCGGCAGGAACGTGCACCTCTCGGGAGGCGTGGGGATCGGCGGGGTGCTCGAGCCGCTGCAAGCGAACCCCACGATCATCGAGGACAACTGCTTCATCGGCGCGCGCTCGGAGATCGTCGAGGGTGTGATCGTCGAGGAGAACGCTGTCATCTCCATGGGCGTGTTCATCGGCGCGAGCACCCGCATCTTCGACCGCGCGAGCGGAAAGATCCTGCAGGGCCGGGTCCCGGCCGGATCGGTCGTGGTGCCCGGCACGCTGCCCTCCCCGGACGGCAAATACGGCCTATACTGTGCCGTGATTGTGAAGCAGGTCGACGCCAAGACCCGCGCCAAGACGAGTATCAACGAGCTGTTGCGCGGCGACTAGAGCCCGGAGGAAAGCCATGTCGGCGATGAAGCGACTGTTCCAGTTGATGGCCGAGAAGAAGGCCTCGGACATCTTTCTCTCGGTCGGCGCGCCGATCAACTTCAAGATCAACGGCAACGTGCTGCCGATCAATCAGCAGGTCATGGACGGGGCCACCGTGCGCGGCCTGCTCTACGAGGTGATCGACGACAGGCAGAAGCGGGACTACGAAGGCACGCTCGAGCTCAACACGGGCTTCACGTTCCCCGGGGTGGGCAGCTTTCGCATCAGCGGGTTCCAGCAGAAGGGGTCGCCCGCGGTGGTAGTGCGCTTCATCCCTGCGACGATTCCGCCGATCGACACGCTGGGCCTTCCGCCTGTGCTCAAGGACCTGATCCTCGAGAAGCGCGGCCTCATACTTATGGTGGGCGCGACCGGCTCGGGCAAGTCGACCACGCTCGCGGCGATGCTGGACTACCGCAACGCGCAGACGACCGGGCACATCTTCACCCTCGAGGACCCGATCGAGTTCGTCTTCCAGAACAAGAAGTCGATCGTCAACCAGCGCGAGGTCGGGACCGACACGCTGGACATGAAGACCGGCCTCAAGAACGCCCTGCGCCAGGCGCCCGACTGCATACTCATCGGGGAAGTCCGGGACAAGGAAGGCATGACCTCGGCGCTGCAGTACGCCCAGTCGGGTCACCTGTGCCTCGCCACCCTGCACGCCAACAACAGCTACCACGCGATGAACCGCATCATCAGCTTCTATCCGCTGGAGAACCGCACGGCTCTGCTGCAGGACCTGTCGGCCACGCTCAGGTGCGTGATCTCCCAGCGCCTGGTGAAGAACGTCAAGGGCCTGCGCTCGGCGGCCGTCGAAGTCATGCTCAACAGCCGCTATATCGCCGAGCTGATCGAAAAAGGCGAGATCAACGAGATGAAAGAGGCGATGGAAAAGGCCCTGACACCCGGCTCACAGACTTTCGAGCAGTCCCTGTTCAAGATGATCGGCGACGGCACCATCACCCAGGACGAGGCGCTCGCCAACGCCGACTCGGCGAACAACCTGCTGTGGCTGATCAACAACACCGAGGCCGGAGCGGCCATGGCCGCCGGGGGCGACAAGAAGACCCAGGCCAAGCCGGTGCATGATCCCAACACGACGTACAGCAACTTCAAGCTGGACGCGACCGAGGACGCATAGCGCTTGGAAGCGGGCGCCACGCTCCGGCTTACGCGCGACCTGATCGCGCGCCGCTCGATCACCCCGAAAGACGAAGGCTGCCAGACGCTGCTCGGCGAGCGCCTCGCGCGCCTGGGCTTCAGGGTCGAGCCCGTCCGAAGCAGTGACGTGACCAATCTCTGGGCGCGCCGCGGCACCGCCGCGCCGCTCCTCTGCTTCGTGGGCCACACCGACGTGGTTCCGACCGGCCCTCTCGACCAGTGGACGAGCGACCCGTTCGTCCCCACCGAGCGCGACGGCAAGCTCTTCGGACGCGGAGCGGCCGACATGAAGACCTCGATCGCCGCCTTCGTCGTAGCGGTCGAGGATTTTCTCGCCAAGCATCCGTCGCACGTAGGCTCGATCGCCCTACTCGTCACCTCCGACGAGGAAGGCCCGGCGGTCGACGGCACCGTCAAGGTCGTCGATCTGCTGAAGAGCCGCGGCGAGCGCATCGACTACTGCCTCGTGGGCGAGCCGACCTGCGCGGCGAAGCTGGGCGATACGATCAAGAACGGCCGCCGGGGCTCGCTCGCCGGCGTTCTGCGCGTCAAGGGCGTGCAGGCGCATATCGCCTATCCTCATCTGGGGAAGAATCCCGTCCACATGGTGGCGCCGGCGCTCGCGGAGCTCGCCAAGACCGAATGGGACAGGGGAAACGGCTCCTTCCCCCCGACGACGTGGCAGATCTCGAACATCCACGCAGGCACCGGCGCCGACAACGTCACGCCCAACGACGTCGAGATCAAATTCAATTTCCGCTTCGGCACCGCGAGCACCGCCGACGCCCTCAAGCAGCGGGTGCACTCGGTGCTCGACCGGTTGAAGCTCGATTACGAGCTCAAGTGGATGCTCTCGGCCCTACCCTACTTGACGCCCCGCGGCAAGCTCGTCAACGCGCTGTCGGCGTCGATCAGGGACGTGACCGGCGCGGCGCCCGAGGTGAGCACCACCGGCGGAACCTCGGACGGGCGTTTCATCGCGGAGATCTGCAGCGAGGTCGTGGAATTCGGGCCGGTGAACGCGACGATCCACAAGCTGAACGAATGCATCGATCTTGCCGCAATCGAGCCTTTGCGCGAGATCTATCTGCGTCTCCTCGCGCGGCTTCTCGCATCCTGACCCTGAGCGACCGCCTCGCCGCCGTCGAGCGCAGACTGCGGGCGGCGCGCGTTTCCTTCGGCCACGGCACCGCGAACGCCCGCGACGAGGCGGCCTGGCTCGTCGCGCACGCGCTGAGGATGTCCCACGATGAGTTCTCCCGCTCAGCGGACCGCGAGCTGACCGCCCTTGAAGAGCGCAGGGTGCTGCGGCTGCTGGACGAGCGCGTGCGCTCCCGGAAGCCGCTCGCCTACCTCATCCACGAGGCCTGGCTATGCGATCACCGCTTCTACGTCGACGAGCGCGTTCTGGTGCCGCGCTCCTTCATCGCTGAGCTGCTGCGCGAGCGGCTGCGTCCCTGGGTGACGCGGCCCGTCGGACGAGCCCTCGACCTGTGCACGGGATCGGGCTGCCTCGCGATCCTTGTCGTGCTTACGTTTCGCGGGGCGACGGTCGACGCCACCGACGTCTCGCGCCCGGCGCTTGCCGTCGCCCGGAAGAACGTCGGCCTCTACCGCCTCGGTCGCAGGGTCAGGCTGGCGCGCGCGGACCTGTTTCCCGCCTCGCGCAAGCCGTACGACCTGATCGTGGCCAATCCGCCCTACGTCGATGCCGTCGGAATGCGCAAGCTCCCGGCCGAGTATCGGCGCGAGCCGCGGATCGCCCTCGCCGGCGGCCGCGACGGTCTTTCCTTCGTGCGCCGCATCCTCGAAGGGGCCCGCGGCTTCCTGAATCCCGGCGGCTGGCTCGTCGTCGAAGCCGGCCACAACCGGCGCACGGTCGAGCGCGCGTATCCGAAACTCCCGTTCATCTGGGCCGAAACCAGTGCCGGCGACGACTGCGTGTTCCTGCTGCGGCGCGAGGACCTTTAGCCTATACAATAGCTGCGCCCGCCCATGAACGATCCGCGCGCCGCGAAGGTCTGGAACGATTACGACGGCCCGCACGCCGATCTGCGTGAATTCCTCTCCCGCATCGAGCGCGCCGGCGAGCTGCTGAGGGTTCCCGGCGCGCACTGGAACCTCGAGATGGGGACGCTCGCCGAGAGCGTGAACGAGCGCGCCAGCGCGCCGGCGATCCTCTTCGAGGACATTCCCGGATACCCGGAGGGCTTCCGCGCCCTCTC